>WNGL01004813.1_pt1 | contig 18718 bp, 21 predicted proteins | sample 5400591 | NCBI WGS metagenome assembly WNGL01 (sample SAMN13153377, study PRJNA577476) | soil metagenome | isolation source: 80 cm soil or saprolite under Garry oak tree replicate 1 | place: USA:California | collected 2016-06-15 | reverse complement strand
CGGCCAGGTCGTACATGTGGGTGACGAAGACGATCCGGATGCCCGCCTCGGTCAGCGCCCGGATGATCTGGCGGGCGATCTCGGAGCCTTCACGCTCGTTCGTGGAGGCGAACGACTCGTTGCACAGCAGCAGGCCGCCCGCCGAGATCTGGCCCGCGATCGTGCTCATCCGGTCCAGTTCCTCGTCCAGCTTCCCCTTCTCCATGGTGGCGTCCTCCTCCCGCTTGAAGTGCGTGAAGACGCCCGTGCTCACGCTGGCCGTGAACGACTCGGCAGGCACGAACATCCCGGCCTGCATCATCAGCTGGGCCAGCCCGACGCTGCGCAGGAACGTCGACTTGCCGCCGTGGTTCGCGCCGGTGATCATAATCACCTGCTTGCCGTCCGCGTCCACGTCGTTCCCGACCGCCCGGGCCTCGTCGAGGCTGAGCGCGAGGGAGGCGTCATACAGGCCCCTAGCCGTCAGCCGGGCATCCTCGGCACGGGTCGGCGGGCCGGCCGGCTCCGGAAAGCACACTTGCTGGCCCGCGGCCAGCAACCGGTCCCGCAGGTTCAGGCAGCCGAGGTAGAAGCCAAGTTCCGCCCGGAGCATCTGAAAGAAGGCCTTGATGTGGTCGGTGGACTGGGCCAGCGCGTTGGCCGCGCCGTTGAGCCCCCGGCTGGTCAGGTCGGACAGCGTCCGCCATCCGGTCTCGTCCCGCTCGGCGACGTAGAAGCTGTAGCCGTTCTTGTTCATGCCCGGGATGCGGTCCCGCCAGTTCTGCTCCGGTTGCCGCCGCACGAGGTAGCCGGTCCCCTTGTTGCCCTTCCCGAGCGCCGCGCTGAGCAGGGTGCCGCGCCGGAACGCCAGCTCGCCGATGTGAGCTTCTATCTCGGCGAGGTACTCATCGCCCAGTTCCTTGGACAACATGGCGAAGAACCGTGTGCAACCCTCGGAGCGGAAGCTGGCGGCGTGCGTGTCCGCGACGCCTCTCAGCTGGCGGAACGCATCCAGGTAGAACTCCAGCAGCTGCCGGGTGCGGTGCACGATCGTCTCCGGTGAATCCCGCCAGATCCAGCCGAGAACCTTCTTCTCCGCGGTGACCGCCTCGATCGCGACGTCGTACAGGTCGCGGACCACGGCCGGCTGGGCGATGCAGTCGGCCAGGACGCGCTGCCGGTAGACGATCTCCTCCGGGCCGGTGATGCAGGAGTGCAGGCCCAGCCTGGCCACGTCGAACAGGAACTGGTCCCCGTCGGCCATCGCCCGCAGGACGATGTCGAGCTCGAGATCGCCGGCCAGGTCGGCCTTGTTCGGCGGCAGGTCCTGTCCGAGGTAGAAATCCCGGTCCGGGTACATCAGGAAGGCCTTCATGACGCCAGCCGCTCCTTCAGCTGCCGGTAGGTCAGGCCGTACTTGCCCGCGATCGCCGCCGCGTAGGCCAGGCCGTCGGCGGGTTTCCTGACGAGCTCGTAGGTCCTCATCGCCGGGTTGTCCGGAACCACCATGGCCACCATGCTGACGCACGCCTCGTTCAGCGACGCCAGCTCGTCGACGAACGTCACGTAGACGCCGAGCAGACCCAGGCCTGTCATCTGGCCGAGGACCCGCTCGCCCACGCTCGCGGCGTCCCGCAGCGTGGTCGAGGCGAAGCTCTCGTTCATGACCAGCACGCTGTCCCCTGTCGCCTCGTCCAGCACGCCGCGGATCCTGACCAGCTCGTCCTCGAACTTGCCGCGCAGCGTGGCCAGATCCTCCTCCCGCTCGAAATGAGTGAAGACCCGGTCCGGCAGGAACAGGCTCGCCTCGGCCGCCGGGACCGGCAAGCCGAGGCTGGCGAGGTAATACAGCTGGCCGAACGTCCGGGCGAACGTCGTCTTGCCGCCGTGATTGGGCCCGGTCACCACGATGATCCGTTCCGGGCCGGCGAGGTGAAGGTCATTGCGCACGACCGCGGAGGCGTCAGGCATGAGCTTCGCCGCCAGCGCGAGATCAAACGATTTGCCGATGGTGAGCTTCTTGGAGCCGGCGGACACGGCCGGATAGCAGAATTCCAGCCCTGCCGCCTTCATCGGCGCGATGAAGTCCCGGTACGCGACGTAGAACTGGACCTCCCGGTCGAAGGTGCGGATCGTCTTGTCGATATAGCGTTCATGACGGGCGCAGAATTCATCCAGCGCCTGGAACACCTCTGGAAACAGCCGGGCCACCAGCTCCAGGATGTGTTCCTCCACGTGATTCATTTCCGGCCAGCTGCGAAATCCGATGTGGTAATCCTTGACCTCGTTCTCCGCGAACTTCGCGAAGGTCTTCTGCACCTCCGCGCCGTAGTTGTCCTCGCCTTCGTAACTGGTGACCTTTACCCGGTTTCCCTTGATGTTGACGCAGTAACGGACCTCGTCCAGGAGCCTCTTCATCGTGGCGATGTCAGCCACCAGGCTGGCGAACGCCGGGGAGCCCGTGTATTCGGTGAGGTGCTGCCGGAACGCGAGAAAGCCGCGTGAGCGGAGTCCGGTCACGGCGAGCGCGTCATTCAGGGCGACCACGGCCTGGCAATAGACGCTGGTCGCGTCTAGGAACCACTGTTCCTTCTGATACCTGTGGCGGAGCTTGGCCAGCTGGACCAGGTGCTTGCGCCCCTCGCGCATGCCATCGGCGAACTCGGTCACCGCCTGCGATACTGCCTCGTCCTCCAGGTCCCGCTGGACCTCGTGGCGGTATTCCACCGCCCGGACGTCACGCAGCGGCGCGCGGAAGAACGGCATCAGGTCGTGCTCGTCCCGGCCGGCCACCACCGCGGCGAAGACCTGGTCGAGGTTCAGGTCGCTGAGCATCGACGGGTCGTCACGTTCGCCCCGGTCGAGGGGAGGGTCGAACAGGATGCTGCCGAACCGCGCTTCAGGATTCATGGCCGCCTCCACCAGCACGTAGTGCGGCAGAAGCCATCAGCCACGGTGGCGGTTAGAGGCGAGCTTCATCACCTGTCTCTACTTTACCGCACCGTTAACCATCTACCCGGGCCCGATCCTTCTCAGCTCCGGGGACAGCAGGTCGCCCAGCCTGGTACAGGGCCACGCAGCTCGCCTGCGTTCGGTCTGCTCGGGCGTCTCCTCCATGATCGCTAGGTAATCATCCGGTCCCGACCAGCGCGGGCACTGGTCATGGAGCGGGCAGGGGCTCCGCCGCGGCTTTCCCGTCGCCCGGCAAGCAGGTCGCGATCCCGAGCGGTACGCCATCAGCGCCCGCCACAGCAGCAGCACCTCGTCTTCGCTCACGCTGGCCACTCGGACCTCCCCGATTGGCTAAGAACCGGTTCCGGAAGGTAGAGGCCATCAGCGGCAGATCCGCGGCGAAGCGAGCCTCATCGCCGTGCCCATTGCATCATCGCCCGCACCATCCCACAAACAGCCTGGTCCACCACTGCGCTCTTTACTGACCACAAGCCCGTGCCTACGCTGAAATCGAGTGCGGCGGAGGGGCCCGCCGTCAAGCGCGATCATCGCCAACGGTCCCTGTCCTAGGTGGCAGGAGGCCGCATATTCATGCGCGATGGTCACATCCCGGATCCCGGTGTGTGCGATGCCGCCTCTGCGTGCGCGTATTGCCCGGACGGAGGCCGGGAGCCCGCCGCAGCGGATAGCTGGCCGCCGGACCGGCTCGCCCACCTTTACCTGTGCCGCGGGTTGTCCACTTACGTGATCGCCGGTATTTCCGGTATCGACCGGCAGCGCGTAACGAGGTTGCTGCGCCGCGCGGGCGTGCCAGTACGGCCCCGCGGGGCCGGCCGCCTCCGGCCGGTACGCCGTAATGATCCGCCCGGCCTGCCGCAGCTCATATCGGAGCTGTACGAAGCCGGGCGGCTCAGCTCACGTCAAATCGGCTCGGTCACCGGCCTGCCGGAGCGGACGGTCCGGGACCGGCTTCGCCGGTACGGCATCCGGGCCCGCAGCCGTGGACGCTGGAATCGCGAGGACCGCCGGACCGTGCCGGACGAGACCCTTCGTGACCTGTACGAGCAACTCGGGCTAACCGCCGACAGGGTCGGCGAACTGACTGGAATGTCGAGGCATGCCGTGTTGCGCAGTGCGCATGCGCTCGGCGTCCCGGTCCGGACCGGTGGTCTCGCCGACCAGCCCGTTCCCAACCGGATCGAGCTGGTCAGGGCGCTGTATGCGGACGATCTCATCGCCGCGGTTCTCGCCGCGCACGACATCCCGCGGGTGCCGCCGGGCGGCCCGATATGGGAGCGGTTTCCTGAGCCGATCCCGCTCACTGCCCCTCTCGTCAAAGACCTCTACTGGTCCTGCGGGGCGGCGCTGAACCATATCGAGCTGCTCACCGGGCAGCCGGCCATGACCGTGCGCGGGTTCATGCGCCGCGCGGGCATCCCGCTGCGGAATCCAGCCGAACGAAGTCCCTTCCTGCGCCGATGGCGGGAAGGCCAGTGACAGTCCAGCGACGGCACGACAAGTAAAGGAGAGCCACCATGACGGCATCGAATGCTCTAGGTGCGCAGTCGGCCCAGGATCAGCAGGTCACACCGGCCGTTCGGGCCCAGATGGCCGATCCCGCGGCCTGGGCGGTGACCGCGTTCGCGACCACCTCGTTCATGCTCGGCATGTACCAGACCGGGATCCTGAACGCGGCGGGGACCCCGATCGTGCTTCCCGCCGCCTTCTTCTTCGGCGGCCTTGTGCAGATCATCGTGGCGGTCCTGGAAATATCGAGGGCAACCTGTTCGGGCGGCCGTGTTCGGCACCTACGGGCCGTTCTGGGTGATATTCGGAGCGTTCGAGACCTTGTACGTCACCAGCATCCCAGTCGCCCAGCTCAACTCGGCGCTCAGCCTGTTCCTGGTCCTGCTGTCAATCGGCGCGGGCGCCACGATGAGCGGGGTGACCAAGGCTGGCGGCTGGGTCGTCCTCGTCTTCGCGGTCCTGGCCTGGTACCACGCCGCCGGGGACGTCATAGCCGCCACCTTCGGCCGCAAGATCCTGCGACTGCCGCTCCTCACCCAGGTGTACTCGACCAGTAGGCGAGTACGGGCTCTTCCGCCGGCTCCCGGTAATCAGGCGGCCCCGTCCTCATCCGGCTCCCGGCGTGCCGGGCGCCCTGGCGCCGATCTGACCCGCCTGCCGGGCCGGGCCGCTGCCATCTGGTCCGCCGTCAGCGTCAGCTGCTGCGGCGATGGGGATGAGGGGGTTATCCTCCTCGAGCCAACCGCCGAGCTGGTAGTACAGGTCTTCCCCGAAGCTGGTCGGAAGCGGCTCTTTTACGGCGAGCTTGTAGTCGCGGCGCCCGTCGCGCTGGCGTTCGGCCCGCAGGAACAGGGTGGAGCCGGCCTGCTGGCGGTGGTAGTGCTCGGCGAAGCCGAACCGGTGGGTGACGAAAAATACCTTGATGTCCGCGTCCAGCAGGGCGCTGACGACCTGACGGCCGATCTCGGATCCCTCGCGCTCGTTGGTCCCGGCGAAGGACTCGTTGAACAGCATGAGGCAGCGCGGGCCGATCCGGCCGGCGATGGCGCTCATCCGCCGCAGCTCTTCGTCCAGCCGCCCGCTGGTCATGTCGGCATCTTCCTCCCGGATGAAGTGGGTGAAGATCCCGCTGGTCACGTTCGCCCGGTAGATCCCGGCGGTGACGAACAGCCCGCACTGCATCATCAGCTGGGCCACGCCGACGCTGCGCAGGAACGTGGATTTGCCTCCCGAGTTGGCACCGGTGATGATGACCAGCGACGTCCCGTCGGCCTGCACGTCGTTGCCCACGACCGCGGCCTGTGACTGCAGTTCCAGGCAAGAATCGCGCAGGTCGGTGCACGAGAACGTGAACGGCGCGGGCGGCCCTGGCTCGGGGACCGCGACCGGCGCCCCCTTGGCGGCCAGCCGGTCCGCGAGGTTGAGGCAGCCGACGTAGAAGCCCAGCTCCGCCCGGAGCATCGTGAAATAGCTGCGGATGTGGTCTGCGGACTGGGCGGCCGCGTTGGCCACGAGGTTGACCCCCCGGCTGGTGAGGTCGGACAAGGTCTGCGCGCCTGCCTCGTCGCGCGGCGCCAGGGTGAAGGAGTAGGACCTACGCGGACCGATCCCCAGCCGCTCCTTCCAGCCCTGCCGGGCGTCGCCAGGAGCGCGGAGCGCGAGGTTGATCCCGCTGTTGTCCCGGCCGAGCTCGGCGCTGATCAGCACGCCGGCGCGGAAGCGCAGTTGCTTGAGGTGGTAACTGATCTCTCCGAAGTATTCATCGTCCAGGTCGCGCTGCAGCGTGGTGAACAGCCTCCGCAACCCGTCCGAGCGGACCTCCCCGGCATGGTCGTCGGCGATCTGCCGCAGTTGCCTGAGCCGGGCCACATAGGCGTCGACGGTGCTGACCGCGCCGGAGAGGTTGGACGCGGGATTCTGGTACGTGCCGCCGTAACCTCCCCAGATGTGCCGCCTGTCCTCCAGGGCGGCGGTCGCGACCGTGTACATCTGGCGGATGACGCCGGGCTGGGCGAGGCAGTCGGCCAGGATCCGCTGCCGGTAGCGGATGGCCTCCGGGTCGTCCAGGCAGGCGAGCAGCACCTTCGCAGATACCCCGTAGAGAAACTTGTCGCCGGCGGCCATCGCCTGCAACAGCGTGGTCAGCTCGAGGTCCTGGATCAGGTCCTGGTGGCCGGCGGGCAGGTCGGCCCCGAAGTCGAAATCCCGGTCTTTGAAGAGGAGGTAGGCCTTCATGCGGTGACCCTGGCGTGCAGCCGCTCGTAGGTCAGGCCGTATTTTTCGGCCAGGGCCAGTGCGTAGGCCAGGCCGTCCGCTGGCTTCCTGACCACCTTGTAGGTGCGTTCGGCCGGGTGGTCCGGGACGATCGTGCTCATCATGCTGACCACCTGCTCGCCGAGCGAGGCCAGCTCGTCCACGAAGGTGACGTAGACGCACAAGGCGTCCAGTTGCGTGATCTTCGTCAGCAGCTTCGTCCCCAGGAAGCGGGCGTCGTGCAGCGTGGTGGAGGTGAAGATCTCGTTCAGCACCACGATGCTGTCGCCGGTGGCCACGCGCAGGATCTCCCCGATCCGCACCAGGTCGTCTTCCAGCTTGCCGGTCATCTTGGCTAGGTCCTCCTCCCGCTCGAAATGGGTGAACAAGCGGTCGGCCAGGAACAGCCGGGCGGCGCTGCCCGGCACCGGACAGCCGACGCTGGCCAGGTGGTGGAGCTGGCCGAAGGTCCGGGCAAAGGTGGTCTTGCCCCCCTGGTTGGGGCCGGTCACCACGAAGATGCGCTCGCGTCCTTCCAGATGGAAGTCGTTGGTGACTACGGGCCTGCGCTCCGCGACGAGCTTGCGGGCCAGGGCTAGGTCGAAGGTGTCGGCGGCGCGGACTTCCTTCGAGCTGGCGGAGACCTCGGGATAGCAGAAGGGCAGGCCGGCGGCGCGAAGCGGCCGGATATGGCCGAGATAGGCCAGGTAGAACTGGAGTTCCTGGTCGGCGCGCAGGATGCCCTCGTCGGCGAACGCGGCGTGCCGGCGGCAGTACTCGTCCAGGGCGGTGAATTCCTCCGGGAACAGCCGGGCCACCCGTTCGAGGATCTCGGCGGTGACGTGGTTGATCCCCGGCCACGTCCGGTACCTGATCCGGTAGTCCTTGACCGCGCCCTGCTTGAAGCGCTCGAACGTCCTCAGCACCTCAGCGCTGTAGTCGGCTTCACCGGCGTAGCGGCTCACCTCGACCCGGTCGCCCCGGATGCGGGTGCAGTAGCGGATCTGTCCGAGGGCTTCTTTCCGGTTTCTGGTATCGGCCGTCAGGGCGGTGAATCCGGCCGAGGCCACGTAGGAAGCCAGGTAGTCCCGGAAGGCCAGCAGGGCGGCGGAGCTGATCTGCGCCGAGGCGAGGTGCCCGGCCAGGGACCGGACCGCGCCGCAGTAGATGGCGGCCGCGTCCAGCAGCCAGCCCTCCCGCTGGTAGCGGTCCTGCATCTTCGCGGACTGGCGCAGGTGGGCGCGTACCTCGCCGATGAGCTCAGAAAAGCTCTCGACCTCTCCGAACAGGGCCGGGTTCTCCAGGTCCTGGAATACCTCCTGGCGGTAGCGCACCGCACCGGCGTCATGCAGCGGTGCGAACAGGACCCTCGTGATGAGATCGCGCTCCTCGCGGTCACCCGCGATCGCCGCCACGATCTGGTCCAGGTTCAGATCCCGTGCGAAGGAGCGATCCTCGTCTTGCTCCCCAGTGCCCCGGGCCGCCGACGCCTCCTCGGACAGCAAACTGGGGAAGTGCCCTCCGCCTCGCAGCGTCATGGCATGCCCTCCTGTGTTCCGGCCGCTAGGCGGACGAACAGGAGCCATCAGCCACCAGGGCGAATCCGGCGAGCTCCATCACCGTGATATCGATTCTACGGCCAGCCGATCGGGGGTGGTGGTACGGACCATGACCCGGCGGGGCCGGGCAGCGGCGGGATGCTGCCGATTCTCCTGCGCGGCGTCGGGCAGCTCCCCTGCGTGACGTACAGCAGCGTCATGTCGGCATCGGGCGGCCGATGACATCATGCTCCGTCACTGGTGATCAGCCTCCAAAGACATGCATCGCGGCCCGCGCTCACACGCCTGTCCGCCGGGCCGCGAGCCTCACGGTCGCGCCCGGCAGGCCACGCACTCCGGCGGCCCCGGCCGGGCCTTCCGGTTCGGTCGGCTTCTCCGGCATCAGACCGGCCTCGGGTCCGGATCGGCCTCTTCCGGCGGCAGGAGATCGTCCAGCTGGTCCATCAGGCCGGTAAGGTCGGCGCTGGTCAGGGTGAGCTCGCGGGGATCACGTGAGAGGGTGCCCGCCGGGATGCGGGCGATGTAGCGGCCCCGGCCGCCCATGTGCGGCGCGGTGAACCCGACCTCGGGGTACTGACCCTGAAACCGGTACAGCCGGTCAACCGCATTAGTGCTTCGCGCGCCGCTGTCGATGGCCCGCAGCGCGCCGCGGGCACCCGCCGCCGCACGCCCCATCACTGGCCACCCCCGATGATGGTCATTCCGGTGAGAGAATGGGCGTCCTTCCGTTCGAGCGCGAACAGCACCGAGCGGAGCACAGGGCCGTACCCATCGGGGAAGTCCGGGCCGAGATCGGCGACGAGTTGGTCGTACGTGCCCTGCGAGTGCGCCTCGCGCCAGGCTGCCACGGCTTCCCGTGCCCGGGCCAGGTATTCGGGCTTGTCTTCCCGAAACCTCACCGCACGGCCTCCTGCATCCAGTCGGCCCGGATCGCCCGGTTCAGTGCGTCCGGGGTCTCGCCGTCAACGGTGTGGCCGCCGTCGCGGCCGGTGGCGACCCACCTCCCGCATTCCAAGCCGATGTCGTAGGCGTCACCCCACGCCAGCCGCAGCGCCTCAAGCGCCCGGTCCTCGTCCACCTCGAACACCCCGCGCCGTTGTCCACCGCTCATGGCAGGTCCCTGGGCACGGGCAAGCGCTCGTAGTCGGCCACGATCTGCAGGCGCAGCCCTTCGGGCAGGGCATCGGCCAGGATGGCCCCCTTTCCGTCCCTGCGCAGTGCGGTGCACACGCCATCGATGACGGCGAGGTGATACGCCGACCCCCAGTGAAACTCAAGCTCCTCCAGTTCGTCGGCGTCGTTTCCGAGCCGTCCTGACGCTGCCCGTCCCATAGCGAGTTCTCCCTCGCGTGTGCCAGTTGCGGGATGTCTGGTAGTACGAGTACCGCCAGTGAAGCCGTGAGCGGCGTGCTGACGCTAGTGGGTTGCAGAATGTTGCAGATGATCAGCGATCGCCTCGCTGACCAGCCTGCGCGCCTCGGACCCGTAGACAGCCGACTGGCGGAGCTGATCGAACACCGTGGCGTACAGGGCGATCTCGTCCGGACGGGTGATCTCCAGCCTCGCCGAGACCGTCTCGACGGTGACCCGCGTGTCGTCCCAGATCCAGAACGGCACCTGCGCGACGGTGTACCGCTCGGCCATCGCCGGAATGATCCCGACGCTCACGTTCGGCAGCCGCATCACCTCCAGCACATGCTCCAGCTGCGCTGCCATCACCCGGGGCGTGCCGAGACGGGTCCGGAGCGCCTGCTCGGCCAGTACGACGATGAACCGGCGGCGGCCGCTGCGCAGCACCTTCTGCCGGGCGAGCCTGGCCGCCGTGGCCGCTTCGGCGTCGTCCGGCAGGCCGAGGAACCGCACCCAGTAGTTCATGATCTCCGTGGAGTACTCGGCGGTGTGGAACAGGCCCGGCAGCGCTGTGTGCTCATAGATCCGGAACAGCCGTGTCCGCTCATACAGCGGTGCCGAGGATTCCTGGAGGTGACGCATCCCGGCCCGCGTCTGGCGGCGCCACTCCCGGTACATCGATTCGACCGTGCGGGCCATCGCGATCAGCTCGGGCACGCGGTCGCTAGCACCGCACGCCGCGCACCACGCGCGGATCTCCGCGTCGGTGACGCTCTGCCGGCCGTTCTCGACCCGGCTGATCTTCGTGTAGTGCAGCCCGGACAGCTGCGCGAGCGCCCGCCCCGTGAGGCTCGCTTCCTGGCGCAGCTCGCGCAGGCGGACGCCGAACGCCTCTTTCGCCTGCTGGACGTCTTCGCCGGGCACAGCGCCGTTGTATCAGCTCATGCCGATGTTCATCTCGGCGAGCGCGCTGGAGTCGGTGACGACCCAGCCCTGCACGAGCCAGCTATTCCGGTCGGTTTTGTACAGGGTCGGTGACTGGTCCGGCACGCTGTCGGGATCCTTGGCGACGAACCTGATGCGCATGATCTCCTCCTCGCGATGTTGCGGAATGTTGCACTCCATGAGAGCATCCCGCTGTCGTGAAGGAATCGTCAAGAGCCAGTCAAGACATCCCCGTAGATCGAAGCGGCATCGGTCTGCACTCATCTGACTCACGGAGACAAGATGTCCGTCTGTCCAGGTACACGCGCTCGGGAGCGGCAAGGCGCTACCTTGATGAGTGCGTGTGCCAATGCGTGCGATGCCCAGCCACGTGGCCTGATCACCCCGCCTGCGCCACACGGCGCTCGACCGGCGCCAGGTTCGGCAGGGACCTGGCGACGGCAGCGTTCACGCTGAAGCATCCTCCGTCCTCTGTTCACCCTCACGTTACCGGGGAGGTCATTCATTTGGCGCGCGGAGCGTGCCACTGCGAGAATAGGGTTCGCACGGGTGATGGGGCTCACCCCGGAATCGCGGCCGAAGTGGCACGCTGACGGTCCCTGGCCACCGAGCCAGGAGGTCTGTATGCGGCCAAGCCCGTCACGTGTCCCGGCTGACGTCATGCCCCGGCCACCGCTGTGACCGTCAGGGAGCGGGTGGCTTCGGCGTCCCCGGCGCTGAAGTTCGTGGTCATGGTCGGGATCATGAGCTTCTTCGCCGACTTCACCTACGAGGGGTCCCGCAGCATCGCCGGCCCGTACCTCGGGCTGCTCGGGGCCGGGGCCTTCACGATCAGCGTGATCAGCGGCGCCGGGGAGTTCATCGGCTACAACGTCCGGCTGTTCTCCGGGCGCGGCGCCGATCGGACCGGCCGGTACTGGCCGATCACGATCGGCGGGTACGTCCTGCAGATGTCGGTCGTCCCGCTGCTGGCCCTGGCCGGGAACTGGCAGGTGGCCGCGCTGCTGATCATCGCCGAACGGATCGGCAAGGGCATCCGCAACCCGCCGCGGGACGCGATGCTCTCCCACGCGGCGAAGGACATCGGGTACGGCTGGGCGTTCGGGCTGCACGAGGCGCTGGACCAGTTCGGGGCGCTGTTCGGCCCGCTGCTGATTGCCCTGATCCTGGCGGTGTCCCGGCACGATTACAAGATCGCGTTCGCGTCGCTGGCGGTCCCGGCCGCCATCATGCTGTCGCTGCTCGGGGTGGCCCGGTTGCTCTACCCGCGGCCGCAGGACCTGGCGGCCGGCCCGGCCCAGGTCACTACCGAACGGCTGCCCCGGGTGTTCTGGGTCTATGTGGCGGGAGCGGCGCTGGCCGCGGCCGGCTTCGCCGACTTCCCGCTGATCGCCTACCACTTCCAGCACGCGGGTACGGTGAGCCCGGCGCTCACGCCGGTGTTCTACGCGATCGCGATGGCGGTGAGCGGCACCGGATCATTGATCCTGGGCCGGATCTTCGACCGTGCGGGGATCGGCGTGCTCATCCCGCTGACCGTGGTGGCCGCCCTGTATGCGCCGCTGGCGTTCCTCGGGGGATTCTGGGCCATCCTGGTGGGCGTGTCGCTGTGGGGGCTGGGAATGGGCGTGCAGGAATCGCTCATCCCGGCGGCGGTCGCCCCGATGATCTCCCCGGACCGCCGGGCCTTCGCCTACGGCCTGTTCACCGGCCTGTACGGCACGGCGTGGGTGATCGGCAGCATCGTGATCGGCGTCCTGGTCAACGTCTCGCTCGGCGGCCTCGTCGCGTTCTGCATGGTCAGCGAGCTGGCCGCGATCCCGTTCATCCTGGCGGTCCGCAGGCGCACGGCCACGTGAGCGGGCTGCACACCTACCGGGACCGCCGCCTCGAGCTCGGCGACATGATCCGCGCGGCCCTGCACATGGCCCGCGCCTCTGGCGACGAGGAGGCGGAGAAGCGGGCCAGGGACCTGCTGGCCCGGCTGGCCGCCGACCGGTTCCAGCTCGCCATAGTGGGGCAGTTCAGCCGGGGCACGACCACGCTGCTGAACGCGCTGCTCGGTGGCCCGTACCTGCCCATGGGCGCACTGCCGATGACCTCGGTGATCACCAGGGTCCGTTACGGCAGCCGCCCTCGCGCGATGGTGCGGCGCCGAGCGTCCGGCCTTGGAGTAGAGGTGCCGCTGACCGGCGTGGCCGAGTACATCGGCAGAGGCGGCGCCGAGCGCGCCGAGTTGCAGGTGACCACGGTCGAGGTGGAGCTTCCCGCGGAGATCCTGCGGCTCGGAATCGAACTGGTCGACACTCCCGGCGGCGGATCGGCGATCGCGAGCAACACCGCGACGACAAGGCAGTTCCTGCCGCAGGCCGACGCGGTGATCTTCGTGACCGGTTTCGACTTGCCGCTGACCGATTCCGAGGCCGGTTTCCTCGCCGACGCGGCCCGGCAGGCCGGCAAGCTGTTCTTGGTCCTGAACAAGCGGGATCTCGTCTCGGGGCGTGAAGCCGGTGCGGTGGTGGAATTCGTCCGGCGCCGCCTGCGAGAGGACCTCAGTCTCGGTGAGCCCCGGCTGTTCGAATTGTCCGCGCTGGAGGCCCTGCAGGCCACCGGGCCGGGCGACGGCGAGCGGCTGTCCGGCAGCGGGCTGGTGGCCCTGCGCGCCGCGCTGACGGAATTCCTGACGAAGGAAAAGACGCGGCTGTTCCTGCGCAATGTGGCCGAACGCGGTGCCGCGCTGGTGGCACGACAGCGTCGTGACCTCAAGCTCGGCCGACTCGCGCTCGACGGCGGTCCGCATCCGTCGGCGGTGCTGACCGCCTTCGGCCAGCGCATGGCCGAACTGGATCGGGAGCGACGCGACACGGCCAGTACGGATTCTACGGCACCGCGTGCAGGCCAGTTGCGGCACGTGGTGGTGCGCGCCGCGCTGCCGTATGGTTGAACGCAGCGGCGTGTGCCGCTCGGTGATGGATCCCGCCGGGATCGTGCCCGGGTTTCCGGATGCGTCCGCATGCCGTACGCCGATGGGTCCTGCTGCCCAGCATGCTGACAGGCAGGAGGCTCGTCATGACGCGGCGCGGTGGCGATGGCCGGATGATACGGGCGGCAGGTGGGGTGCTGTGGCGGTCGGCCAGCGGCGGGACCGTCGAGGTGGCACTGGTGCACCGGCCGAAATACGACGACTGGTCGCTGCCCAAGGGTAAGCTTCGCCGCGGCGAGCATCCGCTGGTCACCGCCTGCCGGGAGGTAGCCGAGGAGACCGGAGTCCACGCGCCGGCTGGACAACGGCTCGACATCGAGCACTACGACACGAGCGCCGGCCCGAAGGCGGTGGAGTACTGGGCCATGCGGGCCCGGACGCCCCCTTCACGGCGACGGCCGAAGTGGACCGCCTGGTCTGGCTGCCGTCGGCGGACGCCCGGCGACGACTCGACTACCAGGGCGACGCCTATACCGTCGACGCGCTGGAGGTGCTGGCTGGCAGCGACATCTCCGGTTCCGCGGTCGTGCTCGTGCGCAACGGCCGCGCTGTGCCCACCCGGCAGTGGGCGGGCGGCGAGGGTGACCGCCCGCTGGACTTCACCGTGCAGGCACAGGCCGAGGCCGTGCGCCGGACGCTGCCGGCGTTCGGGCCGTCGCGGTTGCTGTCTGCGTGCGGGGCCAGGTTTGCGGAGACCCTGCGGCCGCTCGGCGCGGAACTGCGGCTGACCGTCGAAGACGAGCCGGCTCTCGGCGAAGACGAGTACGCTGCGAATCCGGGCCGCGGCCTGACCCGGATCCGCGAACTCGCGGGCGCCGGCGGCACCACGGTCGTGTGCGCATCCGGCGTCGTCATCCGGCACCTGCTTGCCACCCTCGCCGAGGACGCCGGCCTGGCCCTGAGCGAATGCCCCGCCAGGAAGGGCAGCGCGTGGGCGTTGTTCTTCGCCGACGGCGAACTCGCCGCGGCCGATTACTACCCGGCTCTCACCAGCCCGCGACCCTGATCAAGGCGGTCTCACCATGTCAGCCGGCCCAGGCAGGAAGCTGGTGCTGCTGCGGCACGCCAAGTCGGCCTGGCCCGACGTCCCGGACCACGAACGGCCGCTGGCCGGCCGCGGCCGGCGCAATGCGCCCGCCGTGGGGCGCTGGATGCGCGCCGCAGGTCACGTGCCGGACCAGGTCCTGTGCTCTACCGCCCGCCGCGCCCGCGAGACATGGCAGCTTGTCCAGCCCGCACTCGGCGCCACCCCGCCGGTATCCTTCGACGTCGGCATCTATGAGGCGTCGGCGGCGCGGCTTCTGGAGCTGATACGCCGTGCGTCTCCGGCGGCACGAACGATCCTGGTGGTCGGCCACGATCCCGCGGTCCCGGAACTCGCGGTCACCCTGGCGGCAACCCATGGGGGCACCGTGAGCGTCCCGCCGCCTGCCATGTTCGACCGCATGCGAGCCAAGTTCCCCACCGCCGCCATCGCGGTCCTCGAGTTCACCGGGACCTGGAATCAGCTGGCCCCGGGATCAGCGAGGCTGACCTGCTTTGTCACCCCGCGCGAGCTTCTGGCGCCGGAAGGAGCACACCGATAACACCCTGGTCAGCCCGGCTTTCCTATGTCACGAGGGAGATCCAGGCCCAGGACGCGGTCGACATAGAGGAAGGTCTCGAACTTGACCCCTTCCGGCACGCCGTCGTCATCGGCCAGGCCGCACAGCAAGGCGATCGCCGACGGGGTGTCGAGATCGTCGAAGACGCCCCGAACCGTCTGCGCCAGGCGCGCCGGTATCGGCCGGGAGGGCCGCTCCGCCCACCGGGCCACCCGCCGCCGCCAGTCCCCGGCCGTCTGATGCGCGCCGGTCAGCACGCTGTCCGTCAGGTCCGCAGGCTGGCCGATCGGGAACGACATCAGGGCGAGCCGGACAGCGAGCGGGTCATGCTCGTGGCCGGCCAGCAGATCCCCCGTCTCCTCACCTCGATCCCCGGCCCGGCGCATGCGCGCGTCCCCGACGCGCACGACAAGACCGGTCTGGCGGTCGTCCGCGGCGGCGCCGTGGCCGACCACGTGGACATCGACCGGACCGCCCGGCGATACCCGGGTGTCGCCACGACCGACGCGCGCGGCCGGAGGGTGGATACCGAGGGCGCCGGCCGCGCGCTCCAGGGCCGACACCGGCCCGGAGGAGTCATCGGACACTAGCGCGGTGAGTACTTGCAGGTTACCCAGCTCGGCCACCCGGGCCAGCAGGTCGGCTGCAAGCAGCACGCGCAGCCCGGCGACCGTCGATGTCCCTGCGGTTTCCGGCACGTGCGCGCACACCCGCAGCAAGCCTGGCCGGGGCGGGCTGACCTCGGCGTACGAGCCGGTGCGAGCATCCAGCAGGCGAAGCACATTGCCCAGGCTAGTGCGAGTGCGGCCCCGAGCCCAACGTCTTCAGGGTCGTGCTGCCCCCGGGCGAGCTCGCGGCGGGTCATCCAGCGCTGGTGGCGCACCGGGCGACACCGCGGCCGGGCCAGGGCGCGCCGGGTGCGTCAGCGCCTGAGCCTGCGCCACGCCCTGCTGCTGTGGCTCGTGGTGACAGCGGTGCTGATCGGCGTGGCGGTGGCCTTCAGCCGTGGCGGCGGCCGGGCGTCATGCACGGGATCCTGGTCAACGCTCTGTGCCCATTCGACCCCAACACCAAGCTCGAGCCCCGTCTCGCATGGGGTTGCCGTACACCACATCGGTGGCTAGGCGGAGGTGGACCGCGAAGTGGCCGAAACCAGCGGCAGCTATGAGATTCGGTGTTCGGTCGTCGTGCACCGCCGGCATGCGGTGTTGCTCGTGCATCGCACATGCGGCGGCCTGGACGACTGGGTGCTGCCCGGCGGAGCCCCGCTCGAGGACGAGAGCCTGACCGCGTGCGCGCGCCGTGAACTTCTTGAGGAGACCGGCCTGTCAGCGAGCCTGTCCAAGGTTGCGATGATCGTGGAGTCGGTCCGGCCGGGATCCGGCCGCCGGACGCTGGACATCGTGTTCCTGGCCACCGAACCGGTGCTGGGCCGGGAACGTGCCCGGGAACCGGGGCTGGAACCACACTTCGTACGCCCGGTCAGCTGGCCGGAATGGACCTTCACCCGGCGCTGGCGGGACATCTGCCATGTTCCTGATTGAGGGTCTGGGGTCTACGACGGCCTGACGCTCGGCGCCGAGGCGACGTTCGCCGCCGAGGGCGCCGAGGGCTGCTTGGGCTCGAAGAGGGCGAGGTCCGCGGCAGGCAGACGCCGGTCGGGATCATCCCGGCCAAGGACGAGCTCGACCTCGACGCATCGCCGCCACGCCGCAGGACCTCCAGACGATCCTCTCGATCGACACGCCGCGGTGGAAGCAGGAGATGAAACACCGCGAGCAGCACGTGGAACAGTTCGCCGGCCTGCCCGAGCAGATCTGGCAGGCCCACCGCCGCGTCGCCGCGGCCCTCGACGACGCCGACTGAGCGCCGCGCGCCGAGCGCACGGCGGTGTGGAGTCCGGCCCGGCGCGCGTCAGGAAGGAGCAGTACTGGTGCCGCCGGGCTCAGATGGCATTCCTGGGTTTCTTGCCGCAGGCGCGGGCGAGCGCAGCCGCGGCGGCGGCCGCGCTGCCATAGCTGCCGACCTGCCGGGCCTGCCGTTTCATGACGGCCACCCAGCGCTCGTCCGGCCCGGCCGGTCCTTCCCGCCGCACGTGCCCGAGGTGCTCGCCGTCGTAGGCCACGAGCTGGATGACATCCGAGCGTGGCTCCAGCGGTGCGCGGGCGAGGCCGCGCGTGCCGGCCAGCTGCCGCAGCACGTCCTGCTCCTGCAGGTGCCAGCCGAACGCCCACACGATCCGCTCGGCTTGCCTGATCACCTCGAAGGCATCGTCGTCGTCCACCATGACCGCTCCCGCGCCGTTCAGCGGGTTAGCCTGCGGTAGGTGACCCGGTGGGGCCGGGCCGCCTCGGCGCCGAGCCGGGCGGCCTTGTTCTGCTCGTAGGCGGCGAAGTTGCCCTCGAACCAGAACCAGTCCGCCTCGCCCTCCCAGGCCAGGATGTGCGTGGCCACCCGGTCCAGGAACCACCGGTCGTGGCTGGTGATCACCGCGCAGCCGGGGAACTCGCCCAGCGCGTCCTCCAGCGAGGCCAGCGTCTCTGTGTCCAGGTCGTTGGCGGGCTCGTCGAGCAGCAGCAGGTTGCCGCCCTGCTTCAGGGTCAGGGCCAGGTTCACCCGGCCGCGCTCCCCGCCGGACATCAGCCCGGCCGGTTTCTGCTGGCCCGATCCCTTGAACCCGAACGCCGCCACATACGCGCGGCTGGGGATCTCGGCCCGGCCGACGCGGATGAAGGCCTCACCGCCGGAGATCACCTCCCACACGGTCTTGCCCGGGTCGATCCCGGCGCGCATCTGGTCGACGTAGGAGATCCGCACGGTCTCGCCGGTCCTGATCGTCCCGGCATCGGGCTGCTCCGCCCCGAGGATCATCTGCAGCAGCGTGGTCTTGCCGACCCCGTTCGGCCCGATGACCCCGACCATGCCGTTCGGCGGCAGGCTGAAACTGAGCCCGTCGATCAGCAGCCGGTCGCCGAACCCCTTGACCAGATCACGGGCCTCGACCACCAGGCTGCCCAGCCGCGGGCCCGGCGGGATCTGGATCTGCTCGAAATCCAGCCGCTGCCGGGACGCGGCCTCGGCGGCCATCTGCTCATACCGGTCCAGCCGGGCTCTGCTTTTCGCCTGACGCGCCCTGGGACTCGACCGCACCCATTCCAGCTCGTGTTCCAGCCGTCGGCGCAGCTTGGCGTCCCGCTGCCCCTCGACCTTCATCCGGGTCGCCTTGGTCTCCAGGTAGGTGGAGTAGTTCCCCTCGTACGGATAGGCGTGGCCGCGGTCGAGCTCGAGGATCCAGCCGGCCACGTTGTCCAGGAAGTACCGGTCGTGAGTGACCGCCACCACGGTCCCGGGATAGGCGTCCAGGTGCAGTTCCAGCCAGGCGACGCTCTCGGCGTCCAGGTGGTTGGTTGGCTCATCGAGCAGCAGCAGGTCCGGCTGGAACAGCAGCAGCCGGCACAGCGCCACCCGCCGCCGCTCGCCGCCGGACAGCACGGCCACCTCCGCGTCCGGGGGCGGGCATCGCAGCGCGTCCATCGCCTGGTCGATCCGGCTGTCCAGGTCCCAGG
>WNGL01003553.1_pt1 | contig 18719 bp, 19 predicted proteins | sample 5400591 | NCBI WGS metagenome assembly WNGL01 (sample SAMN13153377, study PRJNA577476) | soil metagenome | isolation source: 80 cm soil or saprolite under Garry oak tree replicate 1 | place: USA:California | collected 2016-06-15 | reverse complement strand
TTGACGACGCTGCCGCCGTCGGCGGGCTGGACGCCGTCCATGCTCGCGGCGCTCACCCCGCTTGCCTCGCCGATCACGGCACCGCCCCGGGTGGCCAGGACGCGTACGACATGCGTCATCGCCGGGTACATGCCGAGCGAGCCGCTGTTCAACGTGGCCGTGCCGTGCGTCTCGGGCAACGGGGTGAACGCGACCGAGCCGAAGTCGGTGGCGATCTGGTCGCGCTTGCTGCCGTTCGGGTTGTTGAACGGGTTGTAGTTGTTGAAGTTCGTCGGGCCGGCGGCGCTGACCTCGACGATCGCGCCGGTGGCGCCGTCCACGGAGCGCACGTCGTACCCGAGCTGGAACGAGCCGTGGTACGGCACGTCGACGAAGTGGCTCGGCGTCGATCCCTGGTAGGACAGCAGCGGCACCGCGGGCTGCGTCGCGACGGCGGGCCCGACGCGGGTGAACGCGAACGTCGAGTAGTTCGTGCTCGACCGGCCGCCCGGGCCGGACTGCACACCGACGCCGTAGATCCCGGCGCCGGGCAGCGCCGACACTGGCACCTGGACCGTCCCGGACGGGGCGCTGAGCGGCGCGGTGTACGAGGGCCGGAAGAACTGCCCGGTCACCGGGTCGACCCGGCCGGGCTCGGAGACAACCAGGGTCGGGTCGACCGGGTTGGCGACGTGGCTGATGTCGTAGCTGACCGGGATGTTCGCTCCGCTCGACACCGCCGGGACGATCGGGGCGAGCCCGTTGGGCGCCGTGCCGTCCGTCGGGCCGAACGTGAGCGTGATCGGCGCGCTCGCCACGACCTTCCCGCCGTGGGACGCGGTGTAGACGAGCTGCACGGTGCGCGAGTCCGGCGACACGAGGGGCAGGCCCGCTGAGCCGAGGATCGCAGCCGGTTGCAGGCGGGCCCACGGCGTGGTGGCGAGGGTCGCGTTGGGGCCGGCCAGCTGATAGGTATTGCCGCCTGCGGGCAGGCCGACCCAGTCCGGGGCGATCGTGATCCAGGCGTCGCGCAGCCGGCCGGCCAGTGAGATGGCGCCCGGATCGGTGACGGTCGAGATCGTGCCGCCCAGGGCACTGGCCTGCTGGCGCTGCTCGACGGCAACCCGCGGCGCGGACGGGGTCGTTCGGATATCGGCGGCGTCGAGCAGGGTCGCCACGGCCCTGCCGACGTCGACCTGCGGGCCGACGTTCAGGTCGACGTCCGACTGCGGTAGCGCGGGCACCGGGGCACCTGTCTGCGCCAGGAACTGCCGGACGTTCGCCGGGTTACCAGGCAGCTGCTTGTTACCCGTCAGCTTGGCGACCTGCAAGACGACGGCAGCCGCCGCCGCGACCTCGGGGGTCGAGGCCGAGGTGCCGCCTTCGTTCAGCACCTGGACGGACTTGGCGTCGGCGCCGAAGGGGTGCGCCAGGCTGAGCACGTTGTCGCCCGGGGCGGACGCGTTGAGCCGCGAGCCGTACGCGCTGGCGAAGTTGCGCTGGCCGTTGTACCTCGTCTCCGGAAAGGCGTGCTGGGCGACGAGCGCCGCGTTGCGCGGGTCGTGCGGTTGCGCCGAGAAGATGTCGTCCAGGGTGGTCGACCCGACGTCGATCGCGCCGGAGTCGACGTCCAGCGACGGCACGCTGGAGAACCCGACGTCGCCCAGGCTCGTCGCCTGGCCGGCAGACCGTGCGACGTCCGTCGCTGCGCTGCCGCCCGACGGCGGCACCGCCGCGTTCGTGAACGAGCGCAGCCCGTCGCCACCGGATATGCAGACCACGACGTGGTAGGAGTGCACGATCGTCGCGACGACGGCCTGGCTCATCGGGTCGTCCTCGAGGAAGCGTCCGGAGAAGCCGAACTGGTCGTAGCCGAACGCAAGCGATGCGGTGATGACGTCCGGACGGGGGCTCTGCCGGGCCGCCGCCAGGAACGCCGCGTCGACATCGGTCACGGCGCCACCGGCCGCGCCCGGGATGACGAGGCGGTACTTGGCGCCGGGCGCGATGCCGAGCAGGTCGGTCAGCCCGCTGCCGACGGCGCCGGGCCGCTGCTGGTCGTGCGGCAGCGGCGCCATCATCGAGAAGTCCAGCCCGACCTCGGTCAGGTTCGGGTCCTGCCCGCAGGTCTCGCCGACCGGATCGAGGGCGCCCGCGGCGTCGGAGGTGTAGGTAGGGATGAGTGGCATGGACGGCCAGTCCATGTACCGCTGCCCGTCGATGACCTCGGTCGTCGGCCCGTAGTTGGCCGCGTAGAAGTTGCACGGATCGTTCGGGTCGGCGGCTGCCGACGCGTCGTCGAGATCACCCAGCGAGACGTTCGTGATCGTCTCGCCCTCACCGGGCAGCTGGTGGTAGCGGTCCGAGATCGCGGAGAACGCCGAGACGGCGTTCACGCCGGGGTGGTTCAGCAAGCTCTGCGCGCTCGTCGTCAATACATAGTTGGACGGGACGGCGCTGGCGGTGACGGCTTGTGCTTGTGTTTGCGCCTGGGCCTTGGCTGCCGGGACCGGCGTGGGCGGCGTCGCGGTCGAGGTCACCGTCCAGTTCGGCGCGGCGTATTCAACGTCCGTGTTGGCGCGCAGCGTCGCCACCGCCGCCGGCACGGAAGCGGCGGCCAGGTGCAGCACGAACGCGCGCTCGAAGCCCAGCAGCGGGTGGCCGACCGCGCGCTCGGCCGTCGCGCGCTGCGCGCCGAGATCGGCCGCGTCGCTGAACAGCTGGTGTGCGCGGTCGACACCGAGCCCGGCCAGGGTCTTGTTGAGCTTCGCCTGGTTCGTGTGCGGCGTCGTCGGGGATGCCGTTACGCCGTCGCGGTAGATGACCACGACCTCGCTCTGGCGGAACTTGGCGGCAGGCCCGCGAGCCAGGTCGGCAAGCACCTGTCCCTTGGCCGGCAGCGCGTTGCTCGCCGCGCCGTCGGACGTCGAGAGCGGAACCCAGCGGAACTCCGTGCCGCCGGAGTCGCGGAACACCTCGGCCAACCCGTCGGAGTAGACGGTCGCATGGCCGTCCGGCAGCTTCAGGTTCTGGTACGCGACCGCGGCGCGCGGCGCGGTGCCGGCCCCGGTCGGCGCCGCACCTGCCGTCGCCGCTGGGACGACCGCGGTCGCCGTCGCGGTGAGGATCGCGGTCATGATGGCGGTGCGGGCTGTAGGCATGGCGGTCTCCCGTCGACGCGCTGGCCGTGTCAGGATCCCGCGCGGCGAGCCGCTCGGTAAGCACCCTTTGTGGCTGGTTCACGCCAATGTCCGTTCCCAGCCAACCCTGGGCCGCTTCAGCGCGGAAGCTTCGCCGGGTCCGCAACGATGTCGATCTCGACGATCCGGCCGTCCACCACGGTCATGCCGATGACGCCAGCCGGATGCGTGGGGTCGCCGAACACCGCTCCGGCGCTGCCGTTGACGATTGCCGGGCGCACTCCGCGGATGAAGCGCGGCGCGGACGCGAGCACCTCGCGCGCCACCGCCTCGGCGCCGACCAGCGGCTTGCGGGCACGCGGGGCGCCCACCGGGCCGACGTCGATGCGGAACGTCACGTCCGGATCGAGCACGGCCACCAGCGCCTCGAAGTCACCGTCGCGTGCGGCCGCCAGGAACGCGTCGACCGCCCGCTGCTGCTGGACGAGGTCGGCGTCAGGCTGCGGCGCATCCTGCACCCGCCGGCGGCCGCGGCTGGCGAGCTGCCGGGCAGCATCGGGCGTCCGGTCGAGCACACTCGCGATCTCGTCGAACGGCATGGCGAAGACGTCGTGCAGGACGAACGCCAACCGCTCCGCCGGCGTGAGCGTCTCGAGTACTACGAGCAGCGCCATGCCCACCGAGTCCGCGAGTTCGGCATGCTCCGCCGGTCCGTCCTCGTTCAGTGTCGGCTCGGGCAGCCAGCTCCCCACATACTGCTCGCGGCTCGCGCGGCGGGCGCGCAGCATGTCGAGGCAGATCCGGCCGACGACCGTCGTCAGCCACGCGCGCATGTCGTCGATAGCGTCGGAGTCGCTGCGAGCCAGCCGCAGCCACGACTCCTGAATCGCATCGTCCGCCTCGGAGCGCGAGCCGAGCATCCGGTACGCGACGGCCCGCAAGTGCGGGCGGTATGTCTCGAATTGCTGGGCAAGCCAGTCGCTACTACTCATCTCCACACCCCTAGGACGAACGTCGCCCCACGAATGTGACGGTCCCACGCAGCGGCGTCCGGTTTCCATCGCCCGGCTCGATCTTGATCATCTCTGCCGCAAGTGCGTCCCAGCGCACATCCAGCCGAGACGATCAAGATCAGGCTCGCGTCCCAAGGCGGGACCTACGGTGCCGATGCAGGGATGAGCTGGCTCGCCGCCGGACGGGCGCTGCGGCCGTTGCGCCGGATAACGGCCACCGCTCGCAGCCTGCCGACGGAGAACCTGCACGAACGCATCGGCCTCACCGGTCCGGACGACGAGCTGAAGGAACTCGGCGACACGTTCGACGCGCATCGGCGGTTCATCGCGAACGCATCGCATGAGCTGCGCATACCGCTCACCGTGCAGCGCGCGGCGGTCGACGTCGCGCTCGCGGATCGTGCCCCCAGCATCAACTCGCTGCGCACGATGGCCGAACAGATCCGAGCGGGGACGCAGCGCCAGGAGCGCCTCATCGACAGCCTGCTCGCCCTGGCTCGGGGCCAGCACGGCGTCGAGCACTGGGACGACCTTGATCTCGCCGACATCGCGGGCGAGACGCTCGAAGCGGCCGGGGGCGGGGCTCTCCGGGCTACGGATCACGCAGGATCTCGCGCCCGATGCAGTGCTCGGCGACCGGACGCTGCTCGATCAGCTCACCGGCCATCTGGTCGACAACGCGACGCGGCACAACGTGCCCGGCGGCTGGGTGTCCGTCCGCACCGACGTGCGCGACGGGCGGGCGTCGCTGCGCGTCGCCAACGGCGGGCCGGTGATCGCGCCGGACGCCGTCGAGTCGCTGTTCCAGCCGTTGCGCCGCCTCGGCGCGGACCGGACGGCTGACCGCACACCCCGCGGCTCGGCGCCCGGAGTCGGGCTGGGCCTGTCGATCGTCGCGGCGATCGCGGCAGCGCATCACGGCACGGTCGCGGCGCGTCCACTCGCCCAGGGTGGCCTCGAGGTCGTGGTCATGCTGCCGGCCGTTTAGGGCCAGCCGGCGCCGGGGGCGGGCGCGTCGACCGTCAGCAGCTGACCGGTTCGAGCCGCTGGGTCGGTCATCGCCGTAGGCCACTCGGCGGCAACGATGAACAGCGTCATGCCGTCCGGGCCGCCGAGCATGCAGGCGAAGCAGCCGCGGTCGAGGTCGACTGTCTGCAGCACCTCACCACCTTCGCGGACGCGTACGCATCGCTGGTTCGGCACGTCCGCGTACCAGGCCGCGCCTTCGGCGTCCAGGCAGATGCCGTCGGGCGGTGCTCCGTGGAGGTCAGCCCACACCCGCCGGTTCGACAGGCCACCGTCGGCCTCGATGTCGAACGCCGTGAGGGTGCCGGCGTAGGACTCCGCGACGATCAGCGTCGAGTTGTCGGCCGTCACGGCCATACCGTTCGGGAATTGGACGCCGTCGGCTACCTGCCGGGCGGCGCCGTCCGGCGTGATCAGGGCGACGACTCCCGTGGTGACCTCCCCGCCCGGAAAGTCGAAGCCGATGTTGTTGACGTAGGTGTTGCCCCGGCCGTCCACAACGATGTCGTTCCACGGCTTCTCCGAGACGCCACCCAGGTCGACGTGGGTCATCAGCGAGCCGTCGGGTTCGCGGCGCAGCAGCTGATGACCGCGTCCCAGGACGACGAGTAGCCGCCCGTCCGGCAGGAAGTCGATGCAGAACGGGAAGGATGGCACCTCGGCGACGACTTCGCTGTTGCCCTCGACGTCGACTGCGATGACCTGCCGGGCACCCCAGTCAGAGAACCAGAGGCGGTCGTCGTGCCACCGCGGCGACTCGCCGAGCGCCAGGCCGTCCAGCAGGACCTCGGGCATGCGTGCTCCTCGGCTCGGGCGTCCCGGATGGACGCCGTTCATTACAGATGTAGAAGCTGAGCGGCCGGTCTCGACATGCCGGCCTACTCGGCAACACATGTCGGGCTGACCTGCGTGCTACCACCACACGGTCGTCCACGGAGATCGGGACGACATCGTCACAGCGGCGCTGACCGCACGGCCGCAAGCGTGATACTGCGCGCTTGGGGCAGCGGTGTCTCGACGGCTGTACGCCGGGCAGGATCACTTCGGCCTGCTCGACGCATCCAGCCGCGACGTGCTGCAGTGGATGTCGGCACGATTCGCCGGGTCGGCGGCGCCGGACGATTGTCCGCGATAGCTGGGCGGCATCGTTCAGCTGCCGGCGAGCTCCTCAGGCGTCAGCGGCCGCAGCACGTCGAACTCGTTGCCGTCCGGATCCGCCATCACTACCCAACTCACGTCCGCACCCTGGCCGATGTCGATGCGCCTCGCGCCGAGACCTTCCAGCCGCGACACCTCGGCCGTCTGGTCCTGTGGCCGCAGATCGAGGTGGAGGCGGTTCTTCGTCGTCTTCTCCTCGGCCGGTTGAAAGAGCAAGTCCGGGACGACGCCGTCTTCGGGGCTGCCGGCTGGCGGCTCGAGAATGACCTCACCGTTGCCCTCGTAAGTGCGACGCCACCCGAGCGCGGCCTGCCAGAAACTCGCCAGTCGCGCGGGATCCGTGGAACCGATGCACAAGCACTGGATGCGAAGAGTCATCCGGCGATCCTGGCGCGCTTTCCCCTCGGCGGTCGATCGGATTTCTGCCTCTCCACGCACGATGTGGGTAGGCGCGCCCGCGCACGGGCGCGCCTACCTCCGCATCGCTCCCGCTATGGCGCGGCCACCAGGTCGCCGACGAAGGCCGGGACCTTGGGGCTGCCGAAGCCGGTGCTCAGGTCGTACCCGGCTGTGGTGGCCGACCCCGGGATGCTTGTCGGGTACTGGGCGTTGCTGTTCAGGGTCGTGAGCCCGGACCCGGTGCCGAATGTTTGCGGGACGGTGTCGGTGAAGTCGCTGGACGGCAGCGTGTACAGCAACGGGTTGAGATAGCCGACGGAGCTCTTGCCCGCGGCGGCGCGGGCCTGGTTCGCGAGTGCTACGACTCCGGCCAGCTGCGGGCTGGCCGCGCTGGTGCCGCCGAAGATGTAGAACCCGTTGTTCGCACCGCCCAGGAAACCGAGGTGCACCAGCACCCCGCCGTCGACTGCCGCGTTCCACGACAGGTCCGGCAGGCCGCGGCTACCCTGCAGCACGCTCTGCGAGATGCCGGCCTGGAACGCCGGGGTCGGGAACAGCGCGCTGCGGCCGCCGCCGCCGGCCGCCGGCAGCCAGTCTTCCTTCCACACGGCCTCGGTCTTCGATCCGGAGACGGAGTTGAGGTACTGCGCGTCGCACGTGCTCGGATCGCTCGCGGTGCTCAGGCACGCGTAGTACTGGTCCGCCGAGATCGTCGGATCCCACGTCCAGCCGTACTGCAGCCACGTGCCGCCCGCCGACGTCACCAGCGGATCCGACGACGGCCAGTTCACCGTCGGGAACGGGAACAGCCGGCCCTGCTTGTCGCCGTTGGCGGTACCGGAGTCACCCGACGAGCCGAAGACGGTGACGCCGGCGGCCGCGGCCTGCTTGTACACGCTCCTGTACTTGGCCACCTGCGACGGCGCTGCGTCGTGGAACGACTGCTCGGTGACCGCGAAACTCTGGCTCATCACCGCACCGGGATAGTGGGAAATGGCCCACTGCTCGCCGGCGAAGATGCAGGGGAAGCCCTGCACGCCCTGGGTCTCTGCCGGGTTGGCGGCGACCAGCACTATGTCCGCGCCGGGTGCGATCGCGTGCGCCCACTGCAGATCCAGGCTGGTCTCCTCGGCCCAGTTGGCCTGGATCCCGTGCATCGCATTACTGAACGTCGGCGTCCCGCACGGGTAGTGGATGGTCAGCTTCGGGTCGGGGAGCCCGAATGCCTGGTCGAATGCGTGCAGGTCGGACGCGGCGGTCGGGCTGCCGTAGGAGTCCACGATCACGATGGTCTGCCCCGCGCCCGTCCAGCCGGCGTCGTGCACGGCGTCGACGCCGTACGCGCCGTAGATGTCATCAGGCGTGTAGCAGTGAATGACACCTGACACGCAGCCGCTGGGATCCGCCACCGCCTGCTGCGACACGTGCGGGCCCATCTGCGCCAGCGGCACGAAGACCAGGCCAGATGCTGCGGCGGTGCCTCCGGCGCCCGAGAGCGCGACGAACATGCCTGCCGCAACTGCCAGGCGCCCGAATCTGCGGACACGGATCGATCGCATGGGCAATTCCCCTTTGCATATGGGATCCCGGCCATCGCCATGTGCCGCAAGGCAAGGAGCCGGGACCACGTTCAAGCGAATTAACCTCTCCAAATTCGGAAAGGTCAACAGCAAGAAGTGCGCCGCCAGTGCCACCGACCCATCAGTGCGAAGACGCCCCAACCGAGGTGTTCACGTCGATAATGCGCGTATTGGGCCGGGCTCTCGCTGAGCTCGCGTCGGAAGCCGACGGGGTCGCGGATGGCATTGCTAGATCGCACGCCAGTGTCGTCCGCTGTCGGTGGTCACGACGAGATACGCGTAGTTGTGGCAGTCGGATTTTCCGTTGGCGCAGCCTGAGTCGGTTGCTGTCGCGATGGCGCGGCTGCTGTCGATGAGGTCGATGACGTAGGGCGCGCCTGGGCTCGGGATCGTCGTCCAGGTCTGACCGCCGTCGCTGGATTCGTATATGCGTCCCCGTGCGGGTACCCACACTGTGCGTCCGAGGATGGCGGCGCTTACGTCTCCGGCGCTGACCGCGGCGGGGATGGCGAGGGGTGGGCTGCTCGGCGCGGTGAAGCTGGCGCCGTCGTCGGTGCTGCGATAGATCGACACCTGTTGATCGCCGTTGTTCTTGGTCAGGGTGACGGGCACTTCGATGCCGGTCCCGTCAATCGCGGGCGTCCCGTACACGCGTTCCCCGGAGCCGGGGACGGAGATGGTGACGGGCGTCCAGGACGTGCCGCCGTCGACGGTGCGATAGATGCGATTGCTCAGCGTGCTCACGCCGCCGATCAAGATCCCGTACTGCGGCGTACGGAAGGTCACCGAGTACCAGTAACCATCTACGTTCGCGGGGTGTAGCACGAAGGTCGCGCCGTTGTCAGCCGAGTAGAACGGGGCGACGAACGCGACGGCGGTGCTCAAACCCCACGTCGCGACCACAGTGACGACCCGCCCTGCATGCAGCGTGATCGACACCCCCGGCGGTGCACCGCCGACGTTGGTAGCGCCGGCTGGCTTTGTCACGGTCAGGTTCGTGCGTGACCACTGGGTCGAAGGGTTGGTCTGCCGGTAGAGATCGATCGTGAGCTTATGGGCCACAGCCAGCCAGAGCCCGCGTCCAGGCGCAGTGGTGATCGCGGCGATCGAGGCGGGTGTGACGCCGGTAGGCAGGACCACGTCTGACCAGTGCTCACCGGTGTCCGCCGAGACCGCAACCTTCGTTGAGCTGACCGTCCAGGCCGAGGTCGCGTTGGCGCCGACGAGGCGAAGATCGGCCGCATTCGCCGGCGGGGTGGGTGAGGCTGACGGTCTGGCCGGCGTGTGGCTGGACGGCTGAGCCGGCAGCGAGCGGTGCCCGCGCAGTCCAGCAGCAATTACCACGACCGCAGCAACGACGACGAGGACGCTCAGCACTGCGAGGGCAGGAGCCCAGCGCCGCCGTGGGACGGAATCCCGGCGCGGCGGGGTGCCCCACGCTTCGACATCCTCGATCGTGAGAGTCTTCGGCGGTTCGGGCGTGCCCTCATGCAGCCAGTCCGACAACTGCCGTTCGGCGGTGTTCACGACGTGCCACCTCCGGTCATGATCTCGGCCAATCCCGGCACGCCGCGCAGCCTGCTGAACGCTTTCGCGGCGTGGCTCTTCACGGTTCCGACCGAGCAGCCCATCACGCGAGCCGTCTCGGCTTCGGACAAGTCGGCGAAGTACCTGAGGACCACCACTACCCGCTGCCGAGGCGGCAGCACGGCTAGCGCGTGCGCGACCGAAGCGCGGACATCGACCTGCGCCAGCGCGTCGCTTCGATCAGGACGATCGGGTAGCCGTCCGGTGCTGATCTCCCCGGTCCACCGCCGACGTCGCCACCGCAGGAATGTCGTCACCATGACCCGCCGTACGTAGATGTCAGGACGATCAGCGCGGGCCAGCTGCGACCACCGGGGCCAGGTCGCGGCCAGCGCCGTCTGCACCAGATCCTCGGCCAACGCCCAATCACCGGTCAGCAACCAACCGGCGCGCAGGAGTTCACGCGAGTGCCCCGCAACGAACTCGGCGAACCCGTCCGCCTCCGGCACGACCACTCCTCGCCCGTGCTCGCCAGGACGTTTCCGGGCGAGCTCACCCTGTATAGAGCACCTGGCGCGGGAAAAGGTTCACCCGAACAGCGCGACCGTAGACGACACCGAGACGAGCGCTGGGCTAGCGTCGCCCACGTGGTGGACGCGGAACAGGAGCCCGATTACCGCATGAGTCTGGCCGCTGAGCGCACCTACCTGGCCTACGTGCGCACGGCGCTGGCACTCATGGCGGCGGGCATCGGTGTCGCGGGTGCGCTACCCGACGCCGGCGGCAAGCCACTGCGACGGGTCATCGGGGTGGTGCTAGTCCTTGCTGGAGGCGGGCTCCTCGTCGCCGCGAGACGCCGCTGGCTCGCCGTCGATCAGGCGATGCGCCGGGGCGAGCCATTGCCGACCATCGGAATGCTCCATGCCTTGAGCTGGCTGTTGGCGGCAGCCGCCGTCGCAGCTGCGATCCTCGTGTTCGTCCTCTAGATGCGCGCAGACGGAGCGGGCGTCGGCACGTTGTCCGCACTGGCCCATACCGTGGACGCTGCATTCACCCGACGAAGAGCGAGGAGACCGCCGTGACGACGCTGTCCGACCGACCCGAGACCGCGCTACTGGTCATCGACGTTCAGAACGACGTCGTCGCCCGCGCGTACAACCGCGACGGCGTGATAGCCAACATCGCCTCGCTCGTGGACAAGGCCAGGGCGGCGAACGTGCCGGTCGTATGGGTTCAGCACAGCCACGACGACATGGTCGAAGGAAGCGAGGGCTGGAAGTACGTTCCGGAACTCACGCAGCAAGCAACCGAGCCGGTCGTTCACAAGCGGTACGGCGACTCCTTCGACGACACCGATCTCGAAGCCGTCCTTGCAGAGCGCAAGGTCGGGCACGTGATCATCGCCGGGGCGGAGACTGACGCCTGCATCCGGTCCACGCTGCACGGAGCAGTCGTTCGGGGCTACGACGCGACGCTGGTTGCTGACGCCCACACCACGAACGACAACAGCGAGTGGGGGGCTCCGAGTCCCGACAAGGTCATAGAGCACACGAACCTCTACTGGCGGTACCACACTGCTCCGGGACGCCGCGCAGAAACGGTGAGCACCGACTCGATCAAGCTCGGCGGGGTCGGCTGACAGCGCCGCCTTCTGTCGAACGGCCGGTCACGACGTCGTCGATGACGGTTGCCGACCGCGCCTGCTCGTTGATGTCGGCGTCCCAGGCGAGGGTGATCAAGGCTTTCCACAACGCCCAACCGCGCGCTCGCGCCCAGGTCGCGGCGTTCTGGCCGACGCGGTCATGGAAGGCCCTCCGGCTGTCACCGGAGAACAGGGTCCACGCGATCACGAGGTCACAGGCAGGATCGCCGACACCTGACGTCCCGAAGTCGATGACTGCAGCGAGCCGCCCGTTGCTCACCAGCAGGTTGCCGCTCGCCATGTCGCCGTGGAACCACACGGGCCGGCCATCCCAGCTAGCCGCGAGAGCGGCGTCCCACACTGCCGATGCTCGCTCGGTGTCGACTCGGCCGTGCAGAGCGGCAAGGGAGCGGCGCGTCTCGTCGGCGTAGTGAGCAAGCGACGCGCCGCGGTAGAAGCTGTGCGCGCCGGCCTGTGGGCCGCCGGTAGCGTCGATGCGCTGCAGGGCAAGGATGAACTCGGCAACCGAGGTGGCCAATCCGGGCAGGTCGCTGACGGTGTCGGAGCTTGCCGTGTGGCCATCGAGCCATCGGCGGATCGACCATCAGAACGGGTAACCGTGGCCTGGCTCGCCCGTCGCCAGCGGAACCGGAATCCGAACCGGCAACAACGGCGCAAGTACCGGAAGCCAGCGGTGTTCCTTGTCGATTGCCGCGGCATAGGACTCATGCGTCGGCAGGCGCACCGTCATCTCCTCGCCGAGGCGGTAGGTGCGGTTGTCCCACCCGTCGACATCGACCGGGGTCACGGCGAGATCCGTCCACTGTGGAAAACTGCGACGCGACAAGTCGTTTCACCAAGGCCGCGTCGATGCCGGCGCGACCGTCGACGCCCGCGTTCACCACCGCGCTAAGGTAGCCGCTCGGCCAGGAAGTCTTCCCAGGTCCGCGTGCCCATATCGGCGCCCTCGAGCGACAGATTCTCACCTGCCCGGTATACGCGGCCGGCCTTTCCCGGTACCCGGACCGGCATCGTCAACCGGTGCTTGCCATGCGCTCGCAGGTACCCGCGGATCAGGTCGGCCATGCGGTGGACGTTCGGCCCGGCCAGGTCGGGCACCAGGCCGGCCGGCTCGTCGAGCGTCAGTTCCACCAGCCGGGCCGCCACGTCACGCGAATCGACCGGTTGCAACCGGACACCGCCCGGCACCGGCACCACCGGCAGCTTCGCCATCTTCTGCAGCACGGTAAGGATGAGGTCGTGGAATTGGGCGGCACGCAGCGTCGTCCACGGCAGGCCGGATTCGGCCACGGCCCGCTCCGCGCCCAGCTTGGACCTGAAGTAGCCGATCGGGACCCGGTCCGCCGCGATGACCGAGATGCACACCACGTGCTGCACGCCGGCCCGCGCCGCGGCCCGCACCAGGTTCCGCGTCGCCTCGTCGTCGCCCTTTGGGCCGCCTGCGAGGTGCACGACGATCTCGGCGCCGTCGACGGCGGCTTCGATCCCCTCGTCCTTGAGCAGGTCGCCAGTCACGAACTCGAAACCGTCCTCATGCTCGCGGCTTCGCCGGCTGAGCACCCGCACTTTGCAGCCGGCGTCCAGCAGCAGTGGTGTGACGTGGCGTCCCAGCGTGCCGGTGCCACCGGTTACCAGAATGGATGACGTCATGATTGCTTCTCCAGATTCGTTCGGACCAGGCGTACCTCTATGACCCGCCGCGAGCGAGGAATGTGACTGATGGACGGGCTGACCGAGCGCTTCGAGGAACACCGGCCTCGCCTGCGGGCGATGGCCTACCGGATGCTCGGCTCGGTGAGCGACGCCGACGATGCTGTTCAGGAAGCCTGGCTCCGCCTCAGCCGCACGGACACCAGCGGCGTCGAGAACCTCGCCGGATGGTTGACCACGGTCGTGGCACGGGTGTGCCTGAACATGCTGCGCACGCGCGAGTCGAGGCGCGAGCAGCCCTTTGACGTGCATGTGCCGGACGCGAGCGACGGCGTCGATCCCGAGCAGGAAGCCGTGCTGGCCGACTCGGTCGGGCTGGCAATGCTGGTGGTGCTCGACACGCTGACGCCGGCCGAGCGGCTCGCGTTCGTGCTGCACGACATGTTCGCCGTGCCCTTCGACGAGATCGGCCCGATGATCGAACGTTCCCCCGCCGCCACCCGGCAGCTCGCGAGCCGCGCACGCCGCCGGGTCAAAGGCGTCGACTCCGTGCCCGCCGACTTGGCCCGGCAGCGTCGAGTCGTCCACGCGTTCCTGGCTGCGTCCCGCGATGGCGACCTCGACGCGCTGGTCGCACTGCTAGATCCGGACGTGGTGCTCCGAGCCGACCAGGCGGCTGGACCGACCCGCGCACCTGTCGTACTACGCGGTGCCAACAACGTGGCCAAGGGCGCGCGCCTGGCTTCGGATCGGGTCCCGTTCACCCAGCCGGCGCTGGTGAACGGAGCGGTCGGACTCGTGATGGCCCCTGGTGGACGGCTGCTCGTCGTACTTGCCTTCACCATCACCGACGGCAGGATCACCGCAATCGACGTGATCGCGGATCCGCCTCGCCTCCGCCAAGTGCAGCTGGCCGTTCTCGACGACTGATCGTGCCGGGACGCCTTGGCGTTAGGGGCGTTCCTCGCTCAGGGGAGGAACTGGTCCAGGAACGTCTGGAGTACGCCGTGTCCACGGGCTGGTAGGTCGCCGTGGCTCGTGGCCCGCCTAGCGACGCTGGTGACCCGCCTCGATCTCGTCCCTGGTTTCTCCCGTCGGCGAAAAGCGCGACCATCGGACGCTTAACCGGCCCACAGGTTCTAGCGCCAGGTAGCGGCCATCGAGCAGCCCGCTCAGTGACCGGGGTCGTCCATGTGCGCTTGGCGCGTGTCTCGCGTCAACCTTCTTGGCACAGGTTGATCTTGGAATTGGTTGTGCGGTTGAAGGCAGGCGGCTCCCGCCTGCGGGATGGGCTGCGCGCCGGCCGTTGCGGCTAGGTCAGGTACCGGCTCCTCGCGCGGCGGACTTACCGAGCGAACAAGCCATCACGTGAGCCTGGTCGCGCCGGCGAAGTCCTGCGTGTCCTGCGAAGGATGGACGTAGCGGACGCCCAGAGATTCGTCCGCGGCCGACACCGCCAGGTCAGGTCCGACCATGATCTCGACGTGCGAGATCGGGCTGTACAGAAAGACCAGGTCACCGGGCTGCAGTTCGCTGGCACTCACATGCGTGCCGTAGTTGTATTGCTCCGAGGCCTGGTGCGGCAGGCTTACCCCACCTTGGGCCCAGGCCATCATCGTTAGCCCGGAGCAGTCGAACGCGTCGGGCCCGGTGCCCGCGAAGACGTAGCCTTTGCCGACCTGCTGGATCGCATAGTCAACGGCACGCTGCGTTGCCGTCGTGCTGGCCTTTGGTGCGGCGGGAGCGGTCGGAGCCTGTGTTATTGCCGCGCGAGCGGTGGCCGGAGGCACAGTGTTCCTGCGCGCGTAGGCCGCCTGCTGCGCCGCGGTCAACTTTGCGAGCAGGTCCTTGAACTTCTTGGTGTCTGCTTCGAGCTTCTGCTTCTGCTTGTCGAGGGCGGTGGCCTTCGCCTGCGCAGCGGCGAGCAGCGTCGTCGCCTTCTTCTGCGTTGTTTCGGCGCGCGTGTGCACGGCCTGGATTTGCGCCACGATCTCGGCGCGGTGCGACGAGATAAGGCTCAGCGTGCTCAGCGCGTCGAGGTAGCTCTGCCCATCGCGGCTGGTGAGCAGCGCGCCTGCGCGGCTGAACGACGCCGACTCGTACTCCGCAGTGACGGTCTGGCGCAGACTAGCGCGGGCGTTGTCGAAGTCCGTGGCCGCGGTCAGCGCCTCGCCTTGCGCGGCGTCTGCAGCCTTCTGGTCGGCCTTCACGTCGGCGGTGGCCTTGTTGTACTGCTCGGCCAGCACTTCGTTCTGCTTGGCCAGCTTGTCGAGTTTGGCAGTCACTTCGCCGATCGTCGGCTGTCCGGGCGTTGCGCCTGCGACATACGGGAGCACGACTGCGCCCGCTCCGATGAGGGCGGTCAGCGCAATACCAGCGAGAAGTGATCGAACACGGCGGGGGGTACGGGTGAACGCCACGGTCGGCGGAACTCCGTTTCTTCCTCGACCGCCTACCGAGTTAGCTGACGGGTTCGGGCTGGAAGATGCCCTACGGCGCGGAGCCCCAGTGCGACGAAGCGCTGTGCGTCCCCGTACCGATTCACCCCAAGGAACCTGTGGGTCCCCGGTTCACCGACCCCGATCACTCTGCCCCGCAAACAGAGCTCCGACGCCCAGGCGATTCGGCGGTGACCATCCGGTGACTCCCGGTGTTGGGGGCCAGTTGGGCCGGACAGCCACGGAAACGCTACGACACTTCCCGCTCCTTCGGCAACGTCGCAGGGATCGCCGCTGGAACGATGAGGAGTCCTGCCATGAACGTTCTGTCCACGCCCGTACGGCGCTCGGTGGTCGCGAGCGGAGCAGCGCTGGCCATTGTCTTGCTGGGTGGTCTCACCTGCGCGTCCGCGGAGGCCGGCACCCTCACGCGGGTGACCGAGACGTTCAGCGATCCGTTCGGCGACTCGTTCAGCTGCGATAGGTTCTCGGCACACTACGTCGGACAGGACCACGGGTTCGTGATGACCTGGTACGACGCCAACGGCGACCCGGTACGCCAAGAGTCAGATCTCCGCGATCGAGACCGGCACGAACGACAGCACGGGTGCCAGCGTCGTCGTCTGGACTCAACTCATGGTCCACGTCGACTACGCGGCTGACACCCAGAGCCTGAGCGGAATCCGCAACCTGTCGAACGACCCCGGTCGGGGCGTCGTCATCCAGAGCGTTGGACGTCTCACGGTGACCGCATCGGCCGGCGAGCTGATTTCGCTGCACGGACCGGCTGATGACGTCAACCTCGGCGGCGGCTTCTGCGAGGCGCTCGCCGGCTGACGCAGTTGGGTCCTGTGCTACGTCAATGAAATAGCACAGTTCGATCTTGAGAACGAGTCACTCTGCCGGGCCGGCGGTCACGGTCGAAGCAGACGCGGCTCGCGGTCGCCCCAGGGCCTGCGCCTGCGCTGATTGACCCGCACATACGAGGCCCGCGCGGACAGCGGCAGGTGCGGACTGGGAGGGTCCTCGAAAGAAATCCCGGAGGCGGTGTCGGATCGGTGCAGAGGCGTTCGTAGATGGGGTGAGAGGCCACCCACGCGGTGGTCGTCTGCACCGACGCCGATCAATCGCACTCGAGGAGAATGACATGACCGCTACCTACACCTTCGACGTCTTTTCCAGCCTCGACGGCTATGGCTCCCACAGCGGCGACTGGGGCGGCTACTGGGGCAAGCAAGGCCCCGAGTTGCTCGACCACCGCCTTGCCTTGTACGACGCGGAGCAGCGGATGGTCTTCGGGGCCAACACATATCGGCAATTCGTGCGGATGCTGGCCTCGAGCACCGAGGAGCCCGAAGTGCTTGACCCATGGGTCACCCGGATGAGGCGCATGCCGGCAACCGTGGTGTCGACGACCCTGGAGCAACCCCTCAACTGGCCGAACGCGACCGTCGCGCGCGGTGACGCCGTCGACGTCGTCGCGCGGCTCAAGGAGGAGTCCGAGGTGCCGTTGCGCTCGCACGGCAGCCTGTCGTTGAACCGGGCGCTGATGGCCGCCGGCCTGGTCGACCGCGTGCAGGTGACGCTCTTCCCTGTCATCACCGGTCAGACCGGGCGGGACCCGATCTTCCAGAGTGCGGCCGACTTCGACCTGGAGCTGGTCGAGAGCCGGACACTCGATGGTCACATCCAGGAGCTCAGCTACCGACCCACCCTCCATTGACCTGTACGGATTTGAAGAGGATCCGTCAGGCCTGCATCCATTCATGCACCCCACCCCCGCGCAGACGTGAACGAAGCACGACCGCTCGACAGTGGAAACCGTGTTCTGGGGTCAAGATCCTTGCAGGTTCTGATCTGGAGATCATGTGGCCCCGTCATAGTCCGTGGCCGCGTCGATCACGGGGCAGGTGTAGTCCTCGAACTCCGAGAAGCCGATGCGTCCGATCTTCGAGGCCGCAGCGGACCGACTCGGATTGGGAATCACCGCCATCCTGGCCGCGGCGGACAGGTATGCCGTTGCCGCCTCCGGATGGTTCAGCTGAGTTCCTCGGCCAGCGCGACAATGACGCCTTCGGGGCCGCGGAGGTAGCAGAGCAGAAAGATGTCCTCGTACCGCACCACCTCGCCGATGAGCTCGGCGCCATGGGTCCGCAGGCGGGCGATGGTGTCCTCGATGTCGTCGACGGCGAACATGAGGCGACGGATGCCCAGCGTGTTCGGCGGTGCGTTCTTCGGCTCGGGGCTGATCATCGTCGGCTTCTGGTAGCTCATCAGCTCGAGCTTGCTGTGGCCGTCCGGAGTCCGCATCATGGCGACATCGACGCGCTGGCCGTCGAGTCCGACGATGCGGTCCGACCACTCTCCCTCCACTGTCATCTTGCCCTCCAGCTCTAGGCCGAGTTCGACAAAGAACGCGACGGCAGCGTCGAGGTCGTCGAGGACAATGCCGACGTTGTCCATCCGCAGGATCGCCATGCCCTCAAGCGTAGGGACCCGGACGCGCTGCGTGCGTGCCGGCGGTGGTGCCGGGCGGGTCGGTAGTGCGTGCGGGTTTAGGCCTGGTTCGGGGTCGCCTGGGCGTCGGCTGGGTGGGTGGCGGCCCAGCTGGCAAGTAATCGCAGGGCATCGTCAGAGGGGGTCCCGGCATCGGCGCTGAATGCGACCAGGGCCAGGCCTGGGTCGGCGGGTAGGTCCATGAGCTCGTAGGACAGGTGCAGGTCGCCGACTACGGGGTGTCGGATGTGTTTCTGCCCGGTGCGGTGCAGTCGGACGTCGTGGGCGGCCCAGCGGGTGCGGAAGGCGTCGCAGCGGGTGGACAGTTCTCCGACGAGGTCGGTCAGTTGCTTGTCGTAGGGGTCGCGGCCGGCTTCGGTGCGCAGCATCGCGACGGTGTCGTCCGCGACTCGGTCCCAGTCGCCCCAGAACGTTCGGGCGTGCGGGTTGAGAAAGTTGAATCGGGCGAAATTGGACGGCCAGACAGGGTCGGCGAAGAGCGGCGCGTAGAGCGCTCGCGCGAGCGGGTTCGTGGCGAGCACGTCCAGGCGCCCGTTCTGGACGAGGGCCGGCACATGCGTCATCCCGTCGAGGATGCGGGCCACGCTGGGCCGGACCTGTTGGGCGGCTGGTCGGCGGCGGGCGCGACG
>WNGL01011948.1_pt1 | contig 18723 bp, 17 predicted proteins | sample 5400591 | NCBI WGS metagenome assembly WNGL01 (sample SAMN13153377, study PRJNA577476) | soil metagenome | isolation source: 80 cm soil or saprolite under Garry oak tree replicate 1 | place: USA:California | collected 2016-06-15 | reverse complement strand
CGTCGCGCAGCAGTACCGTTTGCCATTTTTGTCGATCGTCATGGACAATACCGGTTGGAACGCGGTGAAGCAGTCGACGTTGCGCGTGTATCCGGAGGGCGAAGCCAAATCCGCCAATGCTTTCGAGGCGGAGCTTGCGCCCAATGTGCATTTCACCAAGGTCGCCGAAGCATTCGGCGCCTATGGCGAAGAGGTGAGCGATCCGGCCGATGTAGCAGCGGCTCTGGCGCGCTGCGTCAAGGAAGTTCGCGGCGGCCGGGCGGCGCTGTTGCACGCCCGGGTCACGCGAATGTAAGGCGATTACCTCAGCCGTACGCCGGCTGCCTCGGCGATTCTCCAATATTTCGCCATTTCGCCGGTTCATGCCAAACGAATAGGGCGAATTCGTTACGGGCTTGCGTGATTGATGAATTTTTCCGGCGGTGCCTCACCCCATTGCGACACCAACGCTTCCTCGGCGGGCACGAGATTCGAGCCATTGGCGATGTTGAGGCGATCGCTATCGGCCCAGTGTTCGTGAACGCGTCCCCACGGATCCGCCCAATAATCGTAGACCTGACTGCCGAGCACGTGCCGGCCGATGCCCCACATATGCTCGTATTTGCCGAATTGCTTGAGATAGTCGTGCCCCATGCAGACATCGTCGATGTCGGACACTTCGAAGGAAAGATGGTTGAGCCCGGTCTTCTCGTGCGCCAAGCAGAAGAAGACATGATGATCGACGTAGCGATCGCCGCGATCGCAGCGATTGAACGAGCCGATAATATTATTTTTGTCCTCGACATAGACGTCGTCGGAACAGACAAATCCGAGCATTTCGCGAAACCAATCCACCGTCTCGCGAAAGCGCGGCGTCATCAGAACGCCATGACCGACGCGCTTGACGTGCGATGGCCCCCTGGGCAGCCGCATCAATTCACCGGTCCGCGACAGCGGCGCTTCGCCGGAATTGAGCTTCTGCCGCTTCACCGGGATTTCCGGCACCGGCGCGATTCCGCAAACCACCTCGATCTGATAGCCGTTGGGCTCGCGCAGCCGGACCCGCTTACCGCCACCGGGTTCGTCGATATTTTCGATTCCTGAGGCGCCCGGCGCCTTGGCCAATCGCTTCAGGTCGTCTTCGCTCTCGGCGTAATAAGCGAGGCCGACGAATTTAGGATCGCCTTTCTCTGTGACATGAATGTGGTGATTGGGATCGGTGCCGCGCATATAGAGCGCGTTGGCGGTCCGCTCGGTGCGGCGCAAGCCGAACCGGGTCAGAAATTCCTCCATGACGTCGAGATCGGGAGCCCTCAGGCGCCCATATGCGATATCCGCCGCCTTGACCCAGGCCATATTTTTCTCCCTCGACAGTACGATCGGCGCATGAGCACGACACTGCAGTCGGCGCTGCGCGGCTAGCGTAATTTGACACGATCACGGCAGCGTCGGCAACGCGCGCGTTCTCAAGCGTGATAGTCGGCGGCGACGGTCGCGTCCGTTCGGGCGGCGCTGATTGCGTTGAATACGGGCGTTAAAACCACCGTGACAACGAGATTAAGAATGACGGTGTAGAGCGCGCTGTAACCTGGGAACGTATAGCCGCCGACCGCCAGCGGATAGTTCGGCGTGAGATTGGCGGCGACAAACATCCAGGTGCCAGCCGCAGTGCCCGCAGCCCAGCCGACAAGTAGCGCCCAATCGTTGAACCAGCGGGTGTAGACGCCAAGCAGCACTGCCGGCAGCGTCTGGATAATCAAGATGCCGCCGAGGAGTTGCATATAAATCGCGTATTGCGAAGGTACGAAGAGGATAAAGACGAGCGCGCCAAACTTGACGATCAGCGATACCCACTTCGCCATCTGTGCTTCCTGCTTGTCGGTAGGGTTTCGGTTGATGAATTCGCGATGGATGTTGCGGGTGTAAAGGTTCGCCGCTGCGATCGACATGATCGCAGCCGGCACCAGCGCGCCGATGCCGATCGCGGCAAAGGCGATGCCGGCGAACCATGACGGGAAGCTGTGCAAATACAGCGCCGGCACGGCAAAATTATTGCCGAATTTCTTGAAACCGCCGGCGTATTCCGGAAGGCTGCCGACGCCTGCGGCAATCGCGAAGAAGCCGACCAGCGCCAACAATCCGAGCATGAACGAATACCCCGGCAGCATCGCCGCGTTGCGGCGGATGGCGTGTCCGCTGGACGCACTGAGGATGCCGGTCAGCGAGTGCGGATAGAGAAACAGCGCCAAGGCCGAGCCCAGCGTCAGGGTCGCATAGATCCCGTAAGCGCCGGTGCTATTGGCAGGGGGCGCAGCCAACAGCAATTTGTTGGCAGGCACTGCAGAAAAGATCTTGCCGAAGCCGCCCAATTGAATCGGCACCGCGATCACCGCGGCAAAAGCCGTGATGTAGATCAGGATATCCTTCACGATCGCGATCGACGCCGGCGCGCGCAGGCCGCTGGAATAGGTGAACGCGCCAAGGATGACAAATGCGATGACCAGCGGCAAATCGTTGGCATAACCGGGACCCGATACGCCCATCGCGCCGATCACCACCTGCAGCCCAACCAATTGGAGTGCGATGTACGGCATGGTCGCGACGATGCCGGTAATCGTGATCGCCAGTGCCAGCCAACGGTTGCCGAACCGGCCGCGCACGAAGTCAGCTGCGGTAATGTAATGATGCTTGTGGCAGACGTACCACAGCCGCGGGAACGCCAGAAACAGTATCGGATAGATGACGATCGTGTACGGCACCGCGAAAAATGCGATTGCGCCGGCGCCAAACGCGAGCGCCGGAACGGCGATGAAGGTATAGGCCGTGTAGAGGTCGCCGCCGATCAGGAACCAAGTGATGATCGTGCCGAAACGGCGGCCGCCGAGACCCCATTCGTGCAGCAGATCAAGATCGCCTTTGCGCCAACGCGCTGCGGCAAAACCGAGCCAAGTGATAAATGCGAATAGCAGGATGAAAATTGTTAGAGCGACCCAGTTCACGTCGGTCACGGCACTGCTCCCAATCTTCTTTTTCTATTCGAGGCTTCTCACCGCTGCGCGCCTATGTGGAAAAGCCGACCTGCTAATCCTCGGTCGCAAAGTAGACGACCGCGGTCAGGATCGCTCCGATGATGACCCATAGGAGCTGATACCAATAAAAGAACGGAATGCCGGCCCACGATGGCTCGACCGAGTTGTAGAAGGGTGGCCAGAGCACCGCGATGAACTGGATCGCAAACAGCAGATACCACCAGCTCCAGCTCGGGCGGGCGCTGTGCCGACTGGTATTCGACCGATCCATCTCGCCGCCTTAACGCCGCACGAAACTGTTGACCGCTGCTCAACGCCCATCGAGAGGCGTGAGTTCCGGTTGATCAAAGACTTGGATGCCGCAGACGTGGATGCCGCAGACTTGGATCCGCACACTTGGATCCGCACACTTGGATCCGTAGACTTGGATACTGCAAGCGCCGCCGGCCGCCCGGCCGACGCGCGATCATGGCGAATGCCTTGGCGGCATCGGGCCGTAGTTCATCGAGATTGTTGCAGTGCATGCGGTGACGCGGACTTGCTGATTTTTGCTATATCTTTCTCAGGCTCGTCTTCTCAAGCTCTGCTTGGCGGCTAGCCCGTGCGTAAGTTTTGCGATTGGAGGGAGGGAGAAATTGGACCAGTCGGCCTCAGTTGAAATTGCCAAGCACACGCTGATGTCCGGCGGGTTGGTCCTTGCCATTGGCACGCTCGCTGGACTGTTCGCGCAGAAGACCAAAATCCCTGATGTCGCCGTCTTTCTGTTAGCGGGAATGTTGATCGGGCCGCAGGCCCTGGGCCTCATCGACATCAAAGCGGACTCCGCGCTCTATCAAATTCTCCTCTTGTTCGGCGCCAGCTACATCCTTTTCGACGGCGGCGCGTCGCTGCGCTTCAATGTGATGAAGCAGGTGTGGATTACGATACTCGTGATCGCAACCGTCGGCGTTGTGATTACCGCAGCTATTACCAGCACGGCAGCACATTTTCTTCTCGGCGTCCCCTGGATCGTGGCGTCGTTGCTCGGTGCGACGCTGGCGTCGACCGATCCGGCGACTTTGGTGCCAATTTTTCGCCAAGTCCACGTTCGCGACCGCGTGGCGCAAATGGTCATGAGCGAGTCTGCATTTAACGACGCAACAGGCGCCATCATCACATTCGGCGTGTTGACGGTCGCGATGGGCACGGGGGAATTTTCGTTGTCGTCGTCTTTATTTGAATTGGTGACGGAGGCGACGATCGGCATCGCCGCCGGCGCCGCGCTTGGTTACCTCGCCGCATTGCTGATCGCGCACGAGCGATGGGGCTTTTTCCTGGAATACGCACCGGTGGTGACGATCATGGCGGTCATTGGCGCTTATTTTGCGGCCGACGGCTTGCGCGCGAGCGGATTCATGGCGGTGTTCGTGTTCGGCATCATGCTCGGGAATAAGGAGTCGTTCGGATTCAAAATGGGCAGGGCCGAAGCGCAGCGACTCGATCAATACGTGGAAACGACCGCATTCATCATGCGGTTGTTTATTTTCATCCTGCTCGGCAGCCAAGTCGATTTTGGCTTGATGAATCGTTACCTGGCAGGCGGCGTCCTCGTAGTCATAATTTTCATGCTCGTGGCGCGGCCGGTCACGGTGTTCGCGTGCGCGCTGCCCGATCGCCGGGCCCGATGGAGTCTCAATGAGATGCTGTTCATGTGCTGGACGCGGGAAACCGGCGTCATTCCGGCTGCACTCGCTGGCATCTTGCTCGGCATGAACGCGCCGGGCGCGCAAATGATTGCGTCGGTCACGTTTATCGCCATCCTGATGACGATCCTGATCCAGGCGCCGACGACGCGCTGGCTCGCCGGCAAGCTGGCGCTCCTCGAAGAGAAGAAAAAGGGCTGATTGCGCGGGCCGGGGCAGGCGCCGCCGGCACAGCCTGCGACTTAGCGGCACAGCACGAGAAAAGTGGCTTTGCCGCCTGGCTGTGATCTTCGATTCCACGTCCTTTGCGCTTCACGCCTTCGCGGAAGGCCCTTAAAATGGCATCAGAGCCTGCTATCAGGCCACGCGGCGCCGCGACCGGCTCCGCCAGGAGGGGAGACTGTCATATGAAACGTCGTCAATTCTTGAAGACCGCGGGCGTCGGACTTGCGGGCACGGCGGTCGCCATGCCGGCGATCGCCCAATCCATGCCGGAACTGAAGTGGCGGCTGACGGCTAGCTGGCCGAAGTCGCTCGACACGCTGTTCGGCGCCTGCCTAAGCCTGTCGAAATATGTGTCCGAGGCAACCGACGGCAAATTCCAAATCCAGACCTTCGCCGCCGGCGAAATCGTACCCGGGCTGCAAGTCCTCGATGCCGTCCAGAACGGCACGGTCGAGCTGGGTCACAGCGCGCAGTATTACTTTATCGGCAAGGACCCGACCTGGGCCTTGTTTTGCGCTTCTCCGTTCAGTCTGAATTCGCGTCAGCAAAACGCCTGGTACTATGACGGCGACGGCCAAAAGCTGCTCGATGAAATCAGCGCCAACTTCAATACAAAATCCTTCCTGATGGGCAATACCGGCACGCAGATGGGCGGCTGGTTTCGGAAAGAAATCAACACTGTCGAAGACTTCAATGGCCTGAAAATGCGGATCGGCGGGTGGGCCGGCAGGACCATCGCCAAGCTCGGCGCCGTGCCGCAGCAGATTGCCGGCGGCGACATCTATCCGGCGCTGGAAAAAGGCACCATCGATGCCGCCGAGTGGGTCGGTCCCTACGACGACGAGAAACTTGGCTTCTACAAGATCGCCAAGTTCTATTATTACCCTGGCTGGTGGGAAGGCGGCACCGCTAATCACTTGCTGATCAATCTCGCCAAGTGGAACGAACTGCCGAAAAGCTACAAAACGATTCTGGAGACCGCGGCCGGTTATTGCAATGTCGAAGAACAGGCGCGTTACGATGCGCGCAACCCACAGGCGCTAAAACGCCTCGTTGCGAACGGGGTGCAATTGCGTCCGTTCAGCCAGCCGATCATGGAAGCCTGTTTGAAGGCATCGAATGAAGTAAACGCCGAAGAATCGGCCAAGAACCCCAATTTCAAGAAGGTGCTGGCTTCGATTGACACCTTCCGCAACGACGAAAATCTGTGGTGGCAAGTGGCAGAGTACTCTTACGAGACATTCATGATCAGGAATCGCCCGAAGAGTTGAGGCAAACCCTCGCACGAATAATTAAGGGGCCGGCCCAGCGCCGGCCCCGTAGTTTTTTAGCGTCGCGGCTCGACATCGAGCGGCGGCGGCTCCGCCGGCCGAATCATTTGCTCGAAGCGCCGTTCCAATTCACGGTCGGAAATAGCGGGCGGTTTGCGGCTGCGATCGTCAACGCCTTCGCCGACATGCGTGAGCTGCGGTACCAGCAAAACCGCAAGCAATAGAGCGGCCTGCGCGAACAGATACGGCCATAACGACCGCAGCAGGGCCGGAAATGGAATTGCCTGCTTGAGAACGGTGCGCGTCATCATGACGGCGTAGCCGATCAATGGATTGATGAAACTCGCTTGCAGGGCGAGCAAGACGAGAACGGCGACCCAGCGCGCATCCGCTACTCGGATGAGGAGCGGCGGAATGACGATCGGCACGACGACAAAAATGATCTCGAAGGCGTCGAGCACCAGCGCACTGAGCCCGATCCCGCCAAGCACGATGAGCGTGGCGCTCAGCGTGCCGCCCGGGATGGCAGCTATCCAGTCGGCGACGAGTTGATCGGTGCCCAGGATTCGCAGCACCAGAGTCAAAGTCGTGGCGGCCACCAAGAGAAAGAATAAGGCACCGGTGAGCGCCAGCGCGTCGCGCAATACTTCGTTGAGAACGGGAAGCGGCAATCGCCCGCTGACGAATCCTGCAACAAGAAGGATGAAGCCGCCCATGGCCGCGGCCTCAACGGCATAAAAATATCCAGCGGCGACGCCTCCGAGCAGGATCAATATCGCCGCCACCGTCACCACGGCCAGCACTGCCTGCTGCGCCGTCGGTCGCGGCGTGGCTGTCAAAGCCGCTGCTTGGTCCGGCTTGACCCGGCGATTGAACCACCAACCGATCGCGATGCAGGCGACGAGGTAGAGGGCGGCAGGGGCCAACGCGCCGTGAAATACATCCTGCGTGTTGATCACGCGGTCTTCGCGGCCGGTTGCGGTGACCGCAATCGTATGGGCGTTCAGCATGGCGTCGCCCAGAAGGATCAGCACCAGCGAGGGCGGCACGACGACGCCAAGCGTGCTCGCTACCGTAATGATTGCGGCGCGGCGCGGTAGCGCAATCCCAGAAGCAGCAAGTCGCGGTTCGGCCACGCGCGATAAAGCCAACACACTCGCACCCACCGAACCGTTCATGGGCCCGAGCAAGGCGCCAAGCACGATTCCCGACACCACCGGGGCCGCCGGCCCGCGTAGGATGGCGGTGGAGCAACGATAGAGTGCGTCAGCGAGCGGCAGCCGATTAATAAGCGCGCCCATCAGCACATAGAGCGGGATGGCTTGGAGCAAGTCGTTTTCGAGCAGATTGATCAGGCGTTCGGGCAAGACGCCGAGCAGGTGAACTGGCGCCGCGCCGCTTATTGCTCCTACCGCAGCGCCAAAACAGGCCGCCGCCAGCAATACGACTGCCGCCGGGATGCCGGTGAAAACGACGCCAAGACCGACGAAGATCAACAAGCTCAGGCCGAGCCAGGGCATCACAGCGGTCATTGCGACGTCGGCCCCCGGACCGGGCGGACTAGTTCGATCACGCCCTCGATCAGGACCAAAACCGCCAGCAGCAATAGCGCCAATTTGATGATGAAATAACCGGGATTGCCCGTGTCGGGAAAATGCTCCTGCAGCAATGTCGAATCGCGCACGATATTCCAGCTCGTCATCAAGACGATAATCGACCAGGGAATGAGACCAAACAGCGCCCCGGCCCGCGCCAGCCATTGGCGCGTATCATCCGAATAATTTCGCGATATCGTGTCCGCTGCGAGGTGCGTTTTGGCGCGTGTCGCGGCGGCAATGCTGGCCGCGACATAGAGCGCGAATAGCCATTGGCCGAGATCATTGGCTTCGCGCGAATAAGTGCCGACAATCGTGCGCAGCGGCCATTGCAGGAACAGCAACGTCACGACCGGCAACGCCAGCCATTTGGCCGCGGCCAACACGAACTCAACGATCTGATCGAGAACTCGCAATATGCCCTCGTGCCGATCTTCCGGGGTTCGTCAGACGAAAGATCGGCGCGAATATTCGCGTCTTTCGACCAGCCCTACAAGTCTGCGGACCGGTGACATGCCGGCCTTTCGCAACGCACAGCTAACACGTGTACAATTGTGCCAAGTGCGATCCGCAATCGAAGCCGCCGGAAACTTTAGCGCCAGGTCGACGTGAGCGCAGCCCCAGCGCAGCTATTTGAAGCTGGGCGGCTGAGTAAGATCGATCGGCGGCAAATCGATCTGTGGAATATCGATCTGCACCTTGTTGGGATCGACCTGCGACAGTCCCGCTTTGTAGTGCATGACCATGCTGGGAAACATGATCACCGTGATCACCATGATGAGCTGGATCACAACGAACGGCGCGGCGCCCCAATAAACGAGGAAAGAGTCGCGCGGCGCCACGGAGCGCAGATAGAACAGCGCGAAACCGAACGGCGGATGCAGGAACGAGGTCTGCATGTTGACGCCGAGAATGACGCCGAACCATATCAGATCGATGCCGAGATGTTCCGCCGCCGGGCCGAGCAGCGGTATGACGATGAAGGCCAGTTCGAAATAATCGAGAAAGAACGCCAGCACAAAGACGAAGGCATTGACGAAAAGCAAGAAGCCGATCTGGCCGCCGGGCAGCGAAGTGAGCAGGCTTTCGACCCAGATGTGCCCGCTGACGCCGTAGAAAGTCAGCGAGAAGACCCGCGCGCCGATCAGGATGAAGATGACGAACGCCGCCAATTTCGCGGTGGACTCGATCGCCTGGCGAACCAGATCCCAGGTCAAACGCCGTTTGAGGGTACCGAGAATGAGCGCGCCGCTGGCGCCCATGGCGCCACCCTCGGTGGGCGTAGCGACGCCGATGAAGATGGTGCCGAGCACGAGGAAAATCAGGAACAGCGGCGGCACCATGACGAAAGTCGTCTGCTGCGCCATCCGCGACAGGAAGCGGAATCCGGTGAGGCGCTCGACGGCCCAGTTCACGACGGCCACGCCGAAGGCGAAAAGAATACCGAAGAACATGCTGAGCACGACGAAGTCGGCGCCATGCGTCTCCGAATTGCGCATCATGAACCAGCCGAACACCGCGCTGGCAATGGTGAGAACGAGCAGCGACCAAAGCCCGCGGCTGCCGTCGTCCTCGCGAAAGCCTACGACCTCCATCGGCAGACCGGGCGTCGCCTTTGGGAAAAAGGTCGAAATGATGAAAGCGTATAGCGCGTACATTCCGGCCAAGGTAATGCCGGGAATGAAAGCGCCCTCGTACATGTCGCCGACCGATCTGCCGAGCTGATCGGCCATCACGATAAGAACCAGGGATGGCGGTATGATCTGCGCCAGTGTGCCCGACGCCGCGATGACGCCCGAGGCGAAGCGGCGGTCATAGCCGTAGCGCAGCATGATCGGCAGCGAGATCAATCCCATCGAGATGACCGACGCGGCAACGACGCCGGTCGTTGCGGCCAGCAGTGCGCCGACGAAAATCACCGCATAAGCCAAGCCGCCGCGAACGGTGCCGAACAGCTGGCCGATCGTGTCGAGCAGATCTTCCGCCATGCCGGAGCGTTCGAGCACCAGCCCCATGAAAGTGAAGAACGGGATCGCGAGCAGCGTGTCATTGCTCATGACCCCGTAGATGCGATCGGGCAGCGCCTGCAAGAAATCCGGCTGGAATTGACCAAGCCCGATGCCAACCAGCGCGTAAAATAACCCGACAAAGGCGAGCGAGAACGCAGCCGGATAGCCGAGCAGAAGCACGACTACCAACGAGCCGAACATAATCGGCGCCAGGTTTTGTACGATAAAGGCTTCCATCCTCAACCCTGCAGCGGCCGCTGGCGCTTAATCTTTGCGCATGGCCTCGACGATATGTTCGACTTCGGCTTCGAGCGCGTGGACCTGCGTTACATGCGGATCCGGAATCAGGCCTTGGATGATGGCGACACGCTTGATCAGCTCGGAGATGCACTGCGCAAGCAACATCCCAAATCCAATCATGATCAGAGATTTCGCCGGCCATTGCGGCAGTCCGCCGGCATTGGTGGACTGTTCGTTGATGACGAAGGACCCAGTGAAGAAGGGAATGCCGGTGATTAAAATAACGATCGTGAGCGGCAAGAGAAAAAACGTGTGACCGATAAGCTCGATCGTGTTGCGCAGGCCGCGCGGCAGCTGATTGTTCACGATGTCGATGCGGATGTGTTCGTTATCGCGCAGTGTCCACGACGCACACAGAAGAAACACGGCGCTGAACAACACCCACTGCAGTTCGAGCCAGGAATTCGACGATATGTCGAACACCTTGCGCACCGTCGCATTGACGGCCGATACCGCAACGGCGGCGAGAATCGCCCACGCGACCCACTTGCCGATTTGCGTATTAATGGCGTCGATAACGCCGCTCAGCTTAAGAAGCGCGCGCACCTCAGTTCCCGTTCCCCTCAGCGCCCATCCTCAGCGCCTATGGATGGCGTATGGCGCCGCCCCATCGGCGCCGCTGTCCCGGCGGTCGCTATGGCGACCACCTTAGCAAGGATAATGGGCGTAAGGTCAAGTCGCCGTTGACCAAAAACCGGCGAACTTTGCTCAAGAACTGGAGCGGGCGAAGGGAATCGAACCCTCGACATACAGCTTGGGAAGCTGTCGTTCTACCACTGAACTACGCCCGCGCTTCGATCAGCATAGCGAAGGCCGGCCGCGACCAGCAAGAAGCAAGGAGAGCGGGGGGCTGATGATCAGTCGCGGCCGAACTGCTTGCGTAGCTCGCCCTTGGCGCGCTGCAACGTTTTGCGCCTGCTGGGCGGCAGATTTTTGCCGGCGCGATTGATGTAGAAGGTCAACATCGAGAGCGCGGAGCGGTACGGATTGGATTTGCGCCGGCGGCTGCGTTCCGCCGAGCGTTTTAGCGAGGCGGCGATCTTCTTCGGATCGCGCCCGGTAAAAACGCGGTGTTGGAGATCAAGCGCGTCGCTTTCACGCGTGACGCGCGCCGACCAGCGCCGTCCGCCCCGACCAGATTGGCGCCGCACGGATTTGCGGCGCGAGGACTTGCTGCGTGAGGACTTGCTGCGCGACGAGCGGCGTGAGGATTTTCGAGCGGATTTTTGCGCCATGACCAGGGACCTCGCTGCACGCACTTGGGATCAAGCGGATAAGGAAACAACCACTGCCGGCGCGGCGCTGTTCGAGCTGGTCCCTTTCTTCGTCGCTATTCGGCGGCAATGGCATGAACCGGCGCGCTTGCGAGGCCAGCAAGACAGTTTGCCAAAGCTTCGCCTTCCGGGTCGACCAGCGCCGCCGTGCGCGCGCTGGCAACGGCATCGATGGCCTGTCGCGCGGGCATGGCGCCGGACAAGGCCGGCGCGATCACCTGCGCGGCAATCGCGTTGTAGTTGGCGCTGCCGCGAAGATGCGTGTCGCCATAGCCTTTGATCAGCCCGGCACATTCGGCGATCTCGATGGCGAGCTCGGTGGAACGCGATGCCGCCTGCACGATTAGCCGCAGCCAAGCCTCGATCGCCTCTTGCTCCTGGCGAAAACGGAATGTCTTGCGCCGCAATGGGCGAAGCTTGGCGAGCGCAGCAAAGCGCAAGTAACCGGATATCGACCGGCTATTGACCGTCATGGCGCAATGGGCGCGACCGAGCGCGGGATAACGCTGTGCGAGGCGCAGTATTCCGCTGGCCAGTGATGTCGGCAGGATTGAACAGAACTCATCGATGCCGGGCTTCAAGAATTCGGTCACGCTGAACGTCTGCTCCGGCTTGACGCCAAGCTCGCGCGTGATGCGCGCGAACCGCGTCGGGTCGATCTTGGCCTGAGCTACGCGGATAACGTCCTCATACGACATCCGCAGCGCCAGTTGCCGGGCCGTTGCAGCCAGCAATCCTCCGCCGGCTGCGGTTTTCGTATCGGCGTCGCGAATCGGCATAAGCCGATCCAGGTAAAGCCGCGCATAGGCGCGGCCTGGTAACGGGCCAACCGGCGCACGCCCTCAGTCATCACCGTATGGGCAGCCAGTGGCATGCCGGCGATCTCGGCTTCCAGATCGGCAACAGCAGGTGACGCGGCATGCGGGCGCTTGGCTGATTGTTGAGGCAGGCGCGACCCGGCGGCGGCGGCTGCAAATCCGGCGCGGAAGCCGTGCAGGTTGGCGTCCACGGCCTTGCCGTCGGCCCGGATCGCCGCCTCAAAAGCGTCAGCTGGAATCGGCAATGCCCGTGCGCCGGCGATCGCACCCAACATGACCGCATTGATCATGGCGCCGGCTTCGCGGGCGATTGCTTCGAGATCGAGCAATAGCGCCTGACGCGAATTCTTCTCCACCGCCGAGATCAACCGCTGCGGATCGTAGCGGCCGTCGCTCATCGCCATCTTTTCGACCACGAGGTACGAGCGGCTGGTCGATGCGATGGTGGTGGTGCGATCGGCGGTGATGTAGCCGCTGGCGACGGCGCGGCCGGCTTCCAAGAGTTCGCTGGCAATAAGAAGATCGACGTCGCCGATGCCCGGCGCCAGCGCCAGGATTGGCCTCCGGTTCGATTCGACATCGCCGGAGGACATCGGCGCCGGCACCATCTCGATATGATAGGTGGTGGCGCCGGTCCGCTGCGCGACACCCGGAATGGACGTGGATTGGACTGGGAATCCTTGGCTCGCCGCCGCGGCGACGATCCAGTCGGTAAGCACGCCGCCGCCTTCGCCGCCCAGTGCGGCGATTAGGATCGAGATCGGTTTGGCGATCGGCTGCCCTGAAGAGCCTTGATCGCCCTTGGCGAACTGAACCTCTCCCCGCCGTTGCGAAGGAGAGTCTTCGCCAACCGACGTGCCCTGCAGCGAGGCAAATGTACTGCCGCGGCTCAGCCAGGCAATCACGCGATTTCGTATTACCGCGAGCGTCCGATCCCACCAATTCGGGTTGGTGACGATGTCGGTGCGATAGAACGAGGGGCACAGCACTGCGGCATGCGCGACCTCGCCGCACAAGCCGCAGCCCACGCAGCTTTCGATCACGGTAGCGACCGGATCGCTGCGCAACGGATCGGGATTTGGCTTCACCGTTAATGACGGGCAACCGGATAACCGGATGCAGGAATGGTCGCCGGTGCACAGCTCATCATCGACGCCATAGCGCGTTTTCACGACACGCGCGCCGCGCTTAAGTTGCTCGGCCTGCGCCACGCGGATGCGGCGCTGGCGCACCAGCATGCATTCGCCGTCGGCAATGATAACTTTGAGGCCGCGTTCGGCGCTCTGTATTGCCTGTTTTAGCGTCCCCGCCATCTTGGCGACGCTATAGCTGTGCACCGTGCGCAGCCATTTGACGCCGAGCGCGCGCAGCGTTTTTTCGATGCTGATCGCGGTCGGCGCGCCGGCGCGATGCGCGCTGCTCGACGGCAGATATTGCTGGCCGGTCGCAGAGGCGTAGCCATTTTGCATGATCACAAGCACGCCGTCGCCCTTGTTGAACATGTTCGAGGCAACGCCGGTAATTAGCCCGTTGTGCCAGAAGCCGCCGTCGCCCATTACTGCGATCGGGCGCTTGGCCATATTCGGAGCGACAGCCGCTGCGCTGGCAAGCGACATGCCGTAGCCCAGAATGGAGTTGCCGAGCGAAAACGGCGCGAAAGTCGCGAACGAATGGCAGCCGATATCGGCGCTGATATGGACCGGTCCGACCTCGCGTTGCGCGAGCTTGATGGCGGCAAAGACCGGCCGCTCCGGGCAGCCAGTGCAAAAGTTCGGCGGCCGCGCCGGAATATCGCCGACCGCGGCAAGTACGCCAGAGCGATGCGCGAGCATGTGTTCGACGCGACGCGAAACTTCAGCTGCGTCGATTCCGGCCGGACGGGCCGCGGCAAGGAAAGCGGCGATGCCGCGCAGCAGAATATCCGACGTGTAGTCGCCGCTCGCCGGCAAGCAACCTTTGCCGTAGACGCGCGTGTCGGCGCCGGCGCCGCGCAAGATCACGTTGATCTGCTGCTCGAGGTAGTCGGGGGCGCCCTCCTCCACAACGAGCACGGCGCGTTTGCCGGCACAGAACTCCCGCACCTCTTCCGGCACCAGTGGATAAGCGACGTTGAGGACGTAAATCGGAATGCGCGAGGCGCCGTAGAGATCGGCAAGATCGAGCCGCTCTAACGCGCGCAGCAATCCATTGGTCAGACCGCCGAGAACGACAACGCCGATCTCTTCAATCTCGCCGGCGATAAGCTCGTTGAGCTTTTGCTCGCGAATGAATTTTTGCGCGGCGGGCAGGCGCTGTTCGATTTTCAGCCGCTCTTGCGTGAACGTCACCGGCGGATGCGCGAGCCGGCCGTATTCGAAGCGCGGCGGTCCGGCCAAAAGATGGTGCGCGTTGTAGAGGCCGCGTTTGTTATCTTTGCGGCAAACTCCCCGGTGACGTGACAGGCGCGCACCCGCAGATCGAGCATGACCGGAGCGTGGCTTGCTTCCGAAAGCTCAAAGCCTTTTTCCACCATGTGCACGATCGTCGGCAGATCGGGCCGCGGGTCGAGCAGCCAGATCGAAGACTTCATTGCATAGGCGTAGGACCGCTCTTGAATGACGCTCGCGCCCTCGCCGTAGTCTTCGCCGAGCACGATCAGCGCGCCGCCGATCACCCCCGGCGATGCGAGGTTGGACAGCGCGTCGGCGGCGACATTGGTGCCGACGATCGATTTCCAGGTCACCGCGCCGCGCAGCGGATAATTGATCGAGGCGCCGAGCATGGCCGCGGCAGCGGCTTCGTTGGTGCAGGTCTCGACATGCACACCGAGTTCGGCGAGCAGGTCCTTGGCGTCGACCATGACGTCCAGCAGATGCGAAACCGGCGCGCCTTGGTAACCGCCGACATAGCTCACGCCGGATTGCAGCAGCGCCTTGGTGACCGCCATGATGCCTTCGCCCCGGAATGTCGCGCCGGCGCCGAGCCGCAGCGCCTCGACTTCTTTGCTGAAGGAGCGTTCCATGCCTGGTTTCCGGGGCTCGTCTTTAACCGACATATAGCTGCTTTTCGCAAAGCGCAGCAAACTTCCCGCCGGACCACAAATCGCCGCGATGCTTAGTCTCGCAGTGCTTGGTCTCCTGCACGGCTCCGGTTAGGGTGCCGCCCGCGGGGAGCGGCCACGCACCGCAGCAGCGCAGGCGGCAGGCATGGACGGCCAAAGCCAAATCATCATCGAACGGGTGAACCATACCTATCGGCCGCCGCGCGGCCGACCTGTGCTGGCGCTCTCCGACGTTTCGCTTGACGTGCGTCCGCGCGAATTCCTGGCGCTCCTCGGCCCGTCCGGCTGCGGCAAATCCACACTGCTTTATCTGGTCGGCGGATTTCTGCCGACCGAAGCCGGCCGCATCGTCGTGAAAGGCAAGCCGGTCACGGCGCCCGGTCCGGATCGCGGTATTGTATTCCAGCATTTTGCACTGTTTCCGTGGAAGACGGTCCGAGCCAACATCCTGTACGGTCTCGAACGGCAGCGCATGCCGCGCGCCGAGCGCGAACGCCGGGCGCAAGCGTTTATCGATCTCGTGGGATTGAGCGGCTTCGAAGACAGCTATCCGTCGCAATTGTCCGGCGGCATGAAACAGCGCACCGCGATCGCCCGTACGCTTGCCTTCGATCCCGATATCCTTCTGATGGACGAGCCATTCGGCGCACTCGATGCGCAGACGCGCGCGCTCATGCAAACCGAACTCCTGAACATCTGGAAGCGCACGCCCAAGACCGTGATTTTCGTGACGCACGACGTGCAGGAAGCGGTCTACCTCGCCGAGCGAGTCGCAGTCATGTCAGCGCGGCCCGGCCGTATCAAGGCGATCGTTGAGACCAAATTCGACGATCGCGATCCAGGTCTCACTCGCAGCAAGGAATTCGTGGAGAAAGTCGACGAGCTTTGGAATTTGGTGCGCGAGGAGGCGATCAAGGCCCAAGAGAATCAGGAGAAAAAGCCGAACAGCTGAACGAGCAGCGCGCTCCCAGGAGGCGAACGCTCAACGAGCAAGACGCATCATGCAAGCCGTAATGCGAGCAACTCTCAGTTATCTGCCGCTTGTGCTCCTGGCCGTCGCCTGGGAAGCAACCGCGCAGCTTAATCTCGTCGACAGCTCGGCACTGCCGCCCTTGAGCAAGGTGGCGGTTGCCTGGGTTGATCTGATCCGGGGCGGCGAACTCGTCAACAATGGCGCAGCTTCGCTCTATCGCGGATCGGTCGGGCTTCTCCTTGCCGTGCTCGGCGGCGGCGGGCTCGGGCTGTGCATGGCACGCTGGCGGCTTCTCGATGTCTTCGTCAATCCGCTCGTGGAATTGTTCTATCCGCTGCCGAAATCGGCGCTTATTCCGGTCACGGTGCTGTGGCTCGGCTTCGGCGATGGCTCGAAAATTCTACTGATTTTCCTCGGCTGCATGATTCCGGTGACGATCGGCGCCTATAACGGCGCGCGCGGCAGTGATCATGCGCTGGTATGGTCCGCGCGCAGTATGGGTGCGAACCGTTTGCGCATGATGTGGGACGTGGTGGTGCCAAGCGCGCTGCCGGAATTGCTTAACGGCATCCGCACCGCATTGGCGCTGGCCTTTATCCTGCTGGTGAGCTCCGAACTGATCGTGTCGCAACAGGGCTTCGGCTATCTGATCGGCTATCTGGGATCGACCGGATCCTACGAGGGTATGTATGCCGTCGTGCTGACGGTGGCGTTCCTCGGCTTTGCCGCGGACCGGGTCTATCAGCTCTTCCTCCAATGGCTGCTGCGATGGCGGGACTAGACGATACCGCTTCGCTTGCGGCCGCCGAAGCCCAGGTTTCTCGGGATGCGGCGCGCCGCCTCGACGTCGTCTTCCGTGGCGGCGCCGGCATTTTTTCCATCCTGGTACTTTTGATCGCTTGGGAGGTCTTTGCGCGCAGTGGCAAGGTCACCGCGTTCATGCTGCCGCCGTTTTCCGCTGTCGCCGAGCGCATCTATGCCGACGCGATCGGCGGCGAGCTGTGGCGCAACCTTTGGGTGACCATGTTTCGCGCCCTCGCCGGCTTCGCCATCGCCGCTGTCGGCGGGATCGCGCTCGGCGCGATGATGGCGCGCAATCGGATTGTTCGCTGGTTCTTCGATCCGATCATATCGGTCGGATTTCCCATGCCGAAGATCGCGTTCCTGCCGATCATCATTCTTTGGCTCGGACTTTATGACGTCTCGAAGATCAGCGTCGTGGTGTTCGATGCGATTTTTCCGGTGGTGACGGCGACGCTTGCCGGGCTGGCCAGCGTCGAAAAGGAACTCATCTGGTCGGGCCGCAATATGGGGGCCAACGAACGAGAATTGATGTGGCAGATCGCGCTACCCGCCGCGTTGCCGCAAATCCTGACCGGTTTGCAGGTCGCGCTGCCGATCGCGCTGATTGTTGCCATCATCGCGGAGATGGCGATGGGCGGCTACGGCCTTGGCGGCGCGATGATGAGCGCCTCGCGGTTTGCCGATTCACGCGGAGTATTTGCCGGCATCGTCGAGATCGCAATCGTCGGCTATGCGCTGATCAAGGCCATGGCCGTGATCCGCCGCCGGCTTTTGGTGTGGCATCAGGAGACGGCCGAACGCCATTAGTCATTCGCGGTACTGTTGGCAGGCTTGCCTCGCGCTGCCGTTTCCGCCCACAATTGCGCTAGCGACCAGCAAGTTCGACGCAACTAGAATTACATCCTGGAGGACGGCCATGCGTGGAAAAATCATTGCGACCGGTATTGCGCTTCTCGCCTTGGCCGTCGGCTGGTCGAATAGCGGGGCCCAGGCGGAGCCCTTGAAAATTCGCGGCGCCTGGGTCGCGCCGCTGGCAAATCTTTCTTCGGTCTGGCTGCAAAAGAAGGATCTCGCGGTTCATTTCGGCCAATCCTACGTGTTCGAGCCGGTGCGCTATGCCGGCACCCCGCCGATGATCACGGCGATCGCCAACAATGAGCTCGAGATCGGAAATCTCGCTTTCTCGACCTTGCCGATCGCGATCGAGAACGCCGGCATGGATGATATCCGCGTCATCAGCGATGACTTCCAGGATGGCTCGACGTGGCCATGCGCGCTATGCTGCGCAAGCACGGATTGGAGGCAAATCGCGACTACACGATCATAGAGGCGCCGTTCCCGGGCATGAAGTCGATGCTGATGGAAAAGAAAGTCGATCTCATTCCTGCGGTGCTGCCGTTCATGCTCGACCCGGAGCTGAAAAAAAACGCGCGCTCGTTATTTGACATGAAAGCCGCAATCGGCCGGTCGCAGTTCGTCATGTGGTCCGCCCGCAAGGCGTTCATCGACGCCCATCGCGCGGCCCTGGTCGACTTTCTCGAAGACTCATTGCGCATCCTGCACTGGTATCTCGATCCGAAGAACCACGATGCCGCAGCCGAAATCGCGTCCCAGCTGACAAAACAGCCGCCCGAGCGATTCGGCTGGATCTTCAGCAAGGATGACTACTACCGCGATCACAACCTGATGCCGGATCTCGACGCGCTGCAGAGAAACGTCGACAT
>WNGL01011817.1_pt1 | contig 18727 bp, 18 predicted proteins | sample 5400591 | NCBI WGS metagenome assembly WNGL01 (sample SAMN13153377, study PRJNA577476) | soil metagenome | isolation source: 80 cm soil or saprolite under Garry oak tree replicate 1 | place: USA:California | collected 2016-06-15 | reverse complement strand
CCAGAACGTCTAGTCTTCCGAAGGCGGAATCCACCTTGTCGAATAGCCGTGCGACATCTGCCGTCTTGGACACGTCGGCCCCGACCGCGATCGCCTCGCCCCCGTTGTCGGTGATCGCCTGAGCGACGCGTTCGGCGCCCTCACGGTCGGAGGAATAGTTCACGGCCACGCGCGCGCCCGCAGCTCCCAAGGCCGTTGCAATCCCACCGCCTATGCCTTTGGACGCGCCCGTCACTATTGCCACTTTATTAGACAGTCTGCTCATTTTCACCATTGTTCTTGATCCGACTCCCCGTACGCCCGAACGTCCATCGCTGTGAATGGCGCCTCGCGCGCATGAAAATCACGATTTATGCTCCTTATGCTAAAGAGCGTTTTGAAACAGCGCGTCAACATTCAATTTCGCATCCTGAACAAATCGTCGGCACCCTTCCCTTATCGGATTATGGAAGGGTTGCCCGTTGGTCCGCCCGAAAACGGCGGTGACTGCTCGTATCGCCGATTACATTGTGAGGACGGCGCGGAACCGGGCCCTGCCCTCCGCAACGCGTTCGTAGGCCTTGGCGGCCTCCGCCAATGGGTAAGTCTCGACGATCGTTTTGACTTTCCCTTGCGCCACGAAATCAAGAGCTTCGTAGAGATATTCGGGGCCGTTCTGCTGGCTGCCGATGATGCGGATGCGCTTCATGATGAGATCCATCAGCGAAACGGAAAGTGGCTCCGCGTCCGCGCCCATAGCGATCAGCCGGCCGTCTGGCCGTAATCCCTGAATGCTGTCCACCATGGACTTCGTCGAATTGGAAGTGCTGAGGATGATGTCTGCGCCGCCTGCAGCGGCAAGGCTCTTGCCGTCGCGGACGATTTCATCCGCGCCGAGCTCGCGGATCAATTTGTCCTTGTCAGGGGAGTGGGAAATGGCGATGGTCTCAAAACCCGCTGCCTTCGCGTATTGCACTGCGAGGTGTCCAAGGCCGCCGATTCCAAGTACGGCCACGCGCTCGTGCGGCTGGGGATCGGCCCAGCGCAGCCCGCTGTAGACCGTGTAGCCCGCGCAGAAGATCGGCGCTGCTTGCTCGTAGGAAACGTTGTCCGGAATCAGATAGGTTGCGTCGGCATTCATCAGCATGTACTCGGCGTGCCCGCCTTGTGCCTCAATTCCTGTGCCCTTCATGTAGGGACAGAACATTCTGCGACCACGCTGGCACCATTCGCAGCGCCCGCATGTGGATTGAATCCAGGCGGTACCCACGCGGTCGCCCACCTTCCGCGTCGTGACGTCGGGAGCCACGGTAACGATCTCGCCCACTGGCTCGTGGCCTAAGATTCGGGGAAATGGCCCCGGAAAGTGTCCGAGCGTCAGATGTACGTCGGTGTAGCAGATGCCGCTCGCATGCATTTTCACCAGTACCTGATTAGGTCCGGGTTGAGGTTGCGGAACGTCTTTGATCTGCCACGAACTGCTGACAGCGGGAACGACTGCAGCTTTCATAACACTTCCTCCTAACGCACTTCGATGCGAGAGGACTTGCGGTCGGTGCATGATTTTGGACGCCCGAATCGCCAATCGCACACCTCGAGCTGAGATTGACGGCCAATTGTCTGCTGACCGGAAGGTGTTCGGATTCTAGGGTGCGAATTAGTCCTGAGAAGACCACGGACTGTCTCACTGCGGCAAGCTTCGCAATGCCATCTCGACTACGCGTTGCAATTTATCACGGCTCGAGCCGCCCGCAGCCTGGACCGCCATTCCGTAGACGATCGCCGCGACGTAGCGGGCAAGGTCAGCAGGGTTCACGGTCGTCGACAGGTCACCTTCTGATTTCGCACGCTGGAAGCGCCGGCGTAACGCGACCTCACCTGCCGCGCGGCACGCGGTCAGTTCTTGCCGGACCGGATCGGCTGCTTCGTTACAGGCAAGCGCACCTTGCACCATCAGGCATCCTCCGGGATTGCGGGGCGCCGCGTTCAAATCGGCGGCGCCCCGCAGCAGTCGTTCAATGACTGCGCGCGCGGTTGACTCCTTCAATGCTTCTTGGGTGTAGGCTGCCGGCCCATCCAAGTACCGATCTAGCGCTTTGCGGAACAGCGTTTCCTTGTCGCCAAAGGCGGCATAGAGGCTCGGACGGTTGACGCCCACAGCTTTGGTCAGGTCTGAGAGGGACGTGCCCTCATATCCTTTCCGCCAGAACACCTGCAGCGCACGGTCCAAGGCCCGGTCGATATCGAAGGAGCGCGGACGTCCCATCCGCCCTGAGGATTTCTTCCGTTTCATACCTATCTATGATGCTCCTTCCATACCGGTCGGTACAGATATGCTGTAACCTTCCGCTCACTCGCAACATCTGTACCATACGATACAGACATACCGTAGCGGAGACAGAAAACAAACTGGAGAAAAGTCATGAGTAAGCTGGAAGGGAAAATAGCAGTCATCACGGGAGGCAACAGCGGAATCGGTCTCGCTACGGCGCAACGCTTTGTTGCGGAAGGTGCCTACGTGTTCATCACGGGCCGCCGTCAAAGTGAACTCGACGCAGCGGCCAAGCTGATCCGCAAAAATGTTACTGCGGTGCAGGGCGACGTCTCAAATCTCGCCGATCTTGATCGCTTATATGCCACCGTAAAGCAGGAGAAGGGGCACATCGACATTCTATTCGCGAATGCGGGTACTGGGGAATTCGGTCCGCTCGGGGCAATCACCGAAGAGCACTTCGACAAAACGTTCAACGCCAACGTCAAGGGACTTCTGTTTACCGTGCAAAAGGCGCTCCCGCTCCTTAAGGATGGAAGCTCTGTCATTCTGAATGCGTCAATCGTCTCGAGTACAGGATCGCCTGCTCTTAGCGTCTATAGCGCATCCAAAGCCGCTGTGCGTTCCTTCGCGCGAACCTTCACTGCAGATCTCAAAGACCGCAAAATCCGTGTGAACGCTGTTAGTCCCGGCGTGATTCCTTCTCCGGGCTACCGCAATTCCTTGGGAATGACGGAAGAACAGGTCAAACAATACGCAGACAGCGTGGTGGGCAAAATACCGCTCGGTCGCACGGGTACTTTGGACGAAATTGCCAAAGTGGTTTCCTTCCTCGCTTCCGACGAAAGTAGCTACGTCACTGGCATCGAGCTCTTCGTCGATGGCGGCATGACCCAAATCTGACCAGCTTGAACGGCTGGCGTTTCGATGAGATCTCTACCGGCGCCCGAGGCACTAATGTCGTCGATCGGATGCCTCGTGCGCAAGGCCTGCCTCTTCGTTAGGTTGATTCCGGCCTCTCGCTGCTGAGTGACGTCGACCCCAGCCGGGTGTATCTTCTTGAGACGCCCACGTAATTCGGTCGGACAGCGGAGATCCTCAAACGTTGACCTACGTTAGCAAGGCCGGACGGTGATGAGCGGCACGGTCCAAAGAGCAGCCCAGAAGGCGCTAACTGAGCGCTATGAAGCGCCCCTCCGCGTTTCGCAAAACCTCATCTCAATTCGCTCTTCGGAGGAACTCTTCAGGCTTCTCGCCCGCGGGTTGCGCGCGGTGGTGAATTTCTATGTCATAGGTGTCGGCATCTATGACGAGAACGCGCACGATGTATTTCTCAGGTCGTACGGGGAGCCAGGGGCCTCGCTGCGCGCAGCACAGAAGCCGATGGCTATAGCTGGGAGGAAAAGTCACCTTTCTTTCGTTCGTTGCCGGCCAAGTAGCGCCTAACTTTGGGCGGAGTGGTGAACTTCAACGCGTCACACAACATAACAAGGAGGACCCAGAAAGGGCTTCAGAGTGGCAGTTGCAACCTTTTCAAAAATGCGATGTAGCGCGGATCGCCATGCAGGTTCTTCAGTAGAGGCTCAAGTTTGGTGGCGGCCAATCCGGTGTCGTGCTGCACATAAGCCCGGTCCAGCCACTCAAACGCTTTGTCGGGTTCGTGACGGAATGCATAAACCCCTGCGATTTGGAACGCATCATTCCTCTGATATTTGGCAATTAACTCGCTCAAAGCGGTGTCCGACTCCTTCTTCCGACCAAGTGCGTAGTACACAACTGCGTATCCTTGCAAACGCAAACCAGCAAACGGTTCTCGCTCGATTTCGGCCAAAGCATCCTGAGCCCGTCCCTGCGCCAGATAGACAAAGCCCAACAATGAACGGTAAGCAGGAAGATCGGGATTGAGTTCAAATGCCTTCTTGAAGCCCATTTCTGCTTCTTCTTGGCGGCCCATAACAAAACAGATTTGCGCCAACGATCCGCGCTCCACTGCATTGAGCGGATCCAATACAACTGCCCGGCGAGCCAATTCCAGAGCCTCCTCAAAACGGCCGAGGCATGCTACCTGGCGGGAGGCGAAACCTACAACTGCGGAATTTCCCGGGTCGAGGGCGAGAGCGCGCTGTAAGGAAGCACTCGCTCCCGTCCAATCCCAATCGACAAACATCTTGATCCGGCCGATTTGCGAGTGGGCCTCTGCCAGATTCGGATTCAGCGCTAGAGCTTGCTCCACTGCTTCCCGCGCCTTCCGCTGGCCCTCCTTAGGGGTAACAAAGCCGTTGTCGGCTTGGCGAAAGTGGGCCCGGGACAAACCTACCCAGGCCAGCGCGTAGCTGGAATCTAGTTTAATCGCCTGCTCGTAATCGCTTACCGCCCTCTTCAGATCTCCGTTGTTGTCCCGGTCGAAGAAAAAACGTCCTTCCATATAAGCGTCGAAGGCTTCGGGATTGACGGGACGCACGCGAGTCAAATCGGCTTGCTGTTGCGGAGTCAAACGGATTTGGATCTCCCGCGTCACGGCTCTAGCCACGTCATCTTCCAGACTGAGAATATCTCGCGGGCGATAGTCGTAATCTTGAGCCCATAGATGAGTCTGGTCCTTCACTTGAAGAAGTTGGACAGTGACGCGCAAATGGTCCCCGCTCCCGCGGAGGCTGTTTTCCAGCACATACTGAACAGAAAGCTCGCGTCCAATCTGGTCCAAGCGCTGTTCACTGTGTTTGTATCCCATCACCGAGGTTCGCCCGATGACTCCCAACTGTTCTGGGTGCAGCCGGCCCAACTGTGAAATCATCTGCTCCGTCAGACCGTCAGCGAGATATTCCTCTTTAGGATCACCAGTGAGATTCTGGAAGGGCAGTACGGCCAGCATGATTTTTCCCGATCTTGGCGGCGGCACGGCGCGAAAACGTTGCCAGGAAATATAGCCGGCGACAATCAAAACGAATGCAATCGCAGTGAAGGCCGCAGCTATGCGCCAGTGATTCCCGGGTTTCTGAACCGCTCCTTGTGCCCTTGGCAACTCGGTGATGGCTGGCGTGCCTGTTTGCGAGCTCTGGTTTCCGGCCTTTGCCTCGACGGCTATTCCGGGCGTGGAGACGCCGGAGGTAAGAACTTGAGCCTCATCCCGTTTCGGGATGTCCGCACCTTCGGAAGGTACGACATCGGCTGTGAACTGATACCCCTTTCGGCTAATCGTAACGATCAATCGGCTGTCTTCGGAATTGTCAGCCAGCGCCTTTCGCAAGTGCGAAATATATTGCGTCAGATTCGCCTCTTCCACGAAGGTGTCCCCCCACACCGCGTGGAGCAATTCGTCCTTTGTAATCAGGCGGTTGGGGTTTTGAGTCAGGAAAAGCAGGACGTCGAAGGCTTTCGGGGTCAGGGGGACAAGCGATTTTTCGCAGTAAAGTGCTCGTCTTTGAGCGTCTAGCACATACGGTCCGAACTGGTACAAACGACTCATGGCAAAGCCGATAGGTTTTCGCTGGGACTCTTCAGAGTTTTTCACCTTTTTTCAGCGATTTCTTGAGGACTTCCAAAAGGCCTTTCCTGCAGAATGGCACCCCGTCAAGGTGAGATTGACGGCCACATTGCAGGTCGGCAGGAACCCCGAGCGAATTGTAGGCTTCATGCAATTTCGCTGCAAGGAGCGCTCTGTGCCAGCAGGTCGGGAAAGGCAGAACATCGCGCGCCAGAGCGGAGAAACGGCACTCGTGCTTGCCGCCAAAAGCGGAGATGGACAAGCGTTTGAAATTCTCATCAAGCGTTACCAAGGAAGGATTCTAGCCGTTGCTAAACGCTTCACCCATATCCGAGAAGACGCAGAAGACATCGTCCAGCAGAGCCTCCAAAAAGCTTTCGTCCACTTGCACAAATTCGAGGCGAAATCTTCTTTCTCTACGTGGCTAACGCGAATTGCGATCAACGAAGCCCTTATGCTGCTACGCAGAGGTCGCGGTCTGCGCGAGATATCGATCGACGATTCAAGTCGAAATGAAGAAACCACACTCAGGCTGGAGATATCCGATTCACGCACTGGCCCCGAAAGTGCCTTTCTACGGAGTGAGCGGAACCAAATTCTATACGAGGCAATGGATAAGTTGAAACCAGGGATACGGACAGCAATCGAGCTGCGAGACCTTAGCGAGTTATCCATAAAAGAAGCCGCTCGGGTAATGGGGCTCTCTGTCGAAGCACTGAAGGGTCGAGTGTTCAATGGGCGGAGAAAATTGCACCAGGTATTGAAGCGCGAGTCCCTGTCGATATCGGGGAAACAGATCTTGCAAGCGAGCCGTAAGGCGAATGGTCTCTCGCGCCATCAACTCGTCTGCAGTTTCGGCGATTAGTGGGGATCCCGGGGGCACGCTAGTTCGATGGAGACAATTCAACTGCGAAAAGGAGGGACTGAGGTATGAAACTGAAAGACAAGAGAAATGAAACTTTAGAGCTTCACCCCGCACCGATTCAGTTTCACGCACAAGATACCTCCGCAGACCATTCCCCAAGACCCGAGGAAATCAGGCTCCGTGCGTATGAGATCTATATCGAGCGAGGCGGAGTACCGGGCAATGAGCTTGATGATTGGCTGCAAGCCGAAGGCGAACTCGAGAGTGCAGCGCTGCGAAAAGCAAACAGATCTTCGATCAAGGCAGAAACTCAATGAAGCGGCATATGACTTGCACAGGTTCAGTGAGAATTCTCTCCATAATTATTCTGGTGATGATCCAGCCCGCTTCTATTATGCGGGCTCAACAAGAACCGGCAAGGCCCCTCACCTTGGAAGAAGCGGTTTCGTTGGCGCGATCGCACAATCGTGAGTTGAAAGAGGCAGGGATCGAGATTCACAAGCAAGAAGAAGCCTTGAGCGAAGCCAAGACGCAGCTCTACCCTCGTTTTGATACTTACCTGCTCGCATCGGAACTTCTCAATCCGCTCGACTTCACAATTGCACCGGGCACGTTTGGAACCTTCCCCGCCACGGGCCCGATTCCAGCTCAACAGTCCCAGATTCACACCCCAGCCCGTCCCGTAGCGATTACCTCCGTCACGGCCACCCAGCCTCTTACCCAACTGCTTCGAATCGATCTTTCCATCAAGGAGCAGAAACTAGGAGCAGAGCTCAGTCAGCAGTCTTATTTTCAACGTGAGCAGGGGCTTGTGAACGAGGTCCGTCGTGCGTACTACGCAATCTTGCAATCCCAGAGCGAACTCGAATCGCAGCGCGCTCTACTTGCCTACCTTGAAGAATTGCAGCAGCTCACCGGCCGACGTCTACAACAAGAGGCAGCGCTGAAGGCTGACAGCCTCCGTATTGCTGCCCAACAGTCAAGAGCTCGCTATCAACTTACCGTCATCGAAGATGCATTGGCGGACCAGAAGGAAACTCTGAACCGTTTGGTAGGCCGTGAACTCCAGACAGAGTTTTCGGTCGAGATGGTCCCCACCTCACTCCCTGAGGAATTGAGCCCGCAGGAAGCAAGAAAAATCGCGACTGAGAGGCGACCTGAAATAAAGGCCGAAACCATCAAGAAGGAACAAGCAACACTGGAGACGAAAATCGAGAAGACTCGATACATTCCCGATATTTCCATTCAGGCGAACTATGCCGCAACTTCGAACATCTCGTTTCTCCCGCAGAGCGTCGGTGCGGTTGGCGTGCTTTTGACCTGGCAACCTTGGGATTGGGGGCAGAAGCGCCACAACGTTGCCCAGAAGGTTGATGCCGAAAAACAGGCACAACTTTCCATCGAGAGTCTGAGAAATCAAGTTGTACAGGAAGTGGACTCAACATTTCGGCGACTCCGGGAAGCACGGGCGTTGCTCACGGCAGCACAAGCAGCGCGAGACGCAGAAGCCGAAAAACTTCGCAACGAAATGGACGCCTATTCGCACCAGGCGATCGTGTTGAGCGATCTCTTGCAGCAACAGTCGTCGGTTGCGAGTGCTGAGGACCAGTATCGACAAGGCTTACTTGCGTTTTGGAGAGCGCGAGCCGATTTCGAACGCGCATTGGGTGAGGAGTAGTCCCATGAATGTCGCAGTAAGTGCCCCTCGAAGAGGTCGAATATCAAAATTGGCCGGCCTCTGTGGGCTGATGGCAGCCGTAACTGGCTGTCATCGAGGCACGCAAATCCCCACGAAACCTCTGTCGCCAGTTCGTCTTGCGGAAGTAACTTTGTACGCAACTCCGGAAGGTCTCCGCTACTCGGCTTCCATCGTGCCCTTCGCACAGGCCACTCTGTCATTCAAATCTTCAGGCTACGTAACAAGCATTCAACAGGTCGTGGGGGCAGACGGACGTCGCCGGAATGTGGGCACAGGTGACTTTGTTACCGGTGGAACTGTTCTTGCGCAGATTCGTCATCAGGATTTGAAGAACCAGCTTGAACAGGCACAAGCCCAGGTAAGTCAAGCCATGGCTCAACACGTCCAGGCCGAGCAGGATTACGACCGCGCGAAGGCCCTTTACGCCACTCAGAGCCTAACCCGACCTGATTGGATCTCAAGGTGCCTTTCTCCGGGTACATCCTCACGCGAAACATTGAACTAGGAAATTTGGCGTCACCCGCGACTACAGCCTTCACAATCGCCGACACGAGCGCAGTGAAAGTTAGCTTTGGCGTGCCGGATTACGCCTTGCGACAGCTACATCTGGGACAAGAGTTCATGATTCGCTTGCAGGATGACCCCAAAGGGCGTCAAGGGCGTGTGACCAGTATTTCCCCAAGTGCGGACGAGCGGAACCGCGTTTTCACCGTAGAAGTGACCGTGTCGAACCATTCGGGTTCGTTGAAGCCGGGGATGATTGCATCCATCACCCTCAGCGGCATTCCGCAACCTCCCGTTCCTTCAGTGCCCCTTAGCGCCATCGTTCCCTATCCCGCGCAACCCAGCCGGTTTGCGGTGATGGTGGCGCAACAACGTTCCGGCGAATGGACGGCAAGTCTGCGCGAAGTGCAGTTGGGCGCGACGCACGACAGTTCGATTGGCGTCGTGGGAGTGAGACCCGGGGAGAAGGTGGTCGCCGTCGGTGCCCAACTCTTGACGGACGGTGATCCCATCGAAGTCATTCCTTAGGTAAATGAGGCCATGGCACACAGAAGCGACCAGGATCGGATCGAAAAAACGCGTAACGTCCCTAGGTTCTTTGTCGAGAACTCGCAGGTTTCTTGGGTTCTGCTCGTTGGTGTCCTTGTTTGGGGCTGGTTTGGCTACCATTCCATGCCACAACGAAAAGATCCTGATATTCCGGTCAGGGTGGCCGTAGCCTCCTGTTCATGGCCGGGTGCAACCGCACAACAAGTTGAGCAATTTGTCACCCGCCCGATTGAAGACGCCGTAGCTGAAAATAAAACCATCCATCCTGGAACGGCCGCCGACTACGGAATCCGTTCTGTCTCCATTCCTGGTTATGCGTACGTCTACGTGCAGCTTGCCGAAGATGTTTCGGACGTGAAGCGGCAATTCAGCGACATCAACCTCAAGTTAGATGCGCTGAACAGCCAACTACCTTCAGGTGCCGGTCCGATCTCGTTCCAAAGTGATTTTGGAGACACCGCCGCGCTTATGCTGACCATTGCCAGTCCAAAAGCGGATTCGGTTGAGATTGACATCCGCGCACGAAGCATTCAATCGGCCATCCAGGCTGCGCGGGCGGCGAAGAATTACAAGGAGCAAGGTGCGCCGGTTACTGTCGTTTATTCGTTTCCTCAATCTCTCTCCTCGAACAAGACCATACTGGACGCCGCACGACTCTTTGAGCTGCAGGCAGAACAAGAGGGAATCATAAGGGCGGCGCAGGTGATCCTGGGGAGCGGGTTCATTGCTGTAGATGGTGTCTCGACGGCAGACGACGCGTCAATCAGCGGCTTCATTCAGACGTTCTTTCAGACGCAATTGCAGCGATCCGAATTGCATCCCGACGCTTGGGAACCAATCGTCATCCGCGATCCACAGGAAACTCCAGTCCGATTGGCCAAGGTCGCGGGCGATAAATACAGCTACGCCGATCTTGACGATTTTTCGGATTTGATCGCTCGCACGGTTCAGGGCGCGCCGGAAACGTCCAAGGTGGAAAGGCGGGGGCTATTGCCGCAGGTGGTCTATCTTGAATACTCACAGGATCGACTAGCTGCTTACGGGCTCCAACCAGCCGCGCTTGGAAGCGTGCTGCGTGCTCGTAACATCATTGCTCCCGGTGGCGCGTTCGAAACCGGACAGCAGCAGATTATTCTCAACCCATCCGGCGAATTCGAAAATAGAGACGCGATTGGTAATGTTGCTGTGTCCACTTCTTCGAGCGGAGCGCCAGTCTATCTCCGAGACCTGGTCGAAATCAGTCGCGGGTTCCAGAGTCCCGCACAATACTTGAATTACTACACGTGGGAGGATCCAAGGGGGCAGTGGCAGCGGAGCCGTTCAGTCACGCTTGCGATCTACATGCGCGACCAGCGGCAAATCGCGACGTTCGGCCAATCCGTCGACCGGAAACTGGCCCAACTCAAAAAGATTCTTCCACCGGACCTGATCATCGCCCATACCTCTGACCAGCCACTCCAGGTCAAAGAAAACATTCATCTGTTCCTGCGTGCATTGTACGAAGCGATCATCCTTGTCGTCGTCGTTTCTTTGATTGGATTTTGGGAATGGCGCCTGGCGCTCATCATGGCCCTGGCAATTCCAATCACGTTAGGCATGACCTTCGGCGTTTCGTATATGTTGGGAATCGACTTGCAACAAGTGTCGGTGGCGACGTTGATCATTGCGCTGGGTCTGCTGGTGGACGTACCCGTAGTTGCCGGCGATGGCATCAAGCGCGGCCTTGCCGCGGGCTTGCCTCGTGACATAGCAGCATGGCTCGGTCCAACCAAGCTGGCAACCGCCATCTTTTTCGCAACGCTGACGAACATCATTGCCTACCTGCCCTTTCTTATGCTCACCGGGAACACTGGAGAATTTCTTAGGAGTCTTCCCATCGTCATGACGGCAGCGTTACTATGTGCTCTGATCGTCGCGATGACATTCGTTCCGTTGCTGGGGTACTACATCCAGAGGCCACCTAAAAAGAAAGAGCTAACGGTAGAGGAAAAGCGCCAGCGAGGTTTCTACGGTTTCTACAATCGGTTGGTAGGCCGGGCCATTCAGCATCGGTGGCTGGTGTTGGCGGGTTCCTTTCTCTTCTTGCTGTTCGGCGGGCTCGTGGCTTCGCACCTGAAGCAACAGTTCTTTCCTGAAGATGTTCAATATTGGTTTTACCTCGACATTTGGCTGCCGAATGATGTCCCTTTGACGGTAACAAACGACGCTGCGATGAAGGCCGAGCAAGTCGTCCGTCAGGTTGTTGAAGGTTCAGCGAAAACGGTTTCAAATGAGGAATCGGCGAAGCATCTCCTCACTTCGATAACGAGTTTCATCGGTGGTGGTGGACCACGTTTCTGGTTTTCGATTTCTCCCGAAGCTCCCCAGACGAACTACGCGCAACTCATTGTTCAGGTAAGCGACAAAGAAGCCACCCCGAAACTAATCAGACCTCTCCAAGCGGCATTGAACAAACAGGTGCCGGGAGCATGGATCACCCTCCGGCAACTGCAAACCAATCCCGTAGAAACTCCTGTGGAAATTCTCATTGCCGGTCAGGCGGACACGGATCCTCGCAAGGAAGTCCAGGACATACAAACGCTCCGGACCTTGGCTTCACAAGTAATGAATGTTTTTCGACAGTCACCCGGAGTTGCCGTGCTGAGGGATGATTGGGCTCCCGACAGCCCCCAGGTAAAGATTGAGATTGATCCGGACCGCGCGAACCTAGTCGGCATCACGAATGCTGACGTAGCCAATTCGTCCGCGGCCGCGATCAGCGGAGCACCAGTTGGCACGTTCAAAGAAGGCGACAAGAGTATCCCGATCGTTGCCCGACTGCGCCCTCAGGATCGGGCACAATTGTCGCAGATCAAGAGTCTCTACGTTTATTCCTCGCGGCAGGACACTAGGGTTCCTCTACTTTCCGTTGCAACCGTGAGGAACATTCTTGAAACAGGCCGGATCCGTCGCCGCGAACATTTTCGCACGATTTCGATATTGTGCTTTCCCGCGCCCGGAGTCCTCGCTTCGGAGGTTCTTGGACCGATCGAATCCAAACTGAAAGATCTCCAGAACAGACTTCCGCCGGGCTACCAATTGCAGATCGCTGGTGAGAAAGCGAAGCAGGACGATGGATTCATGAATCTCGCCGTCGTTCTCCTAATCTCTCTGGTCGGCATCTACCTGGCTTTGCTCGTGCAATTCAAGAATGCTGTCAAGCCCTTGCTTGTGTTTGCGGCCGCCCCGTACGGAGCCATCGGAGCGTTGACCGCTCTGGCGATCATGGGTACGCCCTTCGGGTTCATGGCATTCCTGGGGGTTGCCAGCCTCATCGGGGTCATCGTCAGCCATGTGATCGTGCTATTCGACTTCATCGAGGAGATGCACGAGAAGGGAGAGCCGCTAGAGCGAGCTCTTCCCGATGCCGGGATTGAGCGTATTCGACCCGTGATGATCACCGTGGCCGCAACTATCCTTGCGTTGTTCCCTCTCGCACTTGAAGGTGGCCCGCTCTGGAAACCTTTGTGCTATGCCCAGATCGGCGGACTTGCCGTCGCTACCTTCATCACTTTGCTCTTGGTCCCAGTCTTCTATTCGATCTTTGTGCTTGATCTCAAATGGATCAAATGGGAGACGGCCGGGCATCGGCAGGAGACCACTTAGGCAGAACCGACAACTCCATAACGATGCGCTCAACGGCCAATCCCGGATCTATGGGAGGACGATGTGGATCTAAAACTTACTGGAAAAACTGCGTTGGTAACGGGATCGACGGCAGGGATCGGATTTGCGATCGCAAAGTCGCTTGCAAGCGAAGGGGCGCATGTATACGTGAACGGACGCACGCAAGAGCGAGTGGATGCGGCGATGGCGGCAATCCGAACGACTTCAGCAACGGCTAAGGTTGGTGGTATTGCAGCCGACTTTTCAGGTTTAGCCGGCGCAGAGGCGGTAATTGCGAAACTTCCCGCGGTGGATGTGCTGGTGAACAATGTCGGCATTTTCGAGCCTAAGCCGTTTGCGGAGATCCCCGATTCGGACTGGTACCGCTTTTTCGAGATAAATGTAATGAGTGGAGTGCGGCTCTCGCGACACTATCTCGCAGGAATGTTGAAGCGGAACTGGGGCCGTATCCTTTTCATGTCGAGCGAATCGGCGGTGCAGATTCCAGCGGAAATGGTGCACTACGGAATGACAAAGACTGCACAGATTGCCGTGGCGCGTGGGATCGCAGAGTCCGTCGCCGGGACCGGTGTGACGGCAAACAGCATACTTGCGGGGCCTACGGAATCGGAAGGTGTGAGCGGATTTGTTGAGGCGATGGGGAAACAGCAGAATAAGTCGAAACAAGAGATGGAGCGGGATTTCTTTGAGCATGCCCGGCCTTCATCTCTGCTGAAACGCTTTGCCACTGTCGACGAAGTTGCGACGATGGCGACCTACGTGGCTGGGCAGCTCTCTTCGGCGACGAACGGGGCAGCGCTGCGAGTAGATGGCGGCGTCGTGAGGGCGATTCTCTAAATGAGAAGTGGAAAAAGCAACAAGGACGGCTAACGCGAAAACAAACGCACACCTGCTTGGGAGGCAGACGCTTCCTCAAAGCGTGAGCATCTGCTTCGAAAACAAATGATCTGTCCCCTGCGATGTGCTTGGGGATACGCCGCGGTGAAGAAATCCTCGGGCCTGAGCAGCCTCTCCCGCATTGACTTGGAAAAAACGGACAGCGAGGCGGCCGCGTAAGCTCTTTAGAATCTTGAACTGGCCTATCGGACACGAACCAACATCTGAACCCTAGCGCGGTTCAGTAGCGAAGCATACCCACGTTCAGCGGAAACCGTAAGTCGATGCAGGAGTGGCACTTAGTTGTTTCCCGTGGTCCTGAATTGGAAAACAACGCCACCAGATCAGGTCCAAACAGCACCATTTCACGGTGTTTTGGAAAATATGGAAAATGTTGGCAGCGGCGTAACTCTTTTAAAATCTGGAGCGGCCTATCGGAATCGAACCGACACCTGAACCTTGGCAAGGTTCCGTACTACCACTATACTAAGGCCGCTCAACGACCTTACTTTTTATAACATGCCCGCGCCAGCAGCGACAAGCCTTCTCTGCCAGTAGCGGCGGAAAGCCGTACCCTCAACAACCCGGAATTATCAGGAAACTTGTGTGATACGGGCAGACTTCACCACCGGCGAGCGCCGCTGGCGCTCCGCGAAGCGCGTGGCCTTGTCCTTGTCGGTATACACGCGGCCGAACTTCTCGCCATCCGCGTAGTATACGCTGACGAGGTAATGGTGGTGTTTGCGCCGGCGATCCTTGCCAAAGGTAGACTTCCTTCTTCTCGTGTTCTTTTTTGTCCCATTGTTTGTCACGATAGCCATCCCCGCCTCTGAAAGATAAGCACGGCACTATCTCAGGGAAACAAGTGCCGCGCAAGTATCGGGAGTGATAGTAACACGCGCTCCATTACAGCAGAAAAGCGACCAAACTGGAATCAGAACTTCTCAAATGTCCAAAAAAAAACGTTCTTTCCAGTAATCTTCATAACGCTTAAATCTGCAATTGATTCTCCCCTGGAGACAGAACGAACGCGGGTCTTCCAGCGAAGCACCGCGTGGTTACGCCCGTGCATCAAATGGCAGACGGCGTTCCCTTGAGGCGCGTCAAAGGGGCCGCAGGCCAAATTGTCTGGAAAATCGCTGCCGCCCATGAAACATTTGTCGACTTTCTACGTCTTTATTGATGAGGAGAAGATAAGCTGAATGTGGCGGAGAAAAGCAATCATGACAATCGCTCCAAAACAACTGCCCCTCGTGGAAGATCTGCGAAACCATTCGCAGGAGCAGTTGGCGGAATTGCGTCAGCTTCTCATCGCGGGCGCGCCCTCGCGGCCAGATCCGCGCCGGCCCGGTTTTTACGAAGTGGAGGGCCTTTCGAACATCTATTACGTGTTCAAGTACCCGACGGGCACCAAAGTGCTTTTGATCGGCGTCTGGCAACGTGAACGCGATCCCGTCGCGGCATTGGTGGCCTGTTCCTGCCCGGCGGCGTGATCCGATTTTGCCGCCTGCTCAGAAAAATCAACCGAAAAAAGCGCTCCGGCATCGTCGAAGCGCTTTTTTAGTCTTCCTCCAGATCTAACGCCACGGAGTTGATGCAATACCGCAGCCCGGTAGGTTGCGGTCCATCCTCAAAAACGTGCCCCAGGTGCGCATCGCATCTGCTGCATTTCACTTCCGTCCGCTGCATCCCGTGGCTCGTGTCGGCTTCCGACTCCACTGCGTCTTCGCTTGCCGGCGCGTAGAAACTGGGCCAGCCGGACCCAGAGTGATACTTTGTTTCGGAACGAAACAACGGCTGTCCGCAGCAGACGCACTTGTACGTTCCCGGGGTCTCCGTATCCTCAAATCCCCCCGTGAAAGGCGGTTCGGTCCCCTTTTGCCTGGTTACATAGTATTGATTTTGTGAGAGTTGTTTCCTCCAGGCAACGTCGTCCTTACGAACCTTCTCTTCCTGTTCCATGGCATCTCCTCTACACCCTCGCCATTCTGAGCTTTCCCCCACACTATCAGATTCAACTCCTTGGTTTCACGTTTCAGCCGCTAGCTCGAATCTTTGGGGTAGCAAGAGCCTATCGATTTGTGTTCCCCGATCCTGTCGTTGACAGGCTCGAAAAGTTCCTTTACCTTAGAACCTAGTCATGAACCGCACGCTCACAGCTCAGGCGCACGATCATCATCACGGCCGCGCGTCGCGCCCGCTGAGGTGTGCATAGCGACTCGCTAAACAAAGCACTCTTCGGCCCGCTGGCGCAAGAAGCCCCAGCGGGCTTTTTGTTTTCGGGGTCTTGATTTTTAGGAGGCAGAAGCGTGGATATCGACTTTCTAAAAGGCGGCGGCTTGGTGCCCGCCATCATTCAGGACGAGCACACCGGCGAGGTGCTGATGCTCGGTTTCATGAATTCAGAGTCGCTGGCACAGACCCAACGCACCGGTGAGGTGGTGTTTTTCAGTCGCTCGCGAAACCGGCTCTGGAAAAAAGGCGAATCCAGCGGCCACGTCTTGAAAGTTCGCGAAATCCGCGTGGATTGCGATGCCGATGCGCTGCTCGTCCGCGTCGAACCGGCGGGCCCCGGCGTGTGCCATGAAGGCTACCGAAGCTGTTTCTTTCGCGCTATGGAAGGCAGCGGGACTACAAGAATTATCGCCGAGCGCACTTTCGCGCCCGAAAAAGTTTACGGACAGGAGAAGCCTCGATGAGCTGTCTGAAGCTGGGAATCCCAAAAGGCAGTCTGCAGGAGGCGACACTCGATCTTTTCGCTCGTGCAGGTTGGAAGATCACTCTGGGCTCTCGAAGCTACGTCCCATCCATCGATGACACGGAAATCGAATGTTTGATGGTGCGTGCTCAGGAAATGGCCCGCTACGTCGAATCCGGAGCTCTGGACGCGGGAATTACCGGTCACGACTGGGTCGTGGAAACAGGCGCGGCGGTGGAGGAATTGTCGGAGCTGGTTTACGCAAAACAGCGGCTGGCGCGGGTCCGCTGGGTCCTGGCCGTTCCGGAAGATTCGGCGATCCGCGAACCGCGCGACCTCAAAGGCAAAGTGATTGCCACTGAAGTTGTGCGCATCACGGAAAATTATCTCGCGGGACACGGCGTAAAAGCGCGCGTGGAATTTTCCTGGGGTGCGACCGAAGTCAAAGTGCCTAGACTTGCGGACGCAATCGTTGAAGTGACCGAGACCGGCTCGTCGTTGCGCGCCAATCACCTCCGCATCGTGGACAACGTCCTGGAATCAGCGACCGTGTTTATCATGAACCGCCTGGCTGCCGCCGACTCCTGGAAGCGCGAAAAGGCGGAGAATCTGATTTTGATGCTTCAGGGCGCCATCGCCGCCGCGAGCAAGGTCGGCCTTCTTCTCAACGTCCACCGTGATGATCTCCCCGCTGTTCTCGGCGTTCTCCCCGCACTCAAGAAACCGACGATTTCTGCTCTTAGTGATCCCGAGTGGGTCGCGGTCAATACCATCATCGAAGAAGCTGTCGTGCGTCAGATCCTGCCCAAGCTCAAGGCCGCCAAGGCGCAAGGGATCGTCGAGTATCCCCTGAACAAGATCGTGCTCTGATGCGCATTTTCAAACTCACGCCTCGAACGGAAAAACGGCTGCTCTCCCGCCGCGCGCAGCAGGATGACGAAGCCCGGTCCGTCTCCGCTGAAATCGTCGCCGATATCCGTAAGCGCGGCGATTCCGCGCTCTTCGCGTGGACCAAAAAACTCGATCACACTGACCTTGTGCGCGCTGGCGCTTGGATTTCCCGGAAGGAAATCCGCGCTGCGGAAAGGCGCGTAAGTTCTGAATTCCTCAATGCCATCAAGAAAGCTGCCAATAACGTTCGTCGCGTCGCGGAAAAGCAGCTTCCTCGCTCCTGGATCATCGAGACGGTGCCGGGCGTGAAAATTCAGCAGCTCGTTCACCCCATTGAGGCCATCGGTTGCTACGTCCCGGGCGGCCGTTTCTCTCTCGTCTCTACGCTGGTCATGACTGTCATCCCCGCCAAAGTCGCGGGTGTTTCTCGCATCGTCGCCGTATGCCCCAAGCCAAATCCCGAATTGCTCTCCGCCGCGGGCCTTCTTGGTATCACGGAAATCGCCCGCATTGGCGGCGCGCAAGCCGTCGCCGCTCTCGCCTATGGCACCCAGTCGATTCCACGCGTCGAGAAAATCTTCGGGCCCGGTAACAAATATGTCACCGCTGCCAAGCAGCTCGTCAGCAGCGATTGCGCCATTGATCTGCCGGCCGGCCCAACCGAAGCCATTGTCTTCGCCGATCACGGCAATCCGCGTTGGATTGCCGCGGATCTCCTCGCCCAGGCCGAGCACGCGAAAGACGCCGCAAGCTTCTTCGTCACCACTTCGCGCTCTCTCGCCCGCGAAGTTCAGCGCGAAATTAAGTGGCAACTCGACGAATTGCCTTCCAGTGTTGCGAGCATCTCCACAGAGATCGCAGGAGCGATCCTCGTAGCCAATTCTCTTGATCACGCCTGCGAATTCATCAATCGCTTCGCTCCCGAACATCTCAGCTTTCCCGAAGGCCCGGAAGGACTTCTTCAGAAAATCCGGTCGGCCGGAACGGTTTTTATCGGTCCGTGGGGGGCGCAGTCGCTGGGCGACTACGCTACTGGCAGCAATCACGTGCTGCCCACCGGCGGCTGGTCGCGGATGCGCGGCGGCCTCTCGACGGCCGACTTTGTGAAGTGCATGAGCGTGCAAGCCATCTCACGCAACGGTTTCCTTCGTCTCGCCGATGCGGCCGAGACACTGGCAGAATCCGAAGGCTTGATAGCACACCGCAACGCCGTGAGGGTCCGCCGATGAAGGTTCACTTGCCCG
>WNGL01003548.1_pt1 | contig 18727 bp, 20 predicted proteins | sample 5400591 | NCBI WGS metagenome assembly WNGL01 (sample SAMN13153377, study PRJNA577476) | soil metagenome | isolation source: 80 cm soil or saprolite under Garry oak tree replicate 1 | place: USA:California | collected 2016-06-15 | reverse complement strand
CGGCGCAGGAGGTCCGTCGACGCGACGGCTCCTGCGCTTCTCGTTTCCGGCCATTTAATTGACGCGCGATATCGCCCGACTACGCTCACGCTGGGATCATGGGCGGAGGCGGCGGCGTGGCGAGGATCCGGTACTACCGCGGAGTGCGGGGGAGCGCGGCGCTCGAGACGCGGCCGCTGCACGCCGACGCGCCCGCGCCCGAGGCGCTCGAGCCCGGCGAGATGCGCCGCGTCCCGTTCGCGGGCGAGCTCGTCGGCGCCGTCCGCGTCCGCTCCGGGTTCGCGGCGATCCCGCTCGACGCCTTCGATCGCGCCTGCGCCGTGCTCGAGGCCGAGGAGCAGGCCGCGTACCTGCATCTCCTGCGGCTCTCCTTCGGCGAGGGCCGGAACTTCTGCCGGCTCGCGAAGCGCGACCTCATGGACCGGCTCCGCCTCTCGGAGCGCCGGCTCCTCCGCGTGCTCGCGGCGCTCGTCGAGAAGCGCTTCGCGCGCCCGCTGCACCGCGACAACCGCGGCACCCTCTGGCGCGTGTTCCTCCCGCGCGAGGCTGCGGGCGAGCCGCTCGGCGACGACGTCATCGTCGGGCGCGCCGCGACGCTTCGCCTCGCGCCGGCGCCGCGCACGGAGCGGAGCCCCGGGCGCGCCGCCCCCTCTCCTCGACCGGCTTCCGCGCCGCTGGCGGGGGCGAGGGAGATCCGCCCCCGCGCCGTCCCGTCCGAGGACGGGCTCGCCCGCGCGCTCGCCGAGGCGCGTGGCCGCGCCGATCCGGAGGCGCTCGCGGCAGCGCAGCGCGAGGTGCGGGAGCTGCTCGCCGAGGGGCAGCCGGTTGCGCGGATCGCCGCCTGCATCGAGACCGTCCGCCGCCGCGCAGAGCGCGCCGGCCCGGGAGGAAAGCCATGAGACGCAAGGTCGCCACCGCAGTCGTCGTCGACGCCACCGAAGCCGCTCCCGCGCCCTCGCCCCGGGCACTCGGCCCCGACGCGGGCGCCGTCGACGCGCTCCGGCGGAGGCTCGCGAGCGGTACGGCACGCGAGCACGTCGTGCTCGACTTCCTCGAGGACGATCTGCGGGAGGCGCGGACCGCGCTCGCCGGGATCGCCGCCTGGATCGCGAGCGTCGAGGGCGCGATCGGCGACCGCGCCCCGTCCCAGGACCAGATCCTCTCGCTCGCCCTCGGTGGCCGGCCCGGGACCGGGATCGACGAGCTCGCGACCGCGGTCGCCTCGGTCCGCAAGCGGCTCGCGCAGGTCGCGGCGCGGATGTAGCGCCGGCCTCTCGCTCTAGCGGAGCGCCGTCAGCGTCGCGCTCACCGGGCCGAACTCCGCCTCGCCCACCATCGCCACCGGCAGCCGCCGCGCGTCCGTCCCGATCCAGGCGTGGACCGAGCGCGGTTTCGCGTCCGGCCGGTCCGCCCGCCGCACCTCGAAGTCCACGCGGAGTGTCTCGAACTTCCCCGCGGGCGTCTCGACGCGCTCGGGCTTCGCGGCGACCGAGGCCTCCACCCTCCACGCGCGGCCCGTGCCGACGAGGTCTACGCAGAAGCGGTCGCCCGGCACGAGCTTCACGGCGCGGACCTGGTACAGGATCGAGATCGGGTCGAGCACGTCCCGCTCCCGCGGCACGGTGTTCCGGCTCACCGACCGGCCGGACCGGTTCTCGACCACGATCTCCGGCCGCGCGGGCGCGAGCCGCGCGTCGGAGGTCTTGTGGACGCCGCCCTCCTCCGTCTCCTCGCGGTAGCGCTCGGGCCGGAGGGTCCCCGCGTCCACCCACGAGAGCGCGACCCCGGCGAAGGGCTTCAGGCTGCCGGCCGTCTTCGTGGTCTTCGCCCGGGCGCGGAGCGGGAAGACCTTCCCCGCCGAGAGCGGCCGCTCCACCGCGAGCTGCATCATCCCGGCCTGCACCATCCCGAGGAGCTCGAGATCGTAGGTGAGCGACTCGCCGGTCCGCCACGGCCGCGCGCCGGGCGCGACCGCCGGGGGGCCGCAGGTCGGCCCCGCCGCGAGCGCGAGCGCGAGGAGCGCGGCGATCACCGCCTCCCTCCCGTCACGGGCGGCGCCCCTCCGGCGCCGCGGCGATCGCGTCGCCGAGCTCGCGCCGCGCGCGGAGCCAGGGATCCGGCCGGCGCTCCCAGCCGCGCGCCGAGGGCACGAGCCGCGCGAGGAGCCGGTCCGCGAGGCGATCCAGGCCGCGCGCTCGCGCGAGCGCCACGAGCTCCGCGTCCTCCAGCGCGTCCCGGATGATCGCGAGCCGGATCGACTCGACCGGGAACGGGTGCGTCCCGCCGAGGACCTCCGGGCGCCCCGGGTACAGGAGCGTCCCGTCGCCGTTCCCCGCGTAGGCCCGCGGGTCGCGCCAGGGATCGCCGGTCCACCCGTGGAGCATATCGTAATGGAGCTCGCCCGACAGGCCGCGCCGGACCCCGAGCAGCGCGACGGCGCGCGCCGCGGTCCCGGGGCGGTCGATCTCGTACCCCGGCCAGCCCGCGAACTCCCGCACCATCCGGTCGCGCGCGCGGCCCTGGGCGGGGAGCTCGTCGCAGCCGTGGGAGAGGCAGGACGCGTACGACCACGCCACCGCGGTCGGGAGCGCCGGGCCGTCGGGGAGGAGCGCGAGGTTCGGGACGAACTGGTCGACGAGCCCGGCGAGGGCGGGGAGGGGGATCGTCGTCGCGAGGACCCGGATCCCGGCGGCGCGCGCGAGGCGCGCCCGGCGCGCGAGCTCGGGCACCTCCGACGGCTTCGGCTCGTCGAGCACGTAGAGCCGGAGCCGATCGCCCCAGCCGCGCTCGGCGAAGTGGCGATGCCAGGCGCGGAGCGTCGCGGCGAGGTCCCCCTCGGGCCCATCCCAGACCCGCCCTGCGATGCGCACCTCGGCGAACGCCCCGCGCACGCCGGGCACGAGCGTGCCGTCGAGCACCGGGCCGACCTCGGCGTCGTAGCGCGACCAGTCGAGCGCGCAGCGGCGTGGGCCGCACACGCCAGCGGGCGGATCGGCGGAGAGGACGTAGGGCGAGAGCCGGTGGCGGAGCGCCGCCGCCGCGAGCGCCCGCCCGAGCTCGGGGTCGTCGGGGTGGCCGAGCGCCCGCGTCCCCACGCGCGTGGGCAGGCCGAACGCCGCGACGAAGGTCCCGGTGCGCGGGATCGCGAACGGCCAGATCCGCACGCGCACCCGGACCGTCGCGAGCGGGGCGCCGCCGTCGGTGAGCTGCACCTCGCCCGCGTGCACGCCGGGCGCGGCGGTCTCGGGCACGCACGCCTCCACCCAGATCGCCTGGAGGCGCCCCGGCCCGACCGCGACCGGGAACGCGCGGCGCGCCTCGCCGAAGTACGCGTCGCGCGCCGGCACGAGCGGATCGGGCCACTCGCCGGGCTCGCCGTCGGGCCCGGAGCCGCGCGGGAGATCGAGGGTCGCGACGCGGTAGAGGGAGAGCGGGATGGTCGCACGCGGCCCGCGCAGCGGCCTGGCGCCGGCGGAGAGCGCGGCGAGGCCGGCCGGCGCGCGCACCGCGATCTGCGCTGCCTCGCACTCGCCGCGGGCCGCGACGAGGTCCACCGTCCGTCCCGGCGGGAGCGGGGAGGTCGGGCGAAGCTTCTCGAGCGAGGAGGCGACACCCCACTCGGCATGCGCGGACGCCGAGAGTGCGAGCAGGAGCGCGAGCCAGGGGGGCACGCCGCAACGTAGCGACGACGGGGACCACGCGGCCCGAGCCCCGCCGCCCCGCGGCCCGGCGGGGGATCAGCGCGAGGCGACCGGCGTCCCCGGCCGGTAGCTCTTCAGCGTCGCGACGAGGCTCCCCACCGCGAAGTCGGCCGCGATCCGCACGACGACGTGGCGAGGGTCGTCCGAGAGCCACAGGTGGGAATCGCGCTTCGTCGAGAACTTCCCTTCGAACGCCGTGCGCACCTGCACCTTCAGCGCGTCGAAGGTCCCGGCTGGAGTCTCGACAGGCTCGCGCCCGACCACCTCCGCAATGACCGTCATCTTGTTCGCCTCGGAGAGGACCGGGATCTCGAACCGCAGCCCGGGCGCGAGCGGCTGGAGCCGGAGCCACATGAACGCGCTCGTCAGGTCGTGCACGTCCGCGGGGACGTCGAACTTCTTCGTGTAGCGCCCGCTCTTGCGGTCCCGCTCGAACGTGGCGGTGTGGTTCACGCGATCGATGCGCGTGCGATCCGAGTGGAAGTCGCCCACCTCGTACGCGCGGAGGTCGCAGCCGATCGTCCGGCGCGCGGCCGCGTCCCAGTAGGAGACGAGGTGCTCGCGGATGTCGAAGAGGGCGGCGACTCCTTCGGTCTTCGCCTGGAAGACGATCGGCCAGACCTCGCCCGCGGGCTGGCCCACGCTGATCCGACCCTCGCCCGTCGGGATGCCGAGGTAGCGGACGGAGAGCACCGTCTCCTCCCCGGGCGAGAACGCCTGGGCGGTCGCGATGCGCGCGGCGGCGATGAGGGCGGCGGCGGCGAGGATGCGGGCAACGTGCATGCGGGCCTTTCTCGGGTGTTCCTGGCGAGAACACCTAGCAAGGCGGGTGCCATTCGCCACTCGAAACGAATTCCGGTCCATGCGCCTCGGGGGGGGGGCGTCCCGACGCCACGGGTGTCGTGCGCGTTCACGGTCCCCATGTGAGAATCGTCCGACCGGGAGGAGCCCATGCCGATCGACCAGAACGACGACGACGACAAGCTCCAGGGCGAGGATCTCGGGCGCGAGCGGCGCTTCCAGGACTTCGACTGCCCGGAGTGCAGCGCGAACAACCCGTACGACGACGGCATCGGCGACGGCGACGAGGTGCGCTGCTTCTACTGCGGCCTCGAGTTCAAGGTCCAGGTGACCGACTCCGGCCGGCTCCGCCTGAAAGAGGCCTGAGGCCGACGATCCCGGCCTGACGCTCACCGCGCGCCGAAGATCGCGGTGCCGATCCGGACGCACGTCGAGCCCTCCTCGATCGCGACGCGCCAGTCGGCGCTCATCCCGATCGAGAGCCCGGCGAGCCCGAGCCGATCGCGCAGCGCGCGCAGCATCCGGAAGTGCGGGCGCGGGTCCTCGCCCGGCGGCGGGATCCCCATGACCCCGGCGAGCTCGAGCGCGGGCAGGGCGCGGGCCGCCTCCGCGAGCGCGGGCGCGTCCGCGGGCGCGCAGCCGGACTTCGTCGCCTCGCCGCCGGTGTTCACCTCGAGGTAGACGCGCGCCGTCGCGCCCTTCGCGTGGAACCGCCGGGAGACCTCGCGCGCGAGCTCGGGCCGGTCGAGCGTGTGGATCGCGGCCACGCGCCCGGCGAGGTACTTCACCTTGTTCGTCTGGAGTCCGCCGATGAAGTGCCAGCGCAGGTCGGCGAGGTCCGCGAGCGCGTCCGCCTTCTCGCGCCACTCCTGCGCGTAGTTCTCGCCGAAGTCGCGGAGCCCGGCGGCGTACGCCTCGCGGATCGCCCCGGCGGGGTGCGTCTTCGAGACCGCGACGAGCGTCACACCCGCCGGGATCTCCCGCCGCAGGGTGGCGGCGCGCTCGGCCACGCTCACGCGGCCTCCCAGGGGAGGGCGAGCCCGGCCCGGCGCAGGAGCGCGGCGGTCTCCGCGAGCGGCAGGCCCACCACGTTCGAGACGCTCCCCGCGACGGAGAGCACGAACGCGCCGCCCGCGCCCTGGATCGCGTACGCGCCGGCCTTGTCGCGCGGCTCGCCGGTGGCGACGTACCAGTCGATCTCGGCGGCGCCGAGGCGCGCGAACCGGACCCGCGTCGCGACGAGCGCGTCGAGCTCGAGCGGCGGCGCGGCCCGCCGCACCACCACCGCGGTCAGCACCTCGTGCTCGGTCCCGGAGAGCGCCCGGAGCATCCGGCGGGCGTCGTCGTCGCCCGCGGGCTTCCCGAGCACCTCGTCGCCCAGCACCACCGCGGTGTCGGCGCCGAGCACGAGCTCGCCCGGCACGGCGCGCGCCTTCTCGCGCGCGACGCGCAGGACGTAGTCGCGGGGCGGCTCGCCCGGGTGGACCGCCTCGTCGGCGTGCGCCGGGCGGACGTCGAGCGCGAGGCCGAGCTGGGAGAGGAGCTCGCGCCGGCGCGGGCTCTGGGACGCGAGGACGAGCCGGGGCGCCACCGGAGCGGGGCCCCCCTGGCCTACTCGTCGCCGCGCTGCGGCCCGCCGGTGACGGCCGCGAGGAGCTGCGGGTTGGTCTCGATCTTCGCGCCCGCGCGGAGCGAGTGGATCCAGGCCTGCTGGACCGCCGACTCCTTCCGGTTGCGGAGCCGGGACGCGACCGCCTCGCGCTGGGCCTCGAACGCGTTCGGGTCCGGCGTCTCGCGGGTCTTCACCACCGCGACCACTGGGCCCGCGGCGCTGTCGTAGACGCGGGGGAGCGCCTGGCCGGCCTTCGCGGCGAAGGCGTCGGCGAGGAGCCCGTCGGCGGCGCCGATCTTCGGCACCGACGGCGACGTGCGCGCGATCGCCCCGGTCTCGTCGGGCGAGAACGTGTCGCTCCCGACCTTCACCGGCGCGAGCCGCCCGCCCTTCGCGGCGGCGAGGGCCGCCTGGGCCTTCTCCTTTGCGATCACGGCGGCCCGGTCCTTCACGAAGAGCTCGCGGGCGATCGTCGCGCGCGCCTGGTCGAGCGTCACCGTCTTCGCCGGGACGATCTCCTCCGCCTGGACGAGGTGCCACCCCGACGCCGAGCGGACCGGCTCGGAGAGCTGCCCCTTCTCGAGCGAGAGCGCCGCCTTCGCGAACGCGTCGTCGAAGAGCCCCTCGGAGACGAAGCCGATCTCTCCGCCGCGCGCCTTCGTCGCGGCGTCGTCGGAGAGCTCGCGGGCGACCCGGGCGAAGTCCTCGCCCTTCGCGAGCCGCGCCCGGGCCTCGCCGATCCGCTGCCGCGCGGTCGCGTCGTCCGCGCCCGGCTCCACCTTCACGAGCACGTGGCGGACGCGCACCTTCTTCTTCTGGTCGAAGCGGGCGGCGTTCTCCTTGTAGAACGCGGCGATCTTCGCCTCCTCGCGCTTCGCGTAGGCCGCGAGCTCCTCGGCCGACGGCTTGAGGCTCGCCTCGATCGCGGTGACCGGCACGCGCACGAACTGGAGGGCGACCTTGTCGGCCTCGCCCTCCCACGCCTCGCGGACCTCGGCGTCGGCGACCTTCACGGTGTTCCGCACGGCCGCCGCCATCTTCTGCTCGAGGAGCTGGTCCTTCACCGACGCCTCGAACTTCCCGGCGGAGCCGTAGCTCTGGCGGGCGCTCTCCTCGTAGAGGGTGAAGCTGAACGTCCCGTTCTCCTGGAACTGGGGCATCGCGTGCACCGCGCGGGTGAGCTCGTCCTTGCCGACCTCCAGGCCGCGCCTGTGCGCCTCCTGGCGGATCAGCTCGCGGTCGATGACCTGCTCGAGGGCCTGGGCCGGCAGCCCGAGCTGGGACAGCAGCTCCGGGGTGAGGGCGTCGCCCGCCTGCTGGCGCAGGATCATGTACATCTGGCGGTACTGCTGCTCCCACTCGGTGGCGGAGATGCTCTTCCCGTTCACGCGCGCCGCGTACGGGGCGGAGTCACCGCTGAAGCTCCCCCGCTTGGAGAGAGAGCCGGGGCCGAAGTTGATGGCGAAGACGACGACGATGCCGCCCACGATGAGCCAGGAGAAGGCGCTCTTCGTGTTGGCCCGGAGGATGTCGAGCATGAAGCGAGGTCCCGATGTGTTGAGGGACGGCAGCCCGGAAATTCCGGGCGCCGCGAAGTTGAACACCCTAGTCAAACAACGCTAAAATGCAAGGGATTTCCCCCCTCCCGGAGCCTTCGTGGTCGCCCTCCTGAAGCGGTATCGCGAGCTCCTCCTCGTCGCGGTCCTGCTGCTCGCGCCGCTCGGTGTGTTCTTCTCCCACGCGAAGAAGGACGCGGAGCGCAATCGCGTCGATCGTGCGGTCGTGTGGCTCGCGACCCCCGTCGAGCGGGCGGTCGGCTGGACCGCCACGAAGGTCCTCGGCGGCTGGTACGGGTACGTCGCGCTGCGCGGCTCGCACGCCCGCGCCCAGGAGCTCACGATCCGAGTGGAGCAGCTCGAGCTCGAGCGGCAGCAGCTCGCCGAGACGAAGGCCGAGGCGGAGCGGCTCCGCAAGCTCCTCGCGTTCTCCGAGCTCTCCGGCGAGCGGCGCTTCGTCGGCGCGCGCGTGATCGGGATCCGGCTCGGCGCGGTGGGGCGGCAGGTGCTCACGCTCGACCGCGGCGCCGACGCGGGGCTCGCGCCGCTCATGCCGGTGATGGTGGCGGACGGCGTGGTCGGGCGCGTCCACTCGGTCGCGGCCGGAACCGCCGACGTGCTCGTGGTCACCGACCTCAACAGCTCGATCGCGGTGCGGGTCGAGCGCACCCGAGCGCGCGCGAACGTGCGCGGCACGGGGAACCCGGACCTGTGCCGGCTCGACTACGCGCTCCGCGCCGAGGACATCATCGAGGGCGACCCGCTCGTCACCTCCGGTACGGACGGCATCTTCCCGCGCGGGCTCGTGGTCGGGAAGGTGACGAAGCTCGACCGCAAGCAGCACGGGCTCTTCCAGGAAGCGAAGGTCGTCCCTGCGGTGGACGTGACCCGGGTGGAGGAGGTGCTGGTCCTCACCTCCTCGGAGCGCGCCGCCGAGATCCAGCCCGCCGCGTACGCGCCCGCGAAGCCGTGAACCCGTGAACCAGTGAAGCCGCTCGCCCACGTCGTCTTCGCGCTGCTCCTCGCCGCGCTCCAGGCCGCGCTCCTGCGCTGGCTCGGCGGCGGCGCGTTCTCCGTCGCGCTCCTCGCGATCTGCGTCGTCTGGGCGGGGCTCCACGGCGGGAACGTGGACGGCTCCCTCGCCGCCTTCGGCGTCGGCTACGTGATGGACCTCATGGCGGGGACGCCGAAGGGGCTCCTCACCTTCCTCGCCGTGGGGCTGTTCCTGGCGGTGCGGGCGGTGTCCGTCGCGGTGGACCTGAAGGGCCGCGCGGCGCTCGCCCTCCTGTCGGGGCTCGGGGCGCTCTTCCTCTCGGTCGGCGCGCTGCTGCTCCTGCGCAACACGGTGGAGGCCGAGGGTGCGCCCGGCGGGGAGCTCGCCGGGCGCATGATCGTCGAGGCCCTCCTCACCGCGGCGGCCGCCCCGATGGTGGCGCTGGGACTCCGCCGGCTGGACGCGCGGTTCCACCGGGAGGAGTCCGGCCTCCTCGGCTGACCCATGTCCCTCATCCCCCGGAGCGCGCCCGGCGCGGCGCAGAAGGACTTCCGGCCCCGGCTCGCCTGGGCGACCGGCGTCGCCGCGATCGCGTTCCTCGTGCTCCTCTCGCGCCTCTACCAGCTCCAGATCGTCCGGGGCGACGAATACAAGGAGAAGGCCGACGACAACTTCGTGAAGGAGCTCCGGCAGCCGGCGGACCGCGGGCTCGTCCTCGACCGGAGCCGGCGTGTCCTCGTGGACTCGCGCCCCTCCTACGACGTGACGCTCACGCCTGCGTTCTGCGGCAAGCAGTGCGACGACGTCATCACCCGACTCGCCACGCTCCTCTCCCTCTCCCAGGACGAGATCGAGCGGGCGCGCGACCTGACCGAGTCCGCCCGCAAGCTCGAGCGGTTCAAGCCGTTCACCGTGAAAATCGACGTCGGCCGCGACGCGCTCGACCTGTACCTCGCGAACCAGATGGACCTCCTCGGGGTGGACGTCGTCGCGACGCCGCACCGCAACTACCGCTACGGCTCGCTGGGCGGGCACCTCATCGGCTACATGAACGAGCCGAGCCCGGAGGAGCTGAAGCGGCTCAACGAGGACATCCAGAAGACCGGGACGAAGCAGGGGCTCTACCAGCTCGGCGACTACGTCGGCCGGCGCGGGCTCGAGCGGCGGTTCGAGCGCGACCTGCGCGGCGTGGACGGCAAGGAGCGCGTGCCGGTGGACGCGAAGGGCCGCCGCAAGGACGACGCGGACGAGCTCATCCCGCCGGGCATGCGGCTCGTCCCGTCGCAGCCGGGCAAGAACCTCGTCCTCTCCCTCGACTGGCGGCTGCAGGAGTTCGCGGAGAAGACCTTCCCGGCCACCGCGGGGGTGGTCGTCGCGATGGACGCGAAGACCGGCTACCTCCTCGCGCTCGTCGATCGCCCGGCGCCGGACCCGAACAAGATGTCGGGCCGCATCTCCGGGACGGAGCTCGCCGCGATCCACGCCGATCCGCTCCAGCCCGAGCTGTTTCGCGCGATCCAGCAGCACTACCACCCCGGCTCGACGTTCAAGGCGCTCACCGCGATCGCCGCGATGGAGGAGGGGGTCCTGAAGCCGCAGTCGACGGTCTTCTGCCCGGGCCACTTCCGGATGGGCTCGCACGTGTGGCGTTGCGACAAGGAGTCGGGGCACGGGTCGGTGGACTTCCAGCACGCGCTCGGCGCCTCGTGCGACGTGTTCTTCTACGAGGCGGGCGCGCGGCTCGGCGCGGACGCGATCTCGAAGTGGGCGAAGGTGATGGGCCTCGGCGTCCCGACCGGGTTCGAGGTCGCGGGCGAGGTCCCCGGCACCGTGCCCGACGTCGAGTGGCACGACCGCCACATCCCCGGCGGCTACCAGAAGGGCATGCCGGTGAACCTCGCCATCGGCCAGGGCGACGTGAACGTCACCCCCCTGCAGCAGGTCGTGTTCTACGGCGCGCTCGCGACCGGGATCCTCTGGCGCCCGCAGATCGTCCTCCGGATCGAGGACGCGGACGGGCGGGTGCTGCAGGAGTTCGCGCCCCAGGAGCGGGGCCGCCCGAACGTGAAGCCCTCCACGCGGGCGACCGTGCTGAAGGGGCTCCTCGCAGCGGTGAACGAGCCGTACGGCACCGCCTACGGCTCGCGGCTCGCGGACGTGGTGATGGCGGGGAAGACCGGGACCGCCCAGGTCGTGCGCATGGGCGCGAGGCGGCTCAAGGCGAGCCAGGTCGGCTACTTCGAGCGCGACCACGCCTGGTTCGCCGCGTTCGCGCCGGCCGACGACCCGCAGATCGTGGTGGTGGTGCTGAACGAGCACTCCGGCTTCGGCTCGTCGAACGCCGCGCCGACCGCCACCGCCGTGGTGAAGAAGTGGCTCGAGCTCCAGGCGGCGGACGCCGCCGAGCGCGCCGGGGCGCCGCCGCCTGCGCCCCCGGCCCCGCCGGCGCAGCCGGGCCCCGCGGCGCCGCCGCCGCGGATCGAGAAGCCGAAGCTCGGCGCCACCGACGCCGAGACGGGAGGGGCCCGTGGCTGACGTCTCGCTCGCGGCGATGCCGCAGCGCAAGCCGTTCGCGCACTTTCCCGCGCACATCGCGGCGCTCGTCGTCTCGATCTCGGCGATCGGAATCTGGAATCTCGCCTCCGCCTCCCGCAGCGCGCACGCGCCGGTCTGGATCCAGCAGACCGCCTGGATGGCGGGAGGGATCGTCCTCGCGCTCGCGATCACGCTCTTCGACACCCGCACCTTCCAGCGGGCCGCGTGGGTGGTGTACGGCGGCGTGATCCTCCTGCTCCTCTTCGTGCTGGTGAAGGGGCGGGTGGTGATGGGCGCGCGCCGCTGGATCGGCGTCGGACCGATCAACCTGCAGCCGTCGGAGCTGGCGAAGGTGGCGGTGGTCCTCGCGCTCGCCGCATGGTTCCACGTGGACGCCGAGAAGCGAAAGGACGGCTACGGCCTGCTCGGGCTCGCGGTCCCCCTCGGCATCGTGCTCGCCCCGGCGGTGCTCACGCTGCGCCAACCGGACCTCGGCACCGCGCTCATCATCGTCGCGGTCGGGCTCACCCAGATCCTCTTCGCGAAGGTGCGCTGGAAGACCCTCGCGATCCTCGTCACCGTCGCGGTGGGCGGCGCGACCTTCGCGTACCCGCACCTGAAGCCCTACCAGAAGAAGCGGATCGAGACGTTCCTCAACCCGCAGGGGGACGCGCTCGGCGCCGGCTACCACGCGACCCAGTCGATGATCGCGGTGGGCTCGGGGCAGGGGCTCGGGAAGGGGTGGGGGCAGGGGACCCAGACCTACTTCTCGTTCCTCCCCGAGCAGCACACCGACTTCATCTTCTCGGTCTGGGCCGAGGAGCACGGCTTCGTCGGCTGCCTGCTCCTCGTCGGGCTCTACTTCGCCCTGCTGACCGCCGCGATCGACATCTGCGGCGGGGCGAGGGATCGGTTCGCCTCGTTCCTCGCGATCGGCGTCACCGCGATGCTCTTCTGGCACGTCTTCGTGAACGTCGGGATGGTGATCGGGATCCTGCCGGTCGTGGGCGTGACGCTTCCGCTCATGAGCTACGGAGGGTCCTCCGTGCTCACGGTCTTCGCCGCGATCGGGCTGCTCGCGAACGTCGGGATGCGACGATTTGTGAACTGAGCTTCGGTGGACGTGGACGCGCCCCGAAGGTCATCACGCGGGAGAACCGGGTCCAGGTGCTGCCACGGTTCTTCCACACGTCGAAGCGCGAGGCGAAGGAGGTCTCGGCGGCGCTCCTGCCTGCGGAGGCTCCACCGCTCCGAACGGTCGTGACCGAGGTCCGTCCTTCGACCTCGGCGGTCTCTGCGCCCGGTGTCGCGTCTTCGTGTGTTGCGGCGCCGGACACCGTCGCCGACGTCCGCGTTCCGCTCACGGTCGCGACGTCGCCAGTTCTTCCGGAAGAACCGACTCATGCCAACTCGAGCGTCCCTGATGTGGTGTCACCACCCGCCCGCTCGCGCTCGCAACGCGTCGAGGTCGAGCCGCTCACCGCAGACCTTCGCCGCATCCACGTCACCGTCTCCCGCCGCTTCCTCGACAAGCTCGCGGCCGCCCGCGCCGCGCTGTCGCACTCCCACCCGGGGGCGTCCGAGGACGAGATCCTCGAGGTCGGGCTCGACCTCATCCTCCAGCGTCACGCGAAGCGCCGCGGAGTCGTGGAGAAGCCGCGGAAGGAGGCTCAGGCGCGGGAAGCGCCCGCTTCGACTCCGACGTCCGGTGAACGGACCCGTCACGTTCCCGCCGCGGTCTGGCGCGCCGTTTGGAAGCGCGACCACGGGTGCTGCGCCTGGCCGCTCGAGGGCGGCGGGGTCTGCGGCTCCATCCACCAGGTCGAGCTCGATCACGTCGAGGGCTTCGCGCTCGGCGGACGCACCACCATCGACGCCTGCCGGCTCCTCTGCCGCTTCCACCAGGACGTCTCCGCCCGCCAGGTCTACGGGGACGCGCTGATGGATCGGTACACGAGCCCGAAGGGTGGCGCTTGCTCCGAGCCGGTCGAGGCCTACGACAGCGCCTTCTTCAGGCTCTCCTCGAGCTTCGACTTGGGGACGGCGCCGACGATGGTGTCGACCACGCGGCCGCCCTTGAAGAGGAGCAGCGTCGGGATCGAGCGGATCCCGAACTGCTGCGGGACCTGCTGGTGCTCGTCCACGTCCATCTTCGCGATCTTGACCTTCCCCTTGTACTGCTTCGCGAGCTCCTCGACGGCAGGCGCGATGGCCTTGCAGGGCCCGCACCACACCGCCCAGAAGTCCACGAGCACGGGGACGTCGCTCTTCAGGACCTCCTTGTCGAAGGTCGCGTCCTGAAGCGTGACCACGTCGTTGGATGCCATTCCACTCCTCCCGCCGGTGGGCCCGGAACACGACTTCTAGCCGCGCGGTCCCACCCTGGCAAGCCGCTCGGGGGGCATGGTATCAGTCGGGCCGGAGACGGAATGTCCGGGCTGCTCTTCGTATCCCAGGCGATGCTCGATTCCTGGGCCGAGGTCGGGAAGATCGACTTCGTCGGCAACGTCATGACCTTGCTTGCCGGAGAGGGGAAGGGGCGGAGCTACGCCCTCGATCCGGCGGTGCGGTTCATGAAGGTGCTCGGGGGCGAGCAGGACCCGAACGCGCTCCTCCACAAGGTGAAGAGCCTCGCCCACCTGAAGGAGCTGGGCGCCGAGCCGGCGGGCGACTCCTGCATCCTCGGGGACTTCGCCTACGAGGTGCAGCCCGGGTTCCTCGCCGAGGCCTCGGCCCTGCAGGCGGTCGCCGCTGCGAAGCCCGTCGCGCCGCTGCCGGCCAAGGCCGCCGTCGCCGCCCCGGCAGCCCGAGGGGCGGCCGCCTCCTCGCCCGCGGGAAAGCCAGGCCAGGGGACGCCGATCCGCTCGAAACCCCTCGGGATCGGCCCCTTGCCCAAGGATCTGGAGGAGAAGCGGAAGGAGGCGGAGGCTCTCGCCCGTTTCCTCTTGGACAACCTGTCCTAGAGGTGCGAAGAACCCGCGCGATCCCATGTCGATGATCATCCTCCGCGTCGCCGCCGCTCTCTATGCCGGCGCCACCGCGGCCTACATCCTCCACTTCGCCCGCCCCCGCCACGCGCGGCTCGCGACCGCCGGGGCCGGTCTGCTCGCGGTCGCCTTCCTCGTGCACGGCGCCGCGATCGGCGTCGGCTGCGCCGAGGTCGGCGGGGCCGAGTTCTTCAGCCTGCGGGGCGGCGTGGTCCTGGGCCTCTTCCTCGCGGCGGGTGCGTACCTCGCCGTGCAGCGCCTCTACCACCTGCCGTCCCTCGGCGCGTTCATCACGCCCTTCATCCTCGTCCTGCTCCTGCCCGCGCTCTTCGGGACGCCCGGCCACCCGGAGCTCGCGCCGGAGACGCTCCGCCGGCCGACCCTCACCCTCCACATCATGACCGCGGTCGGCGGCGTCGCCCTCTTCGCGATCGCGTGCGGGGCGGCGGTCATGTACCTGCTGCAGGAGCGGGAGGTGAAGGGGAAGGCGAAGGGGAAGCGCTTCGGCGCGCTCTTCCCGCGCCTGCCCTCGCTCGAGGCCCTCGACCGGCTCGTCCAGCGCCTCGTCCGGCTCGGGTTCGTCGTGTACACGGTCGCCCTCGTCGCGGGCACGATCACCGCCACCGAGCTCTGGAAGAGCTGGTGGTCCTGGGACGCGAAGCAGATCACCTCGGTGCTGGTCTGGCTGCTCTACGGCGGCATGGTCCAGCTCCGCCACAACGGCTGGCATGGGCGCCGGTACGCGCTCCTCACCCTGGCGGGCTTCCTGCTCGTCGTCGGGTCGATGGTGACGCTGAAGGTGGTGCCCGGCTCGACCCGCCACTCCGGCGACTACGGCACGCACGTGACCACGGGTGGGACGCCGTGAGCGCGCGCGAGGTCTTCCTGGTGGGGCTCTCGCACAAGAGCGCGCCCATCGAGGTCCGCGAGCGGGTGGCCCTCACCGGGGAGGCCCTCCGGGACGCGCTCTCGGAGCTCCGCGCCTCGGAGGGGGTGCGCGAGGCGCTCGTCGTCTCCACCTGCAACCGGGTCGAGGTGTACGTCCACGGGCTCGACGACGCGGCGGCGCGGCGCTTCTTCACCTCGCGCTCGGGGGCGGCGGGCGAGCACCTCTACGCGAAGGGTGGCGTCGAGGCGGTGCGCCACCTCTTCCGCGTCTCCGCGAGCCTCGACTCGATGGTCGTCGGCGAGCAGCAGATCCTCGGGCAGGTGAAGGAGGCCTACGGGATCGCCAGCGCGGCGGCCGCGGCGGGGGCCTTCTTCTCCCGCATGTGCAACCGCGCCTTCGCGACCGCGAAGCGGGTCCGCACCGAGACGGACATCGGCCGCGGCACCACCTCGATGTCGCAGGTCGCGGTGGAGCTCGTCGAGAAGATCTTCGGCGACCTGAAGGGGCGAAGCATCCTCCTCGCCGGCGCCGGCAAGATGGGCGCGCTGTCCGCGAAGGCGCTCGCGTCGCTCGGCGCCGACCGGATCCTCGTCACGAACCGGTCCGCCGACCGCGGCAGCGCGCTCGCGGACCAGGTGAAGGGGCACTTCCGCGACTGGTCCGAGCTGCAGGACCTCCTCGCCGAGGCCGACGTCGTCATCGTCTCGACCGGCGCGCCGAACTACGTCCTCACCCGCGACATGCTCGCGAAGGCGATGAAGGCGCGGCGTCACCGCTCCATCTGCCTCATCGACCTCGCCGTCCCGCGCAACGTGGACCCGGCCTGCGCGGACCTGTCGGACGTCTACGCCTACGACGTGGACGACATGGAGAGGGTGGTCGAGTCCACCCACGAGGCCCGGCGTGGCGAGGCCCTGCGCGCCGACGCGATCGTGGAGGCCGAGGTGCTGGCCTTCGCGCGCGAGCGCGAGACCCGCGCCGCCCTCCCGGTGCTCGTGCAGCTCCGCCGGCGCGCCGAGGCCATCGCGCGCGAGGAGGCGGCGCGCACGCTGGCGCGCGTCGGCGCGAAGCTCGACGACCGCGGGCGCGCCTCCGTCGAGGCGATGGCGCAGGCGATCGTGAAGAAGCTCCTCCACCCGCCGACAGCCCGACTCAAGGAGGCGGCGGCCTCCGGCGACGGCTCCCTCGCGGGTGCGGTCGCGGAGCTCTTTGCGATCCCGCCGGGCGAGCTCGCGCCCCGGGCCGCGTCCTCGGAGCGGCGCGGCGCGGCCGAGCCCCCCTCCGAGCGCGAGACGGCGGAGAGCGACCAGGCCGCGGCGGCCAGCGCCGAGCGCGGCTAGACGAACGACGACGACCCGCGGACCGGGTCCAGGGAAAGGCAGCCGACGAGATGATCCGCATCGCAACCCGCCGCAGCCCGCTCGCCAAGTGGCAGGCGAACCACGTCGCCGACCTCCTCCGCGCGCGCGAGGCGGGGCTCGAGGTCCGGCTCCACGAGCTCGTCACCCGCGGCGACAAGATCCTCGACGTCCCCCTCGCCGACGTGGGCGGGAAGGGGCTCTTCGTGAAGGAGATCGAGGACGCGCTCCTCGCGCGCGACGCGGAGATCGCGGTCCACTCGATGAAGGACCTCCCCGCCCTGCTCGCGCCCGGGCTCGTGATCGGCGCGGTCCCCGAGCGCGAGGACCCGCGCGACGCGCTCTGCTCGCCGAGGTGGAAGACCCTCGAGGCGCTCCCGAAGGGGGCGAAGGTCGGCACCTCCTCGCTCCGGCGCGGCGCGCAGCTCAAGGCGCTCCGCCCGGACCTCGAGCTCCACATGGTGCGCGGCAACGTCGAGACCCGGCTCCGGAAGGCGTCGGAGGAGCTCGACGCGGTGGTGCTCGCGTACGCGGGGCTCCGCCGGCTCGGCCTCGCCGCGCACGCGACCCAGGTCCTCTCGCCGGAGCAGATGCTCCCCGCCGTCGCCCAGGGCGCGCTCGCGCTCGAGGCGCGCGCGGACGACGCCGCGACGCTCCGGCGCCTCGCCGCCCTGGACCACCCGGAGACCCGGGTGCGGACCGAGGCGGAGCGCGGCTTCCTCGCGCGGATCGAGGGTGGGTGCCAGGTCCCCATCGCCGGGTACGCCGTCGTCGAGGGCGATCGCGTCGTCCTGCGCGCGCTCGTCGCCGCGCTCGACGGCAAGCGGACGATCCGCGGCGAGCGGTCCGCGCCGCACGCCGGGGCGCGCGCCATGGGCGAGGCGCTCGCCGAGGAGCTGCTCTCGAAGGGCGCCGCCGAGATCCTGCGCGAGTGCGAGGGCAAGTCCCCCGGCCTCGCCGCGCCGAAGCGCAGCTGACGTTCGCCGTGCCCACCCCGCGCCTCGACCGCCGCACCGTCGTCGTGACCCGCGCGAAGGCGGGCGAGGACGCGCTCTCCGCGAGGCTCCGCGAGCTCGGGGCGGAGGTCCGCGAGATCGCGTCGATCGCGTTCGCGCCGCCCGCCGACCCCGCGCCGCTCGACGCGGCGCTCCGCGACCTCGCCCGCTTCGACTGGGCCGCCTTCGCGAGCGCGACGGCCGTGGAGCGGACCCTCGAGCGGCTGCGGGCGCTCGGGCTCGACGCCGCGGCGCTCGGGCGCCTCTCGCTCGCGGCCGTCGGGCCGGCGACCGCCTCGTCCCTCGCGCGCGCGGTCCGCGCCCCGGACGTGGTGCCCGCGGAGTCGAAGGGCGAGGCGCTCGCCGCCGCGCTCGCCGGGCGCGTGCGCGGCAAGCGGGTGCTTCTGCCGCGGCCCGCCGAGGGCCGGCCGGAGCTCCTCGAGGGCCTCCTCGCCTCCGGCGCCGAGGTCGTCGCGGTCGAGGCGTACCGTACGCTCCCTGCCCCGCCCGAGACGGTCGCGCCGCTCGCGGCGTGGCTCGAGGCGGGCGAGGTCGCCGCGGTGGCATTCGCGTCGCCGTCCGCGGTGCAGGCGGTCGTCGCCGGCCTCGGGGCCCGTGCAGCGCTCCTGCGAGGTGCCGTCCTCGCGGCGATCGGCCCCACGACCGGCGACGCGCTCCGCGCGGCGGGGCTCGAGCCGGCGGTTCAGCCGCGGCGGTACACCGGGGCCGATCTCGCCGAGGCGATCGCGTCCCACCTCGCCTCCCGCTGAGGGTGTACCCGCAGCTGCCCGTCCCCGATAGACTGCTCCGGGGGGATCCCCGATGGCGACGGAGCCGCAAACCTCGGAGGCGCTGGTCCGGATCCGCGTTCCGCTCGAGTCGCCGCCGCCAGGTGGCGGCCCGCCGGACGACTGGGTCTGGGCGGAGCCGCTCGGGAGCGGCCGGTTCCGGGTCGAGTCGAGCCCGTTCTTCGCGTACGGGATCTCCCGCGACGACGTCGTGCTCGCGGTGGCTGCGGCCGGCGAGGCGGAGCCCCGTCTCGAGGACGTGCTCGAGAAGGGCGGTCACCGGACCCTGCGCGTGGCGCTCGATCCCAAGGCCGAGATCACGAGCGGCGCGATCCAGGGGCTCCTCGAGCGGCTCCTCGAGCTCGGCTGCACGCACGAGTCGTTGCGGCCGAAGCTCGTCGTGCTCGACGTGCCGGGCGAGGTGGACGTGGAGGTCGTCCTCGATCTCCTGCAGGCGCTCGCGGACGAGGGGACGATCCTCTGGGAGTGGGCGGATCCCAGGCCGAGCTGA
>WNGL01007646.1_pt1 | contig 18732 bp, 20 predicted proteins | sample 5400591 | NCBI WGS metagenome assembly WNGL01 (sample SAMN13153377, study PRJNA577476) | soil metagenome | isolation source: 80 cm soil or saprolite under Garry oak tree replicate 1 | place: USA:California | collected 2016-06-15 | reverse complement strand
AGAACCGGTTGCCCTGTATGTACTCTCTTCTCAGTATCTCCAGGAACGCGCGTAGGCGCATGGCGAGAGGGAATGCCGGGATCATTTTTATGTCGTATCAACATGATGGTGCCTCCTGTTCCTCATGTGGGGAAGTTGTTAGAGCTTCCACCTTATTCGGTGCCGTCGTGATCAGCCTTCGGTCTATCATTCCAGATATCCGCAATCGCTTCACCTGCCGTCCAACGCTGTGCTACTAAGCAGCAGCACGTTCTACAAAAGACACATTTTCTATGCTCATGCAACGATCTCTACACGCTCTGTGTATATGTCTACTGTACCAGCCTGGTCACACATTCCCATCACAGAGCAGCCTCTGACCTCTGAAGATCACGAAAACATCTCAGTATATCAATAAGCTCGTCTCATCACAGCACCTTCGCAGAAGCGATCGTTATCTAAAGGGGAGAATAGCAATGTTTTCATAGTCTTTAATGAGAAAGAATACTTCCTTTTTCACTGGATGTTGACGGAGTAACGCAAGTCCTGTAAGATAGTCTTCAACGTTCGTGACATGGAACGTTGAGGAGGTTGATGATGAAGTTGGAAAGGGAAAATACCCATGCATGTCCAAGAAATTCTCACTGCTAACCACGAAATCCGATATGTAATTGTCGATGAGGACGGTAATCTCATCATTCCAGTCGTGCGTTATCTCAAATATCTTCACGCCATCGGTCGTGCACGCAATACGCTCCGCGCATATGCTCACAGCCTCTCACTGTACTTTACGTACCTTGCTCAAGAGCATATTGACTATGCTTGTGTGACCCTCGATAACCTGGCGGGTTTTGTCCTCTGGCTCAAAAATCCCTACCGTTCCCTGAAAGTGCTGCCTGTTCAACCAGTGACGCAGGCTCGAACAAATACCACCATTAACCTGTGCATTACGGCAGTGGCTGGTTTCTACGACTATCTGTGGCGGCGAGATGAACTCGCGGCAGATCTCAATGAGCAAACGCGCAGCTATTTGCCCGCAAGGACGCGTTCGTACAAACGTTTCCTGCACCATATCACCAAAAGTCAACTCGTTGAGAAGAATCTGCTCAAACAGCAGGTGCCAAGGCAGCAAAAGCCGAAGACGCTTACCACCATGCAAATTGAAACCCTCATCAGCGCCTGTGAGAACCTCCGTGACAAGTTGCTCTTGCGGCTTTTGTACGAAAGCTCTCTTCGGATTGGAGAGTGCCTGGCCCTCTGGATTGAAGATCTCGACATTGAGCGCTGTCAGATTGCTGTCCGCGACCGGGGCCAGCTCGCTAATGGGGCAGAAATCAAAACGCCTGCGAGTTGTCGAAGAGTGGATGTTTCACGCGACTTGATCAATCAGGTTCTGGATTACCTCGTGATCGCTCACACGGAGGAAGTGCAGACCAATCACGTGTTTATTAAACTGCATGGAAAACGTTCAGGCCAGCCCCTGGAGTACGCCGATGTCAATGACTTGTTTCAGCGCTTACAAAAGAAAACGGGAATTGACGCCCATGCCCACCTGTTTCGACACAGTTCTTTAACCAGCCTGGCCAAACACGGATGGCGCCCAGAACTGCTCCGAGAACGAGCTGGACATGCTCATATTTCCTCGACGTACCAACTCTATGTGCATCCCAGCGACGAGGAGTTACGAGAAGCATGGGAGCAGACGCAGGAACGGCTTCGCTTGAACCAGCCCCGCCAGGAGGGACGGTAATGGCAGCATCACGTGATTCCTTTTCTCCGCTTCCTCTCCCCGATCCAGTGGAAGCAGAGTTTGCCAAAGACATCTGGGATGTCCGCCGCATTCCGGGAGCCCGCTATTCTCCATGTAGAAATGCTTTCTTCCTGATTGACGTTTAGACTATTCAAAGCAAAAGGCAGCCCTGGATTGCCAGAAACTGCCCAATGAAGTAAGGTTCTTTGCATCAAAGAAAATCAAGCAAAGGACACTTACGATTTGAACCTTAACACATTGAAACAGATTCGTCAGCAGATCTACCAATGCTGCCAACAGAGTCGCGATGCCTTCTTTGAGCTGACCGATGCGTTGAGCAGTGAGTCGTGTGCCCGCTCGCTTCCTGAGTTGTCGTTGTCGCCTTTCTTCCGGCGCACCTGGGCTAGTGTCTATGAGACGCTGGAAGATGGGAAGGTCGATGCGACCGGCTGGACGAGCGTCTGGACTCAGGCCCTGCTTGAGCAACATGAAGGGCCAGTGTGGGTGAGCATTGATAGTACCAGCATTGCCCGCCCGGAAGCCGAAACCAGCCCGGATCGGGGGATGATCTATCTGCCCAATCTGCCGCATGCCACCAAGCCGGTGAGTGTGGGCTGGCAGTTCTCGACCGTGATGCTCTTGCCAGAACACCCCAGTAGTTGGGGAGCCGTTCTCTCGCAACGCCGCATCACAAGCGCTGAGACGGCGGTCTCGGTAGCCATGCAACAATTGGAGTCGTTGCGCCCTTTGTTGCCGGAGTCGGCACGCCTGCTTGCGGATCGCTGGTACGTGACAGGACCGTTTGTGAGTGCCTGTCACCGCTTGCAGATGCCTGCTCTGATGCGCCTGAAGCGCAATCGCAAGCTCTATCGGCCCGCTCCACCTCACCCACCTGGGAAACGAGGCGCTCCCCGCAAAGATGGGGAGGTGTTTCAGGGAAGTCGTCCCGAGACCTGGGGCGAGCCAGATGCGACCTGGAGTGGCACCGATTGGCGCGGCAAGCCAATTCAGGTGCAGGCCTGGCACCACCTGCACTTTCGCCAGGCACGAGAGGTGGAGGTGACGGTCTTTCGGGTCCTGCGAGAGCGGGCAAGTGGCAGCAAACGCGATCCGCGCGAAAGCTGGTTTGTCTGGGTTGGACAGGACGAGCTGCCGCTTGCGGAGGTAGCCGTGACCTACCGACGGCGCTTTTCCCATGAGCACAGCTATCGTTTTCTCAAACAGGATTTGCTGTGGACGAAAGTGCATGTGCGTACCGCAGAACAGTTCGAGCGCTGGAGCATGGTGGTAGCCACGGCCATGAACCAACTGGTGCTGGCTTGCGGCCTTGGGCTCGCCCTGTACCGGCCTTGGGAACGGCGTCGTCACGTCGTCACCCCTCGACAAGTACGTCGTGTCATGCCAGCGATTTTGCAGCAGCTTGGCACACCTGCGCGTGTGCCCAAACCGCGCGGAAAATCGCCAGGCTGGCGGAAAGGGACGCCTCGGACGAGGCCCTCGCGCTTTGAGGTGATCAGAAAACCCAAACCGGTGCCCAAAACGCACCGCAAACGGGCATGATGGCCAAGAAATTCGTGTCATACCTTGTCCCTTCCGACGACTCCGAGAGCGTCGGTCGGTTGCTAGTAGTCTAAACATCAATTCCTGAATTTCACGTATATTCCACCAACCTTTCGTCCGGTCGTGAAAAGGCATATTCAGGTGATCCTCCTGAAATACTCCGTTGATCATTGCAGAAACAAGATCCGTCATCTTGAGATCTTCCTTGCCTTTTTTGTTTCGCGGCACCCTGGCGCTGTCCATTTTCAGCGGCTCGATCGAGCGGACATCGAAGCCTACCTGATCTACTTGAGAACCGATTATGGGAAAAACTGGAGCGAGCAGGAGATGATATATACGCTCTCGACCCTCAAACAATTCCTGGAATACCTCCAACAACGATCAGCGTTTGAAGCACCTCGTCAGCCGGTTGGGAAACTCATCTGGCCCGATGATGTGGGCAGAAAGCCCAATTACTACAGTGGAGAAACGGTGAAGTACATCCCGGAATGCGTTTTGCACCAAATGGATCAGCAGATCCATCTCTTTCCGGCAGAGCACTTGCCCATCCTCATCCTGTTGCGGGCGTCGGGCTGGCGCATCTCGGATGTGCTGAATTTACGCTACGATACTTGTCTGGAGCATTCTCCGAGTGGTTGGTGGCTCTGCGGTGACATCCGCAAAACCAACGTGCTCCATCACAAAGTGCCGATCTCTGATGAGATCGCAGCACTGGTGACCACCCAACGGAACTCCGTTGAGGAGCACGTTCCCGCCGAATGGAATCCTCACAAGTATCTTTTTCCATCACCCATGAAAGATCGAAGAGGGCTGCCGGTGAATGCGGAGGCTTTTCGGTACTCGCTGACTTCCTTCAGCAAGAGAGCCGGGTTAGTCGATGAAACAGGGAAGCCCTTTCGCCTCAAAGCACATGCGTTTCGTCATACCAAAGCTGTTGAATTAATCAACAATGGGATGAGTCTGTTCTATGTGCAGAAATGGATGGCCCACCTTTCACCCCAGATGACGATGGTATACGCCAAGCTGCTTGACCCCACCATGCGGCGGGCCTGGGAAGAGGCGTTTGCCAAAGGCGCGGTACGCATCGATCCAGCGGGCGTTCCCAAGTCCGTCGATCCTGAACAATTCGTCAAGGAGCAGGAGATCGAATGGGAGCACATTCGGCACAACCTCGACGCGGTTCGTCTTCCCAATGGGTACTGCTTCAAACCAAAGAAGGCCACGTGTCCCACACAAGAAACTCCTTGTTACACCTGCCACCATTTTTGCACGGCCCCTGATTTTCTTCCGCAATTTGAGCGAGAAGAGCGGGAAATGCGCGAGTTGATCGAACTGGGGAAGAGAGCAGGGAGTGAGATTTGGGTTGAGCGGAACTCCCAGAAACTGGGCAGACTGCTTCCAGTGATTCAGATCCTGCGGACAGGTGATCTGCATCATCCGGCTGGCAAAGCTTTACGTGAATACACGCCGGAAGAAAGGGCAAAGCAGGCATGAGGAATGAGGCATCGGTTCAGCCAAACACACGTGGGCTCCTCGCACATGCGCAGCGCAAAGCGGCAGAAACCCAGCAGCGTGTCCACCAGGCCATCGACCGACTCCTACGAGAGCAAGCAGTGGTGAATTTTAACAGCGTCGCGAAGGCAGCGCATGTGACGAAGAGTTATCTGTATGCACATACCGACGTGCGAGAGCGTATTGAAGCGCTGCGAAGCCAGCAAGGCCAGGAGTGCCTAGAGCAGCAACGGGCTGAACGCATGCTTCACCAGGCTCGTACAGACAAGACAAAAGAGGTGTTGCTCGCAGCCCGTGATCGACACATTCAAGCCCTGTGAGCTTCCCCCGCTTTTGTGGAGTAGTGAAAGCTGAGAGTATACTATTCCCAAAGGGAGGACAGGGATCATGCACAAAGTGCAAAAGACCTATACGCAAGAGTTTAAGCGGGAGGCCGTGCGGCTCGCCCAGACCAGCGGAAAGCCGATCACGCACGTGGCACGGGAGCTGGGCATTTCCGACACGTCCATCCATCAGTGGCGCAAGGAATTGGCCGAGCACGGCTCTGAAGCCTTTCCAGGCAGTGGGCACCAGACCGCGTTGGAGGAAGAAAATCGCCGACTCAAACGAGAACTAGAGCGAATGCGACAGGAACGCGACATTTTAAAAAAACAGTTTCCATCTTCTCGCACGGCCAGTTGTGAGGTACCAAGTCGTTGAAGACAATCGAGCGGAATATCCTGTGAGCGTGCTCTGTGACACGCTTGGAGTGTCGCTGAGCGGATACTATGCCTGGAGGAAGCGGCCGATGAGTCAGCACTGCCGAGAAGATGGCCAGCTGGCCGATCACATTCAAGAAGCCTACCATGCCAATCGGCAAGTCTATGGAAGTCCTCGTATTCATGCCGAATTGCGGGCCCAGGGCATCAGCTGCTCGCGCAAACGCGTAGCTCGACTGATGCGAGAGCAAGGGCTGTGTGCTCGCCGTCGTGTTCATCGAACGAGAACGACCAGCAGTGAGCCTGGAGCGCGGATCGCTCCCAACTTGCTCAATCAGGATTTCACTGCCACTCACCCTAACCAGAAGTGGACTGGGGACATCACAGCTGTGTGGACCTATGAAGGATGGCTCTATCTTGCGGCTGTGCTTGATTTGTTCTCGCGGCGCGTGATAGGATGGGCAATGGGCTCTTCCCAAGACGAAACGCTCATTGAGGCGGCTTTCCGCATGGCTCTGCTTGGTCGACATCCAAGAGCCGGATTGCTGTTCCATTCTGATCGGGGATCGCAGTATACCAGCGATGCCTATCGATCCTTGCTGGCAGATGTCGGTGTCACCACGAGCATGAGCCGCACAGGCAACTGTTACGACAATGCCGTCACTGAATCATTTTTCGCAACGCTCAAGGGCGAATGTGTGGAGCGTGCTTCTTTCCAGACACGAGGGCAGGCCAGGCAAACCATCTTCGAGTTTGTGGAGTGCTTCTACAACCGAGTGCGGCGACATTCCTCACTCGGCTATATCAGTCCGGTTGCTTATGAGCAATCGATATGTTAACCCTAACGTTTAGGGCTTCCATAAAAGCGGGTCAACCACATACGCTGGTCGCCTTCGCTGATACCATCTGGAAAGGAAAACGGAACGAAGCACTGGAGCGAGAGATTGCTCAGCAAATTGCGAGGCGGTGCCGGGAAGAAACCTGGGAGGTGTATATGAAGCTTGACGATATTGCATGCGAACTGGCAAAAGACGCTCACGACCGCATTCTCTGGCAAGGAAAATATCCTCTCTGAACAGACAGAAGGGACATCGAAGACATATCTTTGATGTCCTTCCTGCTCATTTTGGGGCTGAACTTTAGATAACGGGCGTTTTTGTCACAGATAGCTCACAGTAGCAGGTCACATCTTTGTGATGCATGCGTGATGCCGCCTGCCTGTCCTGTGATAACATCTTGAGCCATAGATGCTATCCTTAGAATGCCAGCATAGGCCGTTGACAACGAGCATGCTTCTCGTCATGCAGAGAACAAGGATCTGGAGAAGGCAGGACGGACGGAACGCACGTAGTAGGTTGGAATGGGACGGAACAAGCGAATATCGTCCACTGATCGTAACGCGAGGAACGGTGAGTATTAAGCGGACAAGAGAGGAGGAAGAAGATGAGACTCAATGAAACCCTCAAGAATTGCCTGCCCGCTCTTGCCAGCAGGTATCCAAAGAGCCTGGTAGACGTCAACCAGGATATGCCAGGTCAGCATGGTCTCCTGGCAGAGGCTGGGCCTCCTCTATGTTCTCCTATCGTGATGATAGAACTGCTGCAAGCTCATGCCCTCCGTTGGCGTCGCTCCAGCGGGTGTGCCACAGCCGTACGCCAGGGTTGCCTGGAGCACGGCCAGTGATGCGCTTATCAACCTGGGCGTCTTCGAAGGCGACCCGGTCCTTCACAATCGTGTCACCACGGCGCAAACCACTCCCTATGGTCCGACGCTCTTCGATGGCGCCTACATGATCTGGACTGGGACGAATGCGGCCCAGAACGTCAATGTGAGTCCGGCGAACCTGTAGCTCCCTGTTTTGCAGGAGGAAAGACCCGGCTCCTTGGCAGGTCTATGCCGTCCACATGTCGCCACGTCCGTCATACGGGTGCCATTTCGCCACGCGCGGGCGCTTGTTCCTCCTGCACACACCAGAAAAACCGCCCGGCCACATTCAGCCCTACCAGGCACAGCAGCGTGAAAGGAGCGGCTTCGATGAGATTCAGCTGCCCCGCCTGGATCAACGGGACAGCAATCCACGCCGGCAGGGTGATACTCATGATGAACCCGAACGTAAGGCTTATTCCGGCAATGAAGTATCCCCACGCGGAATGCCGCCAGAGCAGGATCGCCGTCGCGAGCAGCAGGGGAACTACCATGCCCAGATCAAATGCCTGCGTCACCAGCGTCGACATGCCAGCGAATTCGTCGGGGAAGCGGCCTGCGAGCGTGTAGGGAATGATGCGCCCCAACCACAGCACGATGAGCGCGGCGCTCATCACGAGCGTAAAGCCGATGAACAGCCATCGCGGGAACCGCGCCGACATGTGCGCTGGTAATCGAGACACCTCGATGCCCCCGAGGTTCAGGAAGAAGGCCACCGCGCTCAAGGCAAAGATGGCCACATACACCAGGAACAGGGGATTGAAGGCGACCATCACGGCGTACATCAGGTACTTGTAGACGAAGTAGAACAGCATGCCGCAAAGCCCCAACCGCCCGCGCAACGAGCCGCGCAGGCTCAGCACGATGGCGACGGCAAAGAGTGGCAGGGCAAGAATCAGGTCGATCACATCCCAGACAACGCCCTCACGGGCCACCGAGGCCGGGTCGTAGCGGTAGAGGCCGCTGCCTTGATAGATGGCGTGCTCCCCGCGCACGGTCACGAAACTGACATGGGCTCCCGGCGTCTGGGAGAAGACGCCAGCGGCGGCGGCGACCAGGACCAGCACTGCGATCAGCGCTGAAAGCCAGATGCCAGCTTTTGCAGGTTTCATCACGATGCTCCATTCGACTGAGGGACCATCAGGCGCGAGAGGTCGTGTGCCCAGTTGCGAATGGCCTCCCAATTGCGCCAGTCCCCTTGGGAAGAGCTCACTGCCTCAGCAATGCTGCGGTCGATCCAGTCCATCGTGCTGTAATCCATTTTGCCTGCGAACAGGCCGATGCTGGCCGGTTCGAGAACCTTGCGCACGGGATCGAGATAGGCCAGCGCCCTCTGCCTCATCTCAGGGGTATCCGCTCGCAGAAAGCCGCTCACGAGAAAGTAAGCAGTCGGGATGTGGCTCAAGGTCTCGCGGTGCGCCTTGACAAACTGCACTGCCTCGGGCAGCCACTGCCCCATGCGAATGGCGCTGCCGATGACGACGGCATCATAGCCCTCCAGCTCATGCACGGCCCTGACATACTTGACGTCCACGGTTGCCCCCGCGGCGCGCAGGACCTCGGCCACGAGCACGGCCACCTCGAAGGTCGAACCCGCGCGGGTGGCATACGTCACTAGAATCTTGTTCATCGTTCTTCCTCCTTTTCCGAGAGGATGAGACGCGGCGTGAGGAAGTTCTGAACGCTGCATGCCCCATCACCTCGTCACATCCCAGATTGGTTGTATTCGATCTCGGTAATCTGACAACGAAACCAGGCGAAATCCCCGGAGGCGAGATGTCAATTGCTTGGAGGAGGTATCACCACTCCATGCAACTCCTCTATAGTGGAGTCTACAGCAGGAATCTCACAACGCCATCACGTTTGAACGCTTGCTCATCACATTGCGCTCTCAATTCCTGTCACTTTCAAATAAGCGAATACCTGGTGTAACAATCAGCCAATCACTCGAAGCTCACCCGTGTCTGGTCGCGAGCGACGACCAGCATCGCCCCTCCAGACGTTGCCCGATGGGAGGCGCGGATTGTGATGCGAGTGAGATTCCCGAGCTGATAAACGTGAGGCAAGTGTGAGGTTTATGAGGTATGTTCTCCCCGAAGGGAAATAGTGAACCGCCCTGAAATGCGTGTGTATGTTGGCCTCTTGCCAACATGTTTGCAGTGGTTGACAGGAAGCTCATGCTCACATTTGACATCCTTATGAGAAGGAGAGAAAAGACATGGAACCATTGCATGTAGCAAGATCATCGGGAGAGGCTGAAGCTTCTCCAGACCCCTCATGGAGAGGTCTCTATCAGGCTGGGAGCGTTTCAGCAGCTCTCTTTGTTGTTCTGGTAATCGTCCCACTTGTGCTTATCTTCACCACGTCGCAGCCTCCCATCTCGGGCGGGGCCGCAACCCTCCAATACATCGCCTCACACAAGTTCGTCTACCTCACCGAACTCGTCTCGTTCGTAGGGCTCAGTGTCCCGGCCATGGTCGTCTTCCTGGCTCTCTACGCGGCACTCAAACACCTGAACAAGAGCTACGCGGCCCTAGGTGCTCTCCTCGGTATCGCCTCCGAGGTTGCCGCTCTGGCCTACAACAGCAGCCCGCAATCACTCAACGGCGGCCTGCTCTACCTGAGCGATCAATACGTGGCAGCCACCACCGCTGCACAACGCATCGCCCTGGCAACTGCTTCTGAGGGTCTGATCGCCGTGGCGAACGGAGTGGCTGCCGCTGGTATCTTGACTGCTATCGGCATTCTGATCATCTCTCTCGTCATGTTGAAAGGCGTCTTCCACAAGGGCGTCGCCTATCTGGGCATCGTCACTGGCGTCCTGGGCATCGTGTGTGAGCCCCTTCGGCCCATTATAGGCCTCGGCTACGCAGTCTACGGTCTTCTCCTCCCGATCTGGTTTATCGCCGTTGGCTGGAAACTCTACAGGCTGGGTAGAGAGTGAGGAGCAGGATGATGAAACACACACTTGTGCGTATCGCAATCGGGATGCTGGAGGCGTTGATCGCGCTGTCGGCAATCGGGGGTGGCATTGTCCTGCTGGCAGGCACCTACCAGAATGGCGTCCTGATAGAAGCGGGAGGGAGAGGTCAGTTCCCGCTGGAATGGCTACGCAACACCCCTTTCAGCGATTACACTATGCCCGCGCTCATCCTGGCGATTGGCGTCGGAGGGAGTTCGCTCCTGGCTGCGGCATCGATCTTCACAGGCCGCGAAATAGGTGTGCTGGCGAGTGTTTCGGCAGGACTGATCCTGGCCGGATATATCGTCGTGGAGGTCGTGATGCTCAAACAAGGGGTATCCTGGATTGAGAGCCTGTACTTTGGGCTTGGTCTGGTGATCTCCGGGCTGGCCGCGTACCTCTGGATGGTTGAGCATCGCCGTCATCACTTTCAAACCAGGCAGATGTGAGAAGAAAGCAGGGAGGGACACATTCATGGCTAAAACATATCACGTCAATGTCGCTACCCGCATGCGCGACTCACTGCTCATGATGCTTCTGCGTGCTGGCGTCAACATGGGGACGACGTCGCTGCTCACCGTGCGCGGTCGGAAGAGTGGTCAACCTCATACCGTCCCTGTCATACTGATCGAGCAAAATAGTCACCGCTGGCTGGTAGCGCCTTACGGCGTGGTGCAGTGGGTACGCAACCTCCGTGCAGCAGAGAGGGCAACGCTCACCCATGGTCGCCGTTCTGAGGCGATCTCCGTAACCGAACTGGAAGCCAAGGAGGCGGCTCTTGTGCTCAAACAGTATCTCGTGAAAGTCGCTGCGGTTCGACCCTACTTTGACGTCACGACGGACTCGCCCCTGGAGACTTTTGAGCGTGAGGCACCGCGTCACCCGGTCTTTCAGATCACGACGAGGGAGAGCCTACAGGACGATTGGCCATGAGTCTCCTTGCCTTCCAGCCTGCAAGAGCAAGTGAACGGTGCGTTCGTGCAATTCGCTTGCAACAAAGGCCATGGAGAAAACGGCATTGGAGTTCCGCCAGCTTGGCCTCCAGGCGTTCTTTCATTTTGTGCAGTTCGATGGTCATGGTTCACCTTTCCCATCGGAAGGCACAATACGTCCTATACCTTAACTCCCTACTGCGGCCTTCTCCTTCGGCTCGAGTGTGGCCCGTGCATGCTGCTCCTGTGGGCGTACGATGAGCAGTGGCAGCTTCGTGCCATCAAGCACGCGTTTCATAACGCTGCCCAGCATCCAGTGCTCCAGGCCACTGCGCCCATGCGTCGCCAGGGCGAGCAGATCACACGCTTGGAAGGTGCCCGCGTCATCGCCAAGCTCCGCCGTCCTGATCAGTGCGTCCGCCACATCCTCACTCGCGACCACGGAGTAGGTGATCTTCACACCCAGTTCTGCCGCCAATGCAGCATGCAATTCGCTCTTGAGAGCGCTGAGGTAGACTGTTGCTTCATGCACTGCTTGTTCTTGTAGTTCAGCATCGTGCAGCGTGTACTCCTGCTCGTGTGTGCGCTTGACTACGCGCACCAGATGTAATTGGCCCTGGAGTGGTGCGCTCAAGGCGGCGACGAGTTGTGCTACCGGCTCGAGCGAAGCCTCGGCAAATGACGAGCCGTCCAATGCGACCACAGCACGCAGAGAGTGAACAGTGCCTGTCAACAGTTTTTCAGACGTGGGAGATCCTTCACGTAAGAGCAGTACGGGCGCAGCACTCTGCTGCACTAATTTCCACGCCACACTGCCCACTGCCCAGCGTTTGAAACCGGTGTAGCCATGGCTGCACATGACGATCAGGTCAACTTTGCGAATGTGAGCAAAGGTAAGAATAGTCTGTGCCGGTATCCCGAAGATGGTCTCCTTCTCGGTCTTGATACCCACGAAATCATTTGCATTGGCAACGCGAGCAAGATAGCTTTCGGCATGTGCCAACTCTTCCTGAAGCACTACCTCTGAGAGGGATGGGGCCTGCGCCAGGTACGGGCCGTATTCGACATGGAGAGGTGCGACATGGAGCAATATAACTGTGCCACCCGTGGCCCGTGCAATGCGTGCCGCAATTGGGAGAGCTTGCTCCGCGAGAGGTGAACCATCCAGGGGCACCAGAATCCATTGAAACATATACTTCCTCCTTTCAAACGCAGGAGATGCCTGCGTCTCTATTCTCTCACTACAACATAAGCCCTTCATATCACGGTGTTATCACAGCAGCGTATTCCTGTATCTCGGTTTGGTTACAGAAAATCCGGCGGGAAAGCTCCGGTCATTCCTGTCGGATTCTCAGCACCAGCCAGTTTGATATGTGCGGCGTACACATGCCATACTCCACCAAGCGACGAGGCTGGTGCGGTAGAGCGCGGATGACACCGGGTTCTTTGTGACGACATTGTGAACTTATAGCTGTGTAATGAGATGAGGTAGTGATGTGTGCGGTATACCATTTACTCTGGGATGAGGACTTTCCCACATCCAGAAGGGCGAAATATTACCCTGGGGAGAGAAGCTATGCAACACGTTGTAATCAACCAGGCCGATAGAGATCGTAGTACAGCAAATGCCGCAGGAGAGCACGATCGTTCCACCTCGAATGGCATGTCGGTGAGTGATTCCTCCTCTCGTACGTCTTCCCTCGGAAGCTCTGAAAGTCGTCGCGTCACAGGCGCACTGGTAGCAGGGCAACTCCTGGGTGGGCGGTATCGTGTTGTGCAGCTGATGGGCAAAGGTGGCTTTGGCGCGGTCTATAAAGCTCACGATAAGCGTTTTGAGGCACTGCGTGCCGTCGCCATCAAGGAGATGAGCGATGCGCATCTCAGTCCAGATGAACGTGCACAGGCGCTCAAAGACTTTCGCCACGAGGCGAATCTGCTGGTCCAGCTCACTCATCCCAACCTTCCTGCTGTCAGTGATTTCCTCGAAGAAGGAGGCAAAGCCTACCTGGTCATGGAGTTTGTCGAGGGAAGGTCCCTGGAGCGTGTGCAGGAAGAGGCAAAGGGTCCACTGGATGAAGCATTAGTCATGGGTTGGGCAGTGCAGCTCTGCGCAGTGTTGCACTACCTGCATACCCGGCCGCAGCCGATCATTTTCCGCGATATAAAGCCCTCGAACGTGATGGTGACGGCGGACAACCAGATCAAGCTGATCGATTTTGGCATTGCACGTGTCTTCAAACCGTCGGCCACCAAGGATACGACCCTCTTAGGCTCGCAGGGCTATGCCCCGCTCGAACAGTATGGCCGCGGTCAGAGCGACCCGCGTGCTGATATCTATGCGTTGGGGGCGACCCTGTTCGACCTACTCACAAACAGCCTCCCTGCCGACGCCCCGTCGCGACGTGTTCAGCCACACGCCTTTGCGACGCCGCGCCAGCTCAACCCGAGCATCTCCCAGGCAACAGAGACGATCATTCTGCGGGCGATGGAGCAGGATCCTCAAGATCGTTTCCAATCTGCTGAAGCGATGCAACAGGCCATCTTGGCGGGTGGTAGTGCACCGATGGACGCCGGTTTCTACCCCGGGAGAGCCATTCCAGCGGCACCTGCATCGACGTCCACCATACAACGGCATGCTCCTCCACCTGAAGCGTACACGCCTGCAAGAACGACTTTTGAACGCGAGATACTGCCCCTTGTGGTGGACATCGGCTCATCAATTTACCGTGCCATCAAAGAGCAGAGCGCTGGAACAAAAGCACGTATGAGTAATGCTGCTGTAATGGAGCACCCGCCGGTCTATATGAGGTCTCCTGCTACTCCGGTATCTGCGTCACGGCCCTTCGCTCCTCCGTCGGCTGGGCCCTCATATGAATCCTGGATACACAAGCTGTTCCGAGGGATCAGTGCCTTGTTTGCCACCGTCATGACGATCATTTATCACCTCCTGGGATTGGCAAGTACTACCATCTCGCTACTCCTGGTCGCTCGTTTCCTCTTAACTTTCTTCCATCTCTCCCTAGGCGAGTTCTCCTCCTGGGTCAACCTGCTGAGCATACCGTTGGTTGCCCCTTTCGGCGGATGGCTGATCTCGTATCATACGGCGTCTGCCGCTGTCTACACGGTTGATGTTTCGACGCTGATTGCCTTCGTGGTCTATGCGCTAGGATTTGGGCTGCTACGCCGGTTGTTCAAACCTTTCAGGAGCGAGCAGAAGTAAAGTAGAGGGCATTTCGCCTGTAAATAGCGAATTTTCATCCGCTTCTCTGTCTGTATCAGACATCGCGCTTCCTAACTCCTACAAGTGGGGTCAACTGGCTCCAGATGAGGTGAATCCCTTCGTGAAAGCCGTCAGGTAATGACACCTACCTATTGGAGCGAAGAAGAAAGCAGGCAGAGAACGGGATGAGATGGCTGCGTCCCGTTCTTTGCCTGCCTCTACGCGAGCATGAGGACATCACCGCCGGAGCAGCATCTCCTCCTGCGGAGAGTGAACCTGTGGTGGCTCGTCATACTGGAACTGTGGAAACGCTTCGTACTGCCGCACCGCCTCTTTGACCTGAGCCTGCCTCTGCGCGATATGCCGACTTCCAACGATCCAGAGGATCGTTGCCAGCAGGAACAGAGCGACCAGGAGACCGATCATCCCCCAGAACAGCACATCGCTGGACGTTGCAGTGGCGTGAATCGGCGGGATAGGCATCATTGTTTGCATCATGGCTTGTGTTCTCCTTTCACGATGCTTTTTTGTTGACAGTGTGCATAAGGGAGCACACCCTTGTGGTTGTTAGTAGTATAACTTCTGCCTATCACATTGCTCTCACAACGCGCGCCTTGTGCATCACGAAAAGCTCTCAACTTCTTTTATCGCACCGTCCACGGCTCTGCGGTTGGTCAGCCATCACTCGCAGATCACTTTGACGTCCACCACCACTCTGGTCACTTTGGCTGCTCACCATGCCGGACGCCTCGATCTGGTCCGCTCTCCGAAAAGAGTTTGAGCTTCTACCTGGAAGAGCTTATGAGTTACGAAATGCCCTCTAAAGTAGTAAGAACACCATTGTGCTCTGTCTGTGACACAATCCTTCATGACTGAGAGCGATGTGTGATGTGTCTGGGCTATGCTTGGACGATGAAGAAGATCACACAAGCAATGAAACAGGCAGACAATGATTGATATACATGGCCAGATGAAAACTTCTCCACCGGATTCTTCTCACGTTACAGTGAAGGAGGAGGCTTCAAACGATCCTCCTACTGCAACCAGGCAACCCTGGCCTGGACGTGTGTGGCGTACTGTGAAACGCTATCCCCTTCCTCTGGGAGCGTTTGCACTGCTGGTGGTGAGCCTTGTGCTCTGGCTCGCCGGGTGGGGAGATATTGCCAACTGGACGCTGCTGGCCGTGGTGCTGTTAGGAGGGATCCCGCTCTTGTGGGAAACAGGACAGCAGTTCCTCCACAAGGAATTCAGCGTCGATGTCATCGCTCTCCTTGCTATCACGGGGTCGCTCCTGCTGAGGCAATACCTTGCTGGCGCGTTCATTGTACTGATGCTTTCAGGCGGCGAGGCCCTGGAAGCGTTTGCCCTGCGGCGCGCGCGCTCCTCCTTGTCGGCGTTGGCTGAACGTGCCCCACGTACCGCGCACATCTGGCGAGGGGATGAACTGGTCAGTATCCCGGCGGAGCAGATTGAGGTCGGCATGGAGGTCGTGGTCAAACCAGGTGAGTTGATCCCCGTCGATGGCGTCGTAACCTCCGGCTCTTCCAGTGTGAGCGAGGCGGACCTGACGGGCGAACCGGTTCCAGTGCGCAAAACTCCCGGGATGCTCGTTATGTCGGGCACCGTGAACCTGGATGGTGCGCTGGAGATGCGCGCCAGCAAGCGCAGCGAGGAGAGCAAATATGCGCAGATCGTGCGCCTGGTAGAGGAAGCCCAGGCGCAGAAAGCGCCTATCCACCGCCTGGCCGACCGCTATAGTATCGGGTTCACCATCGCAGCGGTGGCCCTGGCCGGGCTGGCGTGGGCACTCTCGGGCGATAGCATCTACGCGCTGGCGGTGATGGTCTGTGCCACGCCTTGCCCGCTGATCCTGGCCACGCCGATTGCGATTATGTCCGGCATCGATCTCGCGGCGCGCAACGGCATCATCATCAAGAGCGGGGCAGCCATCGAACAACTGGGAGAGGTCGATGTCGCCGTCTTTGACAAAACAGGCACGCTGACGCTGGGTATGCCCAAAGTGACAGCCATAGTGCTCGTGGCACAAGATGAGGTGTGTGGAGGGATGATTGACGAGGATCGTCACGAAGGATGCCGCAACTCCACTGGTGAGGACGAGGACAGGCTGCTGCGCCTGGCCGCCTCGGTTGAGCAGCTTTCTACGCATATCCTGGCACGCGCCGTGGTTGAAGCGGCCCAGGAAGCTGCGTTGCCTCTCAGCTCTGTGGACGATTTCGAGGAGATCTTTGGCAAGGGGGTACGTGGGAATGTGCCAGTGGCAGCTTCAGATCGGCAGACGGAACGAAGGAGCGTGCATGAGCGAGTCGAGGTTGCGCTGGGCAACCGCACCTTCATGCAGCATCTCGGCATCAGTGTTCCCGCTTCTCTGCTCTCTGTGCGCGAGCGGCGCGTTGCTGCCGGGCAAATCTGTAGCTTCATCGCAGTGGAGAAGCAGGTTGCAGGCTTGTTGGTCCTGGAGGATGTGCCGCGCGCAGACCTCTCACGCCTCTCAGCGGAGGTGCGTGCGGCGGGCATCAAGGAAACCATCCTGCTCACAGGCGATAGCGAAGTGGTGGCCCGGCAGATTGGCAAGATTGCACTGGTGGACCGCGTGATCGCGCGCTGCCTGCCAGAGGACAAAGTGCGCACCGTCAAGGAACTCGTGCACCAGAAGCATCGCGTGCTAATGGTGGGCGATGGGATTAACGATGCCCCCGCACTGGCAGCCGCCACTGTAGGGATGGCGCTCGGCTCGCAGGGGTTAACAGCCGCCGCGAGCGCCGCTGACACCGTATTGCTCTCGACAGATATCCTGCGCGTGGTGCGAGCAGTGCGCCTGGGTCGCTGGGTGATGCACGTGGCGCGTCAGGGCATCTGGGTGGGCATGGGTCTCTCCGTCATCGCCATGCTCTTCGCTGCATGTGGCTTCATCAGCCCGGCGGCGGGCGCCATTCTGCAGGAAGGCATTGATGTCATCGTCATCTTGAATGCCTTGCGCGCGGGCAGGATCACCTTCTGAGATGAACAGGCCTACCCTTCTAGCTGCGTGAGCATGCCAGTGGCTGTTGCAGGCTCAAGACCCGGAAGGTATGCTCTTCAATCGCTAAATGCAGGTCGTCGATCGGTGCGTCAGAAACTACCACTATGCCCGCCTTGTCTTGATCACCGGTCTCTACTGCTTCGAGCGCCTGCGCCAGTGCCGTATCCACCAGGGAACCCAAGCGCATCAGCTGGGCATCCAGGTCATGCAGCTCTTTGTCTAACAGTATCCTTGTCATAGGGGTTCACCTTCCTTGTTTACAGGCCATGTGTCGTCGATCAGTCTCCTGATCTGATAGACCATATCAACAACTAGCATAATTGCCCATGCTCTCAATGAAGTCACATCTGGTTCGGTTAAGATCACAAAGTACTCACGAAACAGGTATTGTCAAATTGGAAAGACAGAAAATATACACACCAAGCCCAGCGGGGTAATGACCTGAACGCTTGTGTTCTGGACTTGCTACATCAGTCAATGGATATGGGTAATTACCAGGGTATCTCACTGATGGAGCCACGCTCCTGGTCATCTCAGCAGGCTGGCGATTGTTGGGCGACAGTATGAAACTGTGACGGCTTCGTGAGAGGAAAGCCTGCGGATGTGACCCCTGTGTGACGTCCACGCAGTACACTGTAAATTGCACGAATATCTGCGGTGAGAGGTGTTTTTGACCGTCAAAAACCTGGATGTCACCGCGAAGGGAGGAACAAATGAGTCTCTTGTCATGGATCATCTTGCTGGCGGTGTCCGCCATACTGGCCACGGCGGCGCAGTACCTCTTCTTCCGAAACGCCCGGAAGAAGACCGACTACGACTGGGTGTACATCGCAGGTGGGGCACTGCTCGGCGGCTTCACCGCCACAGTGTGGTATCCCGTCGGCCCGCTGGTGGTCGGCCTCTACATTCTGCCCGCCCTGGCAGGCGAGGTCGTCCTAGGCGCCCTGGCGGAGGTGGTCTACCGCGCGTTCATCCGGCCACGTCAGACCGCCTAGCATCATTTGTCCCGGGTGGGAGCGCGGTACGTCCCCACCCGGCAACGGTTGACAGGCTGCAACACTGGAAAGGTACCGATCTCGACTTTCACAAAGGAGTGAGCATGCTCTTTTTTCAAGGCAAAGGTTTCCTGGTGATTACCCACATCTTTTGATGATGAGGATAAGCCAAAGCACAACCATGCTGACTAAGGTAAAAACGACAACGCGAGCAAAGAAGAGGCCAGGCGAGATGCCGAAAAAGAACACCCCACCTGGCATCTTGTGGACAGCTTTGCTGTCTTGCCTCTGTTCCTTTAGGCGTGACTGACGTGCCTGGTTGGGAAGTGCCGACGGCGGTACTCAGTCATCCACAGGTAGGCGGCCAAGCCGAAGATCGC
>WNGL01003544.1_pt1 | contig 18732 bp, 23 predicted proteins | sample 5400591 | NCBI WGS metagenome assembly WNGL01 (sample SAMN13153377, study PRJNA577476) | soil metagenome | isolation source: 80 cm soil or saprolite under Garry oak tree replicate 1 | place: USA:California | collected 2016-06-15 | reverse complement strand
GGCCAATGAATCAGGCTGAACGCAGAATTCATCCCGCGACGCGAACCTTTCAAGCTCTCCGAATCTTCGTAAACCGCGAGTTGGAGGACCTGCGGAAGCTGCTGGAAGCAGCGCCGCAGTTGCTGAAACCGGGAGGAAGGCTGGTGGTGATCAGCTTCCACTCGCTGGAAGACCGCATCGTGAAAGACGCGATGCGTGAGGGCGCGAGGCAAGGCCAGTACAGGTTGCTGACCAAGAAGCCGGTGACGCCCGAGCAGTTAGAGATCGATCGCAACCCGCGGGCCCGCAGCGCAAAATTGCGGGCGGCGGAACGAGTTTAACGGGAGGGCACGACTTTCAGCCGTGCTGGAGACAGCAAGTGGGAGGGGTCAACGGCACGACTGAAAGTCATGCCCTCCCGACCGAACATGTGAGAAGTAAACACGAGTCCCCGAAGAGGGACAGCACGAAAGTGGTTCTGATGTGTGGGAATACGAGCCAACGGAGAAAGACGATGTACAAGGGAACACTGATTGACGATTTGATCGCGAAGGCCGAACGCGCGGAGACCAGCTTCCGCCTCGACCAGGAACAGGAATCGAAACTCGCTTACTGGTACGCTGTGGCACAGAACGAACTGGCGAACCTTGATCTTCTGCATCACGACTTTCTGAACCATGACGTTTTGAATCACCATGTCATGAGTCACGATCTTGCCGGGGTGGCATAGTCATGGCGGCCGCGGCGATTCAATCACCCATCGCAACCCGTCGCCATCCGTGCTGGACCGGCACCCCGGAAATCTATTTCGCCAAACCCATTGACAATGCGCGGTTGGTGAGCGTGGAAGACCCGCGCCGCTCGCGCGAAATGCGGCAGTTTGGCATTGCCCTCGGCTGTCTCTTTCTGTTCGTGATGGCCTATGCGTTCCAGCATTTCAAAGCGATCGAATATGGATACAAGATTGAAGCATTGAAATCGCAGCGCGACGGGCTCGTTGAGATGAATCGTGCGCTTCGCCTGGAAGAGGCTTCGCTACGTGATCCGGAGCGCATTGACCGCATGGCGCGTGAGTTGGGATTGCAATCGCCGCAGGCCGGACAAGTGGTTCGCATGGATGTGAACGTGCCGGAGGCAGCGGGGGCAGTAGTTGCCAGCATGACGCCAGTTTCCGTGATCTCGGCGAGATAGTTATTTCATAACTGTCATTCTGCGGAGTGGAGGAACCTGCTGTTTTCACGGCGCGAGCGGAAAGCAGGTTTCTCGACTTCGCAGATCGATCCTAAAGACCGGATCGATCGGCTCCGCTCGAAATGACAGTAAAGAGAAAGATGGACTAGAACTTGGCGGCTAACCGGCCGCCATATTTGTCTGAGGAATATCAGTGGCCTCGAGCACAGCCCGCCATAGCACGAATTTCCGTCTATACCTTCTAGCAGGCATCTTCGTTCTTTGGTGTGGGGCAATCTGCGCGCGCCTGGTCTATCTGCAAATTTTCCGCTACGGCAGCTTCGAGCAGCGGGCTCAGCATCAGCAGCAGCGTACAGAAGAAGTTTCTGCTAAACGCGGGATTATCTATGATCGCCAAGGCCGTGAGTTGGCCATGTCCATATCCGTGGATTCTGTTTTTGCGGTTCCCACGGAAATGCCGAATCCGACCAGCACCATTTCTCTGGTCGCCCGCATCACCAAACAAGATCCCAGGGAGCTTCTGGCCCGGTGCCATGCGGCAAAGACATTCTGCTGGCTGGCGCGCAAACCTGAACCAGACGTTTCCGCTCGCATTCATTCGCTGAATCTTCGCGGTGTGTATTTCCAGAAAGAATCGAAGCGCTACTATCCGAAAAGTGAACTGGCGGCCCAGGTCCTCGGTTACGTAGGTATGGATGACGCCGGGCTGAGCGGGATCGAGCGCGAATACGAAGACCAACTCCATGGCCGTCCCGGGCAAATGCTGATTTCGGTTGACGCGCGCAAGAAATGGTTCGGCAGCGTAGCGAAGCAGCCTGAACCAGGGCAGAACGTTGTTCTCACAATTGACGAGAAAATCCAATACATCGCTGAGCGCGAACTTGAGACGGCGATGGAGCAGACGCACGCGGAATCCGGAACCGTAATCGTAGAAAATCCGCGCACCGGTGAGATTCTGGCGCTGGCCAACCGCCCGACGTTCAATCCCAACCTTTCGCGCGAGATTACGCCAGCGAAACTCAAGAACCACGCCGTCAGCGACGTATACGAGCCGGGATCGACCTTCAAGCTGGTCACAATTTCCGGCGCACTCGAAGAGAAGGTTACGCGCCCTGACGAAGTCTTTGATTGCCAGATGGGCTCGATCGTTTACAACGGCATGCGAATTCGCGACAGCAAGGCACATGGCCTACTTCCGGTTTCCGACATCCTCGCAGAATCCAGCGATGTGGGTTCGATCAAAATTGGCTTGCGCCTCGGTGAAGAGCGTTTCTACAAATACATTCGTGCTTTTGGATTCGGGCAGCAAACTGGGATCGAGCTTCCAGGAGAAACCCGCGGCATGGCGAAGCCAGTGAACCGCTGGTCGAAAGTTTCTATCGCCGCAATCTCGATGGGGCAGGAGATCGGAATCACTCCGCTGCAGCTTGCTGGGTTGGTTTCGACCATGGCGAATGACGGCGTTTATGTCGCGCCGCGCATCACAGCGGCGACCATTCAGCCGCAGAGTACGCCGCAGACGATCGCGTTTCACCCGGTGAACGAGCGCCGCGTCCTATCTTCGTTTACCGCGGCAGAGATGCGCCAGATGATGCAAGGCGTCGTGCTGCATGGCACCGGCAAGAGAGCTCTGCTGATTGGCTACAGCTCGGCGGGCAAGACTGGAACGGCGCAGAAGGTTGATCCTGCGACCCATGCATACTCGCATACCAAGTACGTTGGATCATTTGCGGGATTCGCTCCGGTAAACAATCCGGCCATTACGGTCGCTGTGGTGCTCGATTCTGCGGTCGGATTGCATCAGGGCGGACAGATTTCCGCCCCGGTATTCAACCGCATCGCTCAGCAGGTGCTGGAGTACCTGCACACGCAGCATGATCTGGAAATTCCTGCCAATCGTCAGATGCTGCTTGCACGTAGCAAGACGAATGACAAGGACCTCGAAGAGGGATCGCCGGACCATCCAGGTGAGACGATTGATGTTGCAGAAGCAACGCCGAATAATACCTCTCTGCCAGCCCCAACTTCCAACGAAGCACCCGCGACCCGAGCTTCTGCTAATGCAGTGCAGCCATCGGTCGGCAACGCAATTGTGCCAGCGTCAATGCGGGAAAGGGAACCGCAGTCTGCTCCCAAGCCGCAGGCCACATCGTCTTCTGAGGCGTCTGCGAGCGCCGCACCTCCACCCAAGGGCGGCACCGTCGTTCTCGATGTCGAGCAAGGTGGAATTGTGGTGCCGTCGTTTGTGGGTAAATCTGTCCGCTCGGCAATCGAACTAGCGGAATCCAGTGGCCTCGACTTAGCCGTCGTCGGCAGCGGAAGAGGGCAGGACCAGTTGCCCCCAGCCGGGTCGCACGTCGCCAGCGGGGCTCGGATCACGGTGAAGTTCGGGCGGTGAGGTCATGCTCTTTCGACGTCTGTACCGCACCGGGCGACTTCTTTTCCTCCTTGGCCGAGGGAGCCGAACCCGAACGGTAGATAACCTTTCCCCGCAGCGTGTGAATGTTGTGTCCCGCGTGCGCGCCAATCAGAGTGCCAATCGTGCCGAATAGGTAGGCGGAGGTGCCCTTCGAACTCGCGGCGGCGATCGCACCGAAGCCGGCTCCGGCACCGCCCCCGAGCGCGGCGCCGGCCAGCATGTTGGCGCCGTCGCGTCGCTCGACTCGTATTTCGCGAATTCGGTCGCGGCGCACGTGAATCTCACGAGAGTCAGAATGCGCCCAGCCATGCGAAAGTGGCCCGCAGATCAATTCGTTGTCGTTTGCCTCAGCAAAAATGCACGGAAAAGTGAATTCCGTTACAACGATGATTTGCCAGCCCGCCGGTATGTCTTGTACCGATTGCCAATCGCCGACCAGTGACCCTGCGAAGGCGATTCCATTGAAAAGACTAACAGTGGAGAGAAGTAGTAGTAGTCGTCGCATGAGCGCACTATAGGGGCGGGCAGTGAAAGATGGGCGCCTCTGTGTGACACTTTCGCGAGTGTCACATTGAGGGAACAAGGAAGGATGTGGTTCAGCCCTGAGTCTCGAGTGTCGCTCTAGGGTAATCGGTAGATAAAAAGGGTGTGGTTCTCGAATATCGCCAAGCGTTTACCGTCTGGAGACAGCACACCCCAGGACGCGCCATTCTTGAGTGGCCGCTGAGATATGATTTTCTTCTTAGCCGAGTCGAACACGACCAGCATGAATCGTTCTTTACAGCCGAAAGGCGGGCGGATTCCAGTTATGTCTTCGAAATCCTCGCAGAAATAGCTCCAGTGCACGCCGAGCACAGCCAATCTAGATCCATCATTCGAATACCCAAGTACGTCTTCTACCCAAAATGGTCTCGGCATTACTGGCAGATCATGTCTCGTGCCTCCGGAATGCAAAGTGAAAGGTGCATTCCCGCCATCGCCGTTACCTGCGGCCATCAACAGCGCTCCAGCTGGAAGCCAGCCGTGAAACCTTATATGTCGCGTAGGTACATCGTGGTAGGACCAAGTGGAACCATCCGCAGTTCGTACTCTCACTGTGCCCCACCCATCCTGCTTGCAATTAATCATTGCGACTTCTTGCTCGCCCGCGTGACTGCATATCTCTGTGCCTGGGTCAGTTGTAAGTCTCCCGGTTGTCGCCAGGGGTGTTCCTAGAAGGTGTAATAGAGGCCAGAATGGTCGCCAAGCCGCGTGTAGGGCCGGAAGTGTCGAAATACAATCCAGTGATGTTCAGCAGTTGTTCCTTCAAATCCTGGCGCCGAAACCCAGTGACGTTGCCCGTCGCCTGTCGGTGTCACTGAGCCTTCGAATTCAAGCTTCTGAAGTGTGGTCAAATCGGTGCCGGAAAGCATCGTGAGCTCGTTTCGACCGACTGACAACGTGGTGTACACGACCAAGTGGCCGTCTGGGCCGTTGTACAGATATTTCCCGGCCTGTTGATTGTCACTTTGAAAAGGAATGTCAACAGAGGTCAGTTTCTTCCCTGTCAGATCAAAAGCGATAATCCGCAGCGGCCCGTCAAACGGCTTTTCTATTTCGTTGCTACACCGCGGATTCGCGCCGAAGGCTGTCACAATGTGGTTCGGGTCAAGCCAAAGAACAGATCGTGCGTCGTTGTAGAGGTACGCGCACTTGTGATGTCCCAGGGGCAAGTCCTGCAGGCCGTAAGGAGTAAGGTCAACGCTTATTTCGGCAACCGGCTTTTTTGAGGCAGATAGGAATGCGGTTAGAACGACGAGTGTTGTGCAAGTCTGGACTACCCTACCTATGATGTGCCTTGGGGTTGCTTTGCCGCTCGTTGGCATTTGTTCCCTGATATCTTGAAAGGCGCTCAGGCTGCATGATGCACTTGTTAGGAATGGTAGAGGCGTTGACGCTAGGCAGTTCTGACAATGTGACACTTTCGCAAGTGTCACATTCAGGGAACTAGCGGGGTGCGGATGAAGTCCTCATAGTCGCGCAGCTGCTTGAGAGAGGTTCGAGCCAGTAGCGGAAAGGGAAGTACGCGGGTCGTGCCATCTAGTTGTTGCGCCGTCACAGCGTCGCAAATCACCGCAACAGTTTGCTTCAATCCGCGTTGCCAGTTTGTCTTTGAGGCGTCGCGCAGAACCAGACTATCGGGATGGAAGCCGGCGGCGATCAACATAGTGCGCGCAGTCTTCAGAAAGGTTCGCCAGCGTGAAGCGATCCCAATCAAAGCACTAGAAGGTGCAGGTAGATAGGGGGCCAAAGAATCACCCGCTGAGCGGAGTTGCAGAGTGACCAACTCGGCATGCTCTGGCAACAGATCGCGGACACTTTTTGCCTTCATTGAGAGAGCTACCGGAACGGCGCCGGCAAATAGCAAGCCCGATTTGCACTCCTTGATCCGGCAGCTCTCGACCGGGAAAGACAGGACGCTTCGCATTTCCGTCAGCACTATCTGAGCGAGTTCTTCATCCTGCTCGATCAGAAGAAAGTGGTCGGGAGGCTGCAACTCCAACCATTGCCGCAGGCGGGAATGGATAGTTTGCAAGGGGAGTGTCGAGTTTCCGGGCGGATCGAAAGAAATCGGAGATGAGCTGGTCGAGAGCAATCGCCTGAGAGGAAGTTTCTGCCTTTTGTGTACGGACATAAATGCCGCTTCCTTTACGGAGTTCGACCCAGTTATCCCGTTCGAGCTGACGATAACCGGAGCTGACAGTATTGGGGTGCAGGCGGAAGCGGCGCGCCAATTCACGAGTGCTGGGCACGTTGCCCAGCAGCCAGATCGCCGCTCAGAATACTCAAAACCACCTGAGTCACGAGTTGGTCCCGAATGCTGATTTCACTTCCGCGTGAGAACCAAAGACGCATGGCGGAACCTATCTTACCCCCGGTTGGTGCTGGAATCTTGCGGCGCTAGATTTTCCGACCTGAAATAGAATCAGGTTGATGGCCGAGAACCTAACGCGGCGCTCCGCCTCCATTCTTGTATCTCTCTTGTTCCTGTTGTTCGCTCCTGGCATGGTTGCTGGAGTCCTGCCTTGGTGGATTGCGCGATGGCAGTTGAATCCCGCATTGCTGGGAGTTCCTGCTCTTCGTGTCGTTGGCGTCTTGCTGATCGCTGCAGGGGCCCCAGTCGTGCTCGACTCATTTGTACGCTTTGCCGTTCAGGGGTTGGGCACGCCGGCCCCGGTTTTTCCAACGCGGCACTTGGTGGTCACTGGACTCTATCGCTACGTGCGCAACCCGATGTATGTGGGAGTGGTCACAGTCATCTGCGGTCAGGGGCTACTCTGGGGCGACGTTCGCGTATTTGCCTATGCAGCGTTTGTTTGGGGGCTGTTTTATTTGTTCGTTCTCGGATATGAGGAGCCAAAGTTGAGACGCAGTTTTGGAGATGAGTACCGGGAATACTCAGCGAATGTTCCCAGATGGATTCCGCGCAGAAAGCCGTGGACCGCGCGTGATCGCAGTGATTCCTGAGATTTTCGAGATACTATGAAAATAGCGTGAGAACTTCATCCCTTTCCAAGGGCGATTCGGAGCATCAGGTTGTAGCTGAATCTCGGCACGCGCTGCAAACCTCATCACGCGCTTACCTGGTTTTAGTCGCTCTCGCCACGGCTCTCCTGGCCGTGCTTAGCTTTCATGCTCTGGATGCAAAGACTTTTTGGTTCGATGAAGCAGCTAGCGTGCAAATTTCACGCCTCGATTGGCACAACTTCGCGCGGATCCTCTGGCGCCGCGAAGGCAACATGTCCCTGTACTACCTTCTGCTGAGGTTCTGGCTGCAGTTGGGCAGCACGCCGTTTCTTGTGCGCACGCTCTCCGTTCTCTTTGCTTTGGCTACGGTCCCCACCGTATATCTACTTGGACGCCGTCTCCTCAGTCCGCGAGTGGGGGTGATAGCCGCAGCCCTGCTGGCGGTCAACGCTTACGAAGTGAGGTATGCCCAGGAAGCGCGCAGCTATTCCCTGATGGTTTTTCTTTGCACGCTATCGAGTCTGTTTTTCGTGAAGTTGGTTGAGAATCCATCGCGGAAAAACCGCGTTGGTTATGTGCTGACAAGTGTGCTGGCGATCTACGCGCACTTCTTCTCCGCACTGTTGATTGTTGCGCAGTGGCTGTGGCTCTATTTTCGCGACCGCAGCATTACACAACATCGCCGGGAATGGGCGTGGATTGTGGGGCTCAGCTCGCCGGTCTTTGTTTTTATCGCGGCAACTGGGGCCGGCCCGCTGCGCTGGATCCCGCACCCGGGCCTAGGGGACTTGTGGCGGCTCGCACTTCAATTTTCGGGAAACGGAGGGGCGATTCTGGTCTGCGCTTACACGGTTGCGTGCGTCGTAGCCTTTCTTCCTCGGCGGCCGGATTCTTCTAAGTCGGAAATCAAACGCTCGAGTCTTTGCTTTCTTCTGTTGTGGCTGCTTTCGCCAATTGCTATCGGACTTGCTGTCTCGCTCGTCCGCCCACTCTTCGTGATACGGTATTTGATTGTCTGCGTTCCAGCTTTGATTCTGTTGGTGGCCGAAGGACTCGGTCGTATCCGTTCAAACGTTCTGCTGGCGTGCGCAATCGTCGTAGTTGGTGCCCTTTCGCTTCGTGGAGATATTTCTTACTATCGCCAAGATTTTGACGTGCAGCGTGAAGACTGGCGCGAAGCAACCAAGTTCTTGTTGAAGAACTCCGCACCGGGCGACACTCTGGTCTTCCACATTCCTATGGCCCGCATGCCCTATGAGTACTATCGCTCTTTTCAGGCGGCTTCATCCGGACCGGAGATTCTTTATCCAAATCATGGGGACAGTATCACGTTCTTGGACTTTGTAGAGAAGCCCAACTACTCGTCTTTGGAGCGAGCGTTGCCTCAGCATCCGAGAGTCTGGCTGGTGCTCTCTCACGCTGAAGCCCCCACGGGGATAGACTCAACCGGCACAGCGCTCGCTGACCTGATCGCTGCTAACAAAATTGTGAAACAGCGGGTGGACTTCAACGCCGGCTTGGATATTGTTCTCTATGCGACACCCGGGGCTACTCCCTGACTCAAAAGATGCATCAGCTTCCAAGCGGTGACCGTCGGCCTGTCGCGCGCGCGCTGCTGATCGGGATAGTCACCTTCGTCTCTTACGCCTACTTCTACCAAGGCGGTGGATGGAACCAGAACTCGCGATTCGATTTGGTTCGCGCCATCCTCGAGCGCGGCACGCTCTGCATCGATGGCTATCACGAGAATACTGAGGACAAGACGATTGCCAATGGACATTTCTATTCTGACAAAGCTCCGGGCCTTGCGCTGCTTGCGGTCCCAGCGGCCGCCGCGAGCAGGCCAGTACTTCGCGCCGCAGGTGTTGATCCGGCGTCTGCTCGGGGATTGGTCGCCATGTCATACATTGCGGTCGCGTTCTCCGTTGCTCTCCCAATGGCGCTTGCCTGCTCATGTTTATTTCTCATTGCGTTAAAGCTTGGCTCTGACGTCAGTGGTGCCACCGTCGCGGCATTGACCATGGGACTAGCCACGCCGCTCTGGCCCTATGCAACGCTTTTCTGGGCACACGCAACCGCCGGGGCGTTCCTACTGTTCGGGTTTGGCTGTGCGCTGAAGCTCACCTCGTCCAGGACCGATGCAGGTGATCTCTGCTGGGGACTTCCTCTCGGACTCTCAGCTGGCGCTCCAATACTTTTGGAATACCCTGCCGCCCCAGCTGCATTGGTGCTGACCGCACTCGCACTCGTTGTAGTTTGGGGCGACGACTGGCATCGGCGGTCCCGCATCGGCCTCTCAGTCGCCTTCGGTTTTCTACTTTGCGCGGCGGTGCTGGCGCTCTATCAAAAGCTGGCCTTCGGGTCTGCACTGAATCCAAGCTATGCCTACTATCAGCCGGGGTCGTTTCCCTGGATGAAGCGCGGCTACATGGGATTAACCTATCCGCGGCCAGACGTGATGCTGAAACTTCTCTTCGGCTGCCGCCGGGGGCTGCTCGTCACGGCACCTGCGGTGATCTTTGCTCCTCTCGGCCTCCGGATACTTTGCAAGCAAGCCGTGACTCGCGTCTTCGGTTATGCTGCTACCGCGATTGCCGGATACTACTTTATTTTTCATTCATCATTTCTTTCCTGGCCCGGAGGTTGGTCGTATGGCCCGCGATACATGGGTGCGGGCATCCCATTTTTGTGCATCGGTATCGCGCCGATATGGAGTGTATTGACCTCGCGTTGGCGGAAGATTCTGCTCGCGTTGGTGGCGTGCGGTACGCTTTTTTCGCTGATGGCGGTTTCAACGGTTCCCGAGCCGCCGGATGAATTTCGCTGCCCCTTGGTACAACTCATCGGCCCATCGTTTTGGCGTGGTCACTTATCTCTGAATCATGGATCTATGTTGCGGCCATTCGAAGATGATCGCGCTCACACACATGGCGCTTTTAATCTGGGAAATGTGATGGGGTTACATGGCCTCTTGAGCTTGGTGCCACTATTGGCCTTATGGGCCCTCGCTGTGGGATTGTGGCGCCGGTTAGACCGGCCAAGCCGCGGCCAAATGGACACTGACGCGAAGACTAATCCCTGATGCTGAGTTTTTCACGCCGCTCGCTTTTGTTTTTGGATGCGTTGCGATAGCAACTTCTTGGCTTTCTCCAGTTCGCGGCGGCGGGCGGCAGTCAGATTTCGGCCTCCGCGATTGATGAAGTACGTGAGCATTCGCATCCCGGAGCCAGGTCCCTTGGGCGAGACTTTCTTCGAAGCCAGACTGCGGGCGATGGTCGCGGCGTCTTTCTTGAATAAACCCTCGGGAGGGTGAGTGGAATCGGTCTTGACCTGAGCCACCCACCTTGCCCGAGACTTCTTTGCAGCGGACTGTTTCCCGCCAGGCATGTCCTTCTTTATCCGACTGCGATCTTACTCGACTACGAAAACGGCAACGCGTATCCCCGGATGGAAGGAATTGAACAGGAAATATTCGCCATCCACGTAGTCAATGTAACAATCATCTTCAAAGGCCCACTCTGCCGGCCAAGGATCAATCAGCTGGAATGAATATCCGCTGACGAAGACGATTGGCTGCGGGTTGTTGATGATTTGTGTCCGCTGCACATGGAAAGTATGCGGACGTCCAAAACTGGCGCGGAATTTCTCTTGGGGAATCGTCTTTCCGCGCTGCGCATGGGCCGGGTGTTGCTGACGGTCGCGGTCTACCCGCTGCTCAGGTCGCTGCTCGCGCTCTTCCCGCTGGCCGCGCTGCTCTTGTTGCGGGCGTGCCGCTGCAGGTCGGCTTTCGTCTTGGTCACGGCCGGCTTCGCGTGCGCCAGCTGGTTCGTGCTCGCGTTTCCCTTCACCCGGCTTTGCTGCTTTGTCTTCGTGCTTGGCTTTGTCCTTTTCCTCCTGCCCCAAGGCAGGCTTGTTTTCGTCGCGTTCCTGCGAGTAAGCAGGAGCGGAAGCTATCAGAAACAGGAACATGAGAGTGATACCTATTGCTCCAAAGATTTTCACGGTTTCCTCCAATTAGAGTACGAGTTATGCACAACTCGTCTCTCGGTCCCGGCAAACTGGGATGACCGGGAGAACGCGGGGGATGCTTCCGCGTGCTGCAACTAACCCAAGGGAAATCCGGTATCCACAGCTCGGGAGTTACGAAAATCTGATAACCTGCTGGTCTCGCAAATTTACACAAGGAGGCCGCAAATGGCAGTTAAACCCATTCCTGAAGGTTATCACTCAGTAACTCCTTACCTGATCGTCAAAGACGCCAGCAGGGCGATTGAGTATTACAAGAAGGCGTTTGGCGCGACCGAAATAATGCGTTTTCCCGGCCCCAATAACACGGTCATGCATGCGGAAATCCAGATCGGTGATTCTCGCCTTATGCTGGCGGACGAGGGACAGAACGAATACCGCAGTCCGCAGGCGATTGGCGGGACCCCGGTTAGTCTGATGATCTATGTTAACGATGTTGATAAGGTCTTCAACCAGGCAGTTTCGGCAGGGGCGAAGCAGTCCCGGCCTGTCCAGGACCAGTTCTACGGCGACCGCTCAGGAAACTTGATTGATCCATTCGGTCACGTCTGGACTGTGGCTACGCACAAGGAAGATGTTTCGGAGCAGGAGATGCAACGACGGATGCAGGCACTGCCGAAGTCGGCTTGACCGCAACTTACAGCTTGGGAGTTGCTGCTTCCGAGTTAACTACAAGGCCTCTCTGGACAAGGTATTCGCAATGGCTTACTCTGCCTTGTCTTAGGGAGACCTTGTGCGCATTTGGACAATTCTGCCGATCTTAGTAGCTGGGCTGATTGCGGTCGTCGTCGGTGCGCGCGTTCTGTCTGCAAAGCCCGCCCCTGGAGCCGGATCTCCGGCGCCGGATTTTTCACTTAAATCGCAGGACCAAACTCAAGTGAGCCTAAAAGATTATCGCGGCAAGTGGGTGGTGCTTTACTTCTATCCCAAAGACTTCACCAGCGGCTGTACCGTGGAGGCGCATAACTTCCAACGAGACCAGGCGGAATACGCTCGCCGGAATGCCGTGATTCTGGGAGTGAGCTTGGATAGCGCCGAATCGCACAAGAATTTCTGTGCGAAGGAAGGGCTAAATTTCAAGCTGCTGGCTGATACTTCGCACCAGGTTTCAAAGCAGTATGGCTCATTGATGAATTTCGGGATAATCCAGATTGCCTCCCGGCACACGTTTCTGATTGATCCCCAGGGAAATATCGCGCACGCATTTACCAGCGTGAATCCTAGCCGGCACAGCAGAGAGATGCTGGCGGCTGTCGATGACCTGGAAAAGAGGCGAGCGGAAGCTGGCAAGTGACTGCCCCAGCGAAATTATTTCTTACGTGAATATTTCGCCGCGTATTCCGGCACGACGATTGCCGGCTGTAGGCGCGTGTCGCTCATGGGAGTTGCGGGAACCAGGTTCAATGGAACTACTCCCGCCCAGGTGGGAAACGCGTAGTCTGATTCGTCATCAAGCGGCATGCCCTGACGGACTTTGGCGGAAAATTCCTCAATCGGAAGGCGGATGACAGTGGTCGCCTTCAGTTCCTGATCATTAGGTTGTCGGGCATCATTCCAGCGGCCCGGCAGAATGTGATCCGAAAGAATCCGCAATGCGGCGAGTTTTTCTTCGCGGTCCTCGATGGCGATGGCCGTACCGATCAGAACCACCGAACGGTAATTCATTGAGTGATTAAAAATTGAACGCGCCAGCACCAGGCCATCGAGCAACGTGACCGTTACGCAGATCGGAATTCCGCTGCCGGCATTGCGAAGCATGCGGCTGGCAGCGGAGCCATGGATGTACAAAATTTCATCTTTGCGGCCGTAGCTGGTAGGAATGACGAAGGGCTGGCCATCAATGGCGAAGCCAACGTGGCAGACGAAGCCTTCGTCGAGGATTCCGTAAATCGTTTGGCGATCATAGACAGCGCGCTGTGGCTCGCGCACCACACGGGTACGCGCGGTTGGAACGGTAAATTCCGACATGAACGAATGCCTCGGGCTATCGCGAAGAGTTGAGTTCAATGTTAGCAGGTGGACATTAGCGGTCGGACCAAGAGAGCTTGGAATGGAGTTATAATTTGCCCAAGCGGAGGTTGGTATGGTCCTTACGAAGCCTCTCTTTGTAGTTCTTCTGGTTGCTGGAGTTCCACTCTTGGCAACTGCCGCTGATCGCGCGTCGCAGCAGCCCGCCAGACTTGATCTGAAAACCGGCGTTATGGAGTCCAGCGAACCGACCCCTGTCACAGGTCAGGACGGGTTCGTGCTGCGGACACCAGACAGCTCTGTTCCTGATGCTTCGTCGCAAACCCTGAATTCCCAAGGAAATGTGTGCTACACGATGCGCAGCTACAAGGTAAAGCGCAGAGAGCGGTTTGCAGAAAACGAAAGCGGCAGGGCTGGCTATTCGACGTGCGAGATGGCTTCGGCATACCGGCTTCGTTCGGCGGACCGAGTTCCGTCTGCTCGACCGAAATAGTCAGGGCTCACCAACGGTTGTGGATGGCAGCGCTAAGTTTGGAATTGTAGATTTGCCGCACGGCCGCCATAGTTTCGCCTGTTAGTGAAGGCAGGTCTGAAGCGCGGCAGTTGTCCGCGACCTGCTCAGGACGCTTGCCGCCGGGAATGGCGCAGGTCACTGCGTCGAACATGAGAATCCAGCGCAGGGCGAATTGGCTCATTGAAATCCCTGCCGGTAACAGCTTCCTGATGTCTTCAACTGCATCCAGTCCGGCCTCGTAGTCAACGCCAGAAAAAGTTTCGCCGACATCGAACACTTCTCCGTGACGGTTGAAGTTACGATGATCGTCGGGCTCGAAGGTCGAGTCGCGTCGCAGTTTGCCGGTGAGCAACCCACTCGCCAAGGGTACTCGCGCGAGAATACCCACTTGTTTTCGTTGCGCCCGCGGGAAGAACTCTTCCGCGGGACGCGGGCGGAAGCAGTTGAAGATAATCTGCACGGTTTGCACGTTAGGGAACTCGACCGCCCTGATGGCTTCCTCAACTTTCTCAACACTGACACCGTAATAACGAATCTTTCCTGCCGCTACCAGGTCATCGAGTATCCCGAACACATCAGAATGCGAATAGAGTTCGGTTGGCGGACAGTGGAGTTGGAGCAAGTCGAGCGCGTCGGTCGAAAGATTTCGAAGACTATCTTCGACCCAGGCGGTGATGTTCTGGCGACTGTAGCCTGCGACGGTTTGCCGAGGCAAGCGCCTGCCGGCCTTAGTGGCAACAACGATCTCGTCTTTGCGTCCCTGCTTGAACCTTGCGATGAGACGCTCACTACGGCCGTCGCCATAGACGTCGGCCGTGTCAATGAAGTTCACGCCGCAGTCCGCTGCCTGGTGGAGCGCGGCCAGTGCATCGTGATCCGAGACGTGTCCCCAGAACCCACCAATCGCCCAGGCTCCGAAGCTGATTTCTGAAACTTTCCAACCCGTGCGGCCTAGAGTGCGATATTTCATGAACATTCTCGCTTGCTGAAGTTTAGTGATACCAAGGATCGAATAGCTACAGCACTAATGCGCCGGTTAGCTCCGCAATCTTGTTGACCTCGTGTTCCGCGCACCAGCGTTCCACGCCTGCGGCAATCTTCTCAGTGGCGCGGGGGTCCCAGTAGCTCGCGGTGCCAACTTGCACCGCGGTTGCGCCCGCGAGCATGAACTCGATCACGTCAGCCGCCGTCGAGATGCCTCCCATGCCAATGACGGGTATCTGCACCGATTTCGAAGCTTCATAGACCATCCGCAGAGCAATTGGCTTGATGGCAGGTCCCGAAAGTCCGGCAGTGACATTGGCGATACGCGGTTTGCGCGTAACGACATCAATCACCATGGCGACAAAGGTATTGACCAGCGAGATCGCGTCGGCGCCGGCTTCCTGCGCGACGTGCGCCATCTGGCCGATGCTGGTCACGTTAGGCGAAAGCTTCACGATCAGGGGACGCTGCGAAAAATGTTTTGCCGTGGCGACCACTTCGTCCAGAGTTCGTGGATCACTGCCAAACTGGATGCCACCATGTTGTGTATTAGGGCATGAGACGTTTAGTTCATAAGCGGCGATGCCCTCGCCTTCGTTCAGAATCTGGATTGTATGTTCGTAGTCTTCTCGCGTGTAGCCGAAGACGTTCGCGATGACTACGGTGTTCTTAATCGCGCGCAGCTTGGGAAGTTTTTCTTCGACGAATGCACGGGCACCGATGTTTTGCAGCCCAATCGCATTCAGCATTCCCGCGGCGGTTTCGTATAAGCGCGGCGGCGGATTGCCAATGATTGGCTCCCGCGAAAGTCCCTTCACAGCGAACCCGCCGAGGCGGTCGAGGTGAACTACATCTTCGAACTCGACGCCATAGCCGAAGGTCCCGCTCGCAGCAATGACCGGGTTCTTGAGTTCAATTCCTGCTAGGTTGACGGTGAGGTCGGGAGTCACGAGTGGGTCCCAAGCGCAGATATTCGCGGGCAGAAGGTCATGGCGATGTTAGTTTACACGCGGCGCTACTGGGCGATACAAACCCCAGAAGGAGGAACGGTGGAATCCTTAGGCTTGTCCGTGATCGGTTTCGCAGATGCAGATGCAATACAGTCTCTGTTTCCATTAGAGTATTGTTCTCATGCTTGATTTAGGGTTTGTTCGCGATAACTTGCCAAAAATCGAGGAGATGCTGCGCAATCGCGGCATGAATCCTGATGTGATGCTGAAGGATTTTCGCGTAGTCGACGGTCAGAGACGACAAGCCATCAGTTCGGTTGAAACCCTGAAGGCGCACCGCAACCGCCTTTCGCAGGAAGTTGCATCCGCCAAGAAGTCGGGTCAGGACGCCAGCGAACTGATCGCCGAAACCAAGGACATGCGGGTCCAAATCCAGGAACTAGAGAAGGCTGCGGAAGAGTACGACACGCGACTCACTGAAGTGCTGGTGGGAATTCCCAACATGTCGCATGAGTCGGTACCAGTGGGCAAATCTTCCGAGGACAATGTCGAAATTCGGCGTTGGGGAACGGCGCCGCAATTCGCTTTCACGGCCAAGCCGCACTGGGAACTTGGTGAGCAGCTCGGAATTCTTGATTTGGAACGAGCGGCCAAACTTTCAGGGGCGCGGTTTGCGGTTTACTGGGATGCGGGAGCACGCCTGGAGCGTGCGCTGGCAAACTTCATGCTGGATGTACACACGCGTGAACACGGCTACACCGAAGTGCTGCCGCCATTCCTGGTGAACTCCGACTCCATGTACGGTATAGGGCAACTGCCAAAGTTCGCGTCCGATCTTTTCCGGGTGCCGCACGGGGACAAAGACCTGTGGCTGGTGCCGACGGCGGAAGTCCCAGTCACAAACTTGTATCGCGATGAGGTGCTTGATGGTGCCGCACTGCCGGTTTCGCTAACAGCCTACACGCCGTGCTTTCGCAGCGAGGCGGGGTCGTATGGCAAGGACGTGCGTGGGATTATCCGCCAGCATCAATTCCAGAAAGTCGAACTGGTCAAGTTCTCCCGCCCTGAGGATTCTTACGATCAACTGGAAAGGCTAACGCAAGATGCGGAAGAAATTCTGCAGAAGCTGGGCCTACACTATCGAGTGGTGGTCCTGTGTACGGCGGACATTAGCTTCTCCTCTGCTAAGACCTACGATCTGGAGGTTTGGTTACCCGGACAGAAGCTCTATCGAGAGATTTCGTCATGTTCGAACTTCGAAGCTTTCCAGGCGCGTCGCGCGAAGATTCGTTTCCGGAAAGAAGGAAAATCAAAATCCGAGTTTGTGCATACTTTGAACGGAAGCGGGCTCGCGGTTGGCCGCACCTGGCTGGCCATTTTGGAGAACTATCAGCAGGCGGACGGCAGTGTGGTTATTCCGGAAGCTCTGCAGTCCTACATGGGTTCTGACCGTATCCAGGCGAGAAAGTTGTGAAAAGCAACGCCACGGCGGCGAAAACGATCTACACTGTTTGGGCTGCACCTAGTGCGTGCTGTGACGGTTATCAGCTCCTGATGACGGAGTCCACTGCGGAGCCAGCCGATACCGGCAAACGGAATATTCGCCCGAGGAAAACAATCTGGACCAAGCCGAGTTGAATACTAAAGAGACCAAATTGCCGGCCGTGCAGGCTGGACAATTGTGGCGCACAATTCGCGGCTTTATCCTATGGTCCCATGAGCGAGGGACGATCCAGTACGACGTGATGGTCACCCTGATTCTGCTTTTTGTATTTCTTTCTCCGCACTTTATCAACTTCAACGATCGTCCGGTGCAACGCAACCCGCATTCTTCCGGCGTCGTCGTATATCCGGATGGAAACGGCGGATTCGTTTACCAGGTTGAGGGCAAAGCCATTCAGGACGGGGATGATTTAAGTGTTCGCACCCAGCTGCTGCGAATTATCGAACCTATCTCTGGCGGAGTCAGCATCACACATTATGAAGCTCTGAAGGACAGCAAGGGACACGTGATTGCTTACAAGGTCTCACTGCAAAGGTAGCGAAGTGCAGAGGCGAAACATGACCATGCCGCTCTGGATTTTGCGTTGCTTCGTGCTTACGACTTGTGCGCTCGCCCAGTCTGGCGACCCTTTACAGAATGTATTACGTGAAATGGACGAGGCCGCTGCGAAGTTCCGGACCACTCAGGCGGATTTTACCTGGACGCAGTACAACAAAGTTATTGACGACGTCACCGATGTCCAGAAGGGAGAGATTTATTTTCGACGCTTAGGTAAAGACGCTCAAATGGCGGCTGAGATCAAGCAGCCGGACGCGAAGGTGCTTATTTTTTCTGAGGGCAAGATTCAGGTTTATCAACCCCGCATGGATCAAGTTGATGTCTATGACGCCACGGCGCACCGGGAAGAGTTTGAGAGTTTTCTGGTCTTAGGTTTTGGGGCGGGCGGGAATGAAATGTTGAAGTCATTTGACGTCAAGTTTGTAGGCAATGAAAAGATTGATGGCGTCGAAACCGCAGAACTCGATCTGACTCCCAAATCCGAGAAGATCAAACAGCACTTTGCCCGCATCTTGCTCTGGATTGACCCGCAAAGAGGTCTATCAGTGCAGCAGAAGCTTTTTGAAACTAGCGGCGATTACCGGCTGGCCAAGTACTCTGACATTCAGGTGAATCAGAAAATTCCCGAGAACGCCTTCAAGTTGAAGACCAGCAACAAAACCAAAATTGTAAACCATTAAGAATGAATAAGTTGCACGACGGTGCAACCAAAGATTTGCGGCTGCAAAACACCGGGTCGAGCGTTATACTCGGAATCGCCGTCCAATATCGGTAGGAAATCCAGCGAAATTTACGGAGCGAAATGGCCAAGGTCTTCACCATTCCTGTCCCCCCAGATGTGAGCCGCAAGAAAAACCGTGAACGTACTTCTGATCCCCGTTATGTGGACGGCCAACGGCTCCTGGTTGAGGCGATGAGGTACCTGGCGCAAACCGATCCGATTGCCAACCGGAACGCCATCGAGTTGCTCTCCGAACACGTGCGTACTCGTTTCCGTATGACCGATTCGCCCCTGGGCTAAGGTTTCTTGGCTGCCAGCGCAGCTGCCGCGAACACGATTCCGGCGGGATACATCTCGAGGGTGTAGCGAGGCTCTGGGTTTTCCAGAGTACCTAGGAAGCCCGAGCGGACA
>WNGL01003543.1_pt1 | contig 18733 bp, 16 predicted proteins | sample 5400591 | NCBI WGS metagenome assembly WNGL01 (sample SAMN13153377, study PRJNA577476) | soil metagenome | isolation source: 80 cm soil or saprolite under Garry oak tree replicate 1 | place: USA:California | collected 2016-06-15 | reverse complement strand
TCCGCTATACGCCGCTCGCGGGATGGCTCGAGCGGCGGCTGCGGCCGGAGATCCTGGTGACCGCGGTGGTCGCGCTCCTCGGCCTGTACGCGGTCGTCGGAGTTGGATGGCCGAACGAGTTCGGCGGGATCGCGCGGTGGGTGCTCTCGTCCGGCGGAGCCGCCGCGGGCTATCAGCCGTCGGCATATGGCTACGGCACCTCGCCGACAGGCGACGTCACGGGCGGCGCGGGCTGGGTGCCCTTTGTGATCGTCGCCGCGGTCATCGTGCTCTACGGCTACTCCGCGCTCGCGCAGGGCCGCGACTTCATTCGAACGGGGTTGCCGCTCCAGGGCGCGCTCGCCGTCGCGTACGTCCTGCTCGCGCAGGCGCAGGTCTCGCAATTCCTCGGGCCGATCTGGACGCCGTCGTGGTGGGAATACCACGGGCTCATGCTCGTCGCGGTTGTCCTCGCGATGGGCGCGCTCGTCCTCGAGCTGGACCGGCGCCGCGGGCTCGAGCGCTTCCTCCCGGCGACCGTCGTCGAGCGCGTCATCCAGGGCGACCCGCTCCGACTCGAAGGCGAGCGCCAGACCGTCACGATCCTGTTTACGGATCTCCGCGATTCGACGTCGCTCGCCGAGCGACTCACGCCCGAGCAGACGATCGCCGCGGTGAACACGTACCTCCGCGCCATGGCGCGGTGCGTCCTCGACAACGGCGGCATCCTCGACAAGTTCACCGGCGACGGGGTCATGGCCATCTTCGGCGCGATGACCGATCCGACGAACGGCGCTCTCGCCGCGGCGCGCGCCGCGCTCGCGATGCGCAAAAGCATCGGCGAGCTCAACGCCGAGCGAGCCGCGCGCGGCGAGGTCGTCGTGCAGTTCGGCATGGGCCTGCACACCGGCGATGTGGTCCTCGGTGCGATCGGCCTTCCCGAGCGCTCGCAGTACGACGCGATCGGCGATGCCGTGAACACCGCTTCGCGGATGGAGACGCTGACCAAGGAGTTCAAGGTCGACTCGATCCTGTCGAGCGACACCGCCGCGCGTCTGCGGAACGACGGCATCGGTCTACGGCCGCTTGGCGAGGCGCACGTGAAGGGCAAGGCGAACGCGATCGAGGTCTTCACGCTGAGCTAACCTAGGTCGCCCAGTCTGTTACGATGTTGACTACAGATTTGACTACGTTGGTCGGTGCCTCATGAAGACGAGCCCTGTCCGAGTCAAGGCGAGGACGCATTCTCTTTTGAAGCAGATGGCACAACACCAACGCAGGCCGATCCCGGATGTCCTCGACGACGCAGTTGAGCGGTACCGCCGCGAGCAGCTCTTCGAGGCTGCGGATGTCGCGTATCGCCGCGCCGGAACGAAGAAGGATCGTGATCTCGACGCGTGGGAGAACGCGCTCGCTGACGGCCTGCGGGAGGGTTAACTGGCCCGGAGTCCGCTACGCGGTGAAGTCTGGACGGTCGATCTCAGCCCGACCAGGGGTCATGAGCAGGATCTCGTCCGCCCGGCGGTGGTGGTTTCGGCCGATAGCTTCAACCGAAGCGCTGCGGGCCTCGTAATGGTGCTTCCGCTCACGCGAACGCAACGCGGGATTCCTTTTCACGTCGAAGTGCGACCCCCCGAGGGCGGGCTCCGCAGCACGAGCTACGTCCTCTGCGACCAGATCCGCACCGTCGCCAAGGAGCGCCTCGGCGCGCGACGCGGTGAGGTCGCTGAGACGACGATGCATCGCATTGCTGAGCGGCTTCGCGTGCTGCTCGATCTCTAGGTCAGGCCTGGCCATCCGCGTTCGAGCGCTTTCCACCCTGAACTAATCGGCTCGCGTGCGAATGAGCACCCGTTTGAGCACCGCCTGAGCCCTTCTCCGGATGCCCGTGCCATATCCCGCTACGTAGCGTGCCCGCCGGGTCAAATTTCGAACCCGAAGGGAGCACGCCATGTACACGCGAACCTTCGTCGCCCTCTGCACGCTCGGTTTACTTCTCGCGTCCTGCACACCGCCCCGGCCGGTCGCGGCTTCGCCATCCCCAGGCATCGAACAGATCGGGCACGTCATCGTGGTCTACCTCGAGAACCGGAGCTTCGACGGTCTGTACGGGAGCTTCTCTGGAGCCAACGGCCTCCCGCCGGCAGGCGCGATAGCACCGCAGCTCGACAAGGCCGGCAACCCGTACGCCGCGTTGCCGCGCGCGATGGACAACTCGAAGACGCCCGCGGTGGTCGACGCGCGCTTCCCGGCGGACCTCGTGAACCGGCCCTTCGATCTCGCGACGTACGCGCCGCCGGACCAGGCCATCGGCAATCCGGTGCACCGTTTCTACCAGGAGCAGCTTCAGATCGACGGCGGAAAGATGGACCGCTTCGTCGCCTGGACCGACGTCGGCGGTCTGGTAATGGGTACCTACGACGCACGGGAGCTGCCGCTCGGGCGGCTCGCCGCGCAGTACACGCTCACCGACAACTTCTTCCACGCGGCATTCGGTGGCTCGTTCCTCAACCACATGTGGCTGGCGTGCGCCTGCACACCGACGTGGCCCGATGCACCGAAGGCGCGTGTCGCTCAGCTCGATCCCGATGGGCGTCTGGCGAAGGACGGCGACGTGACGCCCGATGGATTCGTGGTGAACACCTCGTACACGGTGAACGCGCCGCATCCGAAGACCACCGCTGCGGCGGACCTCCTGCCCTCGCTCACGAACCCAACGATCGGCGACCGCCTCACGGCGAAGGGGATCGACTGGGCGTGGTACTCCGGTGGCTGGGACGACGCGATCGCCGGGAAGTCCGATCCCACTTTCGTGTTCCATCACCAACCGTTTGCCTACTTCGCTCCCTACGCCGACGGGACCGACGGCCGTCGGCAGCACCTCAAGGACGAGCGCGACTTCATGACCGCGTTGCGCGACCGAACCCTTCCCGCGGTCTCGTTCGTCAAACCGCTCGGAGCTGACAGCGGTCACCCCAAGTACGGCGACGTCCGACGCGGCGAGGATCACGTCGCGGCGCTCGTCAAGGCGGTCCAGGAGAGCGACTACTGGAAGGACACCGTCATCGTGCTGACATATGACGAGAACGGCGGGTTCTGGGACCACGTCGCGCCACCGACGATCGACCGATGGGGCCCGGGCACCCGCGTCCCGACGATCGTGGTCTCGCCCTTCGCAAAGAAGGGCCATGTCGACCACACCCGTTACGACACGACGTCGATCCTGCGGCTCATCGAGCTCCGTTGGAGTCTCGATCCACTCGGTCCGCGCGACGCGGCCGCGGACCCGCTGACCGGCGCGTTCGGCTTCTGATGAATATCGGACCGCGATGAAGAGGCCCTCCGGAATCCGCCGGAGGGCCTCACGCGTACGCTTGAGCCGTGCCCATTCTCGCCGCGATCGGCATCGTCACGAAGGAGCCCAAGCAGGCCGTGCGCTTCTACCGGCTGCTCGGGGTCGACGTGCCTGACCCGAGCGGCGATCATTTCGACGTCACATTGCCGAGCGGCGTCTCCCTCATGTGGGACACGCTCGAGCTCATCAAGCAGCTAGACCCCAACTGGACCGAGCCGGCGGGGCACCGCATGGGCCTCGCTTTTCAGTGCTCCTCGCCGGGCGACGTCGACGCGACACACGCGCGGGTTGTCGCCGCAGGTTTTCGATCGAAGAAGGAACCCTGGGACGCCTTCTGGGGCCAGCGCTACGCCCAGGTCATCGACCCGGACGACAACGTCGTCGATCTCTTCGCGCCACTTCCCAACTGATGGCCTAGATAGAGAAAGGGGCCGCTTTCGCGGCCCCTTCCCGTGATGAATGCGTCGAGCCATCTAGGGAAGCGTGGCTCCGTAGATGTCCTGATCGAGACCGCCCACGTGCGGGCAGAGATCGCCGCTCCAGCTACCTCCGCTGACGGTGCGGCACTGCACCACGTCGGCACCATCGTTGTCTTCCGCGGTCCGCTCGCGCGGGTCCGCGCCGGCAACGGTGTTGCGCCAGTCGGTCCACGTCGCGAACGCCGTGGGTCCGATGTTGCTCACCCAGAGGTAATCGCCGGCGAACGGAACGGTCCGGTTCGAGAACTGTTCGTAGTTCGGGTTCGACCGCACGGTCGTGAGGATCACGCCGGCCGACCACGTCGTGCCGTTGTTGATCGACTTCGACGAGATGACGTCGACTGACGGCACGGTTACGCCGGTCGAGCTGTTGCCGATCGGGCGCGTGACCGAGTACTCCGTGTCGAAGCGGCTGTCCCACCAGATCGCGAAGAGGACCCCCGCGTCGGCCGAGATGTCCGGGAAGACCTGATGTCCGCGCGTCTGGTCATCGATGACCACGGGCGTCGTCGCGGCACCGGTCGCGCCGTTGTAGCGGAAGAAGAACGTCGCGGCCTGTCCGGCCGTTCCGGGACCGTTCGTCCCATACGTGGTCCCGGTCGGGACCTGCGCGCCCTTGGTCGCGTCGTACACGAGATAGATCCACTCGCTCGAGCTCGTTTGATCCGCTGTCGAGCGAACCTGCGTGTCGCGGCGGAAGAAGGTGTACCCGGACTGGCATGCCGAGGCGAAGTCGCCGCAGTCTCGGGCGAGCGAGCCGGAGGCAGCAGCCGCGTCCTCGCCGGCCGGATCGTCCGGCGCTGACTGCGTCGGCGTTGGCAGCGGGTCGGCCACGTCGACCGCGTCGTTCGGGACGAACGTGCCGATCGTGTTCGGCGGCGCGAATGTCGCACCGCAGTCCGTCGACTTCGTGATCTGGATCGAATCGAGGTCGTGCTTCTTGGCCATGAACGTGCGCCACGTAACGTAGACGTGTCCATTCCCGGTGACCGAGATGTCGGGGAACTGCACGTCGCTGGCGCTCGAGAGCTTCTTGGGTGACGACCATGTGGCACCGTGGTCGGTCGAGCGCGAGAAGTAGATCGCGACGCCGCCGTTGCCGGTGAAGCGGGAGTATGCGAAGTACACGTTGGCGTCGCAGCTCGACCCGCTGCGGTCAGCTTCGATCGCGGTCTTGTCGTTGAATTTGCCAAGAAGGTTCGGAGCGGAGCTCCCTCTCGCGATGACCTCGGACCCGACGAAGCGCTTTCCGTCGTTGATCGAGGCGCCGGTTTCGCCCTGCGGGTTGTCGAAGGTCGCGACCCAGACGTCGCCGAAGGTCTTCTTCGTCCCGGCTGGGTCGTCGGAGCTTTCCGATCCGAAGAATGCGCGGCCGTGGTTGTCCCACGCGATCACGGGATCGCCGGAGCTCGCCGTGCGGATGTGCGAGAGCGCCCCGTAGGGCGAGGTGTCACCGGGATAGCCCGGGACGAGCGTGCTCTGGAAGGTGGTTCCGCCGTCCTGCGAGCGGTAGTACCCGAGCCAGATCGGCCCGACCGGGTGCTGGACCGTCGCGCCGAAAGGCTGGTACACGCCGCAGTAGTCGTTCGAGCTCCCAAGGATGACGCTCGGGTTGCGCGGGTTCATCGCGTTCGACGGCTCGTTCTGTCGACCGCGCGCGATCCGACATTCTTTCAGGACCGCATCGTCGTACGGCGTGCCGGTGTTTTGCGTGTAGAGGCTGATGTAGTTGCCAGTGGTGTCGTCGTGCGTGAGCCGTGCGTTGGTGACGGCACCGATCGAGAAGCTTGGCGCGACGAGCGTGATCGCGAGGACCGCGGCAGCAATGAAAGCTGGCTTCACTGGGACCTCCCCCTCAAGATCGCAACGATGTGCGCCCGCGAATCTTATAGACCTGATGAAGCGGGTGGCTGCTTGGACTGCGTGTCGCTTGCCGGAACAAGAAAGACGATCCAGTTGGGAGGGAATCCACAGCGCGAGAGGCTATCCCTTCGCGTCGAGCACGGTCAGTCCCAGAGGTCGCGCGCGCAGCCACTCGCGCCCCCGCACCAGTCCGCGCACCGTCTCCACGAACTCGCGGCCCGCGCGCGAGAGATGTCGATCGCGCCGGTTCGCGAATCCGATTGTCCGCGTCAGCGGCTCGGAGAGACGCACGGCCTTGAGCGGACCAGCCGGGTCGATGACGAGGCTCGGGACGACGGCGACGCCGAGCCCCGCCGCCGCGAAGCGCAGCACTCCGTCCATCTCGCCGCCCTCGAGCGCGAACACCGGCTCGAACCCGGCTCGCCGGCATGCGGCGATGGTTGTCGCGCGGAGGTCGTAGCCGTCGCGGAACATCACGAGCGGTGTGCCCTTGAGCTCGGCGATCGGCAGCGTCTTGCGCAATGCGAGCGGATGGTCGTGGGGGACTGCGACGACCAGCTCCTCCCTGAGCAGCGGCGCTGTCTCGAGTGCCTCGTGACGCAGCGGCATGATCACGAGCGCGACGTCGAGCGCGCCCTGCTCGAGCTCCGCGACGAGATCGCGCGATCCGGCTTCGTGAACGACGAGGTGAATGCCGGGGAACGCCGCGTGGAACTTCGCCAGAGCCGGCGGAAGGAGCGTGATGGTGAGCGACGGTGTCGCGCCGACCGCGAGCCGTCCGCGCCGCAGGTCGGCGAGCTCGCGGACCTCTCCGGTGGCGCCGTCGACGTCGACGAGGACGCGACGCGCCCAGGGCAGGAAGATCTCGCCCGCCGGAGTCAGCGCGACGTTGCCCTTCATGCGGTGGAAGAGGGGAGTGCCGAGCTCCTCTTCGAGAACGCGGATCGCGCGCGACACCGAAGGTTGCGCCACGCGCAGGCCGCGCGCGGCTTTGGTGAAGTGCCGCTGCTCGGCTACGGCCACGAAGTAGCGGAGCTGGTGGAGCTCCATGCCTCATAGCCTATCGCTATCATGGCGAGCGCCTTGAGACCTTTGCGTTCTGACTCCGGCGCGCCCACCATCCAAAGCGGTGGCACAAGCGACGGCGGTCAAGGTCCGCGATCGACCGGCCGAGCGAACGGATTTCTGGTGGGTCGAGCCCGTCGTCATCGTCGCGGTCCTCGGCGCGTTCGTGCTGTACTCGATGTACGCGGGGCTCGCCGGTACGAACTACTACTTCGAGCCCTATCTTTCGCCGCTCTATTCGCCGTGCATCACCGCGAACTGCGTGCATCCGACGCTCCCGATCGTCGGCTCGTATTGGAACCTCTCGCCCGCGATCCTCATCGTCGCGTTTCCGCTCGCCTTCCGCGTGACCTGCTACTACTACCGTCGCTCCTATTACCGCGCATTCTTCTGGTCACCGCCGGCATGCGCCATCCCGGACGCGCGCAAGAGCTACGCCGGCGAGACGCGCTTCCCGTTCCTCATACAGAACCTCCATCGGTACGCCCTCATCTTCGCGACGACACTCCTCATCTTCCTCTGGTGGGACGTCTTCCTCGCGTTCAACTTCAATGGCCACTTCGGCATCGGGCTCGGTTCGATCCTCATGCTCGCGAACGTGATCCTCCTGTCGGGGTACTCGGCGAGCTGCCACTCGCTGCGCTATCTCGTCGGCGGGTACCTCGATAGCTTCCACGGCAAGTCGCTGCGCTTCCGCCTGTGGAGCTGGGCTAATGCCTTGAACGCGCGGCACGCGCGCTGGGCGTGGGCGAGCCTTCTCGTCGTCGGAAGCACCGACGCCTACATCCGCCTCCTTGCGATGGGCGTGCTGCACGACCCGAGGATCGTGTTTTAGTGGCGGATATCGAGCGCCACGACTATGACGTGGTCGTCATCGGCGCTGGCGGCGCGGGGCTGCGCGCCGCGATCGAGGCAGACGCGCGCGGCGCGAAGACCGCGATCGTGTGCAAGTCGCTCCTCGGCAAGGCGCACACGGTCATGGCCGAGGGCGGCATCGCCGCGGCGCTCGGCAACGTGTGGCCCGAGGACAACTGGAAAGTCCACTTCCGCGACACCATGCGTGGCGGGAAGCTCCTGAACAACTGGCGCATGGCGCAGCTGCACGCGCAGGAAGCGCCGGACCGCGTCCTCGAGCTCGAGGAGTGGGGCGCGCTGTTCGATCGCACGAAGGACGGCCTCATCCTGCAGCGCGATTTCGGCGGGCATCGCTATGCGCGACTCGCGCATGTGGGCGACCGCACCGGCCTCGAGATGATCCGCACGCTGCAGGACGCGGCCGTGGCGAAGGGCATCGATGTCTTCATGGAATGCACGCTCCGCCACCTCCTCACCGATGGTGAGCGCGTGACCGGCGCGATGGGCTACTGGCGCCAGTCCGGCAAGCTCATCGCGTTCGGCGCGAAGGCCGTCGTGCTCGCGACGGGCGGAGTGGGCAAGGCCTGGCGGGTCACGTCGAACTCGTGGGAGTACACCGGCGACGGGATCGCCATGGCGCTCGAGGCCGGCGCCGATCTCATCGACATGGAGATGACCCAGTTCCATCCCACCGGCATGGTCTGGCCGCCGTCGGTCCGCGGCCTTCTCGTCACCGAGGGCGTTCGGGGCGACGGCGGAACGCTCCGCAACAAATCCGGCGATCGCTTCATGTTCAAGTACATCCCCGCGTTCTTCCGTGCGGAGACCGCCGACACCGAGAAGGAAGCGGACGCGTGGTACGAGGACAAGAAGAACAACCGCCGAACGCCCGACCTGCTGCCCCGCGACGAGGTCGCGCGGGCGATCAACTCCGAGGTGAAGGCGGGACGCGGCACCGAGCACGGTGGCGTCTTCCTCGACATCGCGACGCGCCGTTCCGCCGATTACATCAAGCGCCGTCTTCCCTCGATGTACCACCAGTTCAAGGAGCTGGCCGACGTCGATATCACCAAGCAGCAGATGGAGATCGGTCCGACGCTCCACTACATCATGGGCGGGATCCGCGTCGACCCCGACACGGAGGCCGCGACGGTGCCGGGACTCTATGCCGCGGGCGAGGTCGCGGCGGGCATGCACGGCGCCAACCGTCTCGGGGGCAACTCGCTGTCAGACCTCCTCGTCTTCGGACGGCGCGCCGGCGAAGCCGCGGCCGAGTACAGCAAACGCGCGCGCGCACCAAAGGTCGACGACGCGCAGGTGAGCGCGTACGCGCAGCGGATGGAGGCGCCGTTCGAAAAAGGCGGCGACGAAAACCCGTACAAGATCCACTCGGAGCTGCAGGACACGATGCAGGAGCTCGTCGGGATGATCCGCCGGCGCGACGAGCTCGAGGACGCGCTCGCGCGACTCGAGCGGCTCCGCTCCCGTGCGGCCCGAGCCAGCGTGACCGGCTCTCGGGTTTACAACCCGGGTTGGCATCTCGCGCTGGATCTCGAGAACCTCATCGGAGTCTCGGAAGCGGTGACGCGGAGCGCCCTGCTCCGCGAGGAAAGCCGCGGGGGCCACACCCGCGACGACTTTCCGAAGACCGACGCGGACTGGGGCACAAAGAACGTCGTCACGCGAAAGCGCGACGGCAGGCTCAACATCACCACCGAGCCGATCCCGAAGGTGCCCGCCGAGCTCAGCGCCCTCCTGGGCGAGGACAAGCCGACGGGCGAGGCCGCGACCGGCGCCAAGACAGCGGTCGCGGCGGGCGACGACTGATGCCCGACGTTCAGGTCTGGGTCTGGCGCGGCGACGCTTCGGGCGGCGACTTCATGCCCTACAAGGTCGAGGCCGACGAGGGCATGGTGGTGCTCGATGTCGTGCACCGCATTCAGGCGGAGAAGGCGCCCGACCTCGCGGTGCGCTGGAACTGCAAGGCGGGGAAATGCGGTTCGTGCAGCGCCGAAGTGAACGGTCACCCGAAGCTCATGTGTATGACGCGCATGAACGAGTTCGCGCCGGACGAGCACATCACCATCTCGCCGGTGAAGACGTTCCCCGTGATCAAGGACCTCGTCACCGACGTCTCGTTCAACTATGAGAAGGCGAAGACAATCCCGCCGTTCAAGCCGAAGCCCAGGGATCCCGACGGCAAGCGGCGCATGTACCAGGAAGACGTCGAGCGCGTGCAGGAATTCCACAAGTGCATCGAGTGCTTCCTGTGCCAGGATGTCTGCCACGTCATCCGCGACCACGAGGAGAACAAGGAGAGCTTCTCCGGCCCGCGGTTCTTCGTGCGCCTCGCCGCGCTCGAGATGCATCCGCTAGACGCCAACGAGCGCGTCGATCTCATCCGCGCGAAGCACGGTCTCGGTTTCTGCAACATCACCAAGTGCTGCACCGAGGTTTGCCCCGAGGACATCCACATCACCGACAACGCGATCATCCCGCTCAAAGAGCGCGTCGTGAGCGCGCACTACGACCCGATCGCCTGGGCGCTTCGCCGCATGCGCGGAAAGAAGGACGAATTCGCGCCGCCCGAGCCGAAGCCGCCGTCCGCTTGACTGCTCGCGTGGTGTTCATGGCGACCGCGGCGGCGCTCCTGACGCTGCTCCTTTTCGTCGCGGTGATCCGGCCCGCCATTGATCGCGGAGGGCTCGGCGAATTCCTCGGCATCGCAGCCTTGTTCATCGCGATCCTTCTCGGCGAGAGGTGGCTCCGCTCGCGCTGACGCGATGAGCGCTAGCCTTACGACCGTGCGTGCCTGTCCTTACTGCGCCGAGCAGATCCAGGATGCCGCAATCCTCTGTCGCTTTTGCGGGAGAGACGTGCCCGCGAGCGCGGGTCAACCCGCGACCGCCACCGCGCCAAGGCCACACTTGCCGACGCAGCGCTACTCGATCGACGAACGGATCAAGCGACCGACGACACCCGCCGATCCGAAGCGGCGACCCTCGCTGTGGGCGAAGATCGGCGGCGCGCTCGCGCCGAGTGAGTTGCGACCCGGACGCCCCGGCCAGCGCGAAACGATGCTCCGCGAGTACGCCGACGTTCGCAAATATCAGGAAGACGTCGATCGACTCGTTCGCGCAGGTTGGGAGATCGACCAACAGGTCGATCGGCCGGAGAAGATAGTCGTTCGGTGGTTCCGAGAGCCCTAAAAAGTAGAACCCGCTGAACTCTGTCGCACTGATAGGCGCCTGATTCCTGGCAGAAATCGCCCGGTAATACGTTTCGGAATGCTGGAAGGGCGACGATGAGACCGATCCCGGCCCGTGCATATCTCTTCATCGCGATCACTTGCCTGGTCGCAGTTCCGTTCGTCGCGCTCGGAGTTCAGGACGTGCTCGGGGACGAGCCGCCAACCGTCGCCTTCTATATCTGGGCTCTTTGCGTCCTTCTGTCGCTCCGGCCGATCCGCATCGCCACGAACGTCGAGCTCTCCGCCTCGGAGGTGGCGGTCCTCGCCGGCGTCGTGCTCCTCCCTCCGGGCACGCTCGCGCTCGTTGCCGGGTCTGCCCGCTTCGTGAACGACCTCGTGACGCGGAAGTCGCCCATCCGCATCCTCCGCAACACCGCCGCGCAGGCGATCAGCGCCGGGGTCGCAGCGATGTCTTTCCAGCTCGTGATCATGTCGATGGTCGATCGGATCACCGGCACCATCGGCGAGGTCATCGTCGCCGGCGCGATCGCCGCAACTGCCCTCGTCGTGCTCGACCTCGGCCAGATCATCGCGCTGCAGTTCATCCTCGGGACCGAGCGTCTCACGAAGTCGACCATCGGATGGATCGGCCGCACCGGTCGCGCGCAGCTCCTCTGGGGTCTCGCCGCGGTCATCACGATCGAGATCGTTCTCATCCAGCCCTGGTTCCTGCTGCCGGCGATCCCGCTCTTCCTCCTGGGCTACCTCGACATCCGCGCGCGCTTCATCGCGGAGCGCCGCGCGCGCCTCCTCGCCACGCTCGTCGAGGTCAGCCACGCCGTCGGCGCGTCGCTCGACCCGAACGAGGTCTTCCGGAACGTCTACCGCCAGGTCGCCGCGGTCATGGACGCCGACAACTTCTTCGTCGCGACGCTGAGTCCTGACGGCGCGACGGTGCGCTACCGGTTCCTGATGGACGGCGGCAAGGAGCTCGAGCCGGTCGAGCGTCCGAAGGAAGGCACCCTCGTCGGCGCGACCATCGAGCGCGGCCCGCTCCTATTAAGGGAGGTCGAACGCGACGCGCGACGCCTCGGAATGCCGGATCTCGAGTCCTGGGGCGCCACCGTCGAGCAGTCGATCATCGTCGCGCCGCTTCGGCAGCGTGACCGGTTCGTTGGCGCGATCTCCGCGCAGAGCCGCCGCCTCACCGCATACGACGAGGGCGACCTGCAGCTTCTCGCCGCGATCGCCAACGAAGCGTCGATCGCCCTGGAGCGAGCGAACCTGTACGACCGCACCGCGACACTGTCCCGCCGGCTCTTCGAGCTCCATCGCATCGGCCTCGCGATCTCGGAGAAGACCGAGCTCGTCGACGTCACGAAGCTCCTCGCGGAATCGGTCGTCGACCTGCTGAAGCCCTCCGTGTCTGCCGTGTACATCGACAAGGGCGGGGACACGCTGGACTTCGCCTTCACTACAGGAAAGGCGACAAGTGACGTGCTCTCGCTGCCCAAGACCTCAGCGGTTATCTCGCGCGTGCTCGAGACAGGGCAGCCGGTGACGTTCGCTCGCCGCTCCGACGCCCCCGAATCCACGAGAAAGCTCCTCGAGCGTTTCGGCCACGAGGCGCTTCTCGTCCACCCCTTGCGCTCGGCGGACCAGACCATCGGGGTTCTCTTCGTGACCTGGCACGACCCACACGTCTTCACCGACGAGGAGCGCGAGCTCATCGGCATCCTCGCGGGGGTCGGAGCGTCGACGATGCGGTCGATCCGGCTCTACCGCGAGCTCGACGAGGCGTACCTCTCGACGGTATCGACGCTCATGTCCACGATCGTCGCGCGCGACCACTATCGCGAGGACCACCAACGCAAGATCGCGGCGGACGCGGTCGCCGTGGGCGAGCGTCTCGACATGACTGAGCACGAGCTCCGGGACCTGCGCTACGCCTCGCTGTTCCACTCGCTCGGCAAGATCGGCGTGCCCGCCGCGATCCTGTCGAAGGCGGGCCCGCTCACGCCCGAAGAGAAAAAGATCATGCAGGAGCACCCGCTCCTGGGCGCGCGCATCCTCGAGTCGATCCGCTTCCTGCGTGGCGTCGTGCCGATCGTCCGCCACGCCTACGAGCGCTGGGACGGCACCGGGTATCCGGACGCGCTCGTCGGCGATCAGATCCCACTCGCGGCGCGGATCCTCGCCGTCGCGATCGCGTTCGAGTCGATGCTCGCCGAGCGGCCGTACCGACCGGCGCGCCGCGAGGATCAGGCGCTCGCCGAGATCAAGGGCTTCGCCGGCACCTACTACGACCCTACCGTCGTGAACGCGTTCATCTCGATGGTCGAGGCACGCGGAATCATCCACGCCGCGGAGGAGGACGTCGCCTCGACGAGCCGCGAGCTTTCGATCCTCTCCGAGCTCACCCCGGAGTTCCACACGATCCTCGACCTGCAGCAGCTCCTCGACCGCACGCTGGTCGTCCTGCTGCGCGCCGTGCCCGGCGCTTCGCTCACGATCCTCCTGCACGATCAGCAGTCCGACGAGCTCGTGTCGCGCGCCGTCGCGGGAGCGTGGACGACGATCGATTCGCCCGCACGCATGGCGAGCGACCGCGGCATCTCGGGGTGGGTCTTCACGCACCGACAGGGCCAGATCGTCGACGACGTGCGTGCCGACCCTCGTTATATCGGCGATCCGCGGGTCCGGAGTGAGCTCATCGTGCCGCTCGTCTCGCGCGGGCAGGCGGTGGGCGTGCTCGTGCTCAGCCACCCCGCTGTCGCCGCATTCAGCAAGCGGGACCTGACGCTCATGGAGACGGTGGGGGCGCAGATCGCGGCCCAGATCGAGGTCGCGGAGCTGCACGAGCGGTTGAAGCGCGCGGCGAACACCGATGCGCTCACCGGGATCCACAACTACCGCTATTTCTACGACCGCCTCGAGGAGGAGGTCGCGCGTGCCGAGCGGCGCCAGTCAGCGTTGGCGGTGGCCTTCTTCGACATCGACGAGCTCAAGAAGGTCAACGACACCTACGGCCACCTTGCCGGCAACGAGGTGCTCCGGATGCTCGGGCAGACCATCACCGAACGGGTGCGGACCGAGGACGTGCCGGCCCGGTACGGCGGCGACGAGTTCGCGATCGTCATGCCGGACACGGCGCGCGAAGAGGCCGAGAAGGTGGTCATCCGTTTGATGGAGATCCTCGACGCAACCGACGTGAAGCTTCCCGGCGGCGGCGCGATCAAGATGCCGGCGCGCTCGTGGGGCGTGTCCTCGTATCCAATGGACGGCCGCACTGCTGAAGCGCTCGTCGAGAACGCAGACACACGAGCCTACGCACGCAAACGCGTCGGGCGCTGACCGCGGCCTGACACCGAGGCGCGCCGCGGACCGCGCTAAAGTGGCCGAAGAGGAAGCGCCGTGCAAGCGACGGCCGTTAGACACGCAAGGGGTTGCAGGGAATGGGAAACGCTCTTCTCGACATGCTTACCGTTGAAGGCCAGGTCGCCTTCGTGCTCGCGTTCGTCGTCCTGACGGCGGTCGGCCTGGTCATGCTGCTATGGCGCCCGCGCCACGCGACGTACCAGCCGCACGATTGCCGCTCCATGGGTTGCCAGTGGCTCCGGGACAAGCCCCTCTAACGAGGTCCCCTAGCGGCGCGGCACTCCGTCCAGTCGCGCGACGCTTCCGCGGATCACCAGCGGTGCCCGGAGCGTGTGGCGCGTCCCTTTCGTCTTGCGCGCCGACGCCGCCCGATCGCCGATGAGCCGCGCGGCAAGCTCGCCGACCTCGCGCATCGGCTGACGGACTGTCGTGAGCGGGGGATCGAAGGCGCTCGACACCGGGATGTCGTCAAAGCCGACGACCGAGACATCCTCAGGCACACGCATTCCCCGCGCGCGGAGAGCGGCGATCGCGCCGAGTGCCAAGAGGTCACTCTGCGCGAAGATCGCGGTGAGCTTAGGCGCCGACTCGAGCAGTCGATCTGCTGCGCGCCGTCCGCTGTCGAGACCCCAGTCCACGCATGGCTCGACCAGCGCGCGGTCCGCGGAGATTCCGGCGTCGCGCAGGGCATCGCGGTACCCGTCGAGGCGCGCCCGCGCTGAGGGCCAGTCGAGGGGTCCGGTGATCGTGGCGATGATCCGGTGCTTCTGCGCCGCGAGGTACGCGGTCGCCTCCTGACCGCCGCGGCGGTTGTCGATGTCGACGTGGTCCGCGCCGGCGAGCTCGATGTCCGATGCAACGAGCACCGTTGGGATCCGCGCGACCGCGTCGGCCAGGAGATCGTCTTCCGCGAGCCGCAGGCGGGGCATCGCGACGATGAGACCCTCGACACGCCGCTCGAGCATGAGCCGGAGGTAGGTGCGCTCGTCGTCCTCCGACCCTTCCTCGATGCTGCCGATGATCAGGAAGTACCCGCGCTTGCGGGCCTCCGCCTCGGCGCCCGCCACCGCCTCGGAAAAGAAATGGTCGCTCACGTCGGTCGTCACCATCCCCAGCGTGTGAGTCCGGTTGGATGAAAGGCTCCGGGCCACTGCGCTCGGGACGTACTCCAGCTCGCGGATCGCGTCGAGCACGCGCTCTCGCGTTGCCGCGGTAACGTTCTCCTGGCCGTTTATGACCCGGGAGACGGTCTGATGGGAGACGCGGGCCCGCCGCGCGACGTCCCGGATCGTGGCGCCCTTCACCCGCAACCCTCCCGGCTCTGCTATCGAAACTCTACGCGCTCGCCTCCGCAGGCGGGCCTTGACAACTGTGAAAAAGTGGCTATGTTACCGGTCACATCTGGTCCCCGGCGCCCTGATGCGCCGTGGGGAAGGAGGGCCTGATGTCGGGTATCTCACGCCGCAAGGTGCTGATCGGAGCCGGCGCCCTGGCCGCGGCCGCCGCGGCTTCACCCATCCTGGCGGCCTGTCAACCGAGCAAGACTGGCAGTGGCAAGGTCGTCGTGATGACCGATCCGAACGAGTTCAACGACGACGACCGTAAGACGCTCGAGACCGCAACGAAGCTGAAGATCGAGGTCGTTGCGAGCAATCTGACGACCCTCTACGCGATGTTCGCCGCAGGGAACCCTCCGGATGTGTTCCGGGTCCAGGCGGCGGGCGTGCCGCAGTACATCTCGCGAAAGATGGTGAAGAACCTCCAGCCGTACTTCGCGAACAGCAAGCTGCTCAAGCCCGACGACCTCGCACCGGCCAACAACTTCTACAAGTGGGACGGGAAGCAGGTCGGAAAGGGCGACCTCTACGGGATGGTGAAGGACTGGTCGCCTGATTTCACGCTCTACGCCTATACGAAAGCGTTCGACGATGCCGGCGTGAAGGTGCCGAGCGACGCGACCGCCCTGACCTATGACGAGCTGCGCGATCTCGCGAAGAAAGTGAACAAGAAGGACGCTGGAAAGCGCGTCTACTGGGGCTTTGTCCACTCGAATAACGACCAATGGATCGACCGCACCGCGATGAACATGCTGGCCGAGAAGAACCAGTCCCTCTATACCGACGACTTCTCGAAGATCGCCATCTCCTCGAACCCCGAGGCGACGAAGGTGATCCGTTATCTCTACGACCTCGCCGCGGACGGCGTGAACCAGACGCCGATCGACCCGAGCCCGAACTGGATGGGTGCGGACTTCAATGAGGGGCAGATCGCGATCCTCCAGTACGGCTACTGGTACAGCGCGATGGCCGAAAGCGATAAGACCAAGGGCAAGACCGTCTTCCTTCCGGCGCCGACGTGGTCGGGTGTTCGGCGTGACCCAACGATGACTGCGACCGGCTGGGTCATCTCGGCCCAGACCAAGGACGCGGACGCGGCGTGGGCCGTGTTCGAGCAGTACATGGGTGGCAAACCGGCGCAGGATCGCGCGAAGAGCGGATGGGGCGTGCCTGGCCTCAAGTCGATGTACGCGCAGATGCCGCAGGAAACGGCTTTTCAGAAACAGGTGCAGAAGGTTCTGCAGGCCGAGCTCGGCAAGTCCGACTTCATCCTGCAGTTCAACCCGTATATCGGCGAGGAGACATTCTCGACGAGCTGGAAGAAGAACCTCGAGCCCGCGCTCAAGGGCTCGATCAGCTTCGACAAGTTCGTTCAGAACATCGAGGCGGAGGTCAACACCGCGATCGCGGACGGCAAGCGCATCATCGGCGGCTAATGGCCGGAGCGACGCACGTTCTACCACGCGCCTGGCCGCGGACGACCGCGTGGCGCCGCCGCGGTTTCCGCCGCGCGGTGACGTTCTACCTACTCATCTCGCCGTGGCTGCTGGGATTCGTGCTCCTCGCGGCCATCCCGCTTGCCGGCGCGTTCCTGATGTCGTTCACCAACTACGACGGATTGAACCTCGATTACGTCCGCTTCGTTGGGACCGACAACTACACGCGGGCGCTCGGCGACAGCGATGCGCAGTACGCGCTCGGCCGGACGCTCCTGCTCATGGCGGTTGTCGTGCCGGTCGGTCTGGCGTTGCAGCTCGCGCTGGCACTCATGGTGAACCAGCCGATCCGCTTCTCGAACGTCTTCCGGACGATCTTCTATCTGCCGTACGTCATCCCTGTCGTCGCGGCGGTGTGGATCTGGAAGATCTTCGTGGACCCGACCGGCGGTCTCGTTAACGCGGTGGCAGGAGCGGTCTCGGCGGGGACGAACTGGCGCCTCCTCGTTGAGCAGCCGACCGCGGTGCTCGCGCTCCTGACGATCTGGGGTGCCGCGGGCGGAGGGATGGTCGTGTTCCTCGCGGGACTCCAGGGAATCCCCGCCGAATATCGCGAGGCAGCGATGATCGACGGCGCGAGCCGCGCGCAGGTCACGCGCTACATCACGCTGCCGCTGCTCACGCCGGTCATCTTCTTCAACCTCGTGACCGGGATCATCGTCGCCCTCCAGATCCTGGTGCAGCCGATGCTGCTGTCGCCCGGCATCCTCGGACTCAACCCGGGGACGGTGCCGCCGCGCGACAACTACCTCTACGCGGTGCACGCGTACATCGAGATCTTCACAAAGCAGCTCTTCGGCTATGGCTCCGCGCTGCTCTGGCTCCTCTTCGCGGTCGTCCTCGTGCTCACTCTTTTGCTTTTCAGGACGAGCCGGCGGTGGGTCTTCTACGGGGTCGAGCCATGAGCGTGGCAGTCCGCCGCCGTCCGATCTCGTCCGCCGAGACAGGCCTTCGCTACGGGCCGGTCGTCGTCGCTGCGGCCGTGTTCGCGCTTCCGATCTTCTGGCTCGTCGTGACCTCGCTGAAGCGACAGTCCGAATACGCGTCGTCGCTCTTCCCCTCGGCGCTCGAGTGGGCGAACTACGCGCTCGCCGTCGAGCTCGCAAACTTCGTCCACTTCGCGACGAACTCGCTCATCCTGAGCACCACCTATGCCGTGCTCGCGGTCTTCGTGAGCGCGCTCGTTGGGTACGGCTTCGCGCGCCATCGCGCGCCCGGCCACAACAAGCTCTTCGTGCTCGTCATCGCCACGTGGATGGTCCCGAACCTCGTCCTCTTCGTGCCACAGTTCGTGCTGTTCGCGCGTCTCGGCCTCACGGACACGTACTGGCCCTGGATCCTGTGGGGACTCTCCGGAAGCCCGTTCGCGATCTTCCTGTTCCGGCAATTCTTCGCGACCTTCCCGCGCGAGCTTGACGATGCCGCGGAGGTCGATGGGGCGGGGCCCCTCCGCATCTTCCTTCAGATCTACCTGCCGAATGCGGGACCGGCGATTGCTGCGAGTGCGATCTTCATGTTCCTCTGGGTGTGGGGCGACTGGCTCTACCCGGCCCTGCTGCTGCGTCAGGACAACGCCACGCTCGCGGTGCGCATGGCCAACGCGTACGTCGATCCGCACGGCAACCCGCTCCAGACGGTGACGATGGCCGGTGTCGTCCTCTACGTGCTTCCGCTCATCGCCTTCTTCGCGTTCGCGCAGCGGTTCATCGTCCGCGGGATCGTCACGACGGGGATCA
>WNGL01003540.1_pt1 | contig 18737 bp, 35 predicted proteins | sample 5400591 | NCBI WGS metagenome assembly WNGL01 (sample SAMN13153377, study PRJNA577476) | soil metagenome | isolation source: 80 cm soil or saprolite under Garry oak tree replicate 1 | place: USA:California | collected 2016-06-15 | reverse complement strand
GGGAATTGTTGCGACGAATTGCCGCCGGGGAGGATTCGGCTTTATTCGTCCGCCTTTTTCCGGTCAATATTCGGGATTCCCCATACGCCTCCGAGCGCGATTCCTCCCGCGACTAATGCGCTAATCCATTCGTTGCTAGTGATGTGATTGTCTTGCAGCGCGATTGACAATCCTCCGGACACGGCGACGACGAATGCAGTAATACATTTCAAGTAATTCATTGTGGCTTCACCCGTCGTATTTTGAGTATTTCCCCGGGCGGCGTGTGAGATTCAATACCAGTAACACTAGTAGGCTTACCAGTAGTGAAAGCATTAACCATATGGTCATTGTCGACGACAATGCCCATATGAGTAAGCCAACACGCCAAATCTCCCGCCGCCGCTTGTTCGCGAGGAATTGTTTCGGCGCCAGTCCACGCGTAATATTGCGCTGCCACGGGACCATGCCAAGTGCCTTTGAAATTCTTAACTCCCGCCGGAAGCGTGTAATCCAAATCATGGCCGAGTACGTAGTTAACAAAACCGCTACAATCCCAGCCATTTGGATTTCCTCCCCCGAATTTGTACATCACACCGACGTACTGCATTCCATCCGCTGCAATGTTCGAATTCGGTCCCGTCCCGGTAAATGACGCAGCGTCCGACGCGTTAACGTCATAACCTACGGCGCCGGTGATCGCGTTTGTTTGATTCAGGTTCGCCGGAGTTTTACCGGCAATAAGATTCCGGAGAGCGGCACTAAACGCGACACCTTTGACGCCACTGTACACGAACACGGTACCTAGCAGCGCGGCACCGACCGCGACCCCCGAAATCCCTCTTTTTACGGGCATTGAAATACCTCCGTAGTAGCGTTATTGAACGCTGAGGTATTTCTATTCGTACTGGCCCATTCCGAAACCGGACGCCTTACGACGCTGACCCCGGCCCGAAATCTCACGAGTACGCGCCTGACGCTTCGACGCGAAGAAATCCCCACCGTTGTTGTTGCCGTTTCCCTCGTCGTCTTCGAAGATGCGACGTGCCCGGTAACCGAGACGCTTCATAGCCGACGAAATGAAATTGTCGGCCTCGTCGTCTTCCAGTCCGAGACGCTGCGCCAGTTCTTCGAGCATTCCCTGATCTTCCTGTGCAGGCATTGCGTTCACTCCCTTTGTGTCAGTGCCCGACACTGTGCCGAGTCACTTGATTTCTCCTGATCGAATCGCTTTATGTTCCGCGTCGTGCGCGTCACGCCAGCGATCGAATGCTTTCATTCTGTCACGGAAACGAACGGTGACAAATTGCAGTTCATTTGTCACGTCCCCTAATTCTTCGACTTCGTCGGCCATTTTTCCGGTGCTGTTCAATTGATGCGTTTGCGCTTGTGTCAGCACTGCTACTGATACTTTCAATTCGCCGACCGATGTTTTTAGTTCCCGTACGTCGCTGTTCCATTCCCGCAATTTCCACCCGATAACGCCGATAATGATGACAGACAGCGGCGATAGAATCACCGCAAGAATGTCACCAGTAGACATTACGGGTTAGTAATACCGAGCTTGGCTTCGATCGCGTCCAAGCGCTGCGCAATGCTGGCCTGGCCGAGTTTGATTTGGTGAAGATTGTCAGGGTGCGTGTTCTTGTCCGGCGGAATAGGATCGCCGTTGTCGTCTACGTCTCCGAGTCGGAGTAGACGGAACGCGTTGCGTGCTTCCTGATCCATGATGAATTCTCCTATGTTCGGCGGTACCCAGTGATGGAAAATGCTTCCCGGTAATACGGCGCCTCGGTAGGCGTTCACGTCGACATTCATGGCGTCGTTGTCGTGTGGCGCGCCTAGCAGCCGATCCCGGGAACCGAATTGCCACAAGAATGGGGTCGCTCCGCCGTACGCGTCGGGCCAGAATTCGTCACCCGGATAAATGGCGTTGACTGGTCCGGCCGGGTTTTCACCGTACGCGGACGCGACAAGTGGCGTATGGATTTCTGGTTGTCCGATACGCTGCCAGTACCAGCGCGGCAGGTACAGGCTTCCTATCCGCAAACCGAGACCCTGTGATATTACGGTGAATTTCACCGCGTCGGACCATGACGGTGTGGAATTAATATCGGACTCTACGTCCAGCATATACCGCAGAGTCTTGTCACCGATGTTTTGCGCGAGTGTCGCCGCTTGCATTTCCAACGGCGTATGCGCGGCACTTTTCAGGAAATGGTACGGCGCGAACGGCAATTCTTCCGCGCGTGCTTCGGCCCGGAACCGTGCATATTCACTGTCGGCGTTGTGACCAATCGAGCATCGCGCCATGAATCCCGCGTACCCGGCTTCTTTGATTTCCCGTACCGTCAGATTACCTTGATTGCTGGACACGTCTACCGTGAAAATAGTCACTTTTTATGTCTCCCTTTGAATACTGACATAAGATTGTGCATCCAGCGTTTGATTACCGCCAGAAGTTTGCAGTGCTGTCATTTGTATTGTGTCGCCAGCAAAGAACCATTTACGGCCGCCTGTCGTCAGGTGCTGCGTTCCCGGTAATGCTCCCTCGTCTATCTCCCATATTCGAGCACCGTTCAGCGTGAATCGAAAAAAGGCTCTATTCGCTGCTGATCCGATCACTCCAACTGAACCGGATACATTGTAAATAGAGTCCACCGGAGCAGTCCATAAATTACCGACCCACGCACTGCCATAATCTGACAGTAATTTAATGGAACCTGTAGGCGTGAGTGTAACTACGGCACCACTGGCCAAAACAATTCCCGAAAGATCCTTTTCCTCGTAGTAATACAATCCTGATTGTCCGGCGTTAATACGCAAGAGACCATTAACGAGGATAGGGTTGGCGGAACCGTTGTTAGATAATTCGATCGCGGACGCGGCGCTGAAATCAGCTCCTCCGGAAAATATTCGTAGCGATCCAGCTTTACCGGTTCCAGCGCCGTACAAATTTACTTGCGTGGTCCCGGCAGCAGTGCCGTCCCCAGAACCGATAAGACTGAGAGTGCCGCCAAGTTGTGTTAGTTGTGCAATATGATTTGTGCCGTCATTCGGCGGGAATGATATTCCCAATTCGTATTTGTTCCCGAATTGATCCTGACCGCCGACAGTGGCTATCGCTACAATTAGATTGCCGAATGCTGGCGTTCCGCTGTAAATCAGTAATGCGGTGCCGACGCCACCTGACAAAACTAGCTGCGATAGCAGCAGAATGTTTCCGGCAGTAATGGGGTTCGGGAATCCGGAACCGCCGCCGCTGTCTGCCAGGAATTCGGTAATCAAATCCTGTATTTGTTTTGTCTGTTCGGGACTGAACGTTGTCATGTCAGCGGCCTGTTTCGACAGTGCCGGTAATTGTCAACGTCGCTACTGCGCCCGCGTCGCCGCCAGTCCATACAGCGAAAATCTGTTGCCCGTTCGTCAGCGGCCGACCGTTGACATTGCTTGTCGAGGCGAGCGCGCCGGTATAGGTGCCGTCCACAAAGAACGGATCGAGCGGTGCGGCGCCCATATAAATCTTGCATTGCGGTATCAGTATGGCATTCACGACAAGAATTGACGCCGTACGCAATCGCCACCGTTGACCGACTTGCGGACCGAGACGCGCGGTACCTTTACCAGAACCGTCAAGTGCCACGGACGCGCTTGTCGCCAACGGATAGGAAGGCATTAGACGCTCGCAGTCTGCCAATAATAGGTATCGGCATTTGCTGCGAGCGTTGACCACCAGTCGGCTTGTGTTTTTGCGACACGTGAGGTTCCGCGCGCTATCCGCATACGGACCATGCGTTGCGCGTCTGGACTGAACACAGTTTTGTACGCGAGATAGATTGTTGCGCTCGCGGCAGCTAATTCTGCCATGAGCAGAACAGCGTTTCGAAACGTTTCCGCTTTGCCGGGTTCACTCACCGTGCCGTCTGCAAGACTATTCATAGCGCTCGTCTATCACGCTCACGCTGATTGTATGTGTCGGCGGGTTCGTGCCGGACGCAATCCACAGTTCCGGCGACGATTCGAATACGAGCGTCTGTCCGTTCCAGAGTTTCATTCCGCGATTGTTCATGACTTCCGCCATTGATCCGAGCAGAACGTATTCGTTCTGTTCACCCGTCAGCAATGTTCGCGATGCGACGACGGCGCGGTGTCGGCGCCGTGCTTGCGGGAACAGTCGTTGCGGCGCGAGAACGTCGGTAGCGTTGAGTGTGTCGACCGCGTAATGCGAGCAGAATTCCGCTGCCCGGTTCTGCTGTGACACGACGTCGTAGACTGGTATGGCGTCTACGCCGGGCGCGAGTTTCACGGCAACGGCCGAACGAAAATCATCGTTTGGAGTTTGCATATCGGTTTGTTCGTTGACGTCAAGCATTTCGCTCATGGCAGCGCTTTCCTCGCGTAAGAGAAACCGGTTTTTGGTGGCCGGATTTGTGGCGCGTCCGCGCCGAGTCCTTGTTTCAGCATGGCGTTGACGCCGACCGCAAGCAGTATTCCACCGATTGCGAATTCACCGACGCGTACCCATAGATGTGGGTTCGTGAGCGTAGACAGGAACGCTGCGATTCCGGCGAGGGGATTCGGTAATGGCCCGACGCCAGGTTGTGCCTCGCCGGGATCGTTCGTCGGCAGTTGCGGCAGTTTCCCGATGCTCTGCAAATACAGTGTGATGATGTTTGCAGATTCTTTCGCTCGCGTGTCATTGGCTGGGAACACGCTAGGTTTTGTCGGGTCAATGTGCATCGGAATATTTCCCGGAAACCCGTTTCCGTCCGCACCCCATTTCGCAATCAAATCTGATTTGATTATTGAATGGCCTTTGTTGTTCGCGTCAGGAGGGTTAGCGATGACATGCCGGATCATGGCGCGAATTACCGTGTCGGAATATGTTCCGGACGGTTTCGGGTTCGCGGGTATCGTGACCGGCAGGGGCATTGTGTTATCCGGCTTCCTGGTAGTCCGGCAGCGGATACGCCTGCGTGAGCGACGGCGCCACGCTGCCGCCGTTGCCGGACGTGTCGAGCTTGCCGGTTTGCGGGTTCGTGGCGTTCGCGTGTTTGTACATGTAGTCGATGCCGACGAGAGCGGCGCCGGAAATGATGTACGAATTCAAGTCGCGAGCAACGAGGAATACGACACCGATCAGCAGCGCGGATTTCCACGCGGCAGCTTTGCGTTCCGCTTCGATATCCCCGTCATGTGGAGGCGCGGTGCGAATGTCAACGGCGGTCGGTAGTGCGTTGTTGTAAATCAGGTAGACCCCGGCAGCGGTGAGAATTCCGACGGTGGTTGCGCTGTCGGGCTGTAGACGCGAGAGTCCCATTGTGCTTGTTCCTTTCAGGCTTTGGAAACGACGGTTGTATAGACGGCGGCTTGTGGAGGGAATTTCCCGCCGTGACTGACGTAGTACGGCATGTACCGCGCATTGCGAACGTCTGAGCCGGTTTTCCGCAACGCAACTTCGATTTCTACCGGCGTCGCGCCTGGCACGCTGTACGTCTGTACGAGCGCCCGACCGCCCGTTGCCGCGCCTATACGGTGCAACTGGACGGCGTATTGCGCTTTCGCGGGTTGACCGGCCGGAGGCACTGTCTGGATCGGTGGCGCGCCGCCTGGCACTTCACCTTCCGCCGCGCGAGCAGCCAGCACAACATCGTGTTCCGCCGGGGACAACGGTTGCCCACCAATGTATTTGCCAAGCGCGGTGATAACCAGCGTCGCATCGAATCCCTGCTGAATCAGGTACGCCGTTGCCTGCTGAACCCACGCGATAGCAGTTCCTGGCGTTGTCGGCGCCGTCGTCGGAGAACCTATCCCCGTGTTGACGTACGTTCCCGAAGCAGGATCGTAGTATGAATACAGACTCGGCGTTGTCCCGCTAGGCGCCGACGAATACCCGGACTCAGCCGAATACGGCAGTCCCGTGTTCGGGTCAATAGTCGGATCAGTGGCCGTCGTGTCCGGCGCCGCCGCTTTCGCGGACTGCCGCTTGTACACGTAATAAACAACTCCCGCGCCACCGACACCGCCAACCCAATATTGCCATTTCACGTCACGCAGATTGAGAGGCATTAGTACGTCACATCCTCTCCCGTGTATCCGTAGTCCGTGGCGCCGACATACTGTCCCTGATAGGGGTCTGTCGGCGGGGTTCGTTGCAGCGGCGTTCGTGTCGCTGTTTCGTTGACTTTCATCCATGACGGATCGCCGGTACCGGCGTTCCGATTCCAGAACGGGCGCGGCGCATACGTCTGTTCACGCGGCAGCATATCCCCATGTCGGTATCTGCCCGAGTATTTCTTTTCCATCATCCCCGGGATACGGGAATGGATAGGCGCCGCGTATTCGGACGCGCGGCCGGAAGTTTGAGAACCCTCTCGCGTTTTGTCTCGTTGTGTCATGCTGGTTTGCATTTCGTACTGCGCGGGGTCAGAAGTTTTCGCGTTGTTGACTTCGGACGTGACTTTGTTTTCCCACCCGGCAGCAGCGGAATGCGCGAAATCTCCTTTGCTTGTGTACGTGATTTCGGCGCCGTGATCTTCCGAGCGCAATGGCGCGCCTCCGGGAGTGCCGCCCTTGCGCCGTCCCCACGACGGGAATCCCGGTTGCGTAGCGCCTCGAAAATCTTCCGTGCTGTTCGGTCGTTCCGGCCGGTCCGCGGTTCCGGTTTCCGTGCCGTACCCGTACAGCGTCGATGCAGAATCTTCCTCGCAATACCCGGCAGCGTAATCAATCGCGTATGGGTCAGTCAGTTCCGCCGGTACGAGATTCGTTGTACCGTCCGGCGCGATGTTCCGACCGTCGCCGTCGCGTATCGCATGAATCGGGTTGATGCCCGTTCCCCACCGTGACGCGCCCGCGTACAGGTTTTGACGCGCTTTCCAGTTACCCGTTATAGGCATACGTATCGTGTCCGTTCGTCGCGTGCCCGTTTGCGTTGTTGTCTGCGTTGATGGGTTCTGCTGTCGTGGACGGGTTGCGTATGTGCCGCTCGTATCCGACGTAGTAATACGCGGCTGTAACGCCCGTCGTGATGATTACCCACCAGGATTTAAATACGAGTCCGGCGCCGAGTCCGACCGCGACGATGGGAACGAACGCCCATTTTTCCCCGTCGCGTAATCGTTGAACATCTTCCGCGTCTGCTGCGAAACGGCCGATGGTCATGAACGATGGTAACGCTCCGGCAAGAAAATTGGGAACTTCGGAAGCTGCGAGCAGACAAGCGCCCGCAATTTCCGGGTTCATTTTCCACGACAGTTCGACCATGACGCGGGGTTATTTCTTGCCGGTGATTGCGGTTCCGAGTAGACCTTGCGCGCCCGTGAAACCGGCCTTTGTGACATTCGCGGTTTGCCGTCCCGGCAGAACCAGTGCCGTGATGATTCCAATGGTCACGGCGCCACCGATCAGGATTTCGCCCAATTTCATTTCTGTACCCCTGTCTTTGACGGTTGACTATTACCTATGTCGCCGAGCGATTGCAAAGGCGCCTTTCCCCGTATCGGCGTCACGAGCACACCGATAAGAAACATGACGGAAAGCCCGACCCCGGCCGTGTGGTTCAGCCGCTCGATTCCGCCGAATATGACAGTGACGGCGAGTCCGGCGACGCCCATACGGAAATTCGGAGTTCCGGTTTGCATCCATTCGTTGCCGACGCCGATTCCGGTTGCGGCGAGACAAATGCCTGTCGAGTCAGCCATTTACATTCGCCCGCACAATGCAGTCTTTGGCTTCGAGCAGTTTTCGAAGACCTGCTTCAATTTCTGCATAATTTTTACTGTCGTGACTCATTCCGACAGCTTGATATGCAGCTTGGAAGAATAGTTGCGAGATCGGCTGCAGTCGTTCAGGCAGATGCTTGTATTCGAAGAATTCAAGAATGGGAAATCGTGCCGCGAATTCTGGCATGGTTTCAGTCCGAGTCAGCCATTAGTACCACCCTGCCGATAGTTCATGCGCCCATGCGTTGACCGGGTTGCCGTAGCGTTGTTTTATGTAGTTGAGTCCCCACGCGATTTGTACCGACGCGGACGACACGGGTTTACGTCCGGCAGCGGGAAGTTTCGTCGGCGGCAGCGCTTGCGGTATTCCGTACGCGCCGCTACCAGGGTTTGCTATTGTGTTCGACCACCCGGATTCGCGTGTCCATAGTTTGTCGAGAGCGTCCCATTGCGCGCCTGCCGACCATCCGTATGGAGCGGCGAGCATTCGCGCTATGGCTTTGTTCTTTGCAGGCGTCCCACCGACCGAACCGCCACCGATCCCAATGGTATCGGTGTCTGTTCCGCCAGTAGCTCCACCGGTGATTGCTGTTTCCTGGGCGGTCGATTCCGGGTTCTCCCCGCCGAGCAATGTTCGAACCGTTGTTCCAATTCCTTTGCCTTTCAGCCCGGCGTAGAGCAGAACGGTACCCCCGAGCGTGAACGCTACTGCCACGCCGGAGATACCGTCTGCTCTCGCCATTCCCGCTACGCCCTATCGGGGGAGGTTAGGACTGCGCGGGAAGTTTGGCTTTCAGGTTCGGCGCGACTTTGGACAGGATCATCGGCCCGGCGACAACGCCGACCGCGAACCCTACCCAAAACTTGCCGCTCTTGAGCGTGCTCAAAGCAATTCACTCCCTTCGTGCTCCGAAGTGTCGTCGGCGGGCGCGTGGACGACTTCCGCGTCCGGCGTCGGCCCGTCGTCGCCGTAGTCAACGCCGGGTTCGACGTGGACGCGTGGGAAGTGTTCCGCGAGATACTTTTCCGCTTCGTCTGCCGGTCCCCGGAACACGATGCGACCGTTCCGGAGCTTGACTTGCGAGTCTGCCATTTCGTTTCCTCTTTCCGCTTGAACGAATTCGGGATACCCGTCTCGCGTAGTGTTACTGGCCGCCGGTCAGTGAGGCAGTTCGGGATACCCGTCCCGCGTAGTGTTACTGGCCGCCGGTCAGTGAGGCAGTGTTGCCACGGTTGTTCGCGCCGCCACCCGGCGCGACGTAGTTCACGATGGAGTACAGCGTCCCCGCGCCGCCAACGGAACCGTTATAGATGTAGTTCGATCCCGGCGACGTGATGAGATATCCGCGTCGCGTTTCCCCGCCGGGCTTGTGCAGGAAGAAATCGTCATTGAAATTCCACGCGTACAAACCGTTTTCCTTGCCGATCGTTGGACCGGCCGTACGCGTGTCCGCCGCACTTCCCGCGTGCCCGTACGCGCGTGACATGTAGTTCTGCCACAGCGTCTTGTTGAAATTCGACAGCAGCATATTCGCTTCGAATTTCAGGCCGATCAGCGGATCAGGCCAGTTCGTTTCGCCGTTCGCGCGGGAACCCGTGGCGTCACGCAGCAGCCACAGGTATTCGCGCCACGGGTAACCGAGCGCGGTAACGAGTGGCTGGTTGATGACTCCGGCGCCCGCGACGGCGACGCTTCCCTGCGTCCAGTATTGCGTCGTTCCCGACGCTGGCGGTTCCGGCGAGATAGGACGCCCCATAGCGTCCGCGCGCTTCGGCTCCCAGTAGAAGTCCTGCGTTCCGCGTACGCGGGTCACGAGTGTGCCCGTGGGGGTCGTGAACACGGTTGCTGTCGCGTTCATGGAATATTTCAGCGTCAGCGATGCCGTGTTGTTGACGGACGCGACCGGGCCGAGCGGGTCACGGTCGACGATTTCGAGCGGAATCCACAGCACGAACGTGAAGTTGTTCGTGCTGACCGTTCCGGACACCGTGAACGTCGACTGTGACGCAGGGTCGTCCGCGAACCAGTATCCGCCGTACTTGTTCGTCAGGAACGCCGTGTACCCGTCGAACGGTCCGAAGATCGCTTCGTTGTTCACGTCGTCCAGTTCGATGTTGCTGAAAATGTTGAACGGCGCATCGGCCGCGACGGTTCCCGCCGTGAGTCCCGTTCCCGTCACCAGCAGGAACAACCCGCGAAGCCAGCCCGTTGCCTGTAGCGCCCACGGAACGCCGTTCTGCGCGTTCGTTGACGTGTACTGCTGGTCGTAGTCGTTGCCTTCCACGACTTCCTGCGTGCCTACCAGGAACGATCGCGGGCGCTGCTGCGCCTGCTGATTCCTGGGCTGTGCCTTCGTCGGTGCGGTCATTGGTTGTTACCCTTTCCGTGGGGTTATGGAAGTGACAGGGTGCCCGGTGCTGGGATTAGGCGGGCTATTTGTTCTGCATCTTTTGCATTCTTCGCAGAGCACACAAACTTGCGTAAGCGTCTGGCATCCGGAACAGATTCCCTTTGCAAAGCCGACACTGTGCGTGCAATCTATGATGTTCATTTCACGTCCACAATCAGTAGTTCCGGCCCGGCGCGGCGAATGTACAGGCATTCGCTGATCGTCTGTCCGGATTGTATCTCGTACGTTTGCAGCGTTGTCGTAATGTCGTATACGAGTCGCGGGTCTACTCCGCCAATATCGGCGTACCGTTTCCGGTTCGCAACGTCCGGATCATTGAAAATAAAAATGTGATCCGGCGAATTGTACGAGAGATACGACACGTACGCGCCACGCTGTATCAGGGACCACATTGCATTGTGAGGAGCGCCGCGCATTAATGGCTGTTCGTAATCACCTTTCAATTTCAGGGTGACTTGCACGAGATACGCTTCATCAGCGACCGTAATTGTCGGAGTCTTTTTCCGATAATTATCCATGATCGCTTTGGAGAATTGCGCTTTGAGGTTCGCTTCGTCGTCAGCGCGTGAGCGCATTTTCTGTTCCGGCCGCAGTACGTATCCATTTCGTTTGCGATCCCGGAATGTTCGCGTTGGAGGCCATTCCTCGACGACGCGCAAGTTCAGCATTTTCGGCGCTATTTCATCCATTGCTTTATCTCGACTCGGCGGCTTCCCGGCGAGAATCACGCAAGGCCGTTCCGGCGAAATGACTTTGCTGAGTAGATCGAGACAAAGCGTTGTCTTGCCGCGCTGCGTCGGACCGATGAAGGTTACATGTTGACCGCTACTATAATCGTTCCCGAATTGCCGCGCGAATTCTCTGCGCGGAATTACCGGAATACGAGTAGTTGTCATTTACGCGGGAATCTCGCAATCGTGATTCCTTGCGATTCCATTGCCACGCGCATTTGCGGGGATTCCTCGAACACGTATTTGTACAAGCGTTCGGGGTCATCGGTTTGGTGTCGGAACACACCGAGTTTGATTCCGAATTTCTTCAATCGCACGTGGCGTCCGTCCGGGTTTTTCTTGGTCTTGCTGAACGGGATTCGGAACAGTCGCGGGTTCGGTTGCAGCACGGGTTCATGATTGCGTACCAGTTGCAGTGCGAGCGGCAGCGCGGCGGCAATCATCGCGAGATAAGGGTTTTCTACCCCGCCGTTCAATGCATCGATGAACTTGCCAATACGCGGATCATGTGCGGCGAGATCGCCGGTTTTCTCGGCGAGCTTCGGTCCATACAGACTGAGTGCGGCAGCGTCCGCGACAGTTCCCGGCTTGTCGACACTAGCTTTGAACCATGCCGATACGAGCGTGTTGACTTGCGCCTCGTATTCCTGGGCTTTGCGGGAACGTTTCTTTTCCTTGGCGACGTTCTGCGGTTCCGTGTATTGCTGTTCGGGATCAGTCACGTCTGCCGGGGTTTGACCGTTCGCACCGAACGGATCGAATCCCGGATCGGCGGGGAATTCTGCGAACTGAGTATCTACCACGGCAAGTCCAATCGTGCGATCGTTCGGCGGTACCAGTCATTGCGTTGTGTTGACATTACCGCGTCCGGTCCGCCGAATCGGTTGTCTCGGTCAGGCATCCTGAATCCTGCTTTGTACATGTCCCGGTGAAACTTAATCAGGATAGCGGCGTCCGTGTCTTTCGCGCCTTGCGCGAGTCCTTTGTAACAGAGATATGCGCAAGTGAATTCGTCGTGCTGATGCCGGACCGCGTCGCGTTTCGTATCGTACAGAACCCCATCGCTTGTGCCGTCTGCGATTCGTATTGCTATCCACTTGTGGCGGATTTCCCACCAGCCTTGATTGTGAATGTGTTTGTTAATCGCGTCTGCTGCGCGCCGTCCCGCGTCGAACAATTCGACACTGATATTCTTACTGTACGGGATTAATGGCGTTCCGGTCACTGTTCGCTCGTCTCACATAGTGGGACGGTTGCCCGCGCCCGGCCGGAGCACGGTACTATGGCATGGAGAAATGCCCGGCCGGACGGGAAAGGAGCAAACCGGGCATCTCACCATTCGGGACGGGTATCCCATCCCTGCATTGTACCGCACGGGAACACGCTCCCATAATCGTCTAGCAAAGGACGGGAACCAAAATGGCAACAACGCCAACGGCAGCAACAAAGTCCAAGCGGGAAACACTCGGCGCGGTTCGGAGTTTCCTCGACACGAAAGACCCGGTGCTGTACGTATTCCGCGATATCGGGGATCGTTGCCGGGGAACGGTCGTCGGCGCGAAACTCGTAGATTCCGAAATCTCGGGGAACGCGCGTAAGAATGCGGCCGGGGTGCAAAAGAAGCACCTACAGGTTTACCTGACGTCGCCGGAAGGCGACAAACTGGTTCTGAACATTCAGTCGCAGAACCAAAAGGAATCGCTTGCGCAGGCGCTGAACGCCGCAAAGGTGGACGGCCTCGCAGTCGGCGATTTCCTGGCCATGGAATACATCGGCGACGACGATGCAATCCGCGAGGGATTGAATCCGGCGCGGCAATTCGTTACCGAGATCACTCCCGGCGAGTAGGCACTATCTCCGGGGTAGACCCGTGGGGAGAACCCGCTAATACCCTCGATAGCGGTTTCAACCCGTGGGCGCGGGACGTGTCGATAAAAACTGATCGGCACGTCCCGTGGCGTCCTAATTCGCTTCCGTATGTTCTCAGTTCGTGCGGGCATGTTGCGCTTGAATGGGCAATTACGCGGCGTCTGCAAAAACTGGCGCCGCTGGTATTCTGTGACGACTGCCAAGAATGGGTTACATACGAACGCACGGCACGGCAAGCGGAATTAGTCAACGCATCATCGGCAAGTGAACTGCCGATTGAACCGCCGTTCTAACACAATTCAATAGACGTGGGCAGGGTGCGAATGTTCCTTCGGGCTTGCACCCTCTCCACAGAGGCGAAAGCGAGTGCAACGGTGACGACAATGACAAAAACCGGTAGGAAGAAAGACGCGCGTCACCAATTGATTCGCAGTGTGCGCGGCGGTAACCAACACGTGCCCGGATACTATCTCTGTAAATGTGGGGAAGAATTCACGGGTTACAACGCTTGGGAGCGGCACAGAGCCGACGAGAACAAGAAATTACGCGAGACCAATTCGTAAAGCCGATCCGTCATGGCGGGTTGGCATTACGAAGATTGGGACGACGGGGAACAAGCACTGTTCGATGATTTGTTCCGGGATCATCCCGGCGCATACACCGACGACGACGCGCAATGGTTCTTCCACGAAGCGCTATTCGATCCCGACAATTACGGAGACAGGGAAGCGCGCCAGGAAACCTACAACGACATGCTCGATTATTTCAACGACGAATATCTGCTTGATTTCGAGCAGGATTTCGATTGGGAGGCTTTCCGTGAATGGTATGACGCAGCATGAAACACTCACGATCATTTACCATTGGCCGTTACACATTTGGGGAGACAGCGAGGAAAATTCCTACTGCATTGAGTGCGACTACTGCGGAAGAACATTGTGGGAGTCGGATACTCCCGACGAAGTAAACCTCAATCGCTTGTACAAAGCGATATCCCAGCACAGAATGGACGGGTGCCCAAATCATGAACACAACTGACAAAGTCATTCAAGTTTGCGAAACAATACAAGCAGACTTACATGCCGATATTCACCGATACGAAGGCATGGAAGTGAACGGGCGCAATCTCGCCATGATTCACGGCGAGATTATGGGAACAATAGCGGGACTCGCAAACGCAGTAAAAAGACTCGCCGAGTCTGTGAGTGAATCTCAGTGACCTTGTTCCGGAACCGGTTACGGTCCAGTTCTATCACGACGGAACCAAAGCCAAAACACGGCAGCGCATCAACAATCAGGACCGTACTGAATACCTCCGGAACAAGCAGTTTGTAGTGTGGGACGGGGAAGGCGCGCACAGTGGAACACGCAAAGCCCAGGATTACATTCTGTTCGGCCATTACGACGGGGACGAACATCACTACATTCACGGGCGTACGTTGACCACCTACGCGTGCCTACGCCATATCATCGCAGCCGGAGAGCGGTACACGAATCATTGGCACGTCGGTTTCGCATTCGACTACGACGTGAACATGATTCTGCGAAACCTGACACTCGCGCAATTTACGCGCCTACGGGAAACAGGTTCGTGTCTGCTCGGCGATCACGAATACCGAATCGAACACATTCCCGGAAAATGGTTCCGCGTGACCCATTACCGCGAGCCTAAGAACGTGACCGTAACTATTTACGACGTGTGGGGATTCTTTCAATCGTCATTCGTGAAGGCGCTCACAGCGAATATCTCCGATCACACTTTGATGATTCACCTGCCGGAAATCGAATCCGGTAAGGACAAGCGTTCACAATTCACGTTCGCGCAGTTCGAATTCATCAAACAATATTGGATGATCGAAGCGGAATTGTTTCACGCACTCGTAGAACGATTGCGAGAATTGCTGTACGACGCGGAATTGTTCATTGCCAAATGGCACGGACCGGGAGAGCTGGCTAACTATGCATATCGAACGAACGGAATCCGAATTCACAAACGAGATTGCGGTGAAAACATATACAATCTCGCGAGATATGGTTATGCGGGAGGACGCTTTGAGAGATTTCATATTGGCCGCTATGAAGGAATTTTTGCGTACGACATTAATTCCGCGTACCCATTCGCTATATCTCACCTGCCGAGTCTCTCCCGTGGACAATGGGAATACAACGAGTGTCCGAGTATCGGGAGTATTGCAGAATTCGGAATCTACCGAGTAAGTCTGAGACAGCGACTCGGGCAACCGGCCGGACCTTTGTTCTGCCGGGATCGGCGCGGGAATATCTCGTATCCCTGGATGGTTGACGGATGGTATTGGTCCCCGGAAATAAAAGCAATGCTCGCTGCGAATCCTGAACTTGAATCGTCGGTTGTCGAAGGGTGGGAATTTCTCGGGTGGGAAGATCGGCCGTTCGCGTTCGTCGCTGATATTTACGCGGACCGGCGCCGCATGAAAGCCGCGAACATCGGTACGCAAATGGCGCTGAAACTTTTACTGAACAGTTTATACGGAAAGATGGCTCAAAGGGCAGGCTGGAAACGAACCGGCCGCGCTCCCGTCTGGCATCAATTGGAGTGGGCAGGATGGGTAACCTCTTTCACACGCGCACAGCTATACACGATAATGTCACGAATACCGTTCGATACTTTAATTGCGGTCGAAACCGACGGTTTATTCTCGACACTACCGCCGACGGAAATTGGTCTCGAATCGTCGTCGGAACTAGGCGCCTGGGAAGCGACCGCTATAGACGAATTGATTTACTTGCAGTCTGGGTTCTACGCGAAACGTACCGGCGAAAATTGGGCTTTGAAATACCGGGGATTAGACTCAAAGTCAGTTTCTATCGCGCAGATAATTGAACACGCGAAACAACTCGGCCCGATCCGCGCGCCACGTCACGAACACAATGACCCTGACTGGCCCAAGCTGACGGGAACGACAACGCGATTCGTCGGGTACCAAAACGCTTTGTGGCGTCAGCGGCAGAATCAGGGACCGTTCGAAACACATCACCGCGTGTGGGAAACCGCCGACAAGCAATTCGACACGGGCCGGGGAATGAAACGGGTTCACTCCCCGCACATGTGCGCGGCGTGCGACGCGGGCGCCACGGCGTACGAAATGCCGCACGACACGGTGATCCGGCCGCAAGCCGCGCTGAACATCGGCGCCGGAATCACGGCACTGGACTACCGATCGTATCCGCATGACATACCGTGGCTGGACGACTCGCCGGAACCGCTGTGGCGGGACTACCTAGAAGAAACCGAAGGATTGTTAGCGTAAAATGTTGACAACGTTCAAGATCGCGAGTAGCGTTTTCGCTATCAAGTTAGGAACAACGAAGGGACGGGATCATGAGCATGACCACTACACACGGGTACTGCGGGGCAGACATTGCCGCATTCGGAGCTTGCATCAAATCGCCGAATCACGACGGCCCGCATCTGGACGCCAACGGCAACAAATTCGATCTCGTTAGCAATCAGTGGAGTCCGCGCCGCTGGGGTCTCGTGCAGTACGTGAACCGCGAGCAGCACAACACGGGATGCGCGCACTGTGCCGCGAACACGAACGCGCACTACGTGCCGACGCCGAACGAAGTCGAGCAGGCCACGCGCGGCCGGATCGGGACTTACGTCTACGAGGGGATCGAGCAGCATCGCTCGACGTTCGCGGGACCGACTGACGACTACCTGACGTGGAAAGAGCGCCGTTCCACGTACGATAATCTGCTGCTCGGTTCTCTCATGTACGAACTGGCGCAGGCGCTCGGTTACGCCAAGGCCGACGACGTGATTCTGGACTGCGCGCGGACTGTCGCGCATCCGTCGCGCTGACCGAAGCGGATTCCCGCTAGCAACGCTGGCGGGTTTCCGGTACGATCAGACGTATCAGCTTCGGAGATATCGGAGCGATCAACGATCCTGGGAGGATCATCATGACCACACCGACGAAGGCGCCCGCAAGCAAGCCTGGGCCGAAGGGCAAGACGGCGGACGTTGCGTCGTTCGACTTCGCGAAGCTGTCCCCGAAGGCCACCGAGACGTGGCAGCGGGAAGGCGGGCGCGAAGCCAAGCCAATTCCGGACAACATCCTTGCCGCGCTGCGCGCGTCGAAGGCGAACGATCAGGCGGGTCTGTTCTCCGTGCCGGGCGCACCGTATGCGACCGTGAATGGCAAAGAGGCGCTGACGGGGATCGCGCGGGAACTGGTGAACATGCTCCGGCGTGGCGCGGAGCAACTGAAACTCGGCGTGAAGATCAAGGTGGACGCGAACAGCGACAACACGGTGTCGCACGTCGCGTTCCAAGCGGTCGACCGGCGTACGCACAACCCGGACAAGCCCCGGAAGCCCACTCGCCGGAGCGACGAGACTGACCCTGAGTTCTCGGCGCGTCTCGCGGCGTACGAGCGTGACATTGCGGCGTGGAACCGCGACCACTGAACCACTCGCTAAGGCCACGGCCAGGGACGGTGCGAATCGTCCCTGGCCTAGAGCCTATTAACGGACGGGAGTCCATCATGATTTCACAAGCACAGATTGACACGCGGTTACACCGCGTTTCGGCGCTGACGGACGTGGCAATGACAAGCACAGCGCCGACAGACAGTCTCATGCTCCGGGGAATGCTCGTGCAAATGCTGCGTACCGTGTGGGAACTGTGCCGGGACATTGACCCACAGATTCTCATACAGGCCGGAACCGCGACCACGCCACCAAATCGGAGATGACATGTCCTACAATCACGCGCTAGCGGTAGCGTTCTCGTGCCTGCTCGCGCTATTCTGTTACTTCGCGTTCATGGTGTCCGCTAGCGTCGCGCTGAATGAAGATAGCGGAGGCGCGTTGCTGTCGGCATTGCTGACGGCGATAGGCTGCGTCGCGTCTACGGCGTGGGCAATCGTGGAAGTCACGTCATGAGAGTGCATCGGTTCTGGCACAATCTCTCACCGCGTCGCGTCAAGTTGCGGCGCAAACTCGCGGCAGCGCGAGATTCCGCAGATTTCACCGTGTGGTTTATCCGAATCGGAGGTAAAAATGGCGACGATCATTAAAGCGTGGATAGCCACAGCAAGCGGTGAACCAGATACGCGACTACACACGCAAATCATCGCGTGCAACGGTGGAGAGCATTTTCATTTGTTCGCGTTCAAAGAATTCCGCTATGACACACTCACGGAAGCAGACCGGGCGCTGACGGAATGCATGATCGCCGCGTCCATACAACACGGCGTGTTGCAATGGGACGACAACACGAACGCATACGACGACACAATCATCCGGGGTGAGAACTAATAAACGAATCGTATATGCGCATCGTCTGCGACGTCTGCGGTCGAATTACCGTCACGCCGATAATCATGGACTGCGGCATCATGATTTACCGCAACACGAATGGACAAGACAGATTCCTGAGAGTCTGCCCTGAACATAAAGCACAATGGGAGAGAATGCTTTCTGATTTTCTTTCCCAAACCCCGGTGCTCGAATTGCCGTCGCTAATGGCACGCTGGGAAGCCGACCGTTCAGAATTGAACCAAGACAATGAAACTCGTTGACTTGCTGGACATTCTCACTCGAAACAATAGGGGACTGACGGAAGTCCAGCGAGCAGACGCGCGAATCCTTATATCGGAATTACGGAAGATAAACGCCTTTGGAAACGCCATTAACTCGATCGACGTGAAACACGAATGCGTACCGCGCTGGAATGTGGAAACACAATACCAGCCACCGACCGGCCCACCAATTCGAACGGCAGGATATTACGACTGCCGAATCTGCGGAAGGAATCTCAACAATGTCTAGTGTCAGAATGTGCGACCGCTGCGGGACCATTTTCAGCGAGAACGCGGAAGATTGGTCAACGTTCTCCGGGGTCCGGCGAATCCGCGACAAGGCAACCGGGCGATTCGTACACGAGGAATTGCAGCAGGACGCCTGTCCGACCTGCACTAAAAGGCTTTACGAGCCGTCAACTGCGCCGATGGTTAACGGCACAATTGCAAAAGATGCGA
>WNGL01003722.1_pt1 | contig 18743 bp, 36 predicted proteins | sample 5400591 | NCBI WGS metagenome assembly WNGL01 (sample SAMN13153377, study PRJNA577476) | soil metagenome | isolation source: 80 cm soil or saprolite under Garry oak tree replicate 1 | place: USA:California | collected 2016-06-15 | reverse complement strand
TCCCCATGCCATTCTCGCTGGTAAACCCGCTGGGTTTATTTTTATGTCTGGTGATATGTTTATGCTTGGGAAAGGTAAAACCCCCGCCTGCCAATGTTACGACTCGACGGGGATTAAGGGTGAATGGACTCGAGATGATGGGGAAAAAGAGAAAGGGGCTAGTAATCGTAGAGGTTATGATCTATTGTATAGGGAAGACGTTCCCCTTGAAGCGATCCTTTCCTTTCGCACCATTCTTCTGTATTTTAGCCAGATGACCGCTCATAGGACCCCCTCCATCACCTGGATTCTTTTTTCCACTGAAAACTCAGCTTACTTACCTCCCTCATTCCGGGAAATCTTGTAGAACTGTTTCGAGAATAAGTCTTCCAACTTGATGTGCCATAAAAGGCGACATTGAGAAACTTACCTCCCTCATTCCGGGAAATCTTGTAGAACTGTTTCGAGAATAAGTCTTCCAACTTGATGTGCCATAAAAGGCGACATTGAGAAACTGAAAATCTCACGCGCACCTGTCAGGACAACCGTGTACTTATTACCCTCTAGCTGTATTTTCACTTCCTGAGGATTGAACGTCACCATGGTGTCCACCCCATGCCCGTAACCATAACACTAACCGCAAACGCGACCACTACCAGCCAAACAAGATCCTTCCCCTTGCTCGACGCAATCTCGATACCGGCCAGTCCAGCGAAGATGGACACGAGTACGATGATCCCGATGGTTATTCCCATTTTGTTTCACCACCTTCCCATGGTGACCGTGTATCACGAATAGGGTTCTTCGTTAACTTCCCTGAAATCATCCTCCTGACTACCGCGTTCCATCCACGATCCCAGCAAGAACCCGAACGCTGTTCCCACCGAAAACCCGACTGCCACCAGGAACCACATCACTATGATATCACTCCCTAATAGGGTGGGATAGCTATACGGTCGATCGGTTTCCAGCACCCATCCTCGTGCTCCACACCCAACACCAGCAAACACGGGGCTGCCGCATTCTTGTTCAATGGCGCGGGTAGCTCCGCTTGCGCCAACTGAGAACCATCAGAATCAAGCAGGGTGACCACCAATCGCGTATGATCTGGGTCATGCCAGTCAGTGGCCAGTTCCTCCCTCTCGGGGGGTAGTGGAAAGACCTCATCAGACAGTGATGGCTGTTCCTGTGTGCCGGTTTCCTTATCAGCCATTGCGATTTCGTCCCCCATATCAGTGGTTTACTGGGGGATGATGTCCTGTAGGAAGCGGGAACTCGCGAAAATGTTGTAGCAGGTGAATCCAGTACGTAAGATGCAATCCGTGTATTCCCTGTGATGCGAGGTAATGAGCGAACGACACGTTAATCCCTTTCTTTCTTGTCAGGCTTCCCTGTACCAGCCCTCAACAACCAGAATATCCCCATTCGCGATATCGGCGCCTGTTAGATTGGTTGTGCCTCCGGTACCAGCCCTAATCCGGTCGATGATATTAACCGTGCCCCCAATGAAAGCCAGTCCAACAATATGGCCAGCCTTACCGCTTGCGCCCTCGAAATGGCCGCCAATTGTTTGCCGGGTACCCCGGTAAAGATTAGTTGGAGCAGTGATAGTAATTGGTGTGGTCCCCGATCCCGCTGCTCCCCACTGAACGTAAGCACAAAAGTAAACCATTTTCCCTATACGCTGCCACCATCCAATTCTGGCCGTATAGGTAGTTGTTCCGTCATTAGCGACCGTTGGTGTATACACACTGAAAAGATCACTGTCATACTGGGTGATTTGCTGATTCAAAAGCACGTTACCATCAATAGTAACTTGCCCACCAACTTCGATTTGGTCATTAACGCCATGTTGATATGCGATAAAGCTATTAGGTCCCACCCACGGCCCAGATTCATCTGCGGCAGTATAGTACTCAAGTCCACTGAAGAGAAGCTTACAGGCTACAGCCCCACCAGGATCAGCGAAATATGAAACAATAGTCGGCAAGTAAACGTTGCCGTACTGATCGATACCTCCACTTTCAGAAATTGAGGCAATCAGCTTGTTAAACTGTCCGGGGCTTGTGCTGTAGTATAGGGCACTACCGGAAACTATCACCCCACCACGAATCGTAACGTTATTGAATTCTGCATTACCATTACGTTGAATTCGCCACCCTGAAACGCCGGTAACAAAATTCAGGGACTTAAGAGCAGCAAGCAGTATCGTCCCCTGATTACCAGCGAACGCGTCCGGAAATCCCGATCCCGAGCCTGTTTCACCAAATCCACCACTCAAACTCATGACGGACTGCCAAACGACCGTGTACCAGTGACATGCATAGTTGCCTGCGCTCCTGCGTCGCCCCCCGCCCACGTGGCCCACAACCGGTATCCCGTGGGCATGTCACCATTAAGCGAGCACGTCGCGCCGCTTGACCCTTTAGATGTTTGCCCAATACGGGTGGCGGATGTAGGTGTTGATCCAGCCGAGATCACACAAGACGCCTCGCTGACATTAGTGGCTGCGCTGACGAACGCGCTTGCTGGCTGCCAGTGTTCGCGTGGCAAGCCAGGACCAAGCGACACTTGACCGTTGCCGCTGCCATCCAGGATCACGGTAATCCACTGGTCAAGTGGTAGTCCTTGCATGGCGTCACGCATTTTCATGTAGTTCGGTCCTTTTCACCCATGTACCACATTGCCAGCAATACGTGCGCAAATACTCAGGATGATTACATGCACACAGGACCACGTGACCACACTCAAGTGGCCACGTGATCAGTGACTTGCGGGTATCAACCACGGTACTCCTTGTGAATCAGGTACGAACCTGATTCGGGGAATGTCTCTGTGTAGTTGGCGAGGATTTTCCGGTAGTACATGATATGCGAGATGTTTCCTTCGGCTTCGATCAGGTCACCAACGCACGAGTCGAGTATGGCCGCGAGCCTGCCGGACCATTCCGCATACTGCTGGAGTAGCCGCGTGGTGGAATCGCTTGAATAGATGGTGGTGTCTGGTTTTGCGTGTTGCTCCATGATTGATGCCTTCCATTATGTGAGGTACTCGTCATCCAGCGACTTGCACTTGGCACTGTACTCGTCATCCAGCGGCTTGCGTTTGGCACTGTACTCGTCATCCAGCGGCTTGCGTTTGGCACTGCACTCGTCATACAGAGCCTTGCACTTGGCACTGTACTCGTCATCCAGCGGCTCGCGTTTGGCATTGTACTCGTCATCCGGCGGCTTGCATTTGGCGTAGTATTCGTCATGCAGCGGCTTGCACTTGGCGTAGTACTCGTCATACAGAGCGTTGCGTTTGGCGTAGTACTCGTCATACAGCGGCTTGCACTTGGCGTAGTACTCGTCATACAGAGCCTTGCGTTTGGCGTAGTATTCGCTATCCATGCGCTGTCCCATAGTCAGTGCCTTTCTGTGAAGAGAGTAAAACTGTCATTGCATTCGGAGTAATGAATGTGCAGCCCGCCGATACTGTAGACCCCCAGGTTGCGTGCTGCGTCAAGTGCTCGATTCGCCTCCGAAGAATTAAGTCCGAGGTCTAGCAGGTGGCGGTAGGCGTCAGGCCAGGTCTCTGGGTTTTTGTTCATAACTAAAATTTACTAGAACAGCGGTTCAGTTGTCAATGGTTTCGGCTTGGGTTTGGGAAATATTTTCAGCCACTTCCCGCACGTTTCACACCAGTGTTTGTTTTTGTCTGGCCGCCATGCCATGTAGAAGACTTGTGTTTCCCGTGTGGTCAGGTGCCCGCATGTGAGCGTGAAATATGCGGCCAGTTCTTTTTCTATCGCAGCGTTGCGGGTAGCCCTGTGCGGCCCACGGGGGGAAAAGGTCTTACGCACAGGACTACCCTGCACAGGCGAAACCGGCAGTTCACCCTTAGGGCAACTGCCGGTTTCGCGGCATGCTTTGCACGCGGGCACACAAAACATGGTTACCGCTTCAGAAACCCAGACTTCTGGGATGATGATGATGCCTGCGGCTTGGCTTCAATCTGCGGCTTGGTCTCGGCCTGCTCATTCGTGCTGGTCTTCACGGGCTTGCTCGTTACGGTGAACTTGACGGTGACATTCCCGGACTCGTCGGCCGGGGTGTCTTTCCAGAAGATTACGTCAACCTTGTGCAGGCTGACTGCGCGCCGCACCATCTGCTTCGCCGCAGCACGATCCGCCTTGGCCACCGTGAACCGGTAGAACGGGGAACGCTCCGGCTTCGGTTTCCCCTTCCCCTCCCACTCGGCCTTGACCTGTGCCACACGCCCGTCCAGGTGACGCTGCGTCTCGTCACGGTCACGGCTCTTGCTCTGCCGGAATTCACTCTGAGTGTCTTCTCCAGTCGCGTCGTGCAACGTGATCGCCATGTTGTTCTGTCCTCCTTCGTGCGCTAGCCCAGTTGACCGCGCTACGCTCAGCCTATCATGATTCACACGTTGCGGTCAAGTTTCCGTACGATCTGTGTGAACCGGCGCTGATTTTCTTTGTGCGCGGCTTTGAGTGTGTCGTCTAGTTTGACAACATACTGTGCAAGGTAACGGTCGGTTTCCGCTAGGTTATCAACCCATCCCTTAACTTTCCATGCCGCACCCAGCATCGTACCAATGATGCTTATAATACCAATGAGTACAGCGATTACCGATTCGAGACGGGTCACATTTTTACCAGTCGTCAGTACCGGACTTACGTCCCCCAAGACCGAACCGGCGCACGTTATCATTGTCGTCATCATCGTCTTTACCGTACGATACCCTGGCCTTATAGCCGAGACCTGTCATGTGGTCGTGGATATAAGAATCACGGTCCTTACCTTTCAACTTGAGTCTGTCTGCCATTTTGGTGACAGTCTCGAAGTCGTTAGGGTCTTCCTTATCGGCCATTTCTGATCCCCTTCATTTGTGGTTTACTGGTAATGTGCCATGCTTTATGGTTTTTGCACCAATATTTGCGCACTGGCACCTGCCCATTTGACTTAACAGGAATACCTGTAAGCAAAGCATCGGCTTCCCTGAACGTGTAGGGCCTCTTATCACATCCTTTCATGAGTCACCGAAGATTGTTTTCCATGGCCACACGCAAATGCTCATTGTAGATCACAGACACGTCGTATGGCCCACCCGATTTGGCGGCACTGGAGAATTGTATCATTGCCCGGTTGTCGTACGTCATGGTCCCGTCAAGCGTGGCCACACACATGTAAGCCGGACGCCTGCCCCTGGCTTCCAGTGCCGCAGGCAGGGTGCTACGGTCACAGTACACGATCAGTGGGCTTACTCCCGCCGCGTGTCTCGCGTCAATCCACGGGGCAATATCCTTCACTGTTGCGTCAAACCGTTCCACATCAAGAAAGTTACCCCGGCTGGGATCACCGGTAACATTAGCCCGGAGCTTGCATGCGTTAGGAAACAGATCCCATTGGGCCTGCCGCCAAATAAACGACGTATTTGCCCCGTTAATATATCCGAGGACAGCGAACGCGTGCGATGGAATGAACTTGGCGTTAGGCGCTATCGCGTCGTAACATAGTTCAATTGTGTCCTGTGCCAGTACCGGGGTTGCCATCCTGATTATCTCCTACCATGTTCCTGGTATGCGAAGAATGCACGATTGCACCAACCGCTGTGACCAGTCCCGCTGCAAGCTATGATTAGTGCGGTTATCGCCTGTATCGTTGCAGCACTCATGTAATCGCCATCCATGGGGATCGTGCCTGTGATGTGTATGCATTTGGGTTTAGCGGTGACGCGGGCAGGGCAGCGAGCCCTGCCCCTGCGTTACACGAAAAAAGATTGCGGGCAGCAATGCTTTTTCCAGCATTAATTGCCGCTGCTGATGTGCCGGGCCGGAAAGCACCCATAGCGGGCATGGTCGTTGCACCAGCAATCAGAAGCCCAGCATAACAAGGACCTGCTGGAAGATTTACAGGTGCGATAAACGGCGCGGTCCACAAAGCACTGCCAGCGACCAGTGCTGCATCACCTGAACGGTCTGCGGTTTGTGCAAGTATTGTTCCATCAGGCATAACCAGGCATCCGAATGTTGCGCCAAGCACGGCGCCAGCGGTGAATACGAACATGTTAAAATTTGATGCTAGCCCACCAAACGAATACATACGCCTCAAAAGCAGATCTCCGGCGTTGGGAGCACTGGAAGTTGACGCGAGTATGAACGGATCTGTTTGCGCCACAATTGTGCCGGGCTCTCCTCCCGGGAGATATGACAGCACAACCGTGCTAAATGGATTGAACGTCACGACAGGTACTCCGCCCATAGGTCGCGGCGAACCTTTACGGCAGAAAGTGACGGCGTAACTGCCCCAACAATGTTTGCTGCCACAAAAAACAGGTGATCATGTGGACGCAAGCATACCGTGTTGGGGGTAAAGAAAATTGACCCAGCCGACGTAAACACACAAACAATGTTTGCGTCTGTTATCCCATTCTTGTACACCGTGACACTGCCCGCCGAAAATGAGGCGACGGTGAGACGGCGAATATCCCAAATCCACCCATCCTGCGGTACCTGCCAGTCAATGGTACCCGACGCTGCCAGCGAGTTTGGCCACGCATCAGCGTCAAGGATCATGCCCTCACGCGAATGCGCGGCCTGGTTAATGACATGAACGGGCACTGCCGCACCATCATAGACTTGTGGTTCGTCTTCTATATATTCGTCTTGTTCGCTCATGCTACCGCCGCCAATGCGAATCCTTTTTTCGCTGTATTTTTGGCTGAGTCTATGGTTGCACCTGCTGCCGTGCCGCGAGTTAGCGCGTTCAGCCCAATCCAGACAAGAATAAGCCCGGCCATTACCTCTGCAATACGAAGCCACACGTTCCCACCGACAAGGCGCGACAGGAAGTCGTTCAGGTTACTTACACCTGGCAGGTTCGCTATCGGCGCCTCTTGTGGTGTTCCTGGGGAATTGGGCAACCCCGGGTACGCCACAATCTTCCCGCCCACCACGGCCCACCCCAGATTGGTGCGTGGTTCGGTGAGTTTCGCTATGTTCAGGACCTTGCTTACCTCGGCCGGGCTCGGTCCTTCCCCTTGTACCCATTCCGTCATTGCACTAGGCGTGAGCTTGCCCGCATGAACGGCGGTAAGGATATTAGAGGGAATGCTCATCCCGCGTCCGTGTCCGCATACTCGGGCAAGCTGTGAACGTTTGACATGTCCATTGACCCGTCGCTCACATCCTGCATCTTGCCCGTACCCGGATTGACTGCGTTCGCGTGCTTGAACGCAAAGTCCACTCCGATAATAACAGCACCGCCGATAAGGAACGTGTCCCAGGAGCGGACAAAACCAGCGACCAGCAATGTAAACGCGGTGGTTACCAGCAATGCGGTACGTTCGGATGATTCAATGTCGGGGTTGAATGCGTCGGCGGTGCGGACATCGGCGTGCGCGGGCAGGAAATGCTGAAAGATGATAAGATCCCCTACTCCTACCAGGACTCCTAGTTCTACTGCGTGACGGTTGATTGGCATGAGTTAACTCCTAATTGCGTGTGCGGGAATCCACAGGCGGATACCGGCTGGAACATTGCGGCCCGAACCGACATATTTATGAAGGGCATGGGTGTTTCGTGAAACCAGTGCACCCTCAGTAACACCGTGTGTGTGTGCGATCTGGTAAACAGTTTGACGCCCATTCGTGGTGAAATGGTATCCAGGCTCACGGTGACGCTGCCCAGTTGCCGGCGCCACATGGAATTTCGGTGGATAGCCATTCGGTCCCGCAACAGGAGGATCGCCAACAATACCGATGGCCTCTTGCACCGTATTAGCCTGATCATGTGAAAGTGGCAACCCACCCAGGTAAAGGCGCAGTGCGAGTGTTTCCGAGACAGTTTTGAAACCCGATCGTTTTGCTTGCAGCATCCAGTCATAATTGGTTACTGGCGCGGCAGGCAAAACCGTTGCGGGCGTGGTAGTGGGATAAGCATAAGGGTTTTGATATCCTGCCGTGCCATAGTCGCTGTAACCACTATAAGGATCATTGTAAGGATCACCCGTATAGGTGCCATCCATTGATCCACTATCGGTAACATTTGTGCCGATTGTGTCGGTTCCTGCGGCAGATTGTCCTTGTGAGCGCCGGTAAATAATATACCCGACTACACCTAGACCGGCTATCCCACCAAACAGCAGTCCTTTTTTGGGGATGCTTCCTATCGCGGGTACGTGAACGGTGTTAGGCATAGTAATGGTCCTCCGTTGTGTACCCGTAATCTTGCGGAACTTTTGTTTCCTCGGGACCGTACGAGGGGTCTGGTGGCGGGGTTCGCTGAATGGGATCTATCTGCCACATCTCATTGGGCAGCATTTCGTGAGCCCTGCCAGTGCCGGCTGTGCGGTAATAGAACGGGCGTGGCATGACGTCCTGTTCTTTCGGCAACATGTCATAATGGCGTTCCCCACCAGAGTAAACCTTTTCTTTCTGCCCGGTTATCCGTGACAATATCGGTTCACGTGGCTTGTCTGTGCCCCGGCTAACCGACGCGTCATTGACCCGTGTCTGGTTTCGCTGGGCCATTGATGTTTGCATTTCGTACTGTGACGGATCGGATGGTTTTGCGTTAGCAGGATTACCCTGTGGTTTGTTAATCCACCCCTCGGAAACCGTTTCAGTAGGTATTACATAGGCAACTTCATTCAACTTGGGTGAAATAGCGCGGAACGTGCGGCGCGCTCCCCCGCGTGTACCCCGAAAAGTTTCGTTAACTGACTGCTGCACATTCCAGGGCGGCTGTGTTCCGCTATGTCCCCGGGAACTTCCTGGGTCTTCCCCCCAATCAGGGCGAGCGTCATACGCGACTCCAGCGTATGAACTGTCGTCATGGGTGTATCCCCACCGTTCCCGCTCCGTAATACTGTCAGGGATGGCCACAGGTGCAGGGGTGTGTTCACCCTCGCGCTGGCGGAGACTGGTCTGGCGGAGTGGGGGGCCTTCCCCGTATTGCTGGTGAACGGGGTTAATCCCAGTACCCCAGGAAAGCGCACCAGAGTAAGGTATGGCGTATTTGCGCTGCCATGCGCCAGTGAGTGGGAGTGCCATTATTACCCCTTAAAAACGCCGTACCAGATGAGTGTTCCGGCAACCGCATAGAAAGCCACCATCTGCCCACGTTTCTCTGGTGACTGCATCCAGTCCACATAACTAGGCGACAGGCCGAGCACAACGAAACCGGTGATGCCTACTAGTTTTCGGTTCACCAGTCACCACCAGGAATGAACGCCGCTATTAGGTTTACAATCCCAAAGTAGTCAAGTATTACTGCCACGGTTGTACCTATCACAGCAATGATAAGCACGCGTTTATACCCGACCGTTTGACCACTAACGCGAACCATTTAGCCACGCTCAGCGGTGTGCAGCAATCCCTGTGAGCCCTTAAACCCGACCTTGCCGACCTTTGCGAGACCGGTTGCGTGGATGCCAAATGCGGTTACCAAACCGATAACTACAACACCGGATACGAATACTTTGAGAAGCTCCATTATGCTACTGCCACCCTCCTGCGAGGTTTGATTTGTTTCGCAGCGAATGTTTCCGCTACCGTGTCCGCCACCGACTTACCATTAAACCGTGTTGTCACAGCACCAATAAGCACCATGACCGACAGTCCTATTGCCGCCTTATCGTCTACCCGGGCTAGCCCGTCGAAAATGGCCGCTACCAGTAGTGTGGCAACTGGTACCCGCCAGTTGACCTGCTTCGTCTGATACCATTCATTGCTGAATGTGACGGTGCCGGCAATGAGCACGATCCCAGTTGCCGTGGCTGCCATTAGTATCCCCCATGCGGAACATTGGCAGGATGCCCGTAGTTAGCGCGAATATAGGCCAGTCCTGATGCTATCTGGGCAGTCGCGCTGGAAATACCGCCACACTCGGGAGGGTTCCCGGGGTTACCGGGCGGAAATGGGCATACACTGCCGTGCCCGGGGATTGTTTTTCGCACTCCGTGACCACAGAATTGTGGAATGCCGTAGGCGTATGCGTCGTTTCCGCATGACGCACTAGTATTCCAGATCCTGTTGTTCCATCCTGATTCGGAATCCCACAAGCTGACTAGCGCGGCCCATTCTGCCCCAGTTGACCAGCCGTACCGTGCAGCCAGTACTTTCCCGATAGCCAAATTTTTGGTGCGTGAACCACCAGCCAGGCCAGGGGAACCCAAACCTGGCCCGGCTGGCGTGCTTCCTGTACCGGTGACGGCATATGCGGTCAAGGTTGTTTCTGGTTTCTTCCCGCTGATCAATGCCCTCAAGACTTCCGTCCATGCTTTGCCCTTGAGCCCTGACCATACGAGAATCGCACCACCACCGGTGATGATGAGATAACCAGCCTTGACGGGCATAACCTAACCGCCATTACTGCCGACCGTGGGAAGGGACAGGTTAATACCGGTTTTTCCGGCGACCATGCTAAGAAGCCATGGGCCGATCATCATTCCAGCGGCGAAACTGACAGCTACCCCCAGGGGGTGTGCTTTGACGAAACCTATCGGGTGCATGATTAGCCTTCCCTATCCGCCCATGCCGTTTCACCGGGCGGCGTTTGTTCTGCTGGTGGCCGGTACGATTCGGGATCGAATGGCTGCCACTGGTCCATATCTTCCCCGTGTTCCCCGGCGCGTTCGGTTTCGTAATGCTCGAAACTGCCATCAGGCTTTTCGAGGTACGCTTCCGAACCGCGTGGGAAACGGGTGCGAAGAAAACCGCGTGCACGTGCTTCGCTTACCGAGCGAAACAGGATTCGCCTATTGTCCTGACGGTGAGATGAACGAACCAGAAAAAACTGTGGTCCATCGCTCACTGGGGATGACTCTGTCCCGGTATCGGTTCGCCTGCTGGTCTGTGCCGCCATGTTACTGGCCTCCGGTAAGTGCCGCTGTGTCCTGATGCCTGGTTTGCGCGTTGCCCGCGCCCCCACCGCCGCCAGGTGCCACGTAGTTGACAACTTCATACAGGTTTCCGGCAACCCCAAAGTTGCCGTTAATAATGAAGTTTGACCCAGGAGAAGTTACCAGGTAACCGCGCCGCGTTTCCGCGCCGGGCCTTTGCAGAAAAAAGTCCTGATTGAAGTTGATGGCATAAAGGCCGTTCTCTTTTCCGGGAACAAGTCCAGCGTTGCGAACGTCGAAGCTTCCGGACGAGTACCCGTATTCCCGGGACATGGCCGCCTGCCATTCCGCTTTGGAGTACTGGGTGAGCAAGAAGTTGGCCTCGTATTTCAGGCCGATGAGTGGGTCGGGCCAGTTCGTTTCACCCGACGATCGGGCGCCTGCCGCGCCACGGTAAATGAACAGGTATTCGCGGAACGGGTACCCCAGCCCGGTAATAAGCTGGGTATTGATGACACCTGCCGCTGCGATTGGGACACTGCCCTGTGTCCAGTATTGTGTGGTCCCGCTCGCGGGCGGTGCGCCAGCAATGTTGCGGCCTTGCTTGTCTGCCTTTCGTGGTTCCCAGTAGAACTCTTGTGTGCCACGCACGCGGACGGACCATGCGGTAGCACCCGTGAACGCCGTGACAGCGGTGTTGAGCTGCATGATCAGTGTGAGCGTTGCTGTGTTGTTGACGGATGCGACTGGGCCGATCGGGTCACGGTTCACGATCTCCAGCGGAACCTGAAGTACGAACGTGCCCGCTGTCGCTGAAGCTGTGTATGCGGCGTTGGTGGCCGGGTCGTCTGCGAAGTAGTAGCCGCCCATTTTGTTGACGGCGTACCATGTGTATCCGTCGAATGGGCCGAAGATTGCTTCGTTGTTCACATCATTCAACTGTACCGACGAAAACAGAATGAACGGCCCGTCGGCGGTGATCGCGGAACCTGCCGTGGTTGTGTAATCGACACGTAGCCACAGCCGGGCGAGCCAGCCGGTTGCCTGCAATGTCCAGGGCTGAAGCGATCCTCCCGCTGTGTTGGTGAATGTCTGGTCGTAGTCGCCACCCTCCAGGACGTCCTGTGTACCAACCAGGAATGATCTGGGCCGTGCTGGCTGCCCTCCGCCGCGTTGCTGTGCGGCGCGTCCTCTGGATGGTGCTGCGGCGCGGTGACGGAAATATTCACGTTCACCGTTCCAGTGCCGTGTGTGTCGCAAGATACCCTCCGTGGGGTTATGGTTTCGGGTGGTAGCCCACTGCTGGGGTTAGGTGTCTACCACGTAAATCTCGGGACCGCTGCGCCGAATGTATAGCGCTTGTGAAATGGTCCCACCAGAGGGTACGCGAGTGGTTTTAAGCGTACCAGTTAGTTCTAGGATGAGGTCTGGGTCTACACCCCCAATCTCTGAGTATCGTTTCTGGTTGGTGGTGTCAGGGTCATAAAAGACGAAAATGTGCTCAGGGGCACTGTAAACATTGTAGGATATGAAACGTCCGCGCTGTAGCAAATTCCATTGCCCGCTGTGAGGACTACCACGCAGAAGGGAGGCATCCAAATCTTCCTTGGGCACTTTCAGATCATTCTCAACATGGTACCGTTCGTCAACAACAATGATCGTGGGGTTTTTGGTTTCCTGATATGACCAGAGAATGGCTTTACGAAACTCTGCCCGCAAATGGTCGTTGTCTCGTTTGGTATCGTTCATTGTGTGTTTGGGACGCAGCACCCAGCCGTTACGGTTACGGTCACGCGGGTTATAGGCTGGTGGCCAGGTTTCAACGATACGCAGGTTCAGTTTTTCTGCGGCTTTAGCCATTACCGGGTCACGACGGGGTGGTTTACCGGCAAGAATTACGCATTTGCGTTTGGGTGAGGTGGATTCACGGAGTAGCTGAAAACACAATGTGGTTTTACCGCGCTGTGTAGGGCCGATAAAGGTTACGTCCTGCCCATCGTTATAATCCCACACGTCATGAATAAAACGCTGGCGCGGGACAGTTTCAACTACCTGATGTGTTTCGTCTATCTGGTAGCCGGATGACATCAATCGACTCTGATTCGGCACTTGCTGGGTCCTCCGTGTCCAGAGATTTAACCTCATGTGCCCACTCGGTCAGTTCATGTTTAAAATTTCGTGCTTGCCGCCGGGTAACAGCAATTGTGATGAAAGCCAGTAATGACATTGCCATGGCAACCGCATTATCAGCAATACGGTTCACAGGAAACACTGCTGATGCGGCAACAAATCCTACGGCTAGAATAAATGCCATGACAACCGAACCGCCAAGAGGGAGGGTAATGATAATTACCCGGTGTAGTCGCGACTTTTTTCTGAATGGGTCTTTCAATTCGAACTCATCCTTCCAGTCATAATGTCATATCCTCGTGTGGATACGAGAATGTCTGGACTGTATTTGAGGTCTGGGTCGTTCCATTTCGCCCCATTCTCGTGTGCCCAGCGGTGAACGTTCAGAAAGACTTGGCAGTCCAGTGGGGTGACACCAGCTAGTCCTTGCCGGAAACAAAAGTACGCATGATACTGTTCATCGGTGAATCGCATGGCGTCTTGTTTGGAATCGTAAACGGTGCCTGTGGTCGATCCGTTGTCCAGCCGGAATGCCATGTAACTGTTGCGGAGGTCCCATGAGTTGCGAAAGGTGATTTGTGCGTTGATTTGATCAGCCATATGCCGGGCAGCGTCGGTGATCTGAACACACATTGAGCAAACAGCGTTACCGTGTTTGCACAGCGGGTTACGTCTCTGGGGGTTGTTCATTGATCACTGCCCCCATCTTTTTGAGTGCCGTAATAACGTCAGGATCTGTGAACACCTGTTGTGCGAGCATGTTTGGGTCAACAGTTTGTGACCGGAAACCGGCAAGAACCTTCCCGAGTTTGAAATGGAACCGGAAACGCAAGGCAATCGTTTTGCGTATCAAGGGGATTTTCACTGTGAACCGTGGAGGCTGTTCAGCAGTTTGTGCCTTGCGTTGTGCACGACGTTCCTTGAGAGTCGCTGGTGCTTGCTTAATAGCCGGTTCATGATTGCGGAAAAGTTGGGCTACCAGTGGGATTCCGGTAAGCGCGAACATAACCCATGGGTTAGCCGGTTCGGTGATCAGGTCAATCATGTGCCGCGCGGTCTCGCTCGATTCGGCTAGTTCACCGGTTGCGGCAGAGAGGGGCGGCCCTAGTTTAAGGACCGCTGCCGCGTCAGGAAAATTACCGGTATTGAGTGTGCCAACCAGCAATGCTTTAAGGAGCGAGTTGGTGCGCTTCTCGTATTCGCGGGCTACCGCTGTTTTGCGTTTCTTGATGAGTGCGGTGAAATCGGGTGCCCCAAAAATACTAGACCAGTCCGGTTCCTGTGTTTCTTCCTGTGTGTGAAAACCGTTACCGGTGTCTTCGTCCAGGATTTCAACCACACTTTTGCCTTTCTATGCTGCGGACGAGACGGCTGCCGGGTACATGGCCGAAAGGCGAGACCATTTTTGAACAACCGCCTCGCCCGCGAGCGGGGATCAGGTGCTCATAGCAGGATGGGGGCACATCCCGAGCACCCTACTGTCCAATATACCACATGACAGCCTCTCACTTTAAGTGGAGGGTGCCTCCGCTGACCCGGAGGGTACCTCCGGGTGTAGAGTGGTAAGTACCCGTGGGGCCAGCGGGGTCAACCGGGTACAAACCGTAGGAAGGCGGTCACTGTGAGTGACAAGTCTCAGGCCGTGGCAACCAGCGAAACCACAGACGGCCAGGTAGAAAAACTCCGGCCAGCGCAGCGCATGCGGCAGTTCATGCTCGCACGCGCACAAATGAATCGTGGCGAACGCGCAACCGATGTCCTGGACACACAAATGGACCGGATCATAGCCGCAGGGACAGAGCAGGAAATCTGGGACGCGGACGCTGGTGGCACTGTACAGGCACGCGACGCTATAGGACTCGAGGTCGAGATACACGCCTTCGAACCAGTCGAGAGCACGCGGCAGGACATCGAAACCCGCAGCGGCTACTACATCTCGATACAGGCCGTATGCCTGGGCGGGCCGGAAGAAATCCTGACCAAGAACGGTCTCACACCTGGCCAGGAGTTCGCACTGCAAACCGGTGCGGAACTGATCGTGGCGAAAGTCCGTGCGTTCGAGGCACAGGACATGCTCCCGGTTAAGGGAGTGATCGTGGGGGTTACCACCCAAAATGGTACTCTGCTGAAGTTGCGTCCTCTGCCTAAGCGAACCGTCAGCAAGTAAGGACTCTCGCTTAGGGGCACAACATGGCACGGCGAGGGTTTCTCTCACGCTTCAACCCAGCGAACATTTTGCGTACAGTCGCGACCGCGATTGAACGAGTGTTCGAAGGGGAAACGGGAGAGGAGCCCCGCCGTGTACCTGTTGCTAAACCTAAACCATCCCGGCGTGAACGAAAAAAGGAAGTTGATCCGTTCGCACAAATTTGGATGGAAGAACGACTTTCACGGCCAGGGGCTAGTTACCGGCGTCACCGTCAGTTGTTTTTTGAGTTGCCAGGAATCGTTAATGAAGATGAGGATGAACAACTAAGTTTGTGGCATGATTTTCTGCGAACAATTGACCTTAAAGGTAGTCATCGCAGAGAGTTCCAAAATACGTTTGGGGTGAATTTGAAACATGATTTTGACTGGGATGAATGGCGAGAAGTAATGGAATACAAGCGCAGAAGGGCAGCATAAAAATGGGTATGAAACGAATCATACAGATTGTATCCTGGCATATTTCTAAATGCCCGAAATCCACCAATGCAAATCGGTGATTGGATTGTGATTCCAGCGGCTATCGTGCAGAAACAGATGCGGATACGTGAACGTGACCGCATATGGCACGCGCGGCAACGCTACACGCACCCAACCAAAGACAAACGCCAAAACCATCACGCCAAAGACAGTAAAACTGCCCAGCGCGTGAATGCGCCGTTTATTATGTGGGATGGGGAGGGACCTCGCGATGCTGGTTATGCGTTGTTTGGTAACTCGGCTGGTTACGAAATTTGTCACCCATTTTTGAGAACTGAAGAATGTCTAGAATTGATTATGGAATGCGAATCAGAGAATCCTGACGCTATCCATTTTGGTTACGGCTTCAACTACGATGTGAGCATGATCCTTAAAGATCTACCACGCCGGTACATGTCCGCGCTCCATTCTCTAGGGCGTACAGTATGGAAGGATTGGGAAATTGAACACATCCCGCACAAATGGTTCAAAATCAAACGTGGCCAAGTCCAGACTACAATCTTTGATGTCCGTTCTTTCTTCGCCGGAAGTTACCTCGGCGCTCTTGACGATTTCGATATTGGAACTTATGCGCAACGTGAGAGGGTACGTGAAGGCAAAAACAGCCGCGCGGAGTTCGTGTGGTCCGAGATCAGGGAAATCCGGGAATACTGGCTAACCGAACTAGAACTAGGACCCCTGCTCATGGACAAGCTGCGCCAAGTCTTCGCCGATGCTGGGTATGTGCCCCGTTCGTGGCATGGTCCTGGGGCTCTTGCACGCATGGCGCTGCGCAGGCACAAGGTATATGACGCTATGGCCAAAACACCGGTTGAAGTTCAGTTGGCGGCACAGTGGGCTTTCGCTGGTGGCCGGTTCGAACTATTCAAGGCAGGGCACACGCAAGGAAAGGTTTATAATGCGGACATCAATTCGGCATATCCTTATTTTGCTACTCAGTTGCCTAATCTCGCTCGCGGCAGGTGGCGGCGTAGTCATAGCTTTGAGGCTAATACGTTCGGGGTATGGCATATTGCCTATAACGGGAGTCCTGATTCTTTCAGCCCTCAGCCTCTTTTCCGCCGTATGGTTAACGGGATGGTTGTTTGGCCTTACCGGACAGAAGGATGGTACTGGCAGCCAGAAGCAGAACTAGTAGCGAATAACCCCAATGCCAAATTTATTGAAGGATGGGTGTTTGATGAGGATGATCCGGATGACCGGCCATTCTTGTGGCTCGCGGAATACTATCTCAGGCGAAAGAGGCTGAAAGCTAATGGCTCAGCGGCAGAGTACACATTCAAACTCATCATCAATAGTGTGTACGGGCAGCTTGCGCAAAGGGCAGGATGGAACCGTAAAACTAAGGTTGCGCCTAAAAGTCATCAGCTTGAGTGGGCTGGATATATCACGTCAGCGTGCCGTGCGGCTGTATATAAGGTCGCTGTTTCCTGCGGGGAGAAAATCGTATCGATTGACACAGACGGAGTGTCATCACTTGCTCCAATTGATGGGCTACAATCGGGTACTAGGCTCGGAGAATGGGAATTGAGTGAATATGAGGATGGTATTTTCTGGCAGTCTGGTATCTATTCTCTCAAACAGGGGGATGAATGGGTTAAGGCCAAGACCAGGGGTATTCCTAAAGGGTCGTATACGGCGGAAGAGTTGCTCGATTGTCTGCGGCGAAATGAGCCGTTGCGGTTGTCTAAGAATGTGTTCATCACGTATGGCCTTGCGGACAACGGCCGCTGGGGGGAAGTCAACACCTGGATAAAGGAACCTCACGTGTTTGAAATGGGTGGTAACGGTAAACGGATACATTTCAGGCGGGCATGCAAGTTCGAGTGCCGTCCGCCGTTGCACAGGCTGGGAGCACCGTTGTGGGAGTACGGGCCGGAGGGTGACTGCATGTCTAAGCGTCACTGGCTGCCGTGGCTGGCGCCACCTGACCGGGTACAGGGTTTGATGGATGATTTCGCAATGTTTGACGCAAATCATCTTGACAATGACCAAGAGTGGATGAGAGACTATGAATATGTGGAATGATACAGGCCCAATATCACAGGGTAAAATTCTGACTGACATTTTGCAGAACCGAAAAGGTGATGCCAAAACTAAACTTCATGGTTGGACTGTCGCGGACCTGAGGACTCTACGGAGTGCAATAGAGGAATTGCATCTGCTTATTGAAAATGAAATACTGAGGAGAAAGGTATGAAGAGACACCTGAACTATGTTGAGCACAGGGCAATTCAGATTCAGCTCATCAACAGTATCAAAATGCAGTCCAACACGATATATGGGAAGAGGGATAAACCTACACTGAGATGGCGTATCAAAATGGCCGTACGAATACTCCGGTGGAAGGCGGTATCTTAATGGGTTCTCGTGAAATATGCGGTGCATGCTGGCAGTCTACAGATAAACCACAACTGTCTTCGCTTGTTGATGTGCATGGGCATCAGTGGTGGATATGTGCAGGGTGTGTAGATTTCCTGTGGGCAGCACGGCGCCCAGCTATGTCGGAGGAAGAGGATCGGGAAACGGAGATCACGGATGCGGAGAGAAGGATAGCGGAAGCGGTTATCAAAGGTCTCGGGAAAATGCTAGGGGAGAAAAATGGGGAGTCCTGATCGTGAACGAGTTGATGACGGGTACGAACCGGTACACATATATCCGGTAAGGGGATGCGGTGTTGTTCATTCTGGCTGGTGTCCTATGGAAAGGGGAAAGGCGATGGCGGTTGAATATAAAACGTATGGTCTAACCAAGGAGGAAAATGAACTGTATATCAGGGATAGGGCTAAACTATTCTGGGATCTAGCGGTCCGGTATGTCGAATCGAAATCGACGGTTTCAGTTGGTGAATGGTGCCGTCGTGAGGGGTATCCAAGGTCGTCTGCTATTAGTAGAATGGTGGTTGAATTGGGCGGGATCCCTAATCCTAATCCTCGTTCACGCTCTTCTTCGGCCTATCATTAATCATCTCGAGTCCATTCACCCTTAATCCCCGTCGAGTCGTAACATTGGCAGGCGGGGGTTTTACCTTTCCCAAGCATAAACATATCACCAGACATAAAAATAAACCCAGCGGGTTTACCAGCGAGAATGGCATGGGGA
>WNGL01004342.1_pt1 | contig 18744 bp, 17 predicted proteins | sample 5400591 | NCBI WGS metagenome assembly WNGL01 (sample SAMN13153377, study PRJNA577476) | soil metagenome | isolation source: 80 cm soil or saprolite under Garry oak tree replicate 1 | place: USA:California | collected 2016-06-15 | reverse complement strand
TAGGCTTTATTGCCCGCCAGGGGGCCTGTGATAAAATCTTCAGGGAATACAATGAGCTGAGCCTGCTCTGCTACGGCAACCTGGATAAACTGCTCGGCCTTTTTGAGATTCTTCTCTGGCTCAAACTGCTGAATCTCAATCTGCACAACGGCAATGTTACATTGCATAGAAACCTCACATGTGTTTGGTCTTCTCCTGGACGACTTCTCGCTTCTCCGCTGTCTCGAAATCCCCCTCCTTCTCCTACAGATACCATCTCTACCACCTCTACCACCTCACCCCTTCAACTACCCCACAAGCTATATCATACTCCGGTTGGTACCCCAATTCCACCCTCACGATTCCTTGACAATATCCAGGGCAATGCCATACACTTGCTTACATATTAGACACAGGGATTTTCATCTTTGGAGGCCACTTCATCTAACCGAGGCCTGGTCATAAATGATAGTGTGAGCTTTAGCGTATACTGTTGCCAGACTGAAAACAAGAAGGGTCGCGAAGGAAAGGAGAGCATCGATGCACCATACCCCTCCCAGCGTTTGTTCTTCGGCTCTACAAGCCATTGGAAACACACCTGTCGTCCGATTACAAAAGGTGGTTCCCCCCAACAGCGCCGAAGTGTTAGTCAAACTCGAGTATTTCAACCCAACCGGATCATACAAAGATCGTATGGCCCTCTCCATGATCGAGGAGGCCGAAGCACGCGGCACGCTGCGGCCAGGCATGACCGTCGTGGAGTACACAGGGGGGAGTACTGGCTCCTCGCTGGCATTTGTCTGTGCCGTCAAGGGCTATACCTTCAAGGTCGTCTCATCAGATGCGTTTGCTCGCGAAAAACTGCAAACCATGCGTGCCTTCGGTGCAGAGCTAACTATCGTGCCAAGCCAGGGAGGCCAGATCACGCCGGACTTAGTTCCACGCATGATCGAGGAGGCACGCAAACTCGCACAATCGGAGGATACTTATTGGACAAATCAATTATACAATGCTGACACGCTCAAAGGGTACGAGCAGATTGGCCAGGAACTGCTGGAACAGGTAGATGGGCCAATTCATGCCTTTTGCGGTGCTGTCGGGACTGCTGGAATGCTCATGGGTGTCGCCAGAGCGTTGCGTGGAGCCAATAGTCCGGCGCGGATCGTCGCCTTGGAACCAGCCACCTCAGCCGTCATCTCAACTGGCAGGGCTGGAACGCATCACGTCGAGGGGATCGGGATCGGGTTTGTCCCCCCGTTGCTTGACAAGGCCTACTACAACCAGGCCCGAGGAATTGATGAGGGAGAAGCACGCCACATGGCTCGGCACCTGGCACAAGAAGAGGGCATTTTCGTGGGAGTCTCCACTGGCTTAAATGTGACAGGTGCGCTCCAGGTAGCGCGAGAACTCGGCCCGGGGCATACCGTCGTGACGGTAGCGGTTGATACCGGGTTAAAATATCTCGCTGGCGATCTTTACGAGGTGTAACCTTGGGAGAGGGGAGAGAGAAAGCCAGGCTGGAGGCTTGCCCCAGCAAAGCTGTGCTCCTATCCTTGTGTTAGGCACATGCTGTAGTCTTTCAGAAAAGGGTCTGGACTTATGCATCGGTCTCAAGGCCTTTCTTAAGGCAGCCTGATGAATTATGACCAGGCCTCATCTAACCCGTTTACTTTTCTCTAACCCGTTTACTTTTCCTGGAGGATGGAAATTATGCCTGTCTCTGTCACCAATTCCAGGCTGATCTATGATGCGCTCAAGGCATGCGACGTAAAGATCATGTCAGCCCTGCCCGAAACCTGGCTCGTGCATCTCATCCGCATGGCGGACGAAGACCCGAACACAACGCTGATACGCATCGCCAAAGAGGAAGAAGCCGTCGGCATTTCGGCGGGTGCGCACCTGGCAGGCGTCAACTCCGCGCTGTTGATGCAAAACCACGGCTTCCTGGCAGCGATTAACCCCCTTGTTTCCCTCGCGTTACTCTACAAGATTCCCTTGCTCATGCTAATATCCTACCGTGGGACCTTCGGCGAAAAAGACCCCTGGCAGACACAGGGCGGCCTTGCCACCGAACCAATTTTGCGCGCCCTCAACATTCCCACCTGGCTTCTGACCGACAAAACAGATATCCACCGCCGTATTAAGGATGCGCAGACACTGGCTCATGCAGCGCTGCACCCGGTTGCCGTGCTGCTGACACGCGAAATCATGTGGGAGGATTGACGCCAATGCTACGTGTAGACGCTTTACAGGCCATATACCCGGACTTAGAGCAGCGCATCGTGGTCACCATTATGGGCGCCGTTGCCGCCGAACTCTACACCATCGGGCACCGCCACAACTTCTTTTACCTGGAACACGCCATGGGCCTCGCTTCCTCGATGGGACTGGGTATCGCCATGGCTATGCCCGCACACAAAGTAATTGTCATCGACGGCGATGGCTCGCTGCTGATGAACCTCGGCACGCTGAGCACAATGGCCCGCTACAAACCGGGAAACCTGCTGCACATCGTCTTCGACAACGAAAGCCTGCTCTCCGTAGGCGGCTTTCCAACCGCCACCAGTGCTGGCACAGACCTCGCTGGCATCGCCAGGTCCTCCGGAATTCCCAGTGTGCTAGAGGCCAACACCATCGAAAGCCTCACCACCGGCGTCAAAGACGCGTTGGCCAGCAACACATTGACAACCATCGTCTCGAAAGTAGAGGCCATCGGGCCAAAGTCCTTTCACATGGATTTACCCTTATTGGAGAACCGCTTCCAGTTCAAACGCTGCCTGGAAGCACTGCAAAAACAAACGAACATATAAGATATACATAGGGGCGCAATTATGACCTTTAACAACATCACTGGATCCGCCGTAGGGGCCGATTTATCGCGCCCACCGCCGATTTATCGGCTCCGGGGAAATCTCCCCCATCCCCACATCAAATTGTTCAACTTCATCCTTGCGCCTATCTTGGAAACCAATTCCCGCTCGTAATCGAAACGATATAGACGCTATCTGCAATTCCTGCAGTCCCTGCAAAAAACAAAACCACCAAAGGAGCCGAAAATGGACGTTTTAGCACAATTACTCGAAGAGCTGACCGCTGGCCGCCTGAAGATCGTCGACCTGACCACTCCCTTGGACCCGGAGACGCCGGTCATCGATCTACCTCCCATGTTCGCCCCGTCACCCGGGCTGACACTGACAGAAATCTCCCACTATGATAGTCGCGGCCCCGCCTGGTACTGGAATATTTTAAATCTGGGCGAACATACCGGTACCCACTTTGACGCACCCATCCACTGGGTCACCGGCAAAGACTTGCCCAACAACGCCACCGATACCATCGAGCCACGCAAGTTTATCGGGCCAGCATGTGTCATTGATATCACCACCGAGGTGCAGCAAAACCCGGATTTCCTGCTGACCATTAACCGCGTCGAGCAGTGGGAAGCCACCTATGGCCGCATTCCAAAGGGAGCGTGGGTCCTCATACACACGGGCTGGAGCCAGCGCAAGGGGCGTGAAGCATTTCTCAATGTTAACGAGGATGGTGCACACTCCCCCGGTTTTCACCCCACCTGCTCGGCTTTCCTGGCCAGAGAGCGGGATATCCTGGGAGTCGGCGTAGAAACCGTAGGCACCGACGCCGGCCTGGCCGGCGGCTTTGATCCACCCTTCCCCAGCCACTCCTACATGCACGGTGCAGGCAGATTTGGCATCACCAGCCTGATCAACCTCGATCAGTTGCCGCCCACTGGTGCAATCGTGATTGCCGCCCCCCTCAAAATAGTCAACGGCTCTGGCAGCCCCTTGAGGGTGATTGCGATTACGTGAATAGGAGCGACGAGCGAGGCCGTGCTAATTGCATATCTCTGATTATCGGCTTCGCTCTCACATCTTTTACCCTCCATGGATGCTGATTTCTTTCTGAACTTGCTGCTAACCTCCCAACGATTCAGCCCCATTTCAGCTATCCATCTTATTATTATCTCAGAAAGCAAATATGATATGATGAGCGCGTGCAAGGATGCTTTACGTGCTCAGATCGAAGGAGGCGCTACGCCATGCAGAAAAAATCAGCCCTAAGGCTCATTGTAACACTGAGTGCGTTACTTTCACTCCTGGCAGCTTGTAGCACAAACACGTCAACGAACAACACAACGACAACGGTAGCCCCGACTGTCCCACCAGGGGAAAACATTTACGTTCTTGATGGATATACCCCTCTGGGAAGCGCATCCTACGCTCAGCAAATCGTAGCAATGCACCCTGCAAGCGCTAATCCCAGCAGTCTCCTCTCTTTACCAGCTGGCCTGAGTTCGCAGGATCATCAGAGACTCTACACTGCAACACCGGCAAACGGTCAGACAACCATCTCTGTCATCAATACCCAGAGTGGGACAAAGACGCATACCTTTACCATTCCTGGCACGTATTCCACCGCTTCCGCGAGTTATGACAGCGCCGTTCTCTCGGCCAATGGACAGTGGATGGCGCTGCGAGAGCTAGGACAGAGTGCAAATGTAACGACGATCGAGCTCGTCGATACCCAGGTAGGGAAAGTGATGCAGACAATTCACCTGAATGGCGATTTCACCCTCGACGCCATCTCTCCCGCCGGGAAAGCGCTCTACCTGCTTCAGAGGCTCAACGACTCTCCCGGGCACTACTACGTCCGTGTCTACAATGTCGGTGAGAATGTCCTTGAGGACACACCCATCGTTGACAAGACAGCTTCATATCCCTCCGGCGATCCCAATATGACCGGCGTAGCATTGACACGGCAAGTGTCAAACGCCGGAACATTCGCCTATACACTCTACATTGACACACGGCGCAACTATGCCTTTGTTCACGAGCTGCCGCTCAATGACCAGGTCTACCCGACAATTGCGCACTGCATCGACCTGCCCGTCGGCAAGTCCGCCGATCTACTGCACTTCTACACTCTCGCCCTCTCCCCCGATGGCGGGACGCTCTATGCGGCAAACGGCGCGCTTGGTGTGGTCAGCAGCATCAATGTCACAAATGGTGATCCCCTGGGCATTTTCAATGATAAAGTCCAGAACACCGCCCACTTTAACCATGGCAATGCAAGTGTCAGCAACATCGAGAGAGGAAGAATGCTCTATAACGGTGCAGCGCTCTCATCAGATCAGAAGACCCTATACTTCGCGGGCATCCAGGGTTTATGGGCAGTGAACACTTCTAATCTCAATATACAGGGCTATTACCTGGCGCAACAGACTTTGACAGGCGTTGCCCTCAGTAGCGATAACCAGACGCTTTACGCGGTCGACCCGGCAAAAGGTATAACCTTGCTAAGCGCCACAACTGGGCAAATACAGAAGGTGATGCAAGGTGCTGCCCATAGTCCCTGGGGCATTGCATGGATCGTAAATTGAGGCTGCAGGTTGTGAAGAGCGACGCGAACGGATGAGACGAGAAACATGAGCAAGGGGCAAGAGAAAAATGCACATATTCTCATTGTCGACGACGACAGCCGCGTGACCAGCGCCTTGCGTCGCACGCTGGCTTACGAGGGCTACCAGGTTTCATCGACCTTAGACGGCGAAGGGGCACTGGCAATCGCTCGCACCAAATCTCCCGACCTGGTAATCCTCGACCTCATGCTGCCTGGCATCGATGGGCTAGAAGTCTGCCGGCGGCTGCGTGCAGTAGATGACGACATAACTGTGCTCATGCTCACCGCGCGCGATGCTGTAGCCGACCGCGTGGCCGGCCTGGAAACCGGGGCGGATGATTATCTCGTTAAGCCGTTCGCGCTCGAGGAACTTTTGGCACGGATAAAGGCGCTTCTGCGCAGGCGCAATCCTCCAGACATCCAGCGCGAGGTACTGTGCTTCGCGGACCTCGAATTGGATACCGCTATGCGACAGGCAAAACGCGCTGATCGCACCATTGAACTGAGCACAACCGAATATGAACTACTGGTCTTATTCCTGCGCAACCCGCGCATCGTCCTGACCCGCTCAATACTCATGGATCGCATCTGGGGCAGGGATTTTGAGGGCGGACCAAATGTCCTCGAGGTCTACATTGGACACCTGCGCAACAAGTTAGAGCAGAACGGTGAAAAACGGCTGATTCAAACAGTGCGTGGCGCTGGCTACGTACTCCGTGTTGCCGATTAAGCAGTAATAGAGGAAGTGATAGCCATGTACATTCCCCTACAGCTACGCTTGACGCTTTTTTATACGCTCGTACTGGCCCTGGCGCTCTGGTTCTTTGGGCAGATGGTCTACACCCAGGCAGAACAACGCGCCTATAGTGACCTGGACACAACCCTCAGTAGCCGGGCAGCCAGTGTGAGATTGGGCAAAGACCTTTTCATTGCCAACCCGCCTTCATTGCCTCTTCTCCTGCCCAGCGTTGACAGCGTGGGAACACAGGGAGTCTCCATTGAAATCCTGGATGACCGGCTTACTCTCCTTGCAACGACCTCTGGCTCCTCAACAGGCGGCCCGCAGACGTCCGTAGGCGATAATAGTACCAGCCCCACTCCCTGGGATGCCAAAGCAGCTCACACAGCTCTAGAGCATGCTGATTCACAGAGTGGCATTTACAGCACTGTTACCTACCAGGGTCAGCACGTGCGCGTCTATACCCTGCTGAACAATGACCTTGGTCAAAGTCATGTCATCCAGGCAGCACGGTCTGAGCAGGATATTGAGCAATCGTTGACCGATTTACGTCTCCTGCTCATTCGTGGCGGAGCGTTGGTTGTAGTGCTCGCTCTGGTGGGAGGCTGGTTTATCAGCTGGGGAGTACTCTCGGCGGTGCACCGTATGACCAGGACTGCCCAAAATATCAGTACCTCAGGCGATTTTCACCAGCGAGTACCGGAAAGATCCTGGTTTGGACGGGATGAACTAACCACCCTTGCCGCCGCATTTAACCAGATGCTCGCGAACCTGGAAGCACTCTACCAGCAACAGCAGCGCTTTGTCGCCGATGCCTCGCACGAACTACGCGCTCCCATCACTTCTATCCGCTGTAACCTCGATCTGCTGGCAAAAGCGCCCGACCTCCCGGCTGAAGAGGCCCAGGCAGCGCTGGCCGACGCCCAGACCGAGGCCAATCGCATGGGGCGCCTGGTAGGTGATCTCTTAACCCTGGCCCGTTCAGACTCCGCCCGGCAATCGCAACAATCTCAGGATGTAACCATAGCTAATGGCTATAAGAAGAACGGCGAGGAGAAGCAGCTGGTCGACCTGGATAGCCTCTTGCTCGAGGTCTTTCGCCAGTACCATCCTGCACTGGAAAACGGTAACATAGAACTGAGACAGCAGGGGCCAGGATTGCTGCTGCAACATATTACACCTGCCAGAGTGCATGGGGATGCAGATCAACTGAAGCAGGTTCTGGTTGCATTACTGGATAATGCGCTCAAATACACGCCGTATGAAGGCTCCATCTCACTATCGCTAACTACGGATGAGCACTACGCTATCGTTAAAGTGATCGACACGGGCATTGGTATCTCTCCCGACGACTTGCCGCACATTTTCGAGCGCTTTTATCGCGCCGACCGCGCCCGCTCCCGCAATCGTGGGGGCAGCGGCCTGGGCCTGGCTATTGTACAGAGCATCGTACTGGAGTATCAAGGAACAATTGAGGCTGAGAGCGCACCTGGAAAAGGGAGCACCTTTACGATGAGACTTCCGCTGCCAACATAATAGTCTGCAAGCGCAAATTCGATCACCGCTTTACTTATGTCAACCAGCACGATGAACTTGCGCGCTCTCCTTTACGAAAAACATGCGCAATTTTTACACACCTCCTCTAAATTGGGAATATTTCGTCATTGGTGCAAAGTAGAAGGTTAAGATTTCTCAATGCTAGATAGGTACTTTTCTGCCAGAAAATCATATGCCAATGAATGGCCCTCTCCCCGATGAGGTAATATCATCTTGTGTTATCTGTACTCAAAATAATTCAGAGTGTTTCATAGCGTACCGGTGTCCTACCTGAAAGGAGGAGGAAATTTCTATGCAGCAGCAATACAGGCGCAAAGCTGTCTCGTCATTTGTGCGACGTAAACGTTTTTCACTGTTCATGCTGGTTGGCTCGAGCGTGCCAGTTGCGCTGACGCTCATCGCCTCGACAGTATTCATTCTGCCGCGCCTGGGTTCTCGCGCCGCGGCGGTCAATGGCGATTGTACTTTGATTGTGCCTTCCAATCCTCTTTCGGCTCAGGGGCTGGCCACACCCTATCAACTCGTCGCAACTGATCCGGCGAACGGACCATGTAACGAGTCGAACAAGGCGCAGGCGGCCTTTGTTCAGGGCGCGGTGATCGATCCGGCAACTGGCCAAATCTCCATTTACAATCCGCTCGTCATTGACCAGGGAACCCAGCCCGCGGCAGCTCCCGTAGTGGCACAACTCCCAGCCAAGGGCGTCGTCGCGCTCTGGTTCGGGTTCAATGGAAACAATCTTACTCTGCAAAGTACCAAGGGCAGCTTGATACAGAGCAGATGTGTTAATGGGGTCAATGGCTCCATATTTGGGCAGTTCGCCTACTGTAATGCCCCGGCCTTCTTCAGAGCGGCCAACAAGGCCCTGCAAGCAGGTTTACTGAACGCTCCACCACTTGGCATGGCGAATGATGGAAAAACCTGTCCTTCGGTTCGTGATTTTGGTGTAGTGGACATGGATCAAAGCGATAATGTAGTGACTTCCTACCTTGTAACAGCCAATGGACAGACAGCTCAGATGACTGCCGCCAATATGACTGCATTGCAGACGACGCAGACGCAAGTTAATGGCAGCGACAACCGTCTCCTGGCGGTGGCCCTGGATGGTGCGCTCGGCTGCACTCCCTGGATGGCTCCTGACCTGGCTAATCCCGGCCATATGTTGCCCGCGTTGCCGCTCAACGAACTTCAGGCGGCTGTGCAACAGGCCCCTCCTGTCGCACGTGTGCCGGTGAATGATCCTATGGTACTCACCAACAATCAGCCCGATATCAACAAACTCAATGCCTATCGCGTAGGTGTCGATCAGTCCCGTGTGCCCACATTAGCAGCTGCCAGCACGAGAACCTACTGCAAGCACCTTCTCGCGATTGGGCCAGCACGTATACAACTTGATATGCAACTAACACAGGGACGGCCTTCGCCCGATCCCGCAGTCGCCAATACCCTCTTTACCTTTCTCGCACAACGTTTTGTTGCCAGTTACGGAGCCGCTGGGCTGAACTGTATAGACTTGCTGAATAAGCCCGACCCAATAACGGTAACAACTGACGCTAATGGAGTAGCTATAAGTGCAACTTATAAGACTGGTGCGGCTGATACTGCTGCCACTGCTGATACTGCTGCCACTCCAACCACCACTGCGAGTGCAACTCCAACGACTGGAGTACCCACTACACCGACCGCGCCGGCTACGAGTCCAACAGTGGTCCCAACGACAGACGTAGGTGTGACACCCACGCCAACAACTGGAGCGACTACTACGCCGGCAGTACCGGCTACAAGTCCAACTGCTACGCCAACAATGGGTCCAGGTAACTGATGCATCTGTACAACGTCAAAAGAAAGGATACGAAGTTGCAAAAAATAATTCTACCTGATCCATATGACAACGATTACATTCCACCAATCCCGAATAGGAAGACCAAACGTATGAAGAAGCGAAAACTTGTGGCAGTCATTACCGGTGTAGCATTACTCAGCCTGGTACTTACTGTCGGGTCTTCCATCGCGTATTTCAAGTTCAACACAACGCTTGCCAGCAATGCATTCTACCACAACAACCAGAACAACCAGAACTATCAGTCCCAACCAATGCATAGTGACAATCAGCTTGTTACCACCATTAACGGCCTGAAGGGAATCTCAGTCGTAGGAAGCACAGCCTTCATTGTGGACGGACACGGCAAAACCATCTCTGTTGATCCCAATCCCTACGGTGTGGCTATTGCTTCCACTGGCATGTCTGCATCTTCCACGCCTGGTTCCCTCAAGCCTGGCGATATCGTGGTGACGAACTTTGGCGCGAATGAGACTGGAACCACCCTTGTTCGTTTCCCTGCTGGAAAAGGCCCCGGCTCGCTTTTCAACACCATGACCAATCCTGGCACTAAAGGACCAGCGTTCGAGGCTTTCAACACACTGACTGGGACAGACTGGGTGGCGAACTTTTCCGCCAGCAATGTTCAGGTGTTCAGACCCAATGGCACTATCCTGGCGAACATTACCAGTCTCCTCTTCAACAAGCCCTGGGGGCAGGCATTTAATCATGGAATGCGCAATCCTATGGATGGATCAGTCGCCTCGTTCTTCACAACGAACACCGGTGATGCGACAATCGACCGTATCGATGTGATCCCATCCAAGAATGGTACGACCTTCCGCGTCTTCCAGATTGGTCAGCTTACCAGGATGAATGGCGGAACGAAGATTAACGTGACCTGGGTTCCATCGCTACAATTAGGCGGTCATCACTACTCGGATGTGCTACTTGCGCTTGACTTAGCAATGAATCGCGTAGCAGCTTATCCAAACAGCACCACCCTCAACACGACAACCATGCCCTCGACATCCCAAGGTATCACCGCATTCCAGGGCAAGCCGTTGAATATGCCGGGTGGACTAACTGTCAATCCATTAAATGGAGACCTCCTGGTGGTCAACCTGAATGACAACAACCTGGTAGAACTGAACCTGTCGCAAGACAAAGCTATAGGTGTTCACCTGCTCGACAATGTACCGGTAGACGCCCAATCAGGCAATGGTTCAGCGTTGTTCGGCGTCGCTGCTACTACAGATGCCATGGGCAACCTTGAGGTCTTCTTTACCGACGATAACATGAATACCTTGAATCTGTTGAAAATCTAGCCTGGTTTATATGGGTCGATCCAGGCATTAACAAAACGGAAGGCATCCCCTGCGGTTGCCCCCGTTTTGCTCTAGACGTCAGGCCTGAGCTGGCTACCCCCGCGAAGGTATGTCTACCTCGAGTAGCTGTGGAATCTACTGAGCGGTCCTCCCTCCATCAATAGGCACAACCTGACCAGTAATATAACTGGCCCCTTCAGAGGCAAGGAAGAGGACCGTAGGGGCAAGCTCACCCGGTTTACCAATACGTCCCATTGGCGTTGTTCCCACGACAACCGCCTCAGCGCGATCCAGAATGGCCTCGGTCATGCGCGTCCTGAACACACCCGGTGCGATACAATTGACGCGCACCCCGCGCCCAGCCCATTCTATCGCCAACGAGCGCGTCAGGTTAATGACGGCGGCCTTGCTGCTATTATAGCCCACCGTATTCAACTGTTCGCCGCTCAATCCAGCAATAGAAGCAACGTTAACAATTACGCCCTTGTTGCGCTCTAACATGTGCCTTCCAACGGCCTGCGACATCAAAAATGTACCGGTGATATTAGCATCGATCACCTGCTGCCATCGCTCCAGGGGCATCGTTTCCGCAGGTGCACCCCACGTCAATCCAGCATTATTGACCAGCACATCGATCTCGCCGCACTTTTCAAGGGTTTGTGCTACGACTTGTTCGACTGAGGAGGCATTCGCAACATCACATACAAAGGAATAAACAGATATGCCCTGACTCTTTAAATACTGTTCGGCTTCGTTGAGCCATTGTTCTCGACGTGCTGTAATGACCACGGCAGCACCAGCAGCGCCAAAGGCTTGCGCAATTTCTAAACCTAATCCACGCGAGCCGCCAGTAACGAGAGCCACCTCACCGCTGAAATTGAAAGAAACAGTACCCATAAACGACTCCTCAAAAACCAATTAACGCAACAATGACTTTTCACAACATCATCAGGCCAACCGTACTAGCCGATAATGCACTTTCAAAAATTAAACTGGATTAAGGCTGGAGGAGCCAGATAGGACGATGACGGGTCGTCATCGCATGGTCTCTCCTCTTCTCAAATGGGGAACTCCCTCTTTCTGAAGAGTATACCATAATCCATATTAAATTTTGAAAGTGCATTATCGGCGGTAATACGCATCAACCTCAGCTGCCTCACCGTGTCACCCCATTCACTTCGTTCAGGGCAAGCTCTGAGCACAGCATGACAGGGTTGCCTTGTCACCCTGAGCCGCAGCGAAGGGCCTGTCTGGATGGGCCTCGAGATGCTTCGCGGAGTTTACACTGAGCATAGCGAATGTGCTCAGCATGACAGCGTTCCGCTTTCGCCACCCAGAGCTTCCAACCGCCCAAATGCCTCGCATATGCTATGATAGGGGAGAAGGACGAGGAGATTGTCCTGCCCTTCCTGGATCGTTTGGCGCGCACCAATCACGAGAAACGAGCAAGAAGCGATGAGTTTTGCCGGCAGCATCCTGACCGAGGACCTGGAACCATTACGCCAACGCCTGCTATCCCACCCGCTCTGGACAGGGATCGAGGAGGGAACGGTGCAGCTCGAAACCTTGCGTGTCTTTGCGCTTCAAGACTGGTGGCTGGTGCGGGAAGCGTATCGTCTTGACGCGCTGGCCGTCGCCGGGATGCCCGAGCTTGACCTGCAAGACCTCTTGCTCGCCAAACTCGTGCCAAAGATTGGGGGCTACCAGTTGCTGCTGCGCTTCGGCGAAGCGCTGGGCCTGGCACGAGCGGATTTTGACGCCGTCCAACCGTTAGCTGGCTGTATGGCCCTGACCAACTTCTTCTACTGGATGCTGGCTTATGGCTCGCCGCCGGAGAAAATCGCCGCCGTCAGTGCTAGCGAGGATATCTTCATCCAGATTTGCGCCCGTATCGGCCCCGCCCTGATGCGCACGTATGGGATGAGCGCGGAGCAGGTCGCCTTCTTTACGGTTCATGAAGAGATAGGACAGAAGGTCACGCCCATTGATGCTCTCCTGCTGGCCCGCTACGATACACCCGAAGATCGCCAGCGCATTACGCGGGCTGTGCGCCTGAGCCACGAGTTCGAGTTGCTGTTTTACGATACGGTTATGGCAGTGGGTTGATAGCCTGATGGGACAGATGCACATCGCCCCTCACAATCTTGCCCCTCGTTTCAAACAAGCCTTCGGCATCGTCAGCATCGACCCGCTGGCTGGAGTCAACCATCTCCATGAACTCATTGAGGAATCCTTCAGCCTGGTGGAGACCCATCTAGGTGAGCTCAATACTGCACAAGCGCGAGAGCGGTTTCGAGAACGTCGCTAGAGGCTGTTAGGGACTCGATAGTAAAACCCGTACGTTCCACGGACGCCCCGAACACACTGGAAAGGAAAACATCTACAGCGTTTCGGTCGCGACTCGTCAGTTCCCGAACATGTGCTATACTGTTTGGGAACTTCTGTGTTGGAAACAACTGGTGATGGCATGAGGAACAAGGACGCTACCATTCCTGTTGTGCAAGGTGACACCCTGCTCTATCAACGGGGCGGGGCAGACTATCAACTGCCGGTGGGAACGCCAGCCTGGTATGGCTGGTTAAGCACAGCCCGCACCTTCGCCTTTCGCGGTGCATTCGGGACTTTTACCGCGCGCAAAGAGCAAGCGAGCAATAAGCGCGGTGGCTGGTACTGGCGCGCCTACCGCAGGCGCGAAGGAACGCTCCACCGGGTCTATGTCGGCAAATCGGAGGAGTTGACACTTGAACGGCTGAACGCCGTGGCAGTGACCCTGGCCGGACAGGACGGTGTTGATGGAGACGAGCGTGAGCCTGGCCAGCGTGTTCTGCAGGGACAGCCGGAGGCCACGAATGACAGAGGGCGTTTCCTGCAATCTTCAACAGGTGCCTCCTGGTCCCCGGCCGAACGCGGGGAAGCCTCCGAGACCGCGACCAGACGTTCCTCCACCCTCCCATTGCCACTCACGTCGCTCATTGGACGGGAGCGGGAGGTCGCGGCGGCCTGTACCCTGCTCTCACGTCCTGAGGTGCGCGAACTCACCCTCACCGGCACCGGAGGCGTAGGCAAGACGCGCCTGGCGCTCCAGGTCGCGACCGAGGTGCAGGGTGGCTTCACAGATGGAGTCTGTTTCGTCTCGCTTGCCCCCATTCATGATGCCGAACTGGTCCTTCCTACCGTAGTACAGGCACTCGGCCTGCAAAGCAGCAGCAACCGACCGCCACTGGAGCTGCTGAAAGCGATGCTGCGTGAGCAACACCTGCTGTTACTGCTGGACAACTTCGAGCAGGTGGTAGCGGCAGCACCGCTTCTGGTGGAACTGCTCGCCGCCTGTCCGCATCTGAAGCTCCTGGTGACGAGCCGTGAGGTGCTCCATGTGCGCGGCGAACGCGAGTTTCCGGTGCCCCCGTTGGCGCTGCCTGATCCGAAGCATCTGCCTGACTGCGAGACCATGTCGCGCTATGGAGCAGTCGCCCTTTTCCTCGAGCGGGCGGGGGAGGTCGTTCCTTCCTTCCACCTTACTACCGACAATGCTCCGCTCATCGCCGAGATCTGTGTCCGTCTCGATGGGTTGGCCCTGGCGATTGAATTAGCTGCCGCTCGTCTCAAGCTGCTGCCCCTCTCAGCACTGCTGGAGCGGTTAGAGCATCGGCTGGACGTCTTGACGGGTGGGCCGCGAGATCTGCCTGCTCGCCAGCACACCCTGCGCGACACCATCGCGTGGAGCTACGAGCTGCTCTCGAAGGGGGAACAGCAGCTCTTTCGCCTCCTCTCGGCCTTCGTCGGCGGCTGCACCCTGGAGGCGGTGGAAGCCGTGTATGGTGCGCTTGGAGGTGAGAAGGTACCCGTGCTGGACGGGGTGACGTCACTGCTCGATAAGCACTTGCTGCGCCAGACCCAACAGGAAAGTCGCGTGCAGGGCGACCGGCATTTGCTGATGCTGGAGACGATCCGCGAGTATGGCCTGGAGCGCCTTGCTGCGTGTGGCGAGATGGAAGAGGCCAGTCGTGTTCATGCAGCGTATTTTCTGCGTCTTGCGCAGGAGGCTGAAGCTCACCTGTTCGGGGCAGAGCAGGAGCGCTGGTTTGCCCGGCTGGAGCAGGAGTATGACAACCTGCGCATGGCGCTGAGCTGGGGGATAGAGCAAGCGGGAGGTGATGAGGGAGAACAGAAAAGAGAGATAGCCTTGCGGCTAGCAGGAGCCCTGGTCCGCTTCTGGGCGGTGCGTGGGCCTCTGAGTGAAGGGTTCGCCTGGCTGGAGAGAGCCCTGGCGGACACTGAGAGCGCCCCGGCACCCACGCGGATCAGGGCACTCAGCGGGGCATCCTGGCTGGCCTTTTTCCTGGGCGATGGAGAGCGAGCAGAGATGCTGTGTGAGGAGTGCCTGCGGCTGTATCGGGCGGCCAGGGAGACGAGGGAGGTACAAGATATGGCGGCATCACTGCTGTGGCTAGGATGGCTTCCCTTGACGCACGGCAATGATGACGAGGTTCGCTTCCTGCTTGAGGAGAGCCGTGCGCTCGCCAGAGACGTGGGAGACAAAAGAAACCTTGCCTACTTGCTCCATTTTCTCGGGATGGCTGCCATCGACCAGGACAACTATGCGGAAGCTCGTTCACTGCTGGAAGAGAGCCAGAGGTACTACAGGGAGTTAGGCAATAAGGAGGATCTGGTCTGGTCGTTCCTCTACCTCGGACAGCTCTTCTTTGCTCAAGGCAACGCTGCGCGTGCCTATGCACTCGTCGAGGAAGGACTTGAGCTCGCCAGAGGGACGAATTACAAGATAGGCTCAGCCTGCTCGCTGTATCTGTTAGGACGATTTGCGCTGGCTCAGGGTGAACTGACCAGAGCACAGTCCTGGCTTGAAGAGAGCTTGGCCGTATTTGAAGCATTGTGGTTGCAACCGAACATCGCCCAGGTCCTTTCCAGGTTGGCAGGCATCGCCCTTGTACGGGGCGATAGAGCGAAAGCCGGCACCTTGTGCGAGAGAAGTATCGCACTCTTCCGGCAGATGGACGACCGGGAAAGTATGGCCCTCTGTCTACAGGAGTGGGGATGCATGGTCGCACGTCGAGGAGAGACCGCATGGGCAGCGCAGCTCTGGGGAGCCGCCGGAACGCTCGGTGGTGCGACGCAAAGCTTGCGGCCATTCGATCTCTTCACCCTCTTTACCATGCTTGGCGAGCATGCTGACTATGAGCGTATGAGAGCCAAAGTCCGCGCCGAACTCGGAGAACAGGCCTTTGCCCAGGCCTGGGATGAGGGGCGGACGATGACGCCGGAGCAAGCCATCGCGGCACAAGGACAGCCAATGATGCCGGAGCAGGCCATCGCAGCACAAGGACAGCCAATGATCCCCGGCCCAACTCGTACGCAGGCCAGGTCGAACAGGCAAAAGAGCCTTTCGCCAACTTATCCTTACGGACTCACCGGACGTGAGGTCGAGGTGCTCCGGCTGGTGGCACGAGGACTGAGCGATGCCCAGGTCGCTGAAGCCCTGGTTATCAGCCCGCGCACCGTCAATGCCCATCTCCGCTCCATCTACAGTAAACTGAACATTACCTCACGCAATGCCGCGACTCACTTTGCCATCGAACAACATCTCATTTAGTACACTAAGGCGCAGATATATCCGTGGTTGTGTAAGACCTGTGTACGTCTATTGGAGGCTGGGTCATCAATTCCTATGATGGATGTATCTCAGCCTCAATGGACTAGCGCGATGTGATAACACGGCAGCACTCTCCTTGAACTGTCATGCTGAGCGCAGCGAAGCATCTCAACTTCGTTGACCACGTCAGCGCCGACCTACACCACTCTCCTTGAACTGTCATGCTGAGCGCAGCGAAGCATCTCAACCCTGGTAATAAATACACACTTGCCTAGGTAGGGCTTCAGTGTGAGGCGTTTCCCCATCACCCCCGTCACTCACAGATAGGCAACACCAATACGTTGCTTTGCCGATGTGTCAGCAGGCCCAATACAGTAGATTCTCAAGTAGCTGGCCATGACTGACATGCCAGAACAGCAATAGCAGATGTGCGAGACAGGAGGTTTTCTCATGATTGCAGTACGTATCATACGAGTGATAACAGGTGTTGCTGGCCTGGGAGCACTGACCCTTGGACTGTTATTCTGGATTGCCCAGATTGACTTCATAAGTTTACACATGTTGTTTGGCCTCATCGTGGCCCTCTCTCTTCTGATCCTTGGGATCGTGGGAGTGTTCACCAGAGGATTGAGGCTACTTGGAGCTATTGGGATAGTCTATACGCTCATCGTTCCTGCCTTTGGATTGATGCAGGCAACGTTGCTGGTGGGTAGCCTGCACTGGCTGATCCAGACGGCTCACCTGCTGGTGGGCCTTGGCGCACTCGCGTTAGCAGGGATACTCAGTACGCGCTACCTACGTCTCAAGCAGGTGACTGCCAAAGGTGCTCCACCTGAGCATGTCTTAGTACAAGTGAAAGAAGACTAAATAAAAGAAGGAACACAGACCATGTCGAAAAAACTGTTTGTCATCCTGCTCCTCCTATGCAGTGTGATGACTTTGATCCTGGCCGCCTGTAGCGCCGATAGCGCGACCAGCGCCGATACCAGATCAGCACCGAACCAGGTGCATATGAACACGACGAATTTTGTCTCGTCATCCATCGACATCAAAAAGGGGGAGAGTATCGCACTGATTGATGATACGCTGATCCCCCACACCATTGCGAACGGAACATGGGAAAATAGTACGGCGAAACCGGCCAGAGAGCCTGGCGCTCCGGAGGTCAAGGACGTGCAGATCAACGGCTTCAGTCAAGACACCATCGGCCCCTTCACCACTACCGGAACATTCCATCTCTACTGTACCGTCCACTCCGGTATGAACCTGACTGTCGTGGTGCAATGAAAGAAGAAAGGAGGTCGTCTCATGCTGACATCTCGCTCGCAGCTTACCTATGAGGTGAGTGAAATGAAGCGATCAAGAGAGATAGAAGGAGAGCGGAATGACCTCGTACCAGGGTCGCAATGTCGTAGCTCCGCTCACCGCGCTCACACGGAAGGCGACTGCGTGGGCAGAGAAGCCGTCTCTGGAGCCGCCAAACTCTGCGATCTCTTTTGAATGGACAACCACGCGAAAAGCAGATTCAGCACGGCGAACCCGTCGGTGATCAGCACACCGACGAGCATCTGGGTCGAAAAGCTGGCAAGGAAGGTCCAGGTGATCCCCAACACCAGGGGACCGCAGACCGATCCCAGCCGGCTTGCCAGGTTGGAGAGCGCGCTGGCGGCCCCCATCGTTTCCCGCACGCCGGCACTCATCACGAGGGTCTGATTGGGCCCGGTGAAAAGACCAATGCCCATGCCGATGAGCAAGAGGCGCCAGGCGAGATCGAGTGCGGACGTCGGCGACTGCACAATCAATGAGAGCATGAGCATGCCGACGAGTAGTAGGCCGGAGCCTGCCAGGATGAACGGTTTAGCTCCGTAGCGGTCCGTCAAGTAGCCCCCCACGAATCCCATCACCCCCATCCCGAGTGGCATACAGAGCAGGATCAGGCCCGCAAGGGATGGGGCAGTGTGCTGCACCGTGTTCATGTCAAATGGCAAGAGGTAGTAGAGCGCGGTGCCAACCGTCACACTACAGAAAAACGCCAGCACGCCCCACAGGAACGGTGGACGGCGCAGCAATCCTCCCATGTGGCGGTAGGCACCCGACCCTCGGTGTCCCAGGCGCACGCCGCGCAGACCGAAGAGCCCCAGCAGCGCTGCCAGGAGACAGGCCGGCACGTTCACGAAGAAGATGGATGACCAGCCAAAGCCCGCCAGGAGCAGGCCGCCAACCCCTGGCCCCGCGACTCCGCCCAGCGGGGCGAGTGCGCCAATAAAACCCATGGCCCGCCCACGCTCGCTCGGTG
>WNGL01003537.1_pt1 | contig 18745 bp, 16 predicted proteins | sample 5400591 | NCBI WGS metagenome assembly WNGL01 (sample SAMN13153377, study PRJNA577476) | soil metagenome | isolation source: 80 cm soil or saprolite under Garry oak tree replicate 1 | place: USA:California | collected 2016-06-15 | reverse complement strand
CAAAGGAACAAGCCTGATCAACATTGGCGCAGAAATGGAGGATACCCATGTGTACGTTTCAAGATAAGCATGCTGTCTTAGTGTGCGATGTAGCTATTAGCCATGTGCGAAGGGCCATTGATACAGCGTTCGGTGATGCGGTTCAGTATTCGACGGTTGAGGGACAGGGAACGCTCGTTGAGGCAACCCCGACTGTTGACGCCGAACGCTTTCAGGAGCCGAAATATTAGCGGCTTCAATCTTTCGTCAAGGCCATTACTTACCAGCAAATGGCTACATCACGATATTGCTGGGTTAACTTACAAAAAGCATACCCACTCAATACTCTTCATGAGTTCCCAGTGATATTACTCTCGTCTGTTTCCTTTTCCTCCTCGACAATTTCCTTGCTGACCTCCTGGATGTCCATTCCCAGGCGGCGGGCCAGTTCGGGATCAAGTCGGCTGAGATGATACAAGACCTCCTCGTGCTGGGCCTCCATACGTTTGATAATCTGCATGATGACTGTGTCCTGGTGATCCAGGTGCTCCATAATGTTGCGGGTTTCTTCCTCGCCCTTGATGTTGCAGTGGTAGTCGCTCTCGGCCATGATGCGGTCCTTCTCGGCCTGGCGGTTCTGGGACATCATTATTATCGGTGCAGAATATGCCGCTTCAAAACTTAACATTAAGTTGAGCAGTATAAACGGATATTCGTCGAAGGGTCTGAAGATTAACTGTATACTATTCAGCACTAACCATGCTGCCAGTATACAGCTCTGGATGATGATAAACCGCCAGCTACCCATAGTAGCAGCCACACCATCTGCAATCCTCTGCCCAACGGTCATGCGTTCATCGGCAACCTCATTGACATCAATAACGGGAGGATGCTCGTGCTTAAATTTGGGAAATTTGAAATGAATCCCCTCTAATAAGCCTTTACGCTCGTGTTGATGCACGCGTGTACGATTCTGGACAAGCGCGTCCGAGGATGGTGTGATGTCCACGCGTTTCTCCTTTCCTTAGTCGGCTGTCAGCACCCAAGCAATTTGGCGATCAACATGCGCTGTACCTCGCTGGTGCCTTCACCGATTTCATTGATTTTGACGCTGCGCCAGTAACGCGAGACGGGATATTCGTCCATGAAGCCGTAGCCACCATGTATCTGCACCGCTTGATCTGCCGCGCGTTTCGCGGCCTCCGAGGCGAAGAGTTTCGCGATGGACGCTTCCCTGGTATAGGGTTTGCCCTGCATCTGTAACCAGGCAGCTTTATAATACATTAAACGAGCTACTTCTATTTCTGTATCCATATCGGCCAATTTGAACTGGATGGCCTGGAATTTACTGATGGGCTGTCCGAACTGCTTGCGTTCCTTGGCGTAGGCCAGACTCTCATCCAGGCAGGCCTGGGCGAGGCCGACGGAGAGCGCCGCGATAGCGATACGTCCACCATCGAGAATCTGCATAAATTGCTTGAAGCCGTCCCCACGCTGGCCCAGGATGTTGCCTTCGGGCACAACGCAATCTTCAAAGGTCAACGGGCGTGTATCAGAGGCTTTCCAGCCCATCTTCTTGTAGGCGTTGCCGATGATGTAGCCGGGGGTGCCTTTGGGAACGATGATGTTGGTGATCTCGTTACGGCCATCAGGTCGCTTGCCTGTTACGGAGGTGATAGTAACGCCCCCGGTCATATCGGTACCGGCGTTGGTGATGAAGCTCTTAGAGCCGTTGATGTGCCAGTTCCCATCTTGCAAGTAAGCGCGCGTCTGGGTGCCGCCTGAATCGGAGCCTGCTCCGGGTTCGGTCAGGCCAAAGGCCCACAGTTGTTTACCGCTCGCCAGGGGTACCAGGTACTGCTCTTTCTGCTCTTTGCTGCCAAAGAGATAGAACGGGCTGGCTCCCAGGGAGGTGTGCGCTTCCATGGTTATGCCGACCGAGACATCGCCGCGCGAGATTTCTTCAATGGCGATACAGTAGGAGAGGAAGTCCGCACCCGCGCCGCCGTATTCTTCGGGAAATGGCAGCCCAAGCAGCCCTAATTCGGCCATGTGACGAATGAGTTGATACGGGAATTGCCCGGTGCGATCCATTTCTTCGGCCAGGGGTTTGATCTCTTGTTCCGCGAATTCCCGGCAGGTATCGCGAATTGCCTGTTGCTCTTCGTTGAGCGTGAAGTCCATAATGTCGTACTCTCTTTCTTTGGCTTGCACTGCTTTGTGCCACATATGTAACAATGACTTCTGCTTCATCATTATACGTGGTTCTGGCAAGGATTTTGAAGAGAAGACTGATAAGCGGTGAGGTTGACCTGATTAAGCTCTCAGGGCAGGGGCAAGCCCGGCCCGTACCCTATACGGGTGGACATCCCGTTCGTGTAGGGTACGGGCCGGGCTTGCCCCCGCCCTGGAAGGGGGGACGACGCAAGCATCTCTACAGATTTACTGCCTGATCGCTCTTTTCAGTGCTAGCTCCAACGCCGCGGCGCAGCATGGGTACTTTGTCGAGAGCTTCCCAGGGTGCGTCGATGTCGGTGCGGCCAAAATGACCGAAGGCGGCGGTAGGCTGGTAGATGGGTCGGCGCAGGTCCAGCGCCTGGATGATGCCCGCCGGGCGCAGATCGAAATGCTCGTTAATCAGGCGGATGATTTCTTCGTCGGAGACTTTACCTGTGCCGAAGGTATCTACGAAGAGTGATAAGGGGCGTGCGACGCCGATGGCGTAGGAGATCTGCAATTCCAGGCGGTCGGCAAGACCGGCGGCAACGATGTTTTTGGCGATATGCCGGGCAGCGTAGGCCGCGGAACGGTCTACTTTGGTGGGGTCCTTGCCGCTGAACGCGCCGCCGCCATGGCGGGCCATGCCGCCGTAGGTATCAACAATGATTTTGCGCCCGGTAAGCCCGGCATCACCCATCGGACCTCCTGTGACAAAACGGCCGGTTGGATTCACGAAGATCCTGGTATCGCTATCGATCAGATGAGAAGGGATGACAGGTTTGATGATATGGTCGATCACATCCAGGCGAATCTGCTCATGATCGATATAGCTAGCGTGCTGTGTTGAGATGACGATGGTATCTACGCGCACCGGGCGGCCATGGTCATACTGAACCGTGACCTGGCTCTTCCCATCGGGGCGCAGATAGACCATGGGACCTGTACCGCCCCATGATTTGCGCCGCACCTGCGAAAGCTGGCGGATGAGTTTGTGCGCGAGGCTGATGGGCATGGGCATGTATTCGGGGGTTTCGTTGCAGGCAAAACCAATCATCATGCCCTGGTCGCCAGCGCCGATGCGCTCCAATTCGTCATCGCTCAGGTGGGCTACTTTGGTCTCCATTGAATTACTAACCCCCATATCAATGTCGGGTGACTGCTTGCCAATGGAGGTAACTACGCCACAGGTGCGGTAGTCAAAGCCGTAATCCGCGTTAATATAGCCGACCTGCTCGATGGTTTTGCGCACGACCGCCGGCATATCGATCCAGGCGGAGGTGGTAATTTCACCCGCGACCAGTACAAGGCCGGTGGTGGTAGCAGTTTCGCAGGCGACGCGCGCCATAGGGTCCTGGGCTAGAATCGCATCGAGGACGCCATCCGAAATCTGGTCACACAGCTTATCCGGATGTCCTTCGGTCACCGATTCGCTGGTAAAAAACGATTTCGGATTTTTCATGAAATCGCTCATAATGGGGTCTGATCTCCTTTCGATACTAAACAAGCCCTTACGTGCCCGACTCCCATGAGTTCAGGTATTTATCCTGCTCAGGAGTCAGCGTATCGAGGCGCACGCCCATAGCATGGAGCTTGAGGCGCGCAATCTCTTTGTCGATCGTGGCGGGGATGGTATAGACACGGGGCTGCAAATTCTTGGCAGAGATGAGCATGTATTCGGCACCCAGAGCCTGGTTGGCAAAGCTCATATCCATCACGCTGGCGGGATGGCCTTCGGCGGCGGAGAGGTTGATCAGACGACCTTCGGCCAGCAGGTGCACCTGGCGGCCATCGGCATAGGTGTATTCATCCACAAAGTCGCGCACGCGACGTTTGCTGCTCGCCAGCTTTTCGAGTTCCGGGATGTTGATCTCGTCGTTAAAGTGACCGGAGTTGGCCAGCAGCGCGCCGTTCTTCATGCGCTCCAGGTGCTGACGATCAATCACATTGATGTTGCCGGTCGCGGTGACGAAGATATCGCCCTGAGCCGCCGCTTCGAGGCCCGGCATCACACGATAGCCATCCATGACGGCTTCCAGCGCGCGGGTGGGGTCCACTTCGCAGACGATAACGTTTGCTCCCATGCCATGCGCGCGTGAGGCGATGCCGCGCCCGCACCAGCCGTAGCCGAATACCACGAAGGTGCGGCCCGCGAGCAGAATGTTGGTCGCGCGAATGATGGCATCAATCGAACTCTGACCGGTGCCATAGCGGTTATCAAACAGGTGCTTGGTATCGGATTCGTTGACCGCCAGCACCGGGAAGCGCAGGACGCCATCCTTCTCCATACTGCGCAGGCGAATGACGCCGGTGGTGGTCTCTTCCATGCCGGCGATGATGGCGGGAAGAAGTTCGGTGCGGCTGGTATGCAGCGTGGACACGAGATCGCAGCCGTCATCCATGGTCATGTGGGGCTGGTGGTCCAGCACGGCGTTGATGTGGCGATAGTAGGTGTGTTCATCCTCGCCTTTGATGGCGTAGGTGGGAATGCCGTATTCGCTAATGAGCGCGGCGGCGACATCATCCTGCGTAGACAGGGGATTGGAGGCGCACAGCACCAGGTCGGCGCCGCCGGCTTGCAAGGTGAGGGCCAGGTTGGCGGTTTCGGTGGTGATATGCAGGCAGCCCGCCATGCGTACGCCCCTAAAGGGCTGGTCTTGAGTGAAGCGTTCGCGGATGAGCCGCAGGACAGGCATTTCTTTGGCTGCCCATTCGATGCGGTCTTTGCCGCGCGCGGCCAGGAAGAGGTCTTTGACATCTCCCTTGGTTGAGGTGGTCATGAAATAGTTATTCCCTTCTGTGAATATATTACTTTATTGTTCTTTGGGTAATAGCGCCGCTACTAATAGTACCATTTTTTCAGAGATTCACCAAACTCCTACTTCAATAGAGGTCGCCAGTTGGGATCGAAGTGCGAGCACTCGACGAGAGCACGATAGCGCACGGCTACGTCGTCCATGGTCAGGATGCGCAGGCGGCCAATACTGAAGTCCTCGCAGACGAAAGAGCCGATGATGTTGCCGTGTACGACGCCGCATTTGATATCATTGATGGAATAGCAACCGCCGGGTCGTGGTTCGATGGTCGAGAGATAGCCCAACAGGCCACCGGCGAACGCATCGCCCGCGCCCGTGGGATCGATGACTTCTTCGAGCGGGTAAGTGGGGGCGCTGAAGAAGACGCCATCCGCGCTAAAAAGCAGCGCTCCATAGCTGCCCTGCTTGACGACGACGTATTTCGGACCTAAATCAAGCAAGTAGCGCACACCGGAGACAATGCTGGGACGACCTGTGTACTGGCGCACCTCTTCTTCGCTCATCAACAACATGTCCACGCGCTTGATGACTTCGGTCAATTGCGAGCGGGTGGTCATGATCCACAGTTCCATGGTGTCAAGCACGGTGAGGCTAGTTCCAGGTATCTGTTCGAGAACTTCCATCTGCAATTCAGGCTGAATATTGGCCAGGAAGAGCAATTGACTATTGCGATACTCTTCAGGAATGACGGGGTGAAAACCTGCATAGACGCCAAGCTGCGTATCCAGGGTGTCACGCGCGTTCATATCCATATGGTATCGCGCCGTCCAACGGAAGGTAGGACCCTCCACTATCTGCAAGCCAGAGAGATTCACGGGACGTTTGCGCCAGAACTCCAGGTGTTCGCGTGGGAAATCGCTGCCCACTACCGCTACCAGGTTAACCTGGCTATAGAGCGAGGCAGCCGTTGTAAAATACGAAGCAGCCCCTCCCAGGATTTCCTCAGCCCTGGCAAAGGGGGTCTCGACGGTGTCGAGAGCGACAGAACCAACAACCAGAATGGACACTCCTCCATCCTCCCTTTCAAATACTATAGTTACACATGATATTCTTCTTTGCCCAGCACATGCTCAGCATAGTCGGCGACAGTTCGCACAACATCGATATCCATTACTCATTCGCCTCCCCAATCATATGATAACCAGCGCAGAGCGAGCGTAAGGATTCCGTGTACGGGGGGCGAGCGATGCCAGCCTCGGTGATGATCGCGGCCACGTAGTTGTGTGGAGTCACATCAAAGGCTGGATTGGCTGCATGTACTCCATCAGGCGCGACGACGACTCCACGCACGCTTGTTACTTCTTCAGGGCTGCGCTGTTCGATAGGAATATGTTCACCGGAGGGAAGCTGCAAGTCGATGGTGGAGCGAGGCGCAACCACGTAGAATGGAATATGGTGGGCATGCGCCAGTACTGCAACGCCGTATGTACCGATCTTGTTGGCGACATCGCCGTTGGCAGCAATGCGATCAGAGCCGACGAAAACAGCTTTAATACCGCCATGACGCATAAAATGCGCTGCCATATTATCGGTAATCAAGGTCAAGGGAATGCCTTCCTGTTGCAGTTCCCAGGCAGTCAGCCGCGCGCCTTGCAGCACCGGGCGGGTTTCATCGACGAAGACGTGCAGCTTTTTCCCGGCCCGATGCGCAACATACATGGGTGCGAGGGCCGTACCCCAACCGGCAGTGGCCAGCCAGCCAGCGTTACAATGCGTCAGCAGCGTATCGCCATCAGCAATCAGTTCCGCGCCATATTGTCCCATGCGCAAGCAGGCGTCAAAGTCCTCATCGGCGATGGCTTGCGCCTCCTCTAGTAAGCGCAGCGCCAGGTCGGGAAGAGCATATTGTTCACGAATGGCACCCCGCATGCAGCGCTGCATACGCTCTATGGCCCAGAAAAGGTTGACTGCGGTAGGACGGGTACGGCGCAGCATGTCGCCGACCCTGAGCAGATGATCCTGAGCCTCAGCCAGGGTAAGCGCTTCACCCTGCGCGCGCAGCAGGCGATAGAGCGCCAGGGCCATGCCGAAAGCCGCCGTTACGCCGATAGCAGGCGCGCCGCGCACTTTCAAACTGCTGATAGCGTGCGCGACCTGCTGCTCGTGGGTCAGGGTAAGTATGACCACTTCACCCGGAAGGAGAGATTGATCGATCATACAGACAGCTTCACCCTCCGTGTCTTGTTGCCACCAGACAGTACGCATATCTCGCTGGCCCTTTTCATAGATCATAGCCCAGGTATACTCCTTCGAATGTTTACCCGCTTCCCGTTAAAAGCATGCTGCTTTTGCTGCCTTGCATCATACACTGGCAAAAGATCACCGTCAAGAAAACTGGTAAAACGTCCTCAGGGGTCCAAATAGTAAGGGAGGGTCATACTTTCCCCCATTAGTACTAACTTCAGGGTCACTCGTTTCAGTGATTCCGGCAAATATGCTAACATGATACTCAACAAAGCACATCGAATGCTGGAATCAAACACCGATTTGAATGTTACTGAAAGCGTTGATTGTCCGTTCCACTACACAGAAGGATGTAAGTCTTTCCGCACCCGCGAGAACATCGAGCGGCTCGGAGATACGGCCCTATCACTTGTATGGAACGGACAAGTTGGTAGCTATAGCCATCGAAGGGACGTAGCGCATGGCCAGGGTGGAAACCAAGGAATCTTCCTGGTCCTTCGACCAGATTTACGACGAGTATAAGACACCGATCTATAACTATATGTATCATCTGGTTGGGGACCGTGAGCAGGCAGATGATCTGACTCAGGATACCTTTTTGAAAGCGTTTCGCGCGCTGCCAAAAATGGATGCAAACCTGAAATTGTCAGCGTGGTTGTATCGTATCGCAACGAATACGGCCTATGATGCTCTGCGTCGTCGGAAATTGATCGCCTGGCTTCCCTGGCAAGACCTCGATCACGAACCAGCGGATGTAGAAGGCTCTGATCCTCAGGAAATCTACGGGACAACGGAACTCGTACGCGCTGCTCTCCGTCGCATGCCCCAGCAGTACCGGGCTGCGCTGTTGTTGTATACTCAGGAAGGGTTCTCCTACAGCGAGATCGCCAAGGCCCTGAATATCGCTGAGAGCGGTGTCAAGATGTATCTTTCCCGAGCGCGTCAATCGTTTAGAGAGCATTATAAAGCACTAGAGCAAGGCGGAGGCACAAAATGAACTGCGAGCAAGTCGAGGAACTGCTAAGCGCTTACCTTGACAATATGCTCGCACTCGAAGAACGCCGCGCGGTTGCTACTCATCTCAAGTCTTGCACAAGGTGCACCGCTACGCTTGCCGACTTTCGCCGCAACGATGCATTACTCAAGCGACTTCCGCGCGTCAGCCCTGACCCGGCTTTACGCGAACGCATCTTCACTTCACCAGAGATCCTCGAACTGACAGGCACTTTCGACGCGCCCGATACCTTCGAGGGCAGCAACGATAGACCGGTTGAATGGACGGTTCCCAAACTGCCCGTTAACAGCCCCCGCCGCGATACGCCGGGTCGTCCTCATTTAGTTGCCATCCCTGGCGGGCGCAGCACAGTACCGACACCGTCAGTCAGACCGGTAGCGCCTCCCCGGAAGCGTCGCAATACAAAAAGCCTGCGCATCTTGATCGCAGCGCTGGCTGCCACGCTGATCCTGACCCTGGGCATTGGGGGCTTTATTGGCGTTAATAGCTGGTTTCATCCAGCAATGACCATCAATCCTGGCGGAATTACGCCTCCATTAAATTCAAATCCGCCGGGGATAACACCGCTTTCGGCAGGGCTGCGTTTTGTATTTCTGCGCGGCGGGTCATTATTGAGTGTGCGCGCCGATGGCAACAACCCGCAGCCTGAACGTTTGACGCCGAGCAATGTGATAGTCGCCTCAAACTGGACGGTAACAGCGCCTTTACCCGGACGCTCGGCGGGCGACATGCTCGCCTATATCGATCTGCAGACGGCCCTTGTCCACATTATTCGTAGTGATGGACTGTCGGATACCGTTATCCATCAGCGCCTGCTGAAAGCCGGGACGCTGCCTGCATCAGTGCAGGATACGGATACGTGGGAGGCTATCTTAAACAGCCTGGCGTGGTCGGCAGATGGAAGCATGTTAGCCTTCGTCGCCGATCCAACCGGCACGGGTCAGACCAGTCTCTACATCTATTCCACCGTGACGCATAAAGTCACACCCATACATGTTGCGGTTCCGGGGAGTGTGACCCATCCCGTCTGGTCGCCGGATGGTTGGCGCCTGGCGTTTGAAGTGAGCAATCACGGGGTAACGAGCATCCTTGACTACCATACGCAGAATCTCAGCTCGCTCACCATCGCAGAGGGCATCGGTTCAGGAGCTACCGCGGGCCAAAGCGTTCTCTCACTGGATTGGTCGCCGGACCCAGAGGCGCCAATGGTAACCTGGAGCGTGGGAACAATCGGCCAGGTTACCAGTCTGTGGATTCATCGCGTAGGAGTAACTGGCGCAACAGCACAAGAACTGCTGCCGGGTGATTTCGCGCAAGCGATCTACAGCCGCAGTGGTCACAATGGCGTGGGAAGCTGGCTGATTATCACTTCCATCGCGGGACGCGCGGGCGATATACTGCGCGCGGATGTCGTGCCGGGCGCGGGCTATGTGCCACTGACCACCGGAAAACAGGTCGGCTTTGCGCAATGGTCTCCTGATGGCGCATCTATAGAGTATCTCGATATGCTTTCGGCTGGCATTGGCACGCTCCATATCGTCAAAGCGAGTACGGCTCTTGACACCCTCATCGCCGATGGCGTGGCAAATGCTCCTGTTCCCGCGTGGTCATCCGACAGCAAGCGCGTAGCATATAGCACCGGCACAAAAGTAGGTATCGCCACTATCCAGGCGCCCATTGCTACACATTTCCTCCCCATAAAGGGCGCCGCTTCTACGCTGGCCTGGTCTGTTACTTCCCCACAACAGTTAGTGATTGCGCTGAATGATGGGCAACAGGGCATCTACCTGGTGGATACAGGGCGTGGCACTTCAAAGCAAGTGGATACATTAGGGACGAGCGGGCCAATCTTGTGGACCGAGATTCCGTAAAGAACCAAACAAGAGAATACCTTGCCACACAATCGCTTCCCTTCTTTATGAAGCATATTGATACGACAAAACACATCGTCTTCACATCATTTTCACGTGGATGAGCTAATTTTTAGCGAAAAATACACACCAGAGCAGTATAGTATACTGTGCAAGTTTAGACCATGGGAGTTGGGTTGTATGTGTGTTTTGGAGGAGTGAATATGACAACGACGCAAACCATCATGACAGTTGATGCTATCTTTCGCGCGCGGTCCGCGGCAGCAACGGCGCAAGTGATGAACCAGATGGAGAGACACACGCGCCTGGTATTTATGCTGCTGGATGGCAGGCGCACGGTACGGGACGTGGCGCGCCTGCTGCACCAAACCGAGGTGCAGGTAGCCTATATCGTGGTACGCTTACTCAAAAACGGCTACATCGAATACCTGGGAGCATAGTCCTGGGCAGAAAAATCTCTATAAACTCAAACGAATTTTTCCCTATGTGAGAAAATTGGCTCCCAAAATGATATCTATTTGGTGAGTTATACGTTATAATACATAGGCCTGGGATGGAAGGCGGGATGTTCGTGAGCAAGCAGATCCACCTCGACGAGCAAGCTTGTAGCGTTCATCTGTGTATACGCGCAACCTTTTCCCCATGGGGTTTGCGCGCGCACCTCCTGGAGCCTCGCGATGCTCCTAGCATACGCGTGGTAAGGGGAGGACGAGCTGGCACCCCGTCCTCCTCTTACTTTTTGTTTGTGACCAGAAGGGTTGGCATGCGATTTACGGTTCGGTCTCTGGGCGGAAAACTGATAATTAGCGCGGCATTTACACTTTTGCTTTGTGTGCTCCTGTTTGCGACGGCGTCCTGGTATTTGTTGAAATCCTTTTACGAGCATGAAGCAAAAAGTGACGCTGCCATGCACCTTGCGCTCATCAAGCATGCTTACCAGGCGCAGACCGCCTTGCTCAGTGAAGAACTCTCGCAGGTTGCAAACAACCCTGGGCTGATGGACGCGCTGGCGCAACCACTGACCCAATCCTCGCGGGAACGAATTCGGGACTTGCTCTTCTCCACCTCTTTACATGATCATTTTTCTGAGATGACTATTGCTTCCCCGAAGCAACGTGTGATTGAAACGCTGGAAGATATATCACCTTCAGGTTCGCTCCCGGATGACCTACGGCCCCTGGTAGTTGAGGGATTGCGAGGAAAGGCTGCTACCCTGGTGAAGATGCCGATGGCAGATACGGCGGGAAGTGGCTCTACCGGGGATATCAATGTAGCTGTGCCCATTCTTGCTCCCGGCGGCAAGCCGCTGGGGATATTGATCGGGGAGCAACGCCTGGATGACTACTTCGCGGCCGATCTGCTTCGAGAAAGCGGCAACCTGGGATTGAACGTGGTCTTATGCCAGGGGCAGCAAATTCAGGGAACGACCATACATAGTATGGCGCTGGATCGACATATTGCCCAGGAAAGCATTTGCGCTTCAAACCACGTGAACCTGATTGATACAGGTCAGCATTATTTGACGATGTCCGCTTTCGTCCGGGCGGACCACCAGGTGGCCGGGTCCCCCTCGCTGCTGGTGGTAGATATCGAGCCACTTTATAACTTTAACACTCATAGCGAGCGCGCGATCGAGATTCTGATCGGTATAGGCTTTTTCATCATAGCGTTGGGCGTCACGGCTTATACCTTTATCGCGCGTACATTCTTCATTCGCCCGATACGTCGCTTACAAGCGAGCATAGCTCACCTGGTTTCCAATACCACCGGCGCAACGGATGCAAACGCCGCGCTTGATGAGTTGAGCATGTTAGCGCGCTCATTCAATCTGCTCTCTGAGTCCTTAAACACGCAAGAGAACGAAAGTCACATGATCACCAGCCGCATGAGTGACTTGCTCACGATGAGTGATATTCTCATCTCGACGCTGAACCTGGAGGATCTGCTGAGAGAAATTGTGTCGCGCCTGGGGCGGATGATGCATGCGAAGAGCGTTTCGCTGCTGTTGTATGGACGTGAGATGACTTCACCCTGGGCCGTAGCGCAGTGGTCGGATACACAGGCATCGCAGCCATTACAGCTATCAAATGGGCATCTTCCAGATACGCCTTCGTTAAAGCGAGAAGCGGTGACGGTGCATGCCGACCCGGCTGGTGATATTACGATGGCGGCTACAACCAAAATGGTGGCGATGCCTGTCGCCAGCGCGCGCGCAGCATCTACTTCCTCTACATCAAGCGGCAAGCGGCGGGCGATACGCGCGCTAAAGCTGACGCCCCCGCCGGAACCTGATGGACTGCGTCGCCCGCGTATTCCCCGACCGGCGCTGCGTGATCTCGATATGCTGCTGGCGCGCATGGCGATGCAGAGAGAGAAGATCGCCTATGGCGAGGATGTCCACATGATCTACAGGGAGCGCGGGGAAGCCTGGGCGCGTATGGCTTTAGAGGCGGGGTACCGGTCTGTGGTTGCCGTGCCATTATTTTTACAGGACCAGGCTATCGGCGCTGTGATGCTCTATGGAGATAGGCCGTACCAGGTGAGTGGACGGGATACCTTCTTATTAAGTACCGCAGCCATTCAGGCCGCGATGGCTATTCAGAACGCGCTGCTCTTTGTCGAGGTGAAGGATAAGAATGCAGCCCTGGAACGCGTCAACCACCTGAAATCACAATTCCTGGCGACGGTGACCCATGAATTACGTACTCCCTTGCACAGTATCATCAGCTATGGATCGTTGATTCTTGAGGGATATCTTGACGGAGAATTGACGGAGGAGCAACAAGAACACATTTCGTTCATTGTGCGCCGCGCTGAAGACCTTTCGCGCCTGGTCGATGATATGCTCGACCTCTCCAAGATTGAAGCGGACCGCCTGGAGGTCAAGGTTGAGCCGCTCTCCCTGGAGCAAAGCTTGCAAGATGCGATGAATGAACTCAAACAGATGGCGGGCAACAAGGGACTTGCTCTGACATTGGAGATGGACGAGGAGCTGCCGATGGCGCTGGCCGATAGTCACCGCATCCGCCAGGTCGTCGTGAACCTGGTATCTAACGCCTTAAAGTTTACGGAAAACGGCGGCGTCACTATTCGCTGTATGCTGCTGGAACGTTATGATATGCTGCGTATCTCCGTCAGCGATACGGGCATCGGTATTTCTCCAGCGGCGCTGGACTATATCTTTGAAGCATTTCGCCAGGCCGATGGCAGCGTGACACGACGTTTTGGTGGGACGGGCCTGGGTCTGACGATTGCCAGGAAATTGATTGAATTGCAAGGCGGCGAAGTAACGGTGGAGAGTATCGTCGGTCAGGGATCGACCTTCTCCTTTACACTGCCGATTGTCACACCTGCCAGGGTGCGTATGACAGTATAGCACGGGGAAGACAGACTGATAGGATACCTGCGCCAGGAAGCGCAGTGCCATCAGTAATAATGGGAGGAAGACCTATGAATACGCCAATGCCGTCGGGCGCCAGTATCGGTGTACGGCAGCCAACCATACTCATCGTTGAGAATGAAGTGTCCAACCGCATCTTGATCGAGCGCGTTCTATCCACACGCGGCTATCGCTGCATCTCGGCTTCGAATGGGCAGGAAGCGCTGGATATGCTGGATCACGAACGGGTAGACCTGATTCTGACCGATCTCTCGATGCCCGTGCTGGATGGATACCGCACAACGCAGTTGATTCGCGCGCGTCCAGGCATGGAACACGTGCCTATTGTAGCGGTTACAGCCTACGCTTTGAACGATGAGGGTGAAGCGGCCATACACATCGGCTGCAATGAATATCTCACCAAGCCGTTCAAGCCACGCCAATTATTGGAGGTAGTAGATAGACTCCTGCCAAAGGCATAAAAATAAACACAAAAGTAACACATTCTGAAAAAAATGTAGCACATTGACTAAGAATTTGTTATGATTCAAGTAACTACATGTGATCCCATGACCGGTCAAACGAATGCAGTGACCGGTCAATCTCTTTTGGGGTCACGTACTACGAAGTATTGTCTGGGGAGAATTGTATTATGGATATTCAAGTAACCAATCAATCCATCAAGGATATGGCGTGTGATGCCCTGGTTGTTGGAGTGGCATTTCAAAAAGCGGAAAAGAAAGCTCTCGTCCTTTCGAAAACAGCCCACACAGTAGATAGCCTGCTGGACGGCCTGCTGCAAGAGATCTTCACGAATGGTGAGTTCAAGGGGGATGTGGGTGAGTTAACGACGATACACACCATGGGCAAAATAGCGGCCAAACGTGTGTTAGTGGTGGGACTGGGCATGCAGGAGAAGCTGCAAACGCAGGCCATCCTGCGGGCCAGCGCGGCGGCGGCTCGCCATTTGCAGCAGACAGGAGCGCATTCCATTGCGCTGGCCTGCCACCTGGAAGACGCTGAACTGGATGACGAGGAGCAGGTACAGGCGGAAGTCGAGGGAGCATTACTAGGCGCCTATACTTTTAAGAAGTATGTGCATACAAATACGAATGGCAATGGACGCGGCTTGAACAAAATAGACGTGATTGCGGATTCAGCCGGTGATACCCATCTCCAACAAGCTCTGCACCGCGCCATTGCGCTGGCGGAGGCCACCAACTTTGCGCGCGACATGGTGAACGAGCCACCCAATGTATTGACACCTACCGAACTGGCGAATCGCGCCAGCTTAGTCGCCAAACAATTTGGCCTGGAATGCACGGTGCTGGATCGCCCGCAGATGCAGGAACTCGGTATGGGTGGATTGCTGGCTGTATCACAGGGAAGCGCGGAACCCGCTAAATTCATCATCCTGCACTATCACGGCGCGCCATCATCCACAGAGAAAGATATTGTGCTGGTGGGCAAAGGTATCACCTTTGACACCGGCGGCATTTCAATCAAACCTGCTGAGCGCATGCATGAGATGAAAGGTGATATGGCGGGCGGAGCGGCGGTCATCGGCGCAATGTACGCTATTGCAGCCTTGAAGCCAGCCATCAACGTGACCGTGCTTGTGCCCACGACAGAAAATATGCCGAGCGGCACAGCGTATCGCCCTGGCGATATCCTGCGCATCATGAACGGCAAAACCATCGAAATCGTGAATACGGATGCCGAGGGGCGCCTGGTGTTGGCGGATGCGCTTTCCTACGCGGTGATGAAGGAGCACGCGTCTACGATCATCGATGTGGCGACGCTGACCGGGGGCATTGTAATTGCGCTTGGCTCGGTGATGTCCGGCCTATTCTGCAACGACGATGAACTCAGCCGGGAGATTATCGCGGCTGGCCGCGTGGAAGGCGAGAAGTTCTGGCGCATGCCGCTGGATGAGGAGTACGCCGAGGCCATCGCGAGCGATGTGGCAGACATCAAGCAAACCGGCGGACGCCCCGCATCTGCGGTGACGGCGGCGAAAATCCTGGAGCATTTCGTGGGAGAGGCGAAGTGGGCGCACCTGGATATCGCGGGAACCGATTTTAGCGATACAAAGAAGCCCTACCAGGAAAAAGGTGCGACGGGCTTTGCTGCGCGCACCCTGGCGGAACTCATCCTCAAACGGGCAGAATAACGCATAAGACGAAAGGCTATATATGTTAACACAAGAGACGAGATCGTTGGAGTTTAGCCGCAGCGATGCGCGCATCGCCGAATTATTAGAACTGGTGCAGCGTGCGGAAGACCTGAAGGCGCTGAATGACCTGGCGGAGTGGGATCAAAACACCCAGTTGCCGGAGGCCGATGGCGCTGGCGAGCTGCGCGGGCATCAGATGGCAACCCTTCAGGGCATCCTGCACGAGAGCAGGACAAATCCGCGCCTGGGAAGTTTGCTCGACGAACTTGATGAGGCGGTCAAAGACGCCCAATTTACGGATGCGGATCGTGGGCTAGTGCGAGTGACACGGCGTATGTTTGACCAGGCCACGAAATTGCCGCGCAAACTGGTCGAAGAGATTGCGCGTGTGGGCGCAGGCAGCTTCGAGGCATGGAGACGCGCCAGGGAGCGTAATGATTTCGCCAGTTTCGCCCCCTGGCTGGGCCGCACGGTGACGCTGCAGCGCGAGGTGGCGGATCGCTTCGGCTATGCAGAGACACGCTACGATGCGCTGCTTGACCTGTACGAGCCAGGGATGACGGTGCGTAAGCTCGATGCGCTGTTCAGGCCGGTACGCGAGGTCAGCACGACATTGCTGCGGCGCATCGAGGTCAGTGGTAATACCGTTGATGATTCCTGCCTTGAAGGCGATTTTGATTCTGAGAGGCAGGTGGCATTAAGCAAGACCTTGCTCGAAGGGATGGGCTATGATTTCTCACGCGGCGCTATCGCCATCTCCCCACACCCCTTCACATCAGGCCTGAGCAGTCCGTTTGATGTGCGCGTGACAATTCACCCTGACCGGCGTTACATCCAGGCATCGATTATGGCAGCCATTCACGAGGGCGGGCACGCTCTCTACGAGCAGGGCAGCGCGGAATCGCTGGCGCGCACCCCCGTTGCCGGTGGCGTTTCGATGGGCATGCACGAGTCCCAATCGCGGCTGTGGGAGAATGCTATCGGGCGCTTCGAGGCGTTCTGGCGCGGTCAATACGTCGCCGTGCAGAAGGCGTTTCCTGAGCATTTCGCGTCGGTGGATGTGGCGACCTTCGCGCGCGCGCTGAACAGGGTGCAGCCGAGCCTGATCCGCATCGAGGCCGACGAGGTGACCTACAACCTGCATATCATCGTGCGCTACGAGTTGGAGAAGGAGCTGATTAACGGGAATATCGCCATTGAGAGCCTGCCGCGCCTCTGGAATGCAAAGTACCGTGAATACCTGGGAATCGAGCCACAACGCGATTCTGAGGGGGTTTTGCAGGATATTCACTGGACGAGCGGCTTCGGCTACTTCCCGTCCTATACGCTCGGTAATCTCTACGGCGCGCAGATTTACACAACTTTGCGCAAGGCGTTCCCGAATTTCGATGAGCGCCTCTCGCTGGGCGATACAGCCTTTGCGCTGGACTGGCTGCGCGAGAAGATGTACGCGGTCGGCTCGATCTATATGCCCGAAGATTTGATGAAGCGCATTACCGGCGAGGCTCCAAACCCGGAGTACTTCGCGCGGTACCTGACAAGTAAGTTCGAGCGGATTTACTCGTTGTAGAGGGCATATCATCATCCTGGCATACCCGTCTTAGGCGAGGTATGCCAGGTCCCACGCCGGTGATAACACCTCTCCACCTCATATCTTCACCTTCTGTCTATGGAACGCGTCCTTAAGCGACAGGCTCGAGAGCACTCATCAATGCGGCTCGATCAAGTCCTGCAATCGGGACGGTAGTGGGATGGATATAGCTCATACGTCCCTGTCTATCCACGATGAAGGTTCCGCTCCGTTGCAGCGCGAACATGACCTTCTCCAGGCCGTAGCGGTGGTACACCTCCCGGTCAGCATCAGCGAGAACCGGAAAGGGCACCTGCAGTTTTGTGGCGAGATGCTCCGCCTCCTCTCGACTCCCCCCGCCAATGACCAGAACCGCCGTGTTACGTGACTGCAATGCGCTGTACATTTGTTTCAACTGAGCGACATGCTTCTGACACCACGAACAAGAGAACTCTCGCATGAAGTACAGGACGACGTTCTGTTTACCAAGGTAGTCTGACAGCCTGACCTGACCACTTGATCCTGCCAGTGTGAAATCTGGTGTTAGCGAACCAACACTTGCACCATCAGTTTTAAGAGCCATGGGTTTTACTCCCTTTCTAAACAGCTTTCATGCTGTTTGTTATCAACTTGACCACTATGGAGACGATGTGGGGCTCAATTTTTTAGCCACCAATTTCTCTGTGCTATACTACCTCCATGAACATACGCATACGCTACTTTGCCTCGTTCCGCGAGACAGTGGGAAAAAACGAGGAAACGCTCTCATTAAGTGACGGGGCTAGTGTCTCCGCATTGCGCGAACTCTTGCTCGAACGCTATCCACGTTTGCAAGGAGCCATGGAACGCTCTGTTTGCGCTGTCAATCACCGGTACGTAGGGGTAGAGACGGTGTTGCATGAGGGAGAGGAGGTGGTGTTTATTCCGCCTGTGGGTGGAGGGGCTTTCCTCACCGCTATCGTGTAGCTCTTGCCTTCGCCAACTGAAACAAAGAGGGTACGCAACCAGGGAAAGCGAGGGGAGAGAACCGAAAGATGGTAGACACAACAGCAATTTTGAAAACCGTTGCACATCGGCCATGGCCCCTACCTGACAGACCCTGGGTGATGACACAGACCTGGCATGAACTGCTCTTCGCTCATTGGCCGATCGCGCCAGGCGCCTTGCGCCCACTTGTTCCATCGCTACTTCCCCTGGATACTTATGAGGGACAGTGCTGGGTAGGTATAGTGCCTTTCCATATGAGTAACGTCCGTCCTCGCTGGGTACCCCCGCTACCGAAACTGTCGCGATTTGTAGAGCTAAACGTGCGCACTTACGTGATCTTGCACGGAATTCCTGGTGTCTATTTCTTCAGCCTGGATGCCAGCAATCCCATCGCCGTGGCGCTCGCGCGGACGTTCTTTCACCTGCCCTATTTCAACGCTTTGATGAGCAATGAGCGACTGGCTAATACCATTCACTATTCCAGTCGTCGCACTCACCAGGGTGCACCCCTTGCGGAATTCAAAGCCACCTATCGTCCCATAACACCGATT
>WNGL01006071.1_pt1 | contig 18747 bp, 15 predicted proteins | sample 5400591 | NCBI WGS metagenome assembly WNGL01 (sample SAMN13153377, study PRJNA577476) | soil metagenome | isolation source: 80 cm soil or saprolite under Garry oak tree replicate 1 | place: USA:California | collected 2016-06-15 | reverse complement strand
TCCGGATCGATCTCACAGCCGTAAAGATCGCGGATCTCTTCACCATAAACATCTCGGAGACCGGCGTCTACACCTATAGATTGAAAGGCTCGAAACGAGCATCGAATATGCTCCCCAATCCCTATTGGGGCAAACGGGCGGCCTACCAGTACAATGTTGCTCCCCTTGGCCACATTGTCATCCACCAGGCTCTCGTTAGTCACAGCAAAAAGGAACGCTCCTTAACTTGGCGCGTGCGCGCGTTTCAGCAGCAAGGCATCTCGCGCATTGCGCGTTGCTTCCAGGAATTCATGTCCGTAGCGTTTGTCCGGTTCTAAATGATTTCCCTCTCCCCACTCGTTCCATGCATTAATGAATACAATGCGTTCTTCACCGAAATTCTGTTCGTGGGTCTCCTCGAGAACAGCCTCGAGCCATGCCTGGTACGCTCCAGGACGGGCGTACTCGAACACGTTGGAGTGGTTCTGCCTTCGAGGCGTATTGTCTGCGACTTCCCGGTAATCATGCACGACGCCTTGAAAGTCAGGATTGAGGATGGCAGGCGCGTTTATAGGGGAAATGACCCCATGGGGCGGGAATTCTACTGAAGCATCGAAGCCAATCGCGGCAGGATCAACAGGCGTTTGGGCGTTTTCAAACGATTCTATCAGGGCCAGATAAATGTCACCGATGCCCTGCTGACGGCATTCTTCACGCCAGATCTCGGTGGTGCGTTGGATGTTGGGGAAAAGATGCGTCCGGTAGACCATCAAGAGAGGCTTGCCGTTGACATGGATGTAATCGCGATGCCGAAGATAGCGCATCATATCCAGGATAACCGCGCGATCATCATCGTCCGAATGTTGCTGCCCGATCAGCACTTCATGCTCGGCGCCATCCCACGTGCGCGTCCAATTTTCGTTGGCCCAGGCAAGACAAAAGCGATGGTTTGACTTGTTTTTTTGAAGGACTGCTTCCAGCGGCAAATCCAACAGCCGCTTGCCTGCGAACCAGTAATAGAAGTAACAGAAGCCGTACAGGCCATAGCGTTGAGCAAGCTCAGCCTGCTCGTCCATGACTTCTTCGACGCGAAGATCATAGAATCCGAGATCTGCGGGTATGTGCGGCTGATAATGACCAGCGTAGTTTGGCACCGCCTTGGCGACATTGATCCAGTCCGTAAATCCTTTTCCCCACCACCGATCATTTTCAGGAATGGAATGAAACTGGGGCAGATAAAAGGCAATTAGCCGGATCTCGTTGAGGCTGTCTATTGCGCGCTGCCACCTTTCCGAAAGCTTCTGTTGATTGCGGACAACGCAACTGATCTTGAAATCCTGGGCAACCCCGTCAGACGTAACACTGAGGTGGTGGACAATGACGGACTTCGGATTGTACATGACCCGGAGCCCACGCTCGCGCAAACGGAATGCAAGGTCCCAATCCTCACAATAACCCGGCGCAAGAGCCTCATCGAATCCGCCGAGTTCTCTGAATGTTGTGGCCTCGACGAACAAGCACGCGCCCGAGCAATACATCACTTCGCGCACATAGTTATATCGAGGCAGATCGGGATCGTCTGAAAGACCGATCAGCCGGGATGTTCCGTCACGATTGACCAGAGCGCCGGCTTCCTGGAGCCGTCCATCGGGAAACAGGATCTTCGGCCCAACGGCCCCAACGTGCTCGTATTTGTTAAACGTGTCGAGGAGCGGCGCGAGCCAATTCCCGGTGACCTGAGTGTCGTTGTTCAAGAAGAGAAGGTACCTTCCTTTTGCGATGTCTGCGCCACGATTGCAAGCACGGACGAATCCCAAATTCTTTTGGTTGCGCGCATAAACGAGATTCGGGATACAGGACAAAATTTCTTCCGTCCGATCCATCGACGCATCGTCTACGACGATGACTTCATAAGGAACACCGGATGAATGCCTCATCACAGAAATCAGGCACTCGAGCGTGAACTTGAGGTTGTTCATAACCGGAATGATGATCGAAACCTGTATTTCGCTGTGCACTTGAAAATTTATCGATTGTGCGCTCGACTCAAATCCCGTTTCAGAAACAAAGTTCAACGCGGGCGGAGTCAATTGAAGGCGACGGGCTTTGCGGAGTGCTGAGATGCGGTCGGATAAGGCCTGGTAGTGGTTTTCATCTTCATGCATCAGGCCGTTGGGTTTGGCAGAGGGCCGCTTCCGGGCTTGCTGGGGCTGGTCTTCCGGCGCCGGCTCTTCAGGTTGATTGGTGTTCTCGGCTTGTGCTTCATGCGCAGCAGGTTGATCCGAGTTTGCCGGAGTCGATGCCGTCGAAGCGGGAAGCGCTTTTCGCGATTTGAGTGCGGACCGAAATGCAACGGCCGACCGGAAAATCCCCTTGACGACATTCCGTCGAAAAGTATCTTCAGGGAGAAGCTTGTCCCGCAGCCTGTAATAAAAAGTGACCGCCTTCCAGGCGTGAGAGACGTAAATCGCGTTGAGAGCGGCAGCCTGCGTGGACAATCCAGCAATCCTGTTTTCTTTATCTGCAACCACCGATTGAAGCCATGCCACATCGCGGGCGTAATGATTCCGAGTTTTTTCAAGCTCCTGGCTCAAGTCGGACAAACGTTGTTCCTTCTGCTTTAACAGCTCATTTAATTTCAATAGCTGCTCTTGCTTCTGAACGATCAGCCGTTGCTGGGCCTGTGTCGTGGCTTGAAAGTTCGCGTTTTGACCTTCCAGAGCCGATAACTGACGTTCCAACGCCGACAACGTAGCCTTCAGGTTGTCACGCTGGGCTTCGGCACTCGCAATGGCGCGTTCCCGCGCCCGGATCAAATCATTTGAAATATCGACAAGAAAGCTCAGGTGCCCGTCAATGGGTTTTGCAGCGTTTGATGCTACGGCGATGAAATAAATGGCGGCACGTTTTTCCGGTGGTACAAAAGTGAATTCCTTTGGCGTGCGTTCGACGACGAACTCACTCGGATGCGTTTCCTTCTCCGGAAAAATCGGCCACATGTTGGAGGTGCAGTGAATACGCTGTCCAAGAAACTTGACCTGCCGGAAGTAATTCTCGAGAAGAGCCTTGAACTCATCAAAATAGAGTTCATGAACATGAAATGGATTGTTGAACTGAGGCTCATCCGTATACAGCATCTTATTGGGAGTGGAGACTAGAAAGAGTCCATTCGGCGTCAGAAGTCTCTTGGCTTCGCTCAGCAGCTTGTGATGATCGTCAACGTGCTCGAGCGCCTCGAAACAAACGATGACGTCAAAGACGCCATTACCCTCAATAGGGACGTCCAATATTGAGCCGGCCTTGAAGTCTAGATGGGGCAGGATGTATTTGTTTTTGGCGTGCCGGACCGTCTGTTCATCGATATCGATCCCGACGACTTGCTTCGCGGTTTTTGCAAGCAAGTGACTCCCGTAGCCTTCTCCCGAGGCCAGATCCAACACTCTCTTGTTCCGGACGAACTGTGTGGCAAAGGCATAGCGATGCAGGTGTTCGTAGCCGATCTCGGCGCCTTCCATCCAGGGAACGTATCTTTCGCCTGTCCACTCGAGCATGCTCAATCCCGCAGTTCACCTCGATAGCGCCGGAGATCCCAGTCGACCATTTCTTCGACCAAGCTTCTGAACGTACGCGTGTACTTCCATCCGAACTTTTTGGAAGCTTTCGCCGTATCTCCCTGCAGCAGGCTCACATCAGTTGGACGGTACAGTGCCGGATCCTGGACAACGTATTGATTGGGATTCAATCCCACGTAGTCGAAAGCGATTTCTAAGAATTCACGAACGGAGTGTGTTTCCTCACTGGCAATCACGTAATCGGCGGGACTGTCCTGCTGGAGCATTGTCCACATCGCAACTACATAGTCTTGCGCATGACCCCAGTCGCGCCGGGCCTCCAGATTTCCAAGACTCAGACGCTTTGCCAGTCCAAGCTTGATGCGGGCAACGTGCGAGGAAATCTTCCGGGTCACGAATTCGTTTCCGCGCCGCGGACTCTCGTGATTGAAAAGTATTCCGTTGGAGGCATGAAGGTTGTATGCCTCACGGTAATTTCTCGTCAAGTGATAGCCCGCAACCTTCGAAATACCGTAGGCAGAACGCGGGTGAAACTGCGTTTCTTCGTTTTGCGGCGAGCCAGGGGCCTCGCCGAACATCTCGCTGGAGCCGGCGAAATAGAAGCGGGCATGAGGACTAACTTCGCGCACACACGAGAGCATGTGATGCGTGCCGTTGATATTCGTATTGATCGTCGAGAACTCATCTTCGAAGGAATAACTGACGAAGCTCTGAGCCGCCAGGTGATACACCTCGTCGGGTTGAACGTGCATTAAAACTTTGTAGAGGCTGGGATAACTTTCCACCGATGCCGGATGCAACTGGAGTTTGTCGAGGATAGATCGAATGCGCCAAAACCGGTGCTCCGGATCTTCCAGCGCGACGCGCCGGACGATCCCGTGGACTTCATAACCCTTCTTGAGCGGCGCAACTGTAGGGGCGCTCTGTGAGCGCCCGTCTTGTCTAGAATCAACGAAAAATCCGGGCGGTCATAGACCGCCCCTACAGCACGCAGTCAATTTTTTCATAGCTCCACAGACCGCCGCTACAGTCAGTGCCGGTAATCTTAGCATTGGGGAGGCAATCCCAAGCCTGTTAATATGCCTGCCATGTGGGTGATTCGAGCGGAGAAGGTCTCAAAATGTTTCCGGATCTATCGCAAACCCTCGGACCGTCTCAAGGAACTGCTCACGTTCGGTAAACGCCGATTCCATGAGCCATTTTGGGCCGTCAAGGATGTGGATTTGGAGGTCGAACGAGGACGGTGTCTCGGGATTATCGGCGAAAATGGTTCCGGAAAAAGCACGCTGTTGCGAATGATCGCCGGTGTGAATCGCCCGACTTCCGGCACCATCGCCGTGAATGGCCGGATCTCGGCGTTGCTCGAACTGGGAGCGGGATTCAATCCCCAGTTTACCGGCCGCGAAAACATTTTCATCAACGCTTCGATTCTTGGCTTCAGCGATGCGCAGACGCGCAGGCGGATTCCCGATATCGAGAGGTTTGCGGAAATCGGCGAGTTTATCGACCGTCCCGTCAAGACTTACTCCAGCGGCATGTTCGTGCGTTTAGCCTTCGCCGTGGCCATCCATATGGAACCGGATGTTCTGATTATCGATGAGGCGTTGTCCGTCGGCGACGTCTTTTTTCAGCAGCGCTGCATGCGAAGGATTCAACAGATCAAGCGCGCCGGAGTGACGATTGTCTTCGTTTCCCACGACGTCGATGCCGTCCGCAATCTGGCCGAGAGCACCATCTGGATGGAACACGGACGCGTCGCCCTCGAAGGAAAAACCGATGAGGTAGTTGCGAAGTATCTGTCGGCCATGGTCAACCGAGGCCGAAAAGATCTCATGATGGAAGAAGCCATAGGAAACGCTCTCCCGATATCCGCAAATCTGGAATTGACCGATGAAGCACGGTCGCGGATTCCCAAGTTCATCTCCCATGTGAGCAATATCGATCACCGGCATGGAAACGGAAAAGCGCTGGTTCGCGGCATCGGGGTCTTCAGCCGCGAAGGGTATCAGGCGACGGCATTCGTGCAAGGCGACCGCATCTGCGTTCGCATCTCGGTCGATTTTCTCGAGGAGTGCTCGAAGCCGAATGTCGGCTTCATTGTCAGGAATCGTCTTGGCGAAGACGTAACGGGTACGAATGCGACTTTCGAAGGCCTGCAATTGCCGCCCGTGCGCGCGGGTGATCGCATCAGTGTGGATTTCGTTTTGGATTTGCCTCTGCTGCAACAAGGCTTCTATTACTTTTCGCCGGCCGTCGCGGATGGAATGCTCGATCAGTACGATATCTGCGACTGGATCGACAACGCCTGCGCGGTCGAGATCATGCAAAAAACGACCACGTACGGCTACATGCGCGTCCCTACAAAAGTCAGCGCGTTTGCGGTTACCGGTGAAAACTCTCACTTCGAAATCGAACAAATATCGTCGAACCCTGACGAAACGAAAAAGCAGTTGGGGTTGACAAGCCGCCTGAGCCACTGAATGTTTCGCCAAAGCGAATTGCGAAGGCAGCTCGAAGCCACCCAACGCGAACTCGCGAATCAGAAATGGGTCTTCGAACGCTTCCTGGAGTCTCCGGCATGGCGGATGACTTATCCCCTACGCTGGCTTGCCAGACAGGCGCGCAAGATCGCCTCTCCCAGAGGGAGAGGCCGGCGCGACAGCCGGCAGGCTGTCGCGCCGGCTGAGGGTATCGGGTCTGAGCAAATCCTGAAACCCTCACCCGGCGCCCCTTCAATTGATGGCCCGCCCTCTCCCCGCACGGGAGAGGGTTCCCCGGTTAAAGAACTTCTAACGACCGCATACCGGGCAAGTCTTCACAATTTTCTTTCTGCCGAAATTCCACTCCGCCTGCCTCGCAGCGACAATCCTGAGATTTCCATCGTCCTTGTCCTCTTCAATCGCGCAGAATTGACTCTGCAGTGCCTGCGATCCATTGCCGAGCATGGCTTCGAGCGCCTTGAAGTCATCATCATCGACAACGCATCGACGGATGAAACTGGGAAACTGCTGGATCTGGTCTACGGCGCAACGATTATCCGCAATACCGAAAACCGCCATTTTGTTCTTGCCGTCAACCAGGCTGCACGTGAGGCGCGAGGCGAGTTTGTATTGCTCCTCAACAATGATGCTCAACTTCTGCCGGGCGCTCTGCGCTCCGCATTGAAGACGATTGGCCAGGACTCAGGGATTGGAGCGGTAGGCGGCCGTTTGGTCATGCTCGATTGGAGCCTGCAAGAAGCCGGCAGTATTGTGTGGCGCGACGGATCATGCCTCGGCTATGGCCGCGGCGACGACCCTTTTGCCCCCATGTACATGTTTCGCCGCGATGTGGACTACTGCTCGGCAGCATTCCTTCTGACGCCACGCGCGGCCTGGCAGCGGCTCGGGGGATTCGATGAGGCTTTCCAGCCTGCCTATTATGAGGACTCGGATTATTGCGCGCGATTGTGGGAGCGCGGCCTGCGCGTTGTTTACGACCCGCAGGCCACGATTCTGCACTATGAGTTCGGCGCCTCGAACATGCCGAACGCCATCGACCTTCAGATCGCCCATCAAAAGTTGTTTGAATCGCGCCATCAGAAATGGCTTTCAAACCATCAGACGCCTGATCCGGATGCCATACTGCCCGCAAGAATGAAGAAGGACGGGAATCAACGCCTTTTGTTCATCGAAGATCGCGTGCCCCATCCATGGCTGGGATCAGGTTTTCCGCGCGCTCGAAGCATTCTGTTGTCGCTGGTAACGCAGGGATTCTTCGTTACGTTTTACCCGTTGACGCAGTTCGCTGAATCCTGGGACTCGGTCTACTCGGACATGCCGGATGAAGTTGAATTCATGGCCGGCTATGGCCCGCCGCTGCTCGAGTCATTTCTACGGTATCGCCACCGCTATTACCAAACGATCTTCATCAGCAGACCACACAATATGCGGATTCTCGAGCGCATTCTTTCGGCCCATGCGGACTGGTTTCGCGATACAACTTTGATCTACGACGCGGAAGCGCTTTTTGCCGGGCGTGAACTCACGTTGCGCAGCTTGAATGCCGATGTCGTATCTCAACACGAAGCGGAAAAAATCCTCGGGGAAGAAATCGCGCTCGCTCGTCTTGCGGATATCGTGATTTCCGTGTCCGAATCCGAGCGCAAGGAGTTCGAGAAACACGGCGTCAAAAATGTTCACGTCGTGGGACATTCCGTAGCTCCTGCTCTCACCTCTCGAACATTCCGCCAACGAGAAGGTTTTCTCTTTGTGGGTGCCATTCACGAAGAGATGAGCCCGAATGGTGATTCGATCATCTGGTTTCTGGAACGGATCTTTCCGATCATTCGGGCGAAGCTTGGCCATTCCATTCCGTTGACGATTGCGGGGGTGAACACGTCCGATCGGGTCCGGCAACTGGCAGCGGCGCCCATACGTGTCACAGGGCAGGTTCCGGACCTCACGCCTTTATACGATTCCGCTCGCGTGTTCGTTGCGCCTACCCGATATTCGGCAGGGATACCGCAAAAGGTTCATGACGCTGCGGCTCGGGGAGTCCCAATCGTCGCAACACCGCTGCTCGCTTCTCAACTGGGCTGGACGGATGGCTCTTCGTTGCAGATTGCCGGCGACGCGGAAACGTTCGCGGAAAAATGTATACAGCTTTATACCGATGAAGCGCTTTGGCACCGATTGCGCGAGGCCGCAGCCGAGCGGATCCGGACGGAGTGTTCGCCGGAGTTGTTTGACGAACGACTACGGAGTGTCATGCAGATCGCTCGTTCCTCGGCCTCAAATGACAAGTGACAATTGAACATTGAATAGTGGACATTGTTATGATCATTTCGCGTTCACCATTGAGGGTCTCACTCGGAGGAGGCGGTTCCGACCTTCCATCCTATTACGCTTCGCACGGGGGCTTTTTAATCGCGGGAGCGATCGACAAATATGTGTATGTCCTTATTCACTCGCGATTCGTCGATGGTTTCCTTCTCAAGTATTCCCAGCTGGAAGAAACTTCTTCCATCGATGAGATTCGTCATCCGATTATTCGTGAAGCTCTTCGGCTCGTGGACATCCGCGCGCGAAATCTGGAAATCACGAGCATGGCGGACATTCCGGCCGGTACTGGACTCGGATCGTCCGGCAGCTTCGCAACGGCCCTTCTGAAAGGATTGCATACCTATAAGAAAAATTTGATCCATCCGCATCAACTGGCGGAGCAGGCTTGTCATATCGAAATCGATATTTTGAAGGAGCCCATCGGCAAACAAGATCAATACATCGCAGCCTTTGGCGGGATTACCTGCCTTGAATTCAAGACCGACGGATCGATCACGGCGTCACCGCTCGCGATTTCCGAAGAGACGCTGTTCAATCTGGAAGACAACCTCCTGTTGTTCTTCACGGGATACTCGCGCTCCGCATCCCAAATTCTGAAAGAGCAGGATGACAAGAGCAGGCAGGCGGACGAAGAGATGACGCAAAATCTGCATTTCACGAAGGAGATAGCTTTCTCTACGAAGCTGGCGCTGGAAAAGGGAGACGTCTCTGAATTCGCCAGATTGATGAACGTTCACTGGCAGCATAAAAAGCGTCGCAATACGGGTATTACCAACCGCGAAATCGACGAACTGTACGATTACGCGCTCTCGAATGGGGCGCTCGGTGGAAAACTCGTCGGAGCGGGAGGGGGAGGCTTTCTGATGTTTTACGCCTCGGACAAAGTCCGCCTGCGCCATGCGATGCGCGAACAGGGATTGCGGCAAGTCCGGTTCCGGTTCGATTTTGAAGGGACGCGAATTGTGTCTCATGAGTGACCACTCTCAGGACCTCATGCCTGTCGTCATCCTGGCGGGAGGGAGGGCGACACGGCTGAGGCCGCTCACAGATGAAATTCCCAAAGCCTTGGTCGATGTGGCGGGCCACCCCTTCCTCTGGCATCAACTCGAACTGTTGAAGCGTCACGGTGCGCGCCGCGTTGTGCTCGCCGCCGGCTATCTGGGTGAGCGGATTCAGCAACGCTTCGGGGACGGGTCCGAACTTGGAATCGAGCTTCAATATTCGTACGACGGACCTGTATTGCTTGGAACAGGGGGCGCTGTGCGGCAGGCACTCGAATTACTGCCCGATCGATTTTTCGTCCTCTACGGTGATTCCTATCTCACCTGTGATTATCAAGCTGTGGAGGCTGCGTTCCGGCAGAGCGGCCGTCGCGGTCTGATGACCGTCTTTCGCAATGACGGTCAGTTCGATACAAGCAACGTCGAGTTCGAACACGGCCGAATTGTGCGCTACGATAAGCGAAATCACACAGCGGCCATGCGCCACATCGATTACGGGCTGGGGGCGTTCGACCGCGCCTTTTTCGCAAAAATCCCTGCCGGACAAAAGTGCGACCTCGCAGACATCTATCAGAACCTGCTCGAGGACGGCGATCTTGCGGCTTTCGAAGTGCACGAGCGCTTTTACGAAATCGGCTCTCCCGCAGGCTTACGCGACGCCATCCATTTTTTCCGTACGAAACGGTCCTATTAACTCCCGCTGAGGATGCTGTCGAATCTACGGAGCCGTTTCCGTGGCGTTGACCTATCCAGTGCGGGACTTAAATAGGTTAGAATCCTTCCACAATGTCGAAAGCTTCGCAGGGTTCGGTGCGATTCGCAGATTCGTTTCTAGCCGAGGTAGCTGAAATCGCAAAGCGGCTCGATGCCGAATCGATCGAGCGAGCGGCTGCCCTCCTCGCAACCGTCCGTGAGCGCGGCGGCCGCTTGTTCATCATTGGAGTGGGAGGTAGTGCGGCTAACGCCTCACACGCGGTGAACGATTTTCGCAAGCTTACGGGAATGGAAGCGTATGCGCCCACAGACAATGTCTCGGAACTCACAGCGCGAATCAATGATGAAGGGTGGCAATCTGTGTTTGCGGCGTGGCTGGAAACCAGCCGCCTGCAGCCGCGCGATGCGGTGCTGGTGTTCTCGGTCGGCGGAGGCAGCGTCGAGCGGAATGTAAGCCCGAACATCGTTGCGGCTCTCGACTACTCGCGATCTGTTGGAACCAGTATCATCGGCGTCGTGGGCCGGGATGGCGGCCACACGGCGCAAGTCGCCGATGTCTCGGTGCTCATTCCGGTGGTGCACCCGGACCGGATCACTCCGCACACCGAAGCTTTTCAGTCTGTCGTCTGGCACCTTCTGGTTTCGCATCCGTCACTGCAGCGAATGGCGGGCCGATGGGAATCCATCACGCAGCCTCTACGGCAGGCTGTATTTCTGGATCGCGACGGAGTGCTCAACGAACCTGTTGTCCGAAACGGAAAACCGTATCCGCCGGCCTCGGCGGCCGAAGTCCAAATTATCCCCAACACGGCCGCTGCACTGGCACGTTTGAAGGAAAGGGAATTTCTCCTTTTGGTGGTCACTAATCAGCCGGACGTCGCACGTGGAACCCAGAAGCGTGAGGTGGTGGAAGAAATCGGCCGCCGCCTGCGAGCCGAGCTTCCAGTAGACGATGTCTTGACGTGTTTCCACGACGACCAGGATGCGTGCGATTGCCGCAAACCTCGCCCCGGTCTCCTCCTGCGCGCTGCGAGCCAATATGGAATCGATTTGAGACGCAGCTATCTCGCCGGTGACCGATGGCGTGACATCGATGCAGGCGCTAGCGCCGGCTGCCGCACTATCTGGATCGACCGCGGCTACAACGAACGGCCTCCGTCATCTGTTCCTGATGCTCGAGTTGCTTCCTTGCCGGAAGCGGTCGATTGGATCTTGAAGAATGACAACCCTCTCCCAGGGGGAGAGGGCGCGGCGACAGCCGCAAGGCTGACGCCGCGGGTGAGGGTGCAAGATTGCTGAGACGCCTGTCGGAACTGAAGATAAAATTGTTTGCTGATGGAGCCGATAAGACGCAGATCTTGCGGTTCTATGCCAATCCGCTCATCCGCGGCTTCACAACCAATCCGACACTGATGCGCTCTGCGGGCGTGAAGAATTACGAGGCTTTCGCGCGTGAGATTCTGGATGTTATTCGTGACCGGCCGATTTCATTCGAAGTCTTTGCCGACAACTTTGGCGAAATGGAACGGCAAGCACGAAAGATCGCAGCCTGGGGCGAAAATGTTTACGTGAAAATTCCAATCTCCAATACGAAGCGGCAGTCTTCGATGGAGTTGGCCGGCCAATTGGCGCACGACGCGGCGCGGTCCGGCTATCAGTTGTAACCCTGACGAGGTGCGGCCTGGGTGTCTGGCAACCGGAGCGCGCAATCCATTAATCAAAAACGCTGCGTCCCCCGAGTTCGGGGGAGATGGTTTTTTCGTGGGCGAGCGCGGCATCGAAATCCGCGGCCGGCTGGCATCGACGTTCGACGGCGCGCACAAACCGATGCAGGCGTTCGAAGCCGCCAAGCTTATCGGCGTCGCCGAGCCTGGCGGCATCGAGTGAGGTCTGAAGAACAGACAAGGACTCGTCATACGTCTTGAGCGGAACTGGAAACGGATGCCGGTCTTTGCCGCCGAGTGCGAAGGAGAATCGCGCCGGATCGGAAAACCGGACGGGCGCGCCGTGCACGACTTCTGCGACGAGCGCCAGCGTCTGCAGCGTGCGCGGTCCCAGCTTTTCGAGCAACAGAAGTTCGGCAAAATCGTGCAACTGTCGATCGTATGCGACAGCGAGCACGCCGCCGAGCCGCTTCAGATCCACATCCGGCGCACGGACCTCATGGTGCGCGGGGAGAGACAGTCGTGTTGCCTCCTGCAATGTGACGAGGGGCTTTTCGCGTGCAATCTCCAGCAGCGCGGCCTGGGCTGGTTTCGCCTCGCGATCGACGAGATTCATGATTTCGCCCTGATGCTCGCCCACAATCGCCGTGTGCGGCGCGATTGTAAAATCGCGAACCGTTGAGGAATGCCAATGGTAACGGCGAGCCATTCCGGTCGAGTCATTCATACCCTGCTGCACTACAGCCCATTGATTGTCAGCCGTCAGCACAAACGTATGAAGGTAGATTTGGAATCCGTCTGCAATTGCATTGTTATCGATTCGCGCGGTCAGACGGCTCGTTCGTACAAGCGCTTCACCGTCAAAACCACAACGGTCGGAGACTGCGCGTAATTCGTTAGGCGTGTTCCTCGAGTGCCGGCCGCGACCGCCGCAGATGTAGATCCCGAGTTCGTGCGAACGGCTGTCCAATCCACGTTTTAGCGCCCCCATTACAGACGTCGTGATTCCCGAAGAATGCCAGTCCATTCCCATCACTGCGCCGAGCGCTTGAAACCAGAATGGATCGCTCAGCCGCGAAAGGAACTCGGCCCTTCCATATCGGATGACGATCGACTCGACGATTGCCGTTCCCATCTTCGCCATCCGGTGCGCCAGCCAATTCGGCACATGCCCGCCGTGCAAAGGAAGATCGGCGACTCCGGAACGCTTCATTTCGCCATTGTACCGCCTCGACGGCGTGTGCCGGTGTGGCTGGCAACTACCACGAAACCGAAAGCTTCTTCGCGATCAAAGAAGATCCAATCCATCGCTCGCGCAATAGCGGCTATTGCGAGGATCGCGGGGGCCACTACAGGCAGTACCCAAAGGCGTGGCCGCGTCCGACGGGGAGACTCATAGCCAAGTTTGCCGAGTTGCTGTGCCGCGCTGCCAATGCGGGCCACATGGAACGCGAGATAGCTGTTCAGTTTATGTCCCAGCAGGCTCCACAGACTGCCCACCTGCTCTACATGTTCGATGACCAGTCCGGCTTCACTGCACAACTGCCGCAACCCGTGCGGCGTATAGCGAAAATAATCGTGAGGCTCTTCGTGTAAGCGGAACGAAAACGGCGCGGCAAGAATGAGCGTTCCGCCTTTGTTGAGTACTCTGGCCATTTCGGCGATCAGCTTCCGCGGATCAGGTGTGTGCTCGAGAACCTGGATACTGAGCACCGTATCGAACGAGCCATCGTTGAATGGCAGCCGATCGCCTTCATACAAACAGTCAGGACGAGAGCGAGCGAGATTCGCGGCTGTAGATTCGAACGTTCCCTCCCGCTCGATACCGAGGTATTCATCGACGTGAGGACGGAAAATGCACTCGAACTGCTTATCGCCGCAGCCTACATCGAGCAGCTTTCCGCGGGCTCGTGGGGCAACTGTCTCTAGGGCGCGGTACAGCAGCGACCACTGCAGGTCGACCCAATCGGAGATCCCCCGGACGGCACGCCGCATTACCTCGGATCCGCTGGAAATGACAATTGAACATTGAACAGTGAACAATGACAAAGCATGTTCATTGTTCATTGTTCACTGTTCAATGTTCAATTGTCATTTTTGGGATCCGAACCCTACCCTCTCCCAGAAGGAGAGGGTAGAATTACAGCCCATGAAAGACCGGACCTACAAGGAAGCGGGGGTCGATTCCGCACAGCAGGACCGAATCATGCACAACCTCAGTTATTGGGTTGAGCAAACATTTCGGTTCCGGCCGAACACGGTGAAATTACCGTTGGGTTACTTTGCCAATGTGATTGATCTTGGAAATGGTTCAGGTATCGCCGTATCCACCGACGGCGTAGGCACCAAAATTCTTATCGCCCAGATGATGAATAAATACGACACGGTCGGTATCGACTGTGTCGCGATGAACGTCAATGACGTGCTCGCGGTGGGGGCTACTCCTGTCGCGCTGCTCGATTATATTGCCGTAGAGGTGCCTCACGACGACCTGATGGCTCAATTAGTTCGGGGCCTTTACAAAGGTGCGGAGTTGGGCAATGTCACCATTCCAGGCGGGGAGATCGCTCAAGTCCGAGAAATGATCCGCGGCGTGCGTGAAGGATATGCCTTCGATCTCGTCGGCACCGCTATTGGCACCATCGATCTTTCGCGAATCCTCACAGGCCGAGACACGAAGGAGGGCGACATCATCGTGGGACTCCGCTCGACGGGCGTACACAGCAATGGCCTGACGCTGGCCCGCCGGGTCTTCTTCAGGGATCATCATTGGAGCGTCGACAAATGCCTGAGTGAACTGGGAAGAACGATCGGGGAAGAACTGCTTGAGCCGACCGGCATCTACGTCAAAGAAGTCGTGTCAATGCTTGAAGCCAATTTGAATATCAAAGCATTGGCGCACATTACCAGCACCGGCTTCTTGAACATGAGCCGAGCCGCTTCTGATGTCAGCTACGTGATCGACAGCTTGCCGGAGCCGCACTCTATTTTCAGGCTTATTCAAAACTATGGCGGGATATCGGATGAAGAAATGTTCTTCACCTATAACATGGGCATCGGCTTTTGCGTCATTGTTGCCCCTGAACATGCCGATTCGGTTCGCCGCATTGCTCACGACCACGGTGTGGAGAGTCACTTCATCGGCCACGTTGCGGGCGATGGAAAGAAGGAAGTCCGCGTACCCCAATACCGGTTGCTGGGTTCAGACGGCAAATTCCGAAAGATTTGACAAGCTCCGAAGAACGTACTAACGAGACCAGTTTGGAGTCTCCTACAAGCGTGGGATAGAATTTCGGCCTCTTTGCATGCGAAGACATGTTTCCGATTTGTCAGCAGCCGGGATCGAGCGCCGGTCCTCCTCTGTAGCACACGCGCCTATTGATAAGGACGTCGAACTGTTCGTTCCGGATGAGGATGTAGCCGACCCTGAACTCTCCATCGTTATTCCAGCTTTAAACGAGGAACTCACGGTCGGACGTTTCGTCGATTGGTGCCGCGAGGGCCTTCGCGAAGCCAATGTTCGCGGTGAAATCATCATCGTCGACAGTTCCTCAGACCGGACCGCGGAAATCGCGCTCGCCAGGGGAGCGAGAGTCCTTAAAACGCCGAAACGTGGATTGGGACGGGCATATATCGATGCCCTCCCGTTCATCCGCGGCGAATATGTGCTGATGGGCGATGCCGATTGTACGTATGACTTTCGGCAGCTTGCAGCGTTTATGGAGCGTTTTCACGACGGCTATGAATACGTAATGGGATCCCGCTTTCAAGGTTATATCGAACCGGGTTCCATGCCGGTGCTCCACCAATACTTCGGAACCCCGGTAACCACCTGGATCCTGAATTTCCTATACGGCAGCCGTTTTTCCGACATTCACTGTGGAATGCGCGGAATCACTCTGGACGCGCTTCGAAGGATGGACCTTCAGTCGCACTCCTGGGAATACGCTTCGGAGATGGTCCTGAAATCCGTTCGCATGCAGCTCCGCACGACCGAGGTCCCGGTGCGGTTCTTAAAGGACGAGCAAGGCCGTTTGAGTCACCACAAGCGCTCCGGCTGGTCTTCACCGTGGCAGGCGGCCTGGATCAATCTCAAGGCCATGTTCATTCATGGCGCCGATTTTTTTCTTTATCGGCCGGGGCTGCTGTTGCTCTTTATGGGACTGCTGTTGACGGTGCCGATGAGTCTCGGGCCTGTGACTGTCGGTCCAATCACGTTCTCTCTGCACTGGATGCTTCTGGGACTGACGCTCTGCGTTTTAGGTCTGCACGGAATCTATGTGGGCGCCCTGGCCCGGCTATTTTCCGACTATTCAGGTGAAACGAGGCGCCGGTGGTTAACGAGATTTTCCTATACGCGATCGGTTGTGCTGAGCGCCGTCGTCGTCGCTGCGGGCGCCGGCCTGGGAATTCCATTGGTCGTCCGGTACATCCGCTCCGGCTTCCGGTTGTCGGCCATCTTTCCAGCGGATCACCTGGCCATCGCGGGCTTGTTATTGGTGATCGGTGGATTCATGAACTTCACTTTTACCCTGGCAATCCATGCGGCCGCCGCGAACCTTAAGCGGAAGTGATACCCCCGCGGAAGGCATGCGCGAACGGGCGTACGGGCAAGAGTACGAGCCTACGATTGTCGACCGGTTTGGCGTTTGGTTGTCCGGATATCAAATCAGGAAGAATACGGGTTCTTTTGGCGAAAAGCGGATTGGAGATTTCGGTTGCGGCTATCAAGCAGCGTTCGTTCGATCGATCATTGCCGAAGTGGAGCACGCCGTACTGGTAGATTTTGCATTGGCGCCCGACATCAAAAACAATCCGAAGATCACGGCGATCGAAGGGACCCTGCCGGAAACACTGGCCGGGATAGGTAGCGGCAGTCTGGATATCATTTTGTGCATCTCCGTTCTGGAACACTTATGGAATCCCTTGGCGATGCTTGAACAGTGCCTGCGGATTGTCCGACCGGACGGAGTTTGCTTGTTCAATGTGCCGTCCTGGCGCGGGAAGCGCTTTCTGGAATACTCGGCATTCCGGCTCGGCCTCAGCCCGAATGACGAAATGGACGACCATAAAATGTATTACGACGTAAAAGACCTCTGGCCGTTATTGGTCCGCGCGGGATTCCTGCCAAGCCGGATTCGCTGTTTCTCTCATAAATTTGGACTGAACACGTTTGCAGTTTGCACTGCCCACCGCCACCCCCGCGCCCAAAGATGACAGATTTCCATCGTTACTTCATTGCCGGCGGCGCAGGGTTTATTGGAAGCCATTTTACCGACCGGCTGCTTCGAGAATCGACAGTGGCCGCGGTCACGATATATGACAATTTCTCATCCGGGCGCGAATGGCACTACCAGCAGCATCTCGCGGATCCTCGATTCCGCGTCATTCGGGGCGACGTGAAGAATCTCGACCTCCTCACGACGTCAATGCAGGGACATGACGTGGTGATTCATCTCGCGTCCAATCCAGACATTGCGCGCGCCGTCACCGAACCGGAGATTGATTTTTGGGAAGGAACGTATCTCTCCAATAACATTCTGGCGGCGATGCGCCGGTCTGAAACCAAGACGATACTTTACGCCTCCGGCAGCGGAGTTTACGGAGATCTGGGAGAAAAAGAAATCGATGAGGATTATGGTCCGCTGACACCGATTTCTACGTACGGGGCCAGTAAACTGGCAGGCGAAGCTCTAATCAGCGCCTATTGTCACTTGTTCGACTTTACCGGGCGAGTCTTCCGCTTCGGAAATGTCGTGGGGCCCAGGCAAACGCACGGTGTGGGTTTCGATTTCCTGCGACGGTTGCTGGCGAATCCGCGCAAGCTTCGGATTCTCGGCGATGGCACCCAAAGCAAGTCCTATGTTCACGTTCAAGACATCGTTGAAGCTGTTCTGCTCGCCGCGCGGCGGTCCACAGAAACCTTTGCGGTTTACAATGTGGCGACGGATTACATCACGGTAACCGAAATCGCCCATCTGGCCGTCGAATGCGCCCGCCTCGATCCTGGCGCAGTCGAGTTCGAATATTCGGGAGGAGAACGCGGTTGGAAAGGCGATGTGCCGGTTGTGCGACTCAATTCGAATCGGATTCGCAGTCTAGGGTGGGTTTATCGTTTCGATTCCCGCCAGGCGCTGCGCGACTCGATGATGGGGATGATGGCGGATCTTAAAGCAGGCCGTTTATGACTAACCCGGACGATTGGGATCGGCATTGGCGAGACTACGCAGATACGGCCGAGCAGAATCCCGCCCAAAATTACAGGCGCGAAATCATCTTATCCTTGCTCGACATCACCGGTGCCGGAGAAGATTCGCGCATCATCGATATCGGCAGCGGGCAGGGCGATATGGCTGCGGCGATTCGAGCTCGATTCCCCGGTGCCGAAATCCTTGGATTGGAGTTGTCGGAAGCAGGTGTGGAAATCTCCCGCCGCAAGGTGCCGAGTGCGCGCTTCGTTCAGCGTAATCTGCTGGACGGCACCGCCCCGCCGGAGGAACAAAGAGGCTGGGGCACTCACGCGGTCTGTTCGGAAGTCATCGAACACCTGGACAACCCCGGACTTCTCCTGAAAAACGCGCGAGCGTACATGAACGAAGGTTGTTGGCTGATATTGACTGCGCCAGGCGGTCCGATGTCTGCTTTTGATACGTATATCGGACATCGAAAACACTGGCACCGCCGGGAAATTGAAAGCCTTCTGCGTGCGGCCGGGTATAGGCCTGAGCTTGTGACCGGTGTTGGATTTCCTTTTTTCAATCTGTATCGTTGCCTGGTGATTCTGCGAGGCAAGAAGCTGATCAGCGACGTCAACGCGGGCCCAGCGCAAAACGCTTCGCTGGCAGCCCGCGGCGCTATGGCTGTATTTCAGCGGCTGCTGCGGCAAAGTCTGAATTCGTCACGCCGAGGATGGCAGATGATTGCCAAAGCTAGAACATGAGTGCTGTTCCGGTGCGAAGTACGGCATGGCTCCTCCTGCTGGGCCTCTTCGCGT
>WNGL01005485.1_pt1 | contig 18749 bp, 12 predicted proteins | sample 5400591 | NCBI WGS metagenome assembly WNGL01 (sample SAMN13153377, study PRJNA577476) | soil metagenome | isolation source: 80 cm soil or saprolite under Garry oak tree replicate 1 | place: USA:California | collected 2016-06-15 | reverse complement strand
ACTCCCAGCGAATATCTGGCATGGAACAGCTCCTTCTGCACGGAAGTAATGAACAGTCCTGCTTTCTTCATCCTACCACAAAACGCGTTCATCGGGGTCACCAGCCGTCTCCGAGAGTTCAGATTATATTTAATATACACCACGTTGGTCATATTGGTCATGGACTTGATCCAATCTAACTGATCGAGGAGTTTGGCTCCGCTCGCCACTTTCATGAGATGCTGGGCTTCATCTACAATGACAGCACGCACTCCACGCCGAACCAGCGTCTCCTCCAGCGCGTGACGTAACTCTGGAGAGTCGTTGAACTGTGCGACCCGACCGGTACTTTTGCTGCGAGTCTTGGTTTCCCAGGTCTGGTCCACATGGATATCGACTAGGCTCCATTGCTTGTAGTACGACTCCCCAAGTGCGGTGAGCGCTGAGCGGTAGTAATCGGCCCGATTGAAGGTCAACCCATCTGGCGGCCGCGCCTCCAGAACCAACAGAGGCTGCGCGGGTAGTGCTGGACTTCCTTGAAGATACCTCCACTGCACAGCTGCATCACTCGGCGTCGACACATGCGCGTACAACTCTCGCACCTGTCGTTCAGTCCGCCGGAGCATGGTCGTTTTCCCCACGCCACTTGGCCCGTACACGAGCAGGTGCGCGAAGCCTGCTGGTTCAAGAATGGCCTGTGTGAGCCTCGTATCCACATCTTCAAGCAGGGCGTGGTTGACCGCATAGGCCTTAAATGCCGCAAGACGAGCCTGATCTTCCGGAGAAAGCCACAGGGCCTGCTCGAGTTCTGCTGGTTGCTGATCCTTCATCTACCGATACTCCTCGAATACAGGAAGGGCCGCAAGATCGACCGGTTCCAACGAAAATACCTCAGAGAACACTGGCTGCATGGCCTCTGGTGGTTTTCTAGTAGTATTGGCCTCCAGACACTCCAGCACTCCCTGCGCCTCTTGATCGCGAAGGCGCTGCACCAGCACCCGTTGGTGCGCATGCACATCGGCCAGAAAGTCGGCCAGACGCTGCGGCGTCAGGGAAGCCGCCTTGTGGCCGATGCGGGCCTGTTGGCGCAGGACCTCCGTGGCCAGTTCTAGTTCCTTTTCCGAGTGCCCTTGAAAGGCCGCGTAGTACTGGGAGATACACCGCACCCATTGTCCCCGCACGTACGCGTAGGCGATCCCAACATTGAAGGGATCGTAGCGGATGGGAACGCGGGTGCCCTCCACTTCCGGATGGCGGAAGGCGTCATGCCAGTAAAAGAGGTAATGCAGTTTCACCCCCTTGCCCGGCACGACTTTGGCTGTCTTGTTCCGAGGGCTAGGAAGCGTTGCCATCACGAACTCCTCATCGTAGAGGACACGGCGATGGGCGCGCTCTCCACCCAGCTCCAGACCGGTCACATACGCTTCGCGAGGCGAGACGCCAAGCGTCTCATGGGTGCTCTGATCGTAGACCTGGTACGCCCATTCACACAGATACTGATAGAGGTCAGCCAGTTGCCAGACGGCCTGACCTTTGGGGTCCACCGCTTTGGTCATCAGGCGCGGTTGCTTTGACGCCTGCGTGTTGCCTAGCAGATTGTGGACGAACTCGGTGTTGGTGGTCCCAAAGAGCCGCTCGATGACCGAGCCGTAGCGTGGCTTGGCTCCGGGGCGCGTCTTCTTGGTACCGTTGTAGCGTGCAATTAGGCTCTCAAAGTAGGCGCTCTGGAATTCTGGCCCCCCATCGACGACGATGGACTGCGGGAAGCGCTGGTGTCGTCGCACACAGGCGCGCAGCACCATCATGCACGAGCGGTAGGAAGGTGGATCAAAGGAGAGGTAGCAGCCTAAGAGGCGCCGGGAGTAGGCGTCAGTCGCAAAGGTCGCCCACGGTCGCCCAAGCACCCGGCCCATCGAGGTACAGACCTCGATATCCAGCTCGGTATGATCCACATGGACGATCTCCCAGGGGCGATCGCCATGACGCGGGGTGGAGCGGCTCAGCTCCCAATACCAGGGCGTGTCCTGGTAGGCCGCACGCGCCCCTTTCCGCCTGGCCGTCTGTTCGGTCCCGCGACGGAGATTGAGGCGGCGGTAGAAGGTTCGTTCTGAAAGGACAGTGAGTCCGCGCTTCTGGCACTCATGGCAGTAGGCATGGTAGACCGCGCGGGCGTGGGGCTGCGTGGGGGTCTCGAACTGCTCGGTGATGAAGGTATCGAGTAACTCATGTGTGTCCTGCGGCGCTTTGCGTGTGCGATTGCCGGATCGCCCGGTTCGTGGAAGCAGGCCAACGTAGCCCGTGCCATATTTGGCTTCGGCTTCGTTGAAACGCGCCACCCAGGAGCGAAGTGTGCGCGTTGGCACGCTTGTTTCTGCGTGAGCGGCGCTTTTTCGCTCGCGGTAGGCTTGCACCAGTGGGTAGCGCTGATTGGCGATTTCCAGATCGCGCAGTGATGCAGCGCGCCACAGCCGCTCGGCTTCTGGGTGCAGGTGTTCCATCAATGGCGAAGGCACAGCGCGAGGAACCGTGATCTTGCTCGCATCGATGAGATCCAGGAAGGAGGACAGTGACACCTCCATGAGCAGCCCTTCCTCGGGACGCAAGGTGACCGTGGTGTGTCCCAGGTTGACGAGCGTCCAGATACGCCCGTCCCAGAGCACCCGTGTGTTGGCAGTGAGGGCAAGATGATGTGACGGGCGTTCTCCCTCAAACGCGGCCTCTGTGCGGGTATGCGAAGCGAGTAAGAGGGCGTGTGCTTCTGCGGTTGCCCGGTCTGGGTAGAGCAAGATCACCTCGTGGTCAATCAAGGGGGTCGCTTCCAGGTCCACATACAAGGCGGATCGTGCGATCAGGGCAAACACGGTATCGAGAGGAACCTGGGTCTGTTCCTGCATGAGTGCGGCCAAGCTCATGCCTGGGAAGTTGCGCACCCGGTCCACCAGGCGTGTGGCAAGCGTGGGCTCCACATCGGGTGCAAAGAAGTAATCCTCCAGAAAAATCAAGTTCCGAATCGCACCTGGCGAGAGTTCTGCCGAGGAACGCACACGATACGAGAGACCCAGGCGTTGAGCTGCCTCTTCTCCCGGAGGACACCGCCACCCACCTCGTTCGTCGCGTTGGTAGCGATGCGGCTGCGAGATTGCCAGTTCGAGCAGCTTGTCCTCTTGCTTCCACTCTTCCAACCAGACGCCATCTTGCCTGAGTACCAGAAAATCAGGGGTATGAGAGATGGTGATGGCGCGCCCAGATTTGGCCTGGTAGTGCAGTTCCAGTGTGGTCGGCTGATCGTAGTACTCAAGCACCTGCGGGTCGTATTCCATCGTGTAAACTGCCCACAATTCTACTTTGTGGCTTTCAAACTGGATGGTGCAACCCATTTTGCGGGAAGCGTAAGTGCCACTGACATTGTTGGCCCGCGAACCAACACGACGCGCCGGAGGAGAGGAGCGCACACACGCCACAACTTCACTCGCAAGGGGAGTGAGATGTAATCGAAGACACCACTGCTGAAATTGGGCCGCGGTGAGCATGACGTACCTCGTGATCTCTCCAGGAGTCATCGACATCCCAGATGCCGGGTATGAGTGCAAAAGAAGGATTCCATGGAGAGCATACGCTATTTTGTTGAGATTTGCAATCCTTTGCCACGAAAGTTCTGCCGTTTTGCCACAAAAGGTTTGCCGCGTGTACCAACAAGACAGGCAGAACAAGCGTATTGTTGCGCAAAACAGATGACAATTTTCGTGGCTGTGCTATGGTTCCGAACATGCAGATGTGGCAAACCTTTACGACGAAGCTCAACTATTGATGGGATGAAGCTATCCTCAATCTTGGGCAAACCTTTATGACAATCGGGGCCAAACATGATGGCAAGTTACAATCTCCGAAATGAATCCGAATTTTCATCCAAACGTTTTTTGGGTGAAAATTCGGACAAGGGGATCTCAGGCCAGTATTTGCGTCCGAATTTTCACCCAATTTACCAGTTGATGAGCTACCGGTGGTGTGATCGCTGTGATCATAGTGGTCCTCCTTGCTTATCGAGCTGTGCGCTCGCACAGGCTGGGTTTTTGTGAGGTAGTCATCGGGGTCGTAAAAGACGGTCAGCCTGTTGAAAAACTCAACTGATGAGTTTATTTAGGGGTGGGCGAGGATGCTCCAACGCTTTCTGTCACCGGTACCCAGATCAACCCAAAAAGAGGTTTTGAGAGGCCAGGAAAAAAGCAGGGGAAATGCCGCATTTGCCGCTCCTTCCGGCCACGGGCGGCGTCCCCAGCCTCGCTTTTTGAGGAGTCGTTTCAGATTTTGCCCTGCGGTAATGCGTAAGGCCTCACAGTTGACACGCCAGAGCCTGCGTAAGCGAAAGCGTCGCATCCCATGCCAGTCTTTGGCTTCGGCAAATAAGGGTTCCACCCACACCTGTCGCTTGCGCAAGGCCTTCTTATACGCTTCAGTTGACTGGTAGCCACGGACCCGATCCAAAGAGGCTTCATCCACACTGCGACAGAGGGTGCGTCCCTGTTTGCCCGTGGTACATTGCACTTTGAGTGGGCAGTGGTTGCAATCCTTGGCGCGGGCTCGATAGCGGAGCGACCTTTCGGTCGAATGAGGCCGATCAAAGCGCAGGTCTTTGCCTGCTGGACAGACGTACACATCCAGCTTCGCCTCATAGCGGAACCGGTCCGCACTAAAGAATTCAGTGCGGTGGTCCATGTCAGGAATGGGAATGTAGGCGCGAATGCCCTGATCTTCGATAGCCACAAGATTGTCTTCAGTGCCGTACTTCTTGTCACCGGTGACCTGCCGTGGCCACAGTTTCCAGCGGAAGCGCACCCGCCACAGCAAGTCACGCATCGGTTGGTTATCCATCACCTCCGAAGGGGTCACCAAGTGTTTACGCTACTCAGCATATTACCCTTTTGTTACCCCTGAACTTGCCCAGAAACCCCTTGTTCCTTCAAAATGTTAATACCCCAAACTACCCTGCGCCAGATTGTCATTCGTTTAATAATCTGGCGTGCATCTGCCAAGAACCCAGATTTCCTGGCGCAGTTACAGAAACAGATGAGGTAAAACAACAAGTAGCAGTAAGGACAGCTGGTCACCAGTTTGCATCATACTGATGACAGGTAGGAGGGCGGGTGACGGCCACAAAGTCGCTTCGGATTTATGACCAGTTGTCCTCAGCGGGTCCAGAGTTGAAAGTTGCGAAATTGAACTTCTGAAACGAAGGAATTTTCGTAAGATCCAGCTACAATCCCAACAGCACCTTCGGATCTCAGATTATCTGCTACTTGGGTAAGACGCTGGCCATAGGCATATACATCCAAGTTGCGTCCTTGAACGACGCATCCGATCTGGAGGGAAGTTCCCACAGTGACAGTAATCCCCCCCTGGGCGAGATGGGTGACTTTCATCTCCTCGCTATATCCAGGCAGCGTATTTGGATCCCCAGATTGGAACACTTCGAAGCTTTGGTCGTCCCTCATCCCAACGTAGGCCCATATCATCTGATAGAAATCAAGCGCATAGCTCCCATCATTACTTATAGAGAAGTAATAACCTTGCTCTTGTGACTTCAGATTTGATTCTTGGCGTGTACTTAAATTATCTGCCTTGCGTTCTGTTCGGAAGAGGATTCCTCCTGAACTAGCTCTGGAATAGGGGAATGTCATCTCCACCTGTACAGCGAAGTCTCTAAAAGAGGGAAGGATTAGCCCGTGCTGCTTGGGAGAGTATCCAACGAATCCACTATTCGTTCCCTTTTGTCTGCTGATGAGGGTATAGGTACGGGTCCGATTCTCATAGGCCTGGGCCATGCGTCCACCCCAATCGATATCTTCATCCAGAGTGGGAAAAACCTGCTTCACACTACTGTCAAATTTGAGTTGTCCCCAAGAAAGGGGGAAAGGTGATCCTCTCTGTGACTGCAAGAAGGGATGAGCCTGGAGAATGGCTTGAACGACCACGGTTCCAAGCCATTGCTCTGCTGTTGAAGAGTCGGCCTGGATAGCCGCGATCAGATTTTCTGCAATGAGTTGAGATGGGTCATTAAGTTCTGCGTGAGCGGCGGCCATTCCCAGAAAGGCGACACAGCGCAACTCGGCGTTGCGCCATTTTCCTGTCATGCCGTGTTCAGGGCTTGGGCTAAAAAGGTGCTTTTGATGACTGTCCGATGGGCATTCTTCAATTGAGATAATGCTCCTTGTTTCTTGTAAACTGAATGTGAGCCACCAGTACTGAACTTTTTTAAGCGAAATGTTTACCAAGGATGAGTTATCTGCTATTGTGTAAGAAAGGATGTTCTAATCGCGCACGATAGGAGATGAGGAGATGATCACCTTGGAACAATATGAACAGATTCGTCGGATGTACCACCTGCAAGAGAAATCAGGAAGGCAAATCGCCCGCGAACTGGGCTGCTCCAGACAAACGGTGAGTAGAGCGCTGAGTTTGGAGCAGTCTCCTGCTTACACGATGAGCAAGCCGCGCTCGGCACCTGTTCTGGGTCCCTATCAGGCCAGGTTAGAGGAATTACTGGCTGAGAATCAGCGTTTGCCCAAGAAACAGCGCTACACCGCCCACAAGCTGTTTCAGTTGATCCAGGCGGAGGGATATGGAGGCAGCGAGGCAGGAGTGCAGATATATGCGGTCCGCTGGCGCAAAGTGCACAAACGACCGGCCACCTTTTTGCCTCTCGAATTTGAGCCTGGACAGGATGCCCAGGTGGATTGGGGAGAGGCGCAGGTCATCCTCAAAGGCGAGCAACAAAAGGTACAGGTCTTCGTGATGCATCTGTCCTACTCTCGCCGGACGTTTGTCATGACCTTTCCCGCGCAAAAGCAAGAAGCCTTCTTCTACGGGCACGTGTGTGCCTTCGAGTTCTTTGGAGGCGTCCCGCATCGCCTGAGTTATGACAATCTTTCCGCCGCTATCAAGCCGCTGGTACAGGGGCGCATCCGAGAAGAACAGCGCGCCTTCATCGCCTTTCGCAGTCACTACCTCTTCGACTCCCATTTTTGTACCCCTGCGCAAGGGCATGAGAAGGGTGGTGTGGAGGGGTCGGTGGGGTTTAGCCGGAGAAATTATCTGGTGCCCATGCCGCGCGTGGCCTCCTTCGAGGAACTGAATCAGCAGATATTGGAGCATTGCCTTCGCAATGACGTGCGCGTGGTTGATCGGCAAGCCGTCAGCATTGGAGAGGCTTGGAAGAGCGAGCAACCGTTTTTGCGTCCGCTGCCCAAGCGGCCTTTTGACTGCTGTGTGACCCGTCAAGTTCATCTCAATGGATACAGCCAGGTGACCTATGAGACCAATCGCTACTCGGTGCCCGTCGAAGAGGCCAGAAGCGAGTTGATCCTGAAAGCCTATCCTTTCCATGTCGAGATCCGATCCTCCCAAGGGGTGCTGGCTCACCATGAACGCTGCTTTGGGCAAAAGCAGGACGTGTTGGATCCCCTGCACTACCTGCTCTTGCTTGAGCGGCGTCCAGGAGCGCTGGAGTACGCCAAACCCTTGCGGCAATGGCGGCAGGATTGGCCGGAGAGCTACCATCGCCTGTTACGTCGGTTGCGTGAACAATGGCCAGAAGGTCGAGGCGTCAAAGAGTTTGTCCAGGTGCTCCGGCTGCACCAGCAGTATCCAGCTCAAGAGATTGAGCAAGCGGTGGAACAAGCCCTCGCCTATGGCTGTGCCCATGTTGATGGCATCAAGCATTGCCTGCAGCATCAGGGCTCGCCACCCGATCGCGTCCCACTGCTTGATCTCACAGACCGGCCCCACCTGGCACTGGTGGGAAACCAACCCATTAACTTACTGTCATTTGTCCCGATTAAAGTCGCGTCTGACAGGATAAATGTCGCCGATTTTCCTGGTTTCAAGCAAGCAGTCAGTGACGTATAACCTGACGAGACACGTTCTGCCTCATAATTTTTCGTCGAGGATGATCACTTTTTCGGCTGGTTTTTCTTTTGGACGACACTATTTCTGGCAAATACGACAGGAAATGAGACAGACCCTCGCACTTTCAACGAATTTCTGGTATACTTTCCTCGAACCAGAACGCAACCGTGTGCTTCAGAACCGAGTGAGTCTATGTTGACATCAGAAGAGTTTCATGCCTGGTTGCGCCGCCAATCCCTTCCTCCAGCGTCGCTTGAGCTGATTGCCAGGCTTCGGGAATCCGAGCCAGTGCGGCGTGTCAGGGGGCGTGCAGGCAATGTGGCCGGGCGCTATCCCAGTCCCAAAATGCAACGGACAATCCAATTTGAAAGCCAGCATGTGGAGCTCTGGGCGATCTACGGCATGGAGAGGGATCAGGACGTGCTTGAGTACTACGATCAGCCCTTGCGCATTCCTCTCTCCTACCGTGCAGCATCCGGCCGCAAGACCACGCAATGGCACACCCCTGACTTTTTTGTGCTCAAAACGGAAGTCGCAGGGTTTGAAGAATGGAAGCCTGAACACGTTCTCGACAAGCTCATCAAAACTCAACCCCACCGCTATGAACGCGACGCTACAGGAGTAGTTCGTTGTCCTCCTGGAGAAGCCTACGCGCAGGCGTTGGGGCTGACGTACCAGGTCCGTTCTTCGAGCGAGTATCATCCACTTTACATTCAGAATCTCAAATTCTTACAGGATTTTTGGGCCCACCCTGTGGATGTTTCTGCAGACGAGAGCAGACGCGTGCTCGATCTCCTTCAAGCGCAGCCTTCGATCAGTGTCGCCCAACTGCTAAGGGAGTACCCCGATCTTGACCTGGATGTGATCTGGGCCTTGCTTTCACAAGGGAAGATTTTTACGGATCTAGAGGCCACCCTTCTCATGCAGCATGATCGGGCCATTTTGTATCCAAGCGAAACGCAAGCCTTTGTTCCTCGATCGCTTCCTCACGTATCAGAACCTTCTCGCGTCCTGCCTTCACCTTTCGTCTTTGATGGCCGACTCTTCCAGGCCGAGGTCACCGACGCGTCGGTTATCCTACGCCCGGAAGTTGGTCTCGCCCTTTCTCTTTCGCTCGCTGAGTTTGAGCACCTGCTTGCCACATCTGCCATCGAGCAAACCTCGTGGACTACAGCGTCCCCAACCCGCGAGGAGGTACGCCGGATCCTTGTCCACACTTCACCTGAGGCCGAACGGGCCGCTCAGCGACGCCTGCGAGAGATCCTGGCCTACAAACGGGGAGCTCCGATAACGGTCACGCCGCGGAGTGTGCAGCGCTGGATGAAGGCCTGCTCGGCTGCAGAAGCGCAGTATGGATGCGGCTATCTTGGCCTGCTCGATCGGGTGGCCGCCCGAGGCAACCGGACGCCACGTGCGAACGCCGAATCGAAGCAGCTGCTCAATACGTTTGTGAAGAACCATTACGCCACCCCTGTAGCCAAACAAGCGGCAGCCGTGTATCGGCTCTACATGCAGGAATGTCAGCGCCAGGGGCTTCCCCCCGTCTCCGAGCGCACCTTTTACCGAATACTTGAGCGCACCACGGATCAAGAGGTGATCGCTAAGCGTGCTGGAGTCAAAGCTGCCTACGTCACGCAGCCCTTTTTCTGGTCTTTGGATCAGACCACGCCGCGGCACGGGGACCGGCCCTTCGCCATTGCCCATCTGGACCATACCGAACTGGACATCCTGTTGGTGTCATCGGTGACAGGAAAGCCTTTTGCCAGACCCTATGTGACTATGCTCACCGATGCCTACAGCCGGAGGATTCTGGCGGTCTATGTCAGTTATGATCCGCCCAGTTATCGCTCGGCGATGATGATCTTTCGGATGTGCGTCCTACGGCACGGGCGGCTACCGCAAGAACTGGTGGTTGATCGCGGTCCTGACTTTGGCTCTGTTTACTTTGAAACACTCCTCTCGCGCTACTGGATCACTAAAAAGGAGCGCCCAGCACACCAGCCACGCTTTGGGTCCGTAATTGAACGGCTCTTTGGCACGGCGACGACCGAATTGCTGCATCAACTTGCCGGCAATACCCAAGCCGTGCAGAATCCGCGCCAGATGACCTCGGAAGTGGACCCGCGCACTCATGCAGTCTGGACGCTGGAGCGCTTCTCGGCGAGATTCAGCCAGTGGGCTGACGTCGTCTATGACCAGATGGAACATCCAGCTCTGCACATGAGCCCGCGCGAGGCATTTGCCCAAGGCATGAAGCTTTCTGGCGTGCGGGCGCATCGCCTCATTCCCTACTCAGAAGACTTCATCATGCTGACCCGCCCGACCACGCGCACCGGGCAAGCACAGATCCATCGAAGCCGTGGGATTACCGTGAACCAGCTACACTACTGGAATGATCGCATGCGGAAACCAACGGTCGCGGGAAAACGTGTCCCGGTGCGCTACGAGCCCTACGATATGGGCCGAGCCTATGCCTTCATCGAAGGGCAATGGGAAGAGTGCATCGCCGACGAATTTGCCCAGGTCCATGACCGTTCCGAACGAGAATGGCACCTCATTCTTGAGGAGTGGCGAGAGCACCAACGACAACATGGGAAAAAACGTGTCACCGTCAATGGCCCGCTCCTGGCGCAGTTCCTGGAAGAGATCGGGGTGGAACAACGACTGCTTCTCCAGCGACAGCGCGATCTCGAAGAACGCTCCATCCGCGAGGCCTTGATCCCTCGGCTCCTTCCTTCCCTCCAGGGATCAACCGACGTTCAAGGTGAGAGGATCGTTGATCAGGTCCCGCCTCGACCGCTGGACTTATCAAAAATTCCCCGCTATGAGGTGTATCACTGATGACCCGACTCTCGAAGGAGGCGCGAGCGCGACTGGAGGCCTTTAAAGCCGTCAAAGTGAGGCACGCCCATATCAAAACCGTCGATGTAGAGCTCACTCAAGCGATCGAGGAGCATGCGGGCTACTCCCATTTGCTCCTGATCGGCCCAGGTGGGGTAGGGAAAACGACCGTAGTGAAGCTGGTCACTGACCAGCTTTTCAAGGAGGAGCCGGATCGTTCGATCGTCCCAGTGGTGGTCGTCAGAGCGCGACCTGGAGATCACGGCATCTACACGCGCCTGGATTATTATCGTCAGGTGCTCGACCAACTGCGAGGGCATGCGGCGGTCAAAGATCGTCTGATGAATCAGGCGTTAGAACAGCGCCGCTCTAAGCGTCAAGGGCAAGGCGCAACGGATTGGCTCGATCTACGCGAGGACGTCGAGTATGCGCTGGAGCGGTTGCAGGTGAAAGTCGTCTTCGTTGATGAAGCCCAGCTTCTCATGCAGGTTCAACCCCCGCTCAAACCGATTGACCAACTTCACTGGCTCAGGTCGATGACGGACTGGACAAATATTTTGTATGTTAAATATAATCCGGACTCATCGAAGAGATCGGTCACGGTGGCGAAGGCTTTTTGTGGTAGGCTAAAGAAAGCAGTGCTGTTCATCATCCTTGTCCTGGAGGAAGGGACATATGCCAGAGATCCGTTGGGAATGGTACCCACTCGTTGCACATCATGAACTGGCACGAACGTGGCTGCAGATGCAGAAGAATCTGCAATTAGCTCCGGCTACCATTGATGTGTATGGGCGCAACCTCAACGATTACCTTGCCTTCTGCTCCAGTCACCATCTCCTTCCTGAAGTCATCACCCGCGAAGCCCTTGCCCTCTACGTCCAAGATCTCGCCTCTCGTCGCAATCCCAGAGGCACCAAGATTCTCTCCCTCGACTCTGGATGCGGCCTCTCGCGAGCCACCATGCAGCAAAGGCTCACGGTCGTTCGCCTCTACCATGATTATCTCATCGAGAAACAGATTCGTCCAGATAATCCGGTTGGCCGGGGAAAGTATGTAGCGGGAAAGGGCATCGGCACAGCGCACAGAGGACTTCTCCCTGCACAGCACAAGCTGCCATGGATCCCCTCAGACCAAGAGTGGCAAGACGTGCTGCGCGTGCTCAAGGGAGAAAAGCTGCGCAACCAGGTCATGCTGCTGCTCGCCTACGATGGAGCGCTGCGCCGCGAGGAACTGGTGCGGCTTGAGATGGCTGATTTCGACTTTGCGTATCGTCAGGTCCGCGTTCGGGCTGAGCATGCGAAGAATGGATCTGAACGGGTGGTGGGCTACAGCAACGTGACCAGCCAGTTTCTTGCAGCCTATCTCCATGAGCGACGCACGTTGAGTACCCAGCGCGGTCCGCTGTTTCTCTCCGAGTCGCGACGCAACTTTGCCGGCCCTCTTTCGCTGGTCATGTGGTCCAAAATCGTGGAGGGACTCGCACAGCGCGCTGGCCTGCCACGCTTTACGACCCACACCCCGCGCCACTTGCGCCTCACTCATTTAGCCAGAGCACATCTGGACCTGCACCAGATCGCCATCTACGCGGGCCACAAATCGCTCCAAACAACGATGCTCTACATCCACATCAGTGGGGTAGAACTCACCGAAGCAGTGAGTCGAAGCCTGGCAGGCTTTGAACAGTGGATGGCTCGCATCCTGGAAGGACCTCTCACATGAAGCAATCCCTGCATCAGCAAGCATTCCAGCAAGAGTCGTGGCCGTGGCCGCTTCCCCTCTCAGAGTACGACAAAGAGCCGAGCCTTCGAGAGAGTGAGTACGCCGAGCTGGAAAAGCGCTTCCGACACCCTCATGGGCATATCCCAAGCTCGACAAGGAACAAGCTTGCCCGCATTGTGCGTCCGATGGGAGATGTGCTCACCTACATCGGCGCTCCACCACATACCTACAAAGACACACTCCACATCATGCTGCTGGAAATATACCGGCGTGGGACGACCTTCTGGGCCTGGTCCCTTTCCGACTGGCAAGCCATCATGTGCGAGGGTCCCCTCTTGTTTGCACAACGCTTTGGGCGCAGCAGTACGCGCACGCTCGCTCGACGACATCTTCCTGTCTTGGCCTATCTGCTGAAAGTCCGGCCCGATATCAAGCGGCTCATCGAGCTGGGTGAGCAGGTTCCTCTTGCACACAACATTTTTGGCAAAGAGGCAGTGCGCCTTGCGCTGGAGGCTCCTTTCGCTATCCTGCGAGGGTGGGGCTACAGCCTGAAAGAGCATTGGAACCCAGCTGCCTGCCTGTGTTACTTGTTGATGCACAATGAGAGCCCTTACCTGGAGCAGCTCTCCTTTGAACTTCTGGTCGAGGTATCAGAGACCTGTCAGCTCCCTTGTGTGCAACAAAGCCTGTACCGAATCTCGCGCGCGCTCTGTGCTCTGGGCATCATCGAGCAACCTCTGCCTGATGCTCGTGTCGTGCCACCTCAGTGGAGAGGCACAACCTCTGATATCGCTCCCGAATGGCTGTCCTGGGTAGAGCGATGGCGAAAGCACTCCACCTTACAAAGCGCCGACCATGGATACTACCAATTGCTCAAAGCGGGTCGCTGGTTTACAGCTCGCCACCCTGAAGCGCCGAGCCCTGCTGATGTGACGGCGGAGATCGCCGCGGAGTTTGTGGCAGCCGTGAGCGTCATGAAGATCGGGGAATGGACCCAGGTGCATCATTCCTCTGATCGTCTGGGACAACCCTTACTCCCTCGTGCGAAGAATGGCCTGCTGGGAGCCGTGCGCTACTTTTTCCGGGATTGTCAGGAATGGGGATGGATCCCTATTCGCTTCAATCCGTTACGTGTCTTACGCACCCCACGCTCCATTCTCCACCTGATTGGGCCAGCGCCACGTGTGATCAGCAAGGATGCGTGGGCCAAGTTACTGTGGGCGGCCATGAATCTTGTCTACGAGGATCTTCCCTTATCAAAGGACAAAAAGAGTGTCTATCCGCTGGAACTGGTCCGCGCTGTCGCCGTCGTGTGGTGCTTTGCGGCCCTGCGCAACAATGAGATTCGCCGCTTACGGGTGGGATGTGTGCGCTGGCAGGACGAAGACGTGCTGGTTCCAGAGACTGGGGAAGTCTTACCCAAGGACGCCACCTGTTTCCTGGATATTCCGGTGAACAAGACCAGCACAGCCTACACCAAGCCAGTCCACCCACTCGTCGGCCAGCGCATCAACGAGTGGGAGCGGGTCCGACCGAAAGAGCAACTACGGGAGATTGATCCGAAGACCGGTGAGCCCGTGCAGTTTCTCTTTTCCTATCGAGGCAAGCGCATCTGGGATGGCTATATCAATGAAGTGCTTATCCCACTGTTGTGTAGGAAAGCAGGCATTCCTGAACGGGACAGTCGGGGCACCATTACCAGTCATCGTGCCAGGGCGACGATCGCCTCCATGCTCTACAACGCGAAAGAGCCCCTTTCCATTTTTGAATTGAAAGAGTACCTGGGGCACAAGCATCTCTCCTCAACCCAGAGTTATCTACTCGTTGATCCTACCAAGCTTGCCAGCAAAGTCGCCAAAGCAGGATACCTGGAGCAGAATCTGGCGACGATTGAGGTCCTTCTGGATCAAGAGGCAGTGCTGTCCGGGGCAGCTGCGCGCGGCGAGGTCTGGAAATACTACGACCTGGGTCATGGGTGGTGCACAAACACGTTTTGGGCCGAGTGCAAACACCGGATGGCCTGTGCCCGCTGTCCCTTTTATCGGCCAAAGTCTTCAACGGTGGACCAGCTCGTCGAGGGCAAGGCGAACCTGGTGCGCATGCTCGAATTTGTCCAGCTCACCGAGGATGAAAGGCTCCTGGTGACGGAAGGCATTGAGCTGCATCAGACGCTGATTGAAAAGCTGGTGGATGTGCCCACTCCCGCCGGGCCAACGCCACGTGAGCTAGAAACACAACGACGAGGAGAAACCAAGGTGATCCCACTTAAGAGTGTTCGGCGCACCAGGAGCAAGCAGCATGAGCCGTAAGGGGGAGGCAAGGAGGCCCTCTCTGCTGGAGCTGCCGAAGCGGTCCCCACGTCCTGCTCTCCTGCCGACCGTGAGCCTCCCCCGCCGCCTGCCTTGCCTGCCTGCCGTCTGCCGCAGCGCCGCGACCGCGTCCCCTCCGGTGCGGGCTACTGGGCAACAGAGCACGGCGAGTCAAGGCCGCGCAGGAAGGCCGCGCAGGAGGGAGGGCTGATGCGTGGGGGCGCGCTGGTCTTGGCCTTGACACGCTGTGCTACACTTGAGCAGCCGCACGGAGGCAGCGTCGAAAAAAGGGGGTCAAAGGGCTTGACTTCTGATTATAAATAATGCATGTGCTTGTCGGCCCCTACGACCTCTTGGATTTCCGGAGCCTCTCTGGGCAAACAGGGCGTCGCGGACGCGATCTGCATTTTCCGCGCTATCATGTCGAGCAGGAAAAGGAGCGTGACGCCTTCGTCGGGGCCCTTCGCGATTTATTAGAGCTGCTTCCCCTCTCATGCGATATCGACACCTTGCTGTTAGAGCATTGGCAGTGGTTCGCAGACGCTACGCTAGGATGCGTTGGGATTTTGAGTGACTGGCTCACCGATACGACCGCAGCTATCTTAGCCAAGGGAGGAACCGTGCTTTCACGCGATGAACTCTCCAAGCATATGCTACCTGAAGCAACACGTATGAGTCTGGAGCTGGAAGCCCGCACAGGAGAACGGAAACTCACAGATGGTCCTGCGAAAAGTATGCAGGACTTACAGGCCCTTTTAGTCAAAGCAGGTGCTGATCGCGATGCCGAGGATGTGCAGACCAGCCGACCGCTCCCAGAGGTACCAGTGGAAGTGCCATCGAGATCGACGTCGTTTCGGGTAGAGCGCGCGCCGACTCGCGATCCAACAGGCGAGGTCGTCGATATCCAGGAGAGCAAATGTTCCTTTGCTGGTCCCTTGGACCTCGGAGAGCAGATGAGGGCTTCTGGCATATTCAGGGTGGAATGTCCAGAGTGCCTGAGGATGCGAACATTGACCCCCCAGGGAGCGACTGTCCACTTCCCGACCCACAACAAACGCAAGACCAGCCGACCGCATCATGAGAAGCGCTGGATAAAGCATGAGGCTGTATGGAAACTGGCTGGACAGTAACAGTCGTCTAAATTCACGCCCACACTGATCCCAAGGAAAGGAACATGCATGGAATTAGATTGGTCGGAGCAATCCCCCATATCCGAACACTGTACCACCCCTGGCAACCAGGTAATGGATACGAGGAGGCAACCCTCGAGGCCGTGGAGACCGAGCTTGGTATTCATCTACCAATGATCCTCCTGGAGACCATTCCAGAACGGGGGCTGGTTAGATTGAAGATTCTAACACCCGCTTTTGAATGGTCTCCAGTCTCACCCTGCCGGAAAGCCAGGTGAGAATTGAAGCTTGCGTTTTCCATTCCTGATGCCCTTTAAGGGGTAGAGCTACGTAAGGTGTCATGGACCGCAAAGTAGCAAGGCATTGGGGCCAAGAGAAGTACCGATTTGCCTCCTAGTTTTGGAACTTGGGCCTGTTCTGACCAGTTCTGGCTCCTTGAGCAAGCAAATGTCCCCTGAAAGAGAGGGAAAAGTACCGACTCTCGTAGAACCCGGAACTCGATACTCCTTGCTTGCCTCTACGACAGTTCAGTGACCATCACATTGAAGGCAGCTCCTAAAGGCATATCTGCTTTGTCCTGGTTAAAAATGGACCATTTCTCTTGATGATACCATACGCCGATAGGATGATCGTTATAGATATCACCCTTGCCTGCTGGACTCCAATTAGGAGTGACTAGGATAAGGACGCCTGGATGACCGTTCGTAGAAGGGTGATCAATATCTGTATAGTTCTGGATAGTGTTCGAGGCGGTAGCGATATGAACGAAGGTGGTGTGACTAGGTTTCAATTGCACCATCATATGCATAGCATCATGCGCTATTGTCACGGTGTCCTTCTGAGCCTCTTTCGTTTGCCCCATCGCATCATGCGCTATTGTCATGGTGTCCTTCTGAGCTTCTTTTGCCTGCTCCATAGCCGCAGTAGCTTGTTGTTGCGCCATTTCTGCCTGTTCGCGATGGACTTCTCTGCCAAAGAGCCACCCGATAGCCGTAAAGGTGATGGTCTCTATTCCCGTGAGTAAATAGACGTAGCGCGCCCAGGTGACTTCACTCATAGAGGGGCCGTTGTTTGATAAAAGAAAGGCGATCAGTGTCACGAATCCAGCGAACCCCAAGAACGCGAAAAGTGTCACTAATGCAGCCATGGCATTCTTCCATCCTATTTGTTTTAGTGCATTGATGATGCCCATAGGTATCCTCCCGTAGCTATGAAATCCGTTCTTAGCTCATCTCTCCGACAACTGAATGGTAGGAATTAGAACAATTTGATCTACCGCTTGAGCTTATTTCTATATTCTCGTGCAAAGGAAGAAAAAGCTGATACTCTATAGACGCTATACAATCCCAATTTGGCAGATAATCATAAGGTGCATAACAACGGTGAAAATTTTATAGGAACTTTTTTTGTATATTTTTTACTTGTTCTGCTGGTTTTGCCTATGTCATAAATTACACGCCTCTCAGTCTAAGGTGTAACTTTGCGGTCCATGACACCTTACGTAGCACTGGGCCTTTAAAGTCTAAGGGTGTAGCGAATTATCAGAAAAACCTGCGCGCTCGCCGTGCGCGTCAGAACTTGAGTCGGCCCCGCCTGGTCCGTCCCGGCCGTGACGGTGAACGCCTGATTGTTGCCTAAATCAGCCGTTGCGGTATCCCACGCGGCCTGGCTGCCGACCGCGTGATGTTTGGACACGTCCTTACCATCATAGAACTCGAGTCCGATAATGGTGATCTTCTTACCCTGTGTGAAGTAGGGAAAGTAATCCTTGCGAATCGTTGCAGTGAAGTCGCCCGCACCGTTGACGAACGCCGACCATTCGGTAGGGAAATCATGCCGCAGGCTGAAGAGTAGTGCGAGGTTAGACTGGCTGGCCTCCTGGAACAGGTCATCCAACGCTGCTTTCACCTTGGTGGGGTCCACGCCCTGGCGCGCAGTGTACCGGATATGCAGGATAACGTCAGAGATCGTGTCATAGTTGAAAGCGCGATAATCCTTCGGCAGATCTAGCTTCCAGGTGCTCTCCACGCCTGCGCCTTCGAAAGGGAGGAACCGCTCATCGCGCAGGTTGGTCTCGAACATGCCGCTGTCGTTCTGCCCGCTGCTGGTAGCGATGGATTGTACTGCGCCGATGTAATCTACAAAGCGGTCGTCCTCCGAACCCTGCCGTGCATAGTCATCGCCGGCTATTGGAGACTTTCGCAGGCTGCTCTTCAGAAGTGAGAGGGTACAGTTGACGCTGGTGTATGGCCCGACGACCGATGGTATGGACAAAGCGACGCTCTTCATGCGGCGCATATAGTGACCAGGGCAGTCGAGATCATAGAGCCATTCGGGGACCGTCACCTGGCACGTACCAGTTGCCCTCAGACTGAGTAGAGCGAGAGGGTTGAGTTGTCGCAACGACACGTGTCTGGTTAGCTCGAGCTCGCGTTTGTTGTTGTCGTGGTACGCCATCTCCATTCGTTTGATATCCAGATAGAGCGCCTCGCCGGAGAGCAGACCCTTGCGCCCGCCGTCCCAATAGTTGAATTTCACAAAGTCCTGGGTGTCCACTTCGGGGCGCATCAGTTCCTGTTTCATCGTCCGCTCGGCTTTACGCGCAGTATCAAACGCGAAACGATAGTACTCGTAGTAGAGCCGCGAGATTTCGCCCTGCATCCACAGATAGAGGTCTTCGTTGGTGAACTTGTCGTGGAGGAACTGGTCCACCTCCTGGGCGTTGGCAACCTGTTGCTGCATACTCTGGTACTCGTGGTGCGCGATCTGTTCGGCAATGAGCGAGGTAAGAATCTGCCTGCCGATTTGCATGAGCTCGCGAGCGGCCAGGTTGTGCTGCAAGATCCATTCGTCGCCTCTTCGCTGGTAG
>WNGL01004011.1_pt1 | contig 18749 bp, 13 predicted proteins | sample 5400591 | NCBI WGS metagenome assembly WNGL01 (sample SAMN13153377, study PRJNA577476) | soil metagenome | isolation source: 80 cm soil or saprolite under Garry oak tree replicate 1 | place: USA:California | collected 2016-06-15 | reverse complement strand
GCTCACCGGCGCCCGGCCCGGGGATGGTGAAGCTGAAGGCGGTGAACCCGGCCCTGGCGAGCCCAAGCAGCGTTTCGGTTACCGCCGCCGGGGAGCCGGCCACCAGGGATGGCCTCGCTCTGGCGCGGTCGTCCACTCGGGCCTCCATGTGCAAGGCGCAGGTGATCTCGGCGGGATCGCGGCCTGCCTCGTGCGCGGCCTCCAGGACGCGCTCTCGCATGGATGGGTAGCTGTCCAGGGGCACGTACCCGAGCGAGGGGATCCAGCCGTCGGCCAGGCGGCCGGTCACCTGGAGCGCCGGTTGCCGAAGGTGCCCAGCCAGATCGGGATCGGGTGCGCCGGTTTCGGCTCCACGTCGGCGCCGTCGGTGCGGTACAGGCGGCCCTCAAAGGTAACGGCGTCGCGACCGGCGTGTACATCGGCGCCCGCCTGGGCCCTGGGCGCGGGACTTTTCCAGCCGGCGGGCCAGGACCTGCATTGAGCTGTCGGTGCTCACGATCGGCTGGCTGCTGGGCGGCACGGTCGGCGTGGGGACGGTTCTCTATGCGGTGAGCATCGGGCCACTCGCTCACTACCTCATCCCCAGGCTGACCGTGGCACCCGGCGGCACCCTGGATGGCCGCGGCGGGCGCGGAAGGCTGACGGCCCGCGCTGGCCCGCAGCACTCCCAGCCGGTAGCCCGTTACCACGAAGCAGAGTGCCGGTGACCGTCAGCGCGAACGCAGGTTGTCTACTCGGCTCTCAGGCCGACGGTGGGCCGCGTCCGGGCGGCCACCGCAGCAGGCCCAGCAGCGAGCAGGTTGCCAGCCACCACCATGGCGGCCAGGCCGAGGATGAGCGGGAGCACCGGCACCTCGCTGACCGGTACGGCCCCCAGGGAACCGGCGAAGCTCTGCCACGCCAGCCGGCCGCCGACGATTCCCAGCGGCCCGCCGACCATGACGGCGATCAGCAACGTTAGCGTCGTCTGCGACGTGATAACCGCCCCAACCTGGCTTCGCGTCATGCCCAGCACCTTGAGCAGGGCAAGTTCCTGGCGGCGTCGGCGAACCAGGCTCAGCACCGTCAGGGCAAGTGACAGCACCGCTGCGGCTGCGAGGCCGAGGCCGAGCGCGAGCGGCTGCCCACCTAGCTGTGCGGCATTGATGATCGCCGCGGCGCGCGGCGGATGCAGCGCGTGACCCAATTCGTAGGTGCCGCCAGGAGTTTGGTCCGGGTTGGCCGAGACGATTCGGTGTACCAGTTGCGCGCGTTGTCCCTCATTGGTGCCTGGTGCCAGGTCAATCGCCACAGCCGAGGGAAAGACCGGCACCGATCGGGCCGCGCTCCGCGGCCCGATCCCCGCACCCGAGGCCGCCAGCAACGTCGCCTCGGGCAGCATCGCGCCGCGCCCAAGCGACACGTGATCGGCGGTGGCAAGGCCGAACGAGGGGAGCGTGACAGTCCCCACAATGGTGACCGTCCGCGCGAAAGGCGTGGTGCCGATCCGGACGGTGTCACCGACCCTCTTCCCAAGTTCGCCGAGTGTCACCGAGCCCAGCTCGATCTGGCCATTGCCCGAGAGCGGCCGGCCGCCGGTGGTCGGTGGCTGAACTGAGCCGAGATGATGCCGGATGCCGAGCTCCGGAACGATCCGGCCATCGATAGGTAGCTGGGTGAACGCGAACTCCGACCAGCCGGCGACCGCGGGCTGGCCACGGATGAGCCGGCTCATAACCCCGGGGGTGAAGCTCCCGTAGCCGCCTTCCGCCTGAATGACGAGGTCCCAATTCCAGCCATATCTGGCCGGATGGGAGATCAGGCCGGTCAGGCTGGCGTTAAACACCACCGCGCTGACCACGGCCGTGACGGCGGCGATGGATCCGAGCAACGTAGACCGCACCGGGACCGACCGGACGCCCGATCCCGGCTCAAGCGCGTTTCGGCTGCCGACCACCGTAGACGCCGGCAGCCCGGCCGCTGCGGCTGTCCTTGCGATGGCGGATGAGCGGAAGCCCGCCCCGCCCCTGCTCGGGCGGACTGACCGCACTGCCAGAACGGCAAGCAGCCCCAGCAAGACAACGCCCAGAAGGACCGCGCCCGCGCCGAGGACAAGGGCGTCTGCCCGGACGCCGTGGCTCGGGTCGAAGCGGCGCACGGGCCCGACCGGCGCCAGCGGGGACACGGCTACAGCGCCTGCCACGGCAAGTATCACGCCGCCGAGGACAGGGATCACTCCGGGGAGGCCTGCCGCCAGCGCGGCCTGAGCGCGGGTGGCGCCGAGCGCACGGATCACCGCGATCTCTGGCGAGGATCTGCTGATCATCTGCAGCAGCCCCTGCCCGACCAGCACGAGCATCGCCAGCGCGGCGATGGCGCCGAAAACGCTCAGCGCGATCGCCTCTGGCCTGATTGCCTGTTGCACCTGGTTGTGGATGACATCGCTGCGGTTGACGCTGAAGGAAAGGCTGGGCAAATCCTGGTGAGTGCTGTGGGCCTGCTGCCGTATCTCCCGGGTAAGCCTGGTGAGGTCGGCCTGCAGCGCGGGAATCCCTTCGGTGCCGCGGGCCAGGCGCAGCCCGATCCAGGCGTAAAAGTACTCCGCCAGGACCTGGCGGGTCGCCCCGGGCGGCAGGATGCTCCCTTCCGCATGATCGGACTCGTCTACCAGGGCTGGCGGCACCTCCACGATCGCCGCCACCCGGTAAGACCGGGTGAACGGCTTTCCCGTGGGCCGCCCATCCGCGCCCAGCGGACTGTACGCGTACCTCACCGTGCCGCCGACACCCGTACCGAACATGCGGGCGGTGGCGGGTGTGAGCACAACCGTGGTCGTCGATTCCTGCGGTGGAAGCTTGCCAGCGAGAACAGTCATCCGGTCCTGGCTGAAATACTCGCCGTCAAGGCTGCCATTCAGGCTGTTGGTGAGGAAGGAACGGTTGATGCGGCCATTGACCACTGGCAAGCCGTTCAGGCCCACGTACGTGGCGTGGGAGACAATGCCGGGTAGCGACGAGATCAGCGTGATCGGCCGCGTCACCGTCATGCCGGGCAGCTTCCCAGGCACGTTCACGAATACATCGCTGGCATGGATGGACGCCAGATAGCGACCATAGGCGGTCGCCGTGCGCCGTGCGCCGCCGAGAGCCCCGAGGGCCACCGCTCCCAGCACGCCGCCAAGCAGCGCCAGTGCTACCGCCTGCCGCCAGGAGCGCCGCAGCGCCGCCCGCCAGAGCGAGAGGGCGACCGTCACCACGGCACCGCCAGCCGGCGCTCACCGGGCAGACGCGCCATCTTCGCAGCCACGGCGCCTATTGTGCTCGCTATCCGGGGGGGCTGGCCCCTCAGTAGGTTACGGCGTCGCTTAGCTCTTAGTAGTGAAAAAGAGGTGGGAGGCCGGGTGAGCGCGGACGCGGCCGGCGAACTGGCCGGGATCGACCCAGGCCGGCCCAGCCCGGCACGGATCTACGACTACTACCTCGGCGGTACCCACAACTTTGCCGCCGACCGGGAGGTCGGCGACCGGGTGATCGCCGCCATGCCCCAAGCCCCGGCGGCCGCCCGCGCCAACCGCGCCTTCCTCGCCCGCGCGGTGCGCGCGGTGACCGCCGAGGGCGTCGACCAGTTCATCGACCTCGGATCCGGCATCCCCACCCAGGGGCCGCTGCACGAACTGGCGACGCTGTCCCCGCCGGCAGCTACCTGATCCTCTGCCACGGAACCGGCGAAGCCCGGCCCGAGCAGATCGGCCGGGTGAGTGCCCTCTACACCCGTACCAGCGCCCCTCTCGTGCTGCGCGACCGCACTCAGCTTGCCGAGCTGCTGGCCGGCTGGGAGCTCCTGCCGCCTGGCATCGTCGACGGGCCCACCTGGTGGCCCGACCCCGGCGATCCAGTGGTACCGAACCCTGGTTACTACGCATTCCTCGCCGGGCTGGCCCGCTTGGCCTGACCGCGGGGTCTTGACGCGGTGGCTGGGTGCGTGTCCGCGGCCCGGTGCGGGGCCCGGCAGGGTATTCGGCCAGCGGGCCCGCTCCAGTAACCGACAAGGTCGCGATACATCCCTGAACGGGCGAGCAGGGAGTCGTGGTCGCCAATGTGGACACGCTCGTCGCCGAGAACCAGGACACGGCGGGCACGCAGGGCGGAACTCATCCGGTGTGCGACGACGATCAGCGTGCCCGGCCTGTGCGCGAACGCCAGCTCAGCGCGGGCTTCAGCGGAAGGATCAAGATGGCAGGTGGCTTCGTCCAGGATCGCAATCGGCGCAGGCGACAGATACGCGCGGGCGAGTGCGATGAGCTGGCGCTCTCCTGCCGACAGGGCTGCGGGGTTCAGCACGGCCTGATACCCCCCCAGCCGGGCCAGCAGGGGCTGCAGGCCCACTGCGCCGACCGCTGTGCCGAGTTCGGGTGCCTCGGTTCCCGCTAGGTAAGCCAGGTTCTCGGCCAGCGTTCCCGTGAAAACGTACGCCTCCTGGGGGAGGAGCACCCGCCACTGGGGCACCGACGCAGGGGAGAGCCGCTCCATGCAGGCTCCGTTGAGCAGGACCTGGCCGGCCGTGGGCCGCAGCATGCCCGCGAGCAGCCCCGCGAGGCTGGACTTGCCGATCCCGCTGGGCCCCACGATCGCGAGGTGATCGCCGGGCGGGATGTCGATGCTGAGGTCCCGGATGATTGGTTCGGCCCTTGCGCTGTAGCCGAACCCGACGCCGCGGAGCTCGATTCGGCCGGGTCCCGCGGCGCGATCCGGGACCGCGCCCACTGTGTCCCGGCTTCGCCTGGGCACGCTGGCAGGGATCGAAGCGACGAGGGCCGGGCCGTGGCGGGCCCGCGCTGGCGGGCCCGCGCTGGCCTCGACGATCCGCTGCAGCGTGACGGTGAGCCGGACGGCGCTGCCCCCGACCCCCTGGCCCAGGGTGTACAGGGCGCCCCGCAAAGCCCCCCCGATGTAGGTGACGGCTCCGATAATTTGCGCTGAGGAGACGCCGCCGCGCAGCAGCGAGGGCGCTGCGGCCAGCACGAGCAGCAGCGGCAGCCAGCCGCCGGCCGCCATGCACAGCGTCCGCGCCGCGCCGGCCCTCGCGACCGACCGCGCGGCGCCGGCCTGAGCTGCCACCTCGTCGGCGACCTGCGCAAGAACCTGAGTCTCTGCCCCGCATGCGGTAACGTCACGCAGCCCCCCCACCGCCGAGGTGGCCGAATTCGCAACCCTCTCCTCGCCGAGGACGGACCTCCGCTGCCGCGCCGCGAACGGGCGCAGCAGCAGGCGCAGGATCATGAGCGATCCAAGCAGTGGGGGAATCACGTACGGGAGCGTGGCGGGGACGAGCGTGAGCAGGCCGGCCAGGGCGCTGCCGGCCGTGAAAACGAAGGTGCGCGCCACGCTCAGCAGGCCCGCGTAAGCATCCCTGACGATTTCGGTTTGATGGGTGATGCGCGCGACCGCATCGGTGTCCGGGCGCTGGGGAGCCGCCAGGGAACGGCGCAGCGCGCCGGCGACGATCAGCTCGACCAGGTCGTCGCGGAGCGGCTCGACGAGTGCGCCGAGCCGGATGTAGGCCGGGCGGGCGGCAGCAGCGCCCGCCAGCGCGGTGAGGGCGAGCAGCCCCAGCCAGCCGAGCCCTTCCGCCGTGCGGCCCGCAAGAAACCCGCGGACCGCCTCGGCGACCGCCCAGCCCGAGACGAGCGAGGGAAGAGCCTCGGCCAGGGACCAGATCGCAAGCCAGGCAACATCGCGCGGATGTGAACGCAAGCTGCGGGCCAGCATGCCGCGTGCCAGCGGACCCCTCCGGGCGCCGCGAGATCCGCCCCTGGTCATTCAGCGGCCCTGGAAGCGGGCCGGCCGCGGGCCGGGCCGGCGGTGCCCTGCCCAGGCCCGAAGACGGCCCGGTACTGCGCGTCGTCCCACAGTTCGTGGTGCGGGCCCAGGGCACGCACCCGCCCATCGCTCAGCCAGGCGACAAGATCCACCTTCGCGGCGGTCGCCGCGCGATGCGCGACGATCAGGCGCGTCCGGCCCAGAAGCTGGCTGGCGAGCACGCTGCTGACCTGCATCTCGGTGACGGTGTCGAGGCTCGAAGTGGCGTCGTCGAGTATGACCAGCCTGGCACCGGCGGCGTGCGCGAAGGCGCGGGCCAGCCCGAGGCGCTGCACCTCACCCCCGGACAGCGGTGCCTCGTCCAGGGCGGTATCCATGCCCGCCGGCAGACGCGACACGAATGAGTAGGCGCAGGCCGCTCGCGCGGCAGACATCACCAGTTCCGGTGATGGTTGCGAGGAGCCGAAGCTGATCGCCTCTTTGGGTGTCTGGCCAAACAGGCAGGGCCGCTCGAACGCGTACACGACGGCCCGCCGCAAATCGTCCCGGTTGAGCGCGCCCAGGGCCGTGCCGTCCAGCGTCACCTCGCCGTTGTCGGGATCGAGCAACCGCCCGGCAAGACCGGCCAGCACGGACTTGCCCGCACCTGACTTGCCCACGACGGCGACCGAGGCGCCGCCGGGGATGGTGAGATCGAGCGCGTTCAGCACGTCCTCGCCACCCAGCCGCACTGTGACGTCACGAAATGCCAGGCAGCCGGGCCCAGCGGGCAGGTGCGCCCGGCCGTGGCGGGGCGGTGCACATGCGAGCACTTCTGCTACGCGCCTGCCCCCGCCGCGGCCGCGAGCCAGCCGGTTCAGCTGGCCGAGGCTGGCGCCGATACCCACCGCGAGCACCGCGTACTGGCTGGCGGCGAGCAACTCACCAGGGGTGATCCGGTGGCGCGAAAGCTCGACACCCGCGGCGGCGAGCACGATGACCTGCAGCAGCGGGACTATGACCAGGCTCTGGGCGGCCACTCGAGCCTGGATCCGCCAGAAAGCGTCCCCCGCCTGGCGCAGCGAGGTCAGCGGGACGAGTATCCGCGCCAGCTCCCAGCCGGAGGTGCCTGCCGCGGCGACCGTGCGTGCTCCCCCGAGGGCGTCGACCAGGCGGGCGGCGATCGCCCCCTGCGCTCGCTGGTACTCGGCGCTGACGTCGGATACGTCACGGACGAAGCTGCGCAGGGTCCACGCGAGTACCGGCAGCCCCGCGGTGAAGACGGCAACCAGCCACGGGTCGATAAGCCCGAGTGCCAGCATGCTGCCGGCCGGGGGAACAACAGCCGTGATGGCCACCACCGCACCGGCGGGCGCGCAACCGGCGTCGGACGTGGCGCCCACCATCCTGCTGACTGTGTCCCCGGTGGCAAAGCGCCGCAGCAGCGCAGGACCGCAGCCAAGGATGTGGCCCGCCAGTTTCCGGCGCAGCCACGCTGTGGATCCAGCGTTGGCCATTCCTGAGGCGAGCTGCGCGGATGCCCCTGAGAAGATGATGACGGCGGCCAGCAGGGCGCACGCGCCCAGCCAGCCGGCTCCCCCAGCGCGTGCCGCCGGGGCGCCGAGCAGGGCGTCGACGGTGCGGCCGGTCGCCGCAGGCAGCAAGACCTCGGCGGCAGACCCCGCGAGCGACGCGCAGGCAAGCAGGGCGAGCCACCCAGCGTCGTGCCTTGCCACGTGCCGCAGCAGCCGGTCAGCATGCCCGCGCAGGCGGCGCGCGGTCACGCGTGACCCGCCACTGGCACGCGCCCCGGTCACGGCAGGCCTGGCCGGGGCAGGCGAGGTACCGGGCGGCCGGACAAGGACACCGTCGGAACCGGCCGCGCGCACCGGCGTCTTTCCTGAAGGCTGCCGGCACCGGCGGGAGCCGGCGGTTTGCCGCGCTCCGCGCCGGTGCCGTGATCTTTGTGCTCGCTGCATCAGACGCAGAGCGTGACGCTGGCAGTGCTGTCACAAAGCAGCAGGCTCACACCGCTGCCATTGCAGTCATCGCGACCGCGAGCGGCGGAGAGTTCCATTCCCTGCATGTCAAGAAGGGCCATTGTGTCACCTCCTTACCCCGAGTCGTTCTTCTTCTGCTCCCTGCGAAGGCGTTCCAGGGAGGTTTGCGGGGGACCGGGACGCGGCCGGGAGGCCATGACCACTGGCGGGCGCCGCGGGCGGTCCGAGGAAAGGCAGTGCGGGCACGTGCGGGGAAATTGCCGTGGCCAGGGCGAACAGGACTCCAGCGGTCCCCGTGGCCAGATCCATCGAGATCCGCAGCAGCATGTCCCCGGGGAATGCCAGGCCGTCGGCGTACGGAACTGCGTGCCACGCCAGCCTGCGGACGTGCGCGCTGATGCGCGCCACCTCGCTGCCCGCGCCCGCCCGCCCGGCCAAATAGAGGAGCAATCCGGCGCGACCGCTGAACAGGCCGGGCTGCGCGTAGTAGGTGGAGCATGCGGCGACGCTGATGGCCGTGGCCGCCTCCGCGAAGGCGGCGCTGCCGCGGTGCGCGAGGAAGCGGTCCAGAACCATGCCGATGCCTGCGCTGCCGCCCTTGAGGTAAGGCAGCGCCCGCCAGCCCTCGTTCACCTGCAGCGAACCTTTCCGGTCGGTGACGCACCTGCCCAGATCGGTGTCGAGGGCGGCCGCGGCCGCATCCAGGTAGCCGGGATCGGCCGTCCGTTCGTACAGCCGGATGAACAACAGGGCCCGCCCCGCCGCCCCGTGCAGGAGTCCGGCCGCTTCCCGGCCCGTGCCGCTGTCCTCCCGGGTGGTCCTCTGAGCGACTATCTCGGCGGCCTTCAGCCCGGCGTCGAGCAACGCTTGCTCCCCGGTGGCGTCGCCCAGAAAGAGCAGGCTCAGAGATAGCCCCGGCAAGCCGCCGTAGAGGTCGGATCCCAGCCGCTCCCACCTGTCGGACAGGCACACATCCGCCGCGCGCAGGGCGGCGGATGTGTGCCCGAGCCGCCACAGCACGTATGCCACCCCAGCCATCCCGTCATACAGGCCAAGCCGCGTGCCGCGGGCCGGGTGGCTCGCATGGGCGATGAGCCACTCCTCGTGTTCAGGCACCCGCACCCCGGCGGCCTCGGACAGGGCGTGAAGCACGCCCGCGGCCCCGTAGGCGATCCCGAGCCCACCGCCCGGAGCCGCGAACTGCTCGATGTCGCCGGGGAAGAGCCTGTCATCGCGGGACGGCGTTGCGCTGGCCAGAATCGCCCTGACAAGTGCGGGCCTGAGAAGCTCCCACGCCTGCTCGCCAGCGCCGAAGTCCTGGTAGCGCGGAGAAGTGCCGGGCGCCTTCATCACGTGGCCGTTCCCGCGCCCCTTTCCGGCAGGACGGGTTATCTCATCTACCGCCTGCGAGAGGAACCCATCAGGGACCGGGAATTGTTCGGCGATCACCTTGGCTGTATGCTTGGCTTTTTCCCGGTCAAGGGCGAACAACGTCGTCAATGGCATGAAGAGCGCCAGCCGGATGCAAGCAGTGCTGTAGGCGTCGATATCGAAGCCGACGCGATCGCGCGGCGCCAAAAATCCAGCGTTTCCGACGGTGGGCCGCCTGCCCTCACTAACATGTGTGGCGGCTTCAAAGTCGATGAGCATAACGGAGTCATCAGGGCGCACGATGACATTGAACATATGCAGGTCATTCAGGATCACGTCACGTTCGTGCGCGGCGTCCACGGCTCGTTCGATTCCGGCGCAGATGCGCAGCGCCCAGGTGGTGTACTCGCGAATCCTCGCCGGGTGAGGATCCATGTCGAGCAGCGGGAAGCGGTCCGCATAGCAGGAATTCAGCGGTGTTCCGTCGACAAATTCCTCTGCCAGGAAGTGATGGCCACCGACCTCGAAATAGCCCCGCACCTCCGGGGCGATGCCCAGGCCGGACAGCCGCTGCAGCGCGCGGTGCTCGCGGCCGAGCCTGGTGACGGCGTCGGAGCCGTCGGCCGCCAGGCCCGCGTGTGGCCGGCCCTCCTTGAGCACGACCCGTTCGCCGGTTCGCTGGTCTGTGCCGACGTAAACCCCACCGCCGTTGGAGAAGTGCAGAGCCCGCTCAATGCTGTAGGGGAGTCCCGCCATCGTCGTCGCGTTGCGCGCGGCGAGGTGAGGCTCCAGGAAGCCGGGCAGGCTGACCCAGTCAGGCACTGCGAACACCGGCGACCGCACGTCGGGGACAAGCTCACCAGCGGGATTCTCAATCGCCGGCACCATGTCACCGCGCGCATCCAGGCAGTATCGCTCGGCAAATCCCCCATAACGGACGTAAAGCGGCCCGTCACCATACCTGAGGTCACTGAGGATATATGGCCCCGCCTCGCCCGCAAGCGTCACATTAAGATCCGTGAGAATAAGCTCGAATTCGGCATCATCCGACGGATATATGGTGACGACTTTCCCACTGAACCCTCGCGGCGCGTACTTCGCGTTGCGCAGGAGCACGGCCCGGCGCCCGGGCAGGAACTTGAACGAGATCGCTCGGGGCACGCAGTACTCCCACACTCGCGTGACCAGGTCCTCAGCATTGCCAAGGCAGGCGGAAACGTGAATTTTCCATCCTTGCTGCGACATGTGGCCACCCGGCGGGATGGCGACCATCCAGTCACCAACACGGTCCTGCTTCCATCCCGATGGCAGTGAGCGCTGGGTGATCATAAAGGTCTTAGCGGCGGCATCATCACGGGAGGGCGAATCGTAGAACAAGGGATTTGCCAGGCAGTACTGCTCATATCGCTTGTCCACGTGGCCCCCAGTGTGTCTAGTCTCTCGCCCCACGCGTCTTTACCGGACAAGCAGAATCATGCCATCGTGCGGATAGGCCGTGTAGTGATGTTGGCAATAACTTCATGATGTGCTGCCGAAAACTGTGAGCAGATTAAGCGACCAGGGAATCTTTGCTCCAACAATTGGTAAATCCGCATAATTCACCCTTCGGCTATGTCTCATAACCCAGCGACGTCAGGCTTCACGGCATGTCCCCTTCTTGGGCCTGGCTGGACTTCTTCACACCCAGGTAATACATGGGGCAGTCGTAGTTGCAGCCAAGCTTCAGCTTGTAGGAGAAGGCCTCTGCGGGGCGCTGGGTGATGTACAGCCGACCGCCAGAGGGTCATGAACGCGATGGTGACGGCACCATTGCTGGTGCCAGCACCCGGACGATCGCGGAGCGTGGCCTACCAGCGCTCACCCGCGCGTGGCCGGGACACCCGCCAGGCGTTCTGTGTGAGGTGCCTAGGACATCATTAGTTGCCACACCCCGCCGCGCAGCATGCGCCTCAGCAGCGTCCTGGTGGGCCTGCGTGGCGTCTGCCTGCTGCAGGGTCGGGGTGCCCAGCAGCCGGTACAGTAGCCCGGCCAGTTCCTGAGCCGTCGGCGCGGTCACCAGCCCGGCCGGGCCTGCTAGCGCCCACCATTCCAGGGTGGCCCGCCCGAACCAGGCTGGCACGCCGGTGAAACGGCGGGCCAGCCCGGCCTGTCCGTCGCGGATCGCGGCCTCATACCCGTCCGGCCTGTCCGTCGCGGTCTCGGTGCCGGGGTCCTCACACAACACGTCGGGCCAGATCAGTCGGCCTCGGTGATCACCGCACACGCCGGTGCGCGCCGACAGGCCCCGGACTAAGAGCAGGCCCCAGCCATGCTCGCTGGCGGGGTCGTCGATCACGTGCGGCTCGGCCGGGCCGCCGCTGTCGGCGACCGCGACCCGTACCACATTTCCGCGCCAGGTGACCTCGACGGCGAGCTGCCCGCCGCGCCCGCTGGCGGAGTGCCTGATCGCGTTGCTGGCCAGCTCGTTGGCCACCAGCGCCACCTCGTCGCGGGCCGGGCATTGCGGCAGCAAGGATGCCAGCCACCGCCGCAGCGCAGCGAGCTGGCGTTCCTCACTGGGGAACAGCCGTCGCCACCGCAGGCCGGGCAGCAGTTCAGGTGGACGGGGTGTGCCTGGCCGTGGTGGTGGTGTTGCCATGCGTCAACGATGCTGGCTGCAATTAGCAGACTCAAGCTGGCATTGATGAGCAATCACGAGCGTCCCGAGCGAAACAGCAGCAAACACTTTGTGCCCAAGCGGATCGTGATGCCAGACTGTGCGCAGGCACCGCCGTGGGAGGTGAGTGATGCCCCAGCCGGCCCCCACCAGCCCGACCGTTTTGCGTATCATCTTGGGTCGGCAGCTGCAGGCGCTGCGGGAAAAAGCCGGAATGACCTATGAGCAGGCCGCCGACGCCATCTACGCGTCGGCGTGGACGCTGCGGCGGATGGAAAAGGCCGAAGTCGGCCTCAAGCTCAATTACGTCAAGAGCCTGCTGCTGGCCTACGGCGTGACCGACGTCAGGGAGATCGACAGCTTCCTCGGCTTAGCCCGTGAGGCCAACAAGCGCGGCTGGTGGCACAGCTACACCGACGTTCTGCCAGCCTGGTTCCGGGTGTTCCCCGGCCTGGAACAAGCCGCCGAACTGATCCGCGGCTACGAGCCGCATTGCGTTCCCGGGCTGTTGCAAACCGAGGACTACGCGCGGGCTCTCACCACCGCCGGATACCCCAATGCCACCCACGAGGAGACAAGCCGCAGGGTGGCGCTGCGCATGGCACGCCAGCAGATCCTCACCCGTCCGGACCCGCCTCGCCTGTGGGCGGTCATCGACGAGGCGGTCCTGCGGCGCCCGGTCGGTGGCCCCGGCGTGATGCGCGCCCAGTTCGACCGCCTCATCGAGGCGACCGGGCAGCCGAATGTGACGCTGCAGGTGCTGCCGTTCACCGCCGGCGCGCACCCGGTGATGTACGGCATGTTCCACCTGCCGGCAAGATCGCCCCCACCGAGCGCTACCGTCTCCACTACTGCACCGCCCTCCGCATCCCACCCACCCAATTCGGCCCCGGCTGGTCCCTGGCGCAGCCACCGGAAACCGTCGGCTCAGCGGGCCACACCACCTACGGCGATACGGCAACCGACATGCTCTTGGCAACACCGGATGTGCAGGCGCGCACCGACGTGGCCGATTGGCTCGGCGAACCCAGCGGTTATCGTGATGTCAGAAAAGGGCACACCGCCACGGAGTGGACGGAACAGTTCGTCGCGGACTCGCCAGATCTCTGGATGGCCGTGATCGCGGAGGAGTCGCTGGACTTCGGAGAGTGTGCCGACACGTCGAACGTCGGAGACGCCACGCTGGAGCATTACGCCTCGCAGGTGCGGCGGCTTGCCAGCGACTATCAGCATGCGGCGCCATATCCGCTGTTCCTTGAGGCCAAGCGACTGCGTGATCGGGTGTTCCGCAAGCTGCAGGGACATCAACGGCCCGGCCAGACCCGGGACCTGTACCTGATGGCCTCCCAGGTGTGCGGAATGTTGGCCTGGATGTCGGGTGATCTGGGCTACCGACGGGCCGCACAGACTCAGGCGTGGACGGCGTGGGTGTGCGCCGAGCAAGCCGACCACGACGGTGCCCGCGCGTGGGTGCGTGCAACCCAGACTGTTGCAACGGCTACGGGAACTGCATGGGCCGGCGGCCTACGTCCGCAACGCCGCCAACCCAGCGTTCCGCGCGGAACTTACCAAGCGCATCACCACCTTGAGAGCCGGCGACCAAGCTCAGCCGCGGCGAGCCCTATAAGTACGGCATGCTGGGCATGACCGGCACAGGACCGCAAGTGTCCACGCCGGGGCTCTTGGGAAAGCCGCCAGGTTCCGCTAGCGGCAGAGAGTTCCCCGCGAGTGCGGGTTGTGGGTGTCGATGCTCTCACCCGTTTCGAGGACGCTGTTGCTCTGACGGTGCCATTCGTCCGTGGGCCCGCCATGATAAGGATCCCAGGCTGGCCGGGTGAACCAGGCTCCGAATTTGCCAACGCAGCCGCCCGCGAACGTGCTGAAGGCATTGCCGGTCAGCGTAACGCCAATGACGCTGAAGCCACCGATAGGCGACGGGTCGCCCGGCGCGCCGTCCCCGGGGCTGTAGTCCTCCGCGTAGACGGCGAAGCCGCCACCGGTGATGAGATTGCCGGTAACGGTGATGTCGCTGGCGGACCTGCGGGAGTCCCAGATCGCGATCGCGCTGTCCGCGCTGGCGGTCATCTTGTACGTATTGTGCTCGATGACGCCGTGGCTGGCGCCTTCCGTCTGGTAACCGTCCTCGTGGCCATTGGCAGTCGCATGGGTGAACCCGTGAAAGTAGCTGTTCGTGATGGTGGAGTTATCTCCGGTCGTCTGCGAGTAGCCGGTGTCCGCCCAGCTGAAGATGCCGTCGTCGGCGCCATAGCAGTCCACCGCATCGACCGCCAGCCGGGTGCCCTGGTGCCAGATGCAGGCCTGCACCCCGTTGTCGCCGTTGATTTTCACATGGTCGATAACCGCGCTGGCGCCGTCCTCGACATAGATGCCGGCGGTGCCGTTGGCAGTCTCCCCGTGCTTGCCGCTCTTGGAAATAATCGTGCTGTTCTTGACGGTGACATTGCTGGCTTTAATATCGAGGTATCCGGTGATTTTCTGGCAGCTGATGACCGCGTTCGGCTTCCTGATCACGATGGCGCGGCTAAGGCCGATGCCCAGGGGGGTCAGCCGGTGCCGGGGGCAGTGTGACAACTGGGGGCCGGTGTTGGCCGGTCCTGGCCAGCCGCAAGCCGCAAGGTTCGCCCACAGGCGAGCGCCGCCATCGCGGCAGAAGGCGGGAGCGTGGCTGGTGCGGGCCAGGGGGTGCACGTGGCCGGCCGACCCCGGTAGCGCCGAACTGGGGCTAGTGGCAAGGGTTGGGGGTTGGGGGCCCGCCGAGGGGACCGACGCCAGCATGGCAATGGCGACGCCGGGCCCCAGCAGCGCGAAGGCCCGTGCGAACCCGGCGCGGCGACGGGCCCAGCGTGATCTGGCAGGGACATGCGGAACGAGGCGGAGCAGCAGCCGCGCGGGCCGGCCGCAAGCACCGCGGTTCGCAGGTCCGGTATTGATGGGTATGACGACCTCGGCACGGTGTACGAATGGTGATAACATGATTACTATATGTGATATCCGGTGCTTGCCAAAGAGGTAGACGACTCGTTCTCTTAGCTTGCTCCTCCGGGGTACCGTGGCTCTGCTCGCTGCGGCGCTGGTGCCGCACGCGGTGCGGTCGCTGGTCGCGTCGAGCCGACGGGTTTGGGGATCGCGGATCCTGCCGACTCGCCGCCGGGGCGGGGGGTCGCCCACAGAGACACATGGATGCGCGGATCGAGCATGTCGGGGCGAGAGTTTCTTATCGCGCTCGCGGACGTGACGGGCGTTCAGAACGCCCCCGATATGGGTGACCACCATGAGTGCCAAATCGACGCGGAACTGGTTGCCCAGATGAAGCCTTCCGCGGTCGTCCCGCTCATGTATGAGAGCTGGGAGTTCCGGGAGCAGGACGTCGACCTTGACGCCTGCCGCCGCCGGGGCATCGCGGTGGCGGGCACGACCGAGACCCACCCGGCCGTGGACGTCTTCTCGTTCCTCGGCCCTATGGCGGTAAAACAGTTGCATGACGTCGGGGTCGCCGTGCACGGCGCCCGGATCGGGCTGCTGTGTGACAATCCCTTCGAGCCGCACCTCACCGGTTATCTGCGCCGCTGCGGTGCACAGGTTGTCACGGCTCACCGGCTCACCAGGACGCTCCTGCGCGCTCGGTGCGACGCCGTCATCCTGGCCCTGCGCCCGCGCAGGGAACCCATGCTCGCCGCACCCGGCGCGAGACGCCGCGCCGGGTACCGTCCTGGTCCAGTACTGGGGTATGCGGACCGCGCCGCACTGGCGGCGGCGGGCGTTCCGGTGTGGCCGCCACGGCCGCCGGGCCCGGGCACATGGGTGTTCTCCCCTCCGCCATCGGGCCGGAACCGGTGGTCCGGCTGCAGGCCGGCGGCCTGAAGGTGGGCGAGGTGCTGGCACGCGGCCTTGATCAGGCGAGCCCGTGCGAACTCGCCTTCGTCCAGCCGCTGTGAGCCGAACGCACCGCGTCTGGAGTACCGGAGCGCCCGGAAAACGATCACCATGCAAAACGCCTGGCGGTGAGCCGGTGTCCTGGCCACAGCGGCTCGCTCACGAAGGCCCAGCGGCAGTACAACCAGAGCGGGGCGGCGCCCTACCACCTTCGGAGCCCTGAGCAGGTCGCCGGCCTGTTCGCCGGCTGGGGCTGGTTGATCCCGGAGTGGTGCCGGTGCCCCGTGGCGGCCCGGCCCGGCCCCGGCTGGTCCTCCGGCGCAGGTGTACTCGTTCTGTGGCGTTGGCCGGAAGGTGTGACGGACCAGCACGCGGCGGCTGCCCGCGCGGGCCGTGCCTGGTAAGCCCTTGACGTAGGACATCTTTTCGGTCACCCGTCCGTTTTGGACCGTGAAGAGGTCGACCCCCCGCACGTGGCCATCGCCCCAGTCGTAACGCCAGCGCTGCACGACGCGGCAGCCGGCGGTGAATGTCTCCTCGACGGTGAAGCCGCTGCGCAGGTCCGCGAAGATTGGCTGCCACGCAGCGCGGACCGCTGCCCGGCCGACGGCCCGCTGCCCGTCGGGGGCGGGCGAGGTCGACTCGAACACACAGTCTTCACTTGTCAACGCCAGGGCCGCAGCCAGATCGTGGCCGCTCCAGGCTTCGTTGAACAGTGTCACGACCGCTTCGGCCGCCGCCTCGCCCGTGTTGGCGCCGGTCTCCTCCATCACGTCCACCCCCGTAGGCGCTGATTCAGCTTGACGTCGCACTTATCCCCGGCTCGCGGCGGACGTACCCGCCGGCCATTGACGGCGGTCCGTCACGGGCGTAGGTTCTGAACAAATGTTCAGAACAACTGTTCAACAGAAGCGTCCCCACACCCGGCGGCAGCACTTGCCAGCTCACTGCGACGTGGCTGTCCTGGGCGGCGGGATGGCTGGCATGGCGACGGCATTGCGGCTCCAGGCGAGCCACTTGTCCACCGTGGTGCTCGAAGCGCACGGTCACGCCGGCGGATGCGCCGGTTATTTCCGGCGGCAGGGCTTCTCGTTTGATGTCGGCGCCACGACCCTCGTCGACTTCGAGCCTGGCGGCGTAGGAGCTGAGCTGCTGGATGCGGTCGGCCTGCCGGCGGTCGACGGTGAGCCGCTGCCCGGTTACCTGGCCTGGCTCCCAGACCGGGTCGTGACATTGCACCGCGACCAGGCTGCCTGGCACCTCGAGCGGCTGCGCATGCTGGGCGATACGCCGTCGCACCGGGCATATTGGGCGCTGCTCGACCGGCTGGCCGAGGTGTTCTGGGCGGCGAGCCGTTCCGGCATCAGGCTGCCCGTGCGGCGCCCGGCGGATGCGCTGCACGATATGCGGGCTATCGGCGCCCGCCACCTGCCGCTGGCGCGTTATCTGCCGTGGACGATGGGCGACGCGCTGGAACGCTTTGGGTTGCGGGACCAGCCTTCGCTCGTGGGCTTGCTGGGGATGCTGGTGGAGGACACCGTCCACAGCAGCGTCGACCAGGCGCCCCTGATCAACGCCGCGCTCGGTGTGACAATCCGCGGCGCCGGCCTGACCCGTCACCGCGGCGGCATGCGCGGCTTGTGGCGGCGACTGGGGGCGCATTACCGGTCGCTGGGCGGTGAGCTGCGCTGTGGCTGCCGGGTGGAACGCGTCACCGGCCAGGCCGGGCGCTACCTGGTGCACACCGCGCTCGGTGCCGTGGCGTGGTCTTCCTCGGGGTGCCCGGCGACGAGGTAGCCGGCCAGGTCTTCACCCACCATCAGCTCATGCACGACTACCGGCGTCCGCTCGGGGACGGCAACAACATGTTCGTCTCCGTCTCGGCCGACGGCGACGTTGACTGCGCGCCGCCCGGCCACCGGGCTGTCATGATCTCCACGCACACGGAACTAGCCGACTGGGAAGGGCCGTCCGAGGCCCAGTATCAGGCCCGTAAGCAGGACATCGGCGACAGCTTGGTGGCCTATGCCCGCCGGGCATACCCGCGGCTGGGCGAACGGGCGGTGTTCCGCTGCGCTGGCACGCCGCGCACATACGAGCAATTCACGTCCCGCCCGCGCGGCGCGGTCGGCGGCGTCCGCCAGACCCTGCGCAACACCAACCAGCACGCTGTTCCCCACAACCTGGGCGTCGACGGTTTCTGGCTGGTGGGCGACTCCACCTGGCCCGGTCTTGGCACGGTCGCCTGCGTGCTCGGCAGCCGGATCGTCGCCGAGGGCGTGCGCGCCCAGGCGAGCCGCCACGCGCGTGTCCCGGTAGGCGCGCGTGTCCCCATAGGAAGGCGCCGAGCATGACCACGGCGACAGTGCCACGGCTCGCCACCATCGCCCCCGATCTCGTTGTCACCACCCGGCGCCAACGCGTGGTCGCGCTGGTCCGGCCGTGCGCCGGGATCGCCGTCTTCGCGCTTGCCGCCTGGCTCGGCTGGTGGTGGATCACGCCGCTGGTCATGTTCGGCACCTTCGTGGCAGTGGTGACGGTGACCCACGACGTTGTGCACCGCAGCATCGGGCTTGGCCGTCGCCAGACCGAGTGGGCGCTGTTGCTGTTGGGTGCGGTGCTGCTGGAAAGCGGGCACGCCTATCGGGCCACCCACCTGCAACACCATGCTCTCTTCCCGAGCGAGGAGGATCCGGAGGGCTACCCGGCCCATCTCAGCTTCGTCGGCGCGGCGCTGTACGGGCCGGTGTTCCTTATCCGCTTGTGGTGGTGGGCGTATCGGCGCAGCCAGCGGCCGCAGCGGGCCTGGCTGCTCGCCGAGGCCAGCCTGCCGCCCGCGGCGCTCGCGGCCGGCGCGCTGCTCTGGCCGATCGCCCCTGGCCTGCTCGCCTATGCGGTGATGGCAATCGCCGGGAGCTGGGTCTATCCGCTGCTGACCGTCTACCTGCCTCATCATGACTATGGGGACACCCCGCTGACGCAGACCCGCACGCTACGCGGGCGGGCGATTCCCGCCATGTTCCTCGAGCTGACCTATCACCTGGAGCACCA
>WNGL01013913.1_pt1 | contig 18752 bp, 17 predicted proteins | sample 5400591 | NCBI WGS metagenome assembly WNGL01 (sample SAMN13153377, study PRJNA577476) | soil metagenome | isolation source: 80 cm soil or saprolite under Garry oak tree replicate 1 | place: USA:California | collected 2016-06-15 | reverse complement strand
CTTCGAGTCTAGTTCAGGATGCTTTTGAATGTAGGCATCGATCTCCTGATCGGTCGCCTTCATCTGATTCACCAACGCCTCCTGTGCATAAGTTGATGCCAGCACGCGTGATTGCTCCATCAGAATCTGCAACTGCACGTCACGCTTCTTATCAACACCTGCCTGTACCCCTTTTGTCTCGCCAATCAGCACCTGACCCAACTGTTGTCGCACCTGTTTAAGCTGCTCGTCGGGAATCTTGTTGCCGGCAAGCTGTGGATTCTTGGCCTGTGCATCCTTGATGAACTGATCAAACTTCGCCTGGTTCGCGGGCTGCTTGAAGAACTCTTCGATTTCAGAGTCGGAAACGTTTGGCGTGGGTGGACCGCCGGTTTTGGCTCCCTGCTGCGATTTGAAGTAACTTTCGGCAATCACAACCGAGCGCATCAACTCCAGTTGCCGCTTGATCTCAGGTCGGTCGGTGATCAAATCCTTTTTGACGTCCCACGTGCCATCCGGCTTCTGGGTTTTCACTTCGATGGGTGTCGTCCGCGCCGCTTCGGCGACCGCGAGTAGTTCACGGATGTTCTTGGCAAAATCCTTGCGCGCCGCTTCGTTTGAGGCCAAACGCATCTTGAGCTGAGGCTGCTGGTCCTCCGCAATCATGGCCATGTCTTCGGGCGTGAGGTTAACTGCTTCGTATTTTTTGGCTCTAATCTGCCAGCCAATTAACCCCACTGCGAAAGCAACTGCCACGCCGGCCGCGATTAACGCTTTAGTAGTTGAAGTCAACGCGAATCCGGTCGAGGGCGTTGCCTTGCTCGCCGGTATCTTGCCGCCACGGCGCGGCCCCGTCGCTCGCAGTTTCGCGCTCTGCTCAGCCGGCATCGTCAAAGTTGGAACGTCTGAACTACCCAGACGCTCCAGCGTTGCTCCGTCGTCAAGACAGAACCGGAGCGCCTCATCGCTGTAAGTGCGATTGCAGGTTGGACACTGTTTCATTTCTAAACTCAAACTCCTTCCAAATACAGACCACGATACCCAAAACTACCGATGCTGGACCAACTCAAGCAGTACGCCGTTTACTGCCGAAGGGTGAACAAACGCCACCAAACATCCGCCTGCGCCGACGCGCGGCGTCTCGTCGATCAAACGCGCTCCTCTTTCTTTCAATTTCCGGAGCTCGGCGTGAATGTCATCGACTCGGATCGCAATGTGATGAATGCCAGGGCCACGTTTCTCAATAAACTTTGCAATGGGCGAATCCGCCCTGGTGGCTTCGAGTAACTCGATCTGCGATTCGCCGATGGGCAGCATCGCGACCTTCACTTTCTGATCGGGCACTTCTTCCGTGTGCTCCAACTTCAGACCAAGGATCTGTTGCCACAAACCAGCGGTCTCTTCAAGCGCGCGCGTCGCAATGCCGATGTGCTCAATCTTCATAACTTTGGAATACAGAGTCAGCAATTCAAGAGTCAGAGAGTAAGCCCCGGCATCCAAATCACAGATTTTCTTTTCTGACTTCTGAATTCCGACTTCTGACTCCCGTATTAATAATCTCTTCCACCGCAGAATAAGGGTCTCGGCGGCGACTTGCAACCTCATTAGCCAGCCGTTCGAGGGTCTCTGATGCCGCATCACCATCGAGAGTTCGCGCCAGCAATCGTTCGCGCAAGAGCTCCAGTATCCGCCAGCGGGCAATTACCCGCCGTCTCTCAAGACCGATATCCGTCTTCAATTGATAATCGCGGAAACGGTCAATCGCGCCTGCAAGTTCCTCGATCCCCTTGTTCTCGGTCGCGATGGTTTTGACAATTGGCGGTTGCCACCCATCCTGCCGTGTCGCCAGCGACAATAGGGCTTCAACCTCTTTCTCAGTCACAAAGACGCCCTCGCGATCCGCCTTGTTGATGACGAAGACATCTCCGATCTCCATTATTCCCGCCTTGATCGCCTGGATATCGTCGCCCATTCCGGGGACGAGCACAACCACTGAGACGTCGGCAGCTTTCACAATTTCGACTTCATCCTGGCCCACGCCCACGGTTTCGACGATGATCTTCGAGTATCCGGCGGCATCCAGGATCGCCACCGCATCAACAGTCGCGCGCGCGAGTCCACCGAGGTTTCCGCGCGTCGCCATCGAGCGAATAAAGACACCTTTATCAAGCCCAAGCGCCTGCATCCTGATCCGATCGCCCAGAATAGCGCCGCCGGAAAATGGGCTCGACGGATCCACACAAACGATACCCACGCACTCGTCTTTCCGGCGATAGAAAAGCGCGAGCTTATCAACCAGCGATGACTTTCCTGCGCCTGGCGGGCCGGTGATTCCGATGACCAATCCGCGACCGGTGTACGGAAAGATCTCCTTCAGCAGATCAGAAGCACCCTGCGTCCCGTCTTCAACCGTCGAGATCGCGCGCGCCACAGCGCCCGGGTCACCAGCAGTAACGCGATCGGTCAATGAAGTGTTTTCAGCCACCAGGCTCATCCAGCTTGTCGCAGTATCTCGCGCGCGATGATGATGCGCTGTATCTCAGAAGTTCCTTCGCCGATCGTGCAAAGCTTCGAGTCGCGCCAGTATTTCTCCGCCGGGTAATCTTTCGTATAGCCATAACCGCCATGAACCTGGATCGCTTCCTCGCAAACGCGCACGCTTATCTCTGAAGCGAAGAGCTTGGCCATCGAAGATTCTTTGGTTGTCTTCTTCCCCTGGTCCTTCATCCATGCGGCGCGATACATCATCAGTCGCGCGGCATCGATCTGCGTCGCCATGTCCGCCAGCTTGAACTGGATAGCTTGAAACTCGCGGATCGGCTTGTCAAACTGCCGGCGTTCGCCTGAATAACGCACCGCCGATTCGTACGCGCCCTGGGCGATTCCGAGAGCCAGCGCCGCGATAGAGATCCGTCCGCCGTCAAGAATCTCCATCGCATTTACGAATCCCATACCTTCTTCGCCAAGCCGCCTCTCGTCCGGCACATAACAATCTTCAAATACGACGCTCGCCGTTTCCGACGCACGCAGGCCGAGCTTGTTCTCCTTCTTAGACGGAGCAAATCCCTTCATGCCCTTTTCAAAGACGAAAGCCGTGATACCTTTGCTATGTTTCGCTCGGTCAGTTGAAGCAAAGGCAACGCACGTGTCCGCATGAATTGCGTGTGTGATAAAGTTTTTCGAGCCGTTGACGATCCACCCGCCATCCTTTCTCACTGCGGCCGTGCGCGTACCGGAGGCGTCCGAACCGGCGCCCGGCTCGGTCAATCCCCAAGCGCCCAAACGCTCGCCGCGAGCAAGCGGAACGAGGTATTTCTGCTTCTGTTCCTCACTGCCGAATTCGTAAATGTGATTCGAGCAGAGCGAAGTGTGGGCCGCGACCGAGATGCCAACCGAACCGTCAACGCGCGAGAGTTCTTCAATGACGGTCGCATACTCGACATAGCCCATGCCTGCGCCCCCGTATTCTTCCGGGAAAAGGATTCCCGTCAATCCCAGCTCGGCGAGCTTCGGTTGCAACTCAATCGGAAAATGCTGCGCTTCGTCCCATTCCAGCACGTGCGGCCCGATCTCTGCCTCGGCAAACTCGCGCACGCTCATCTTGATCTGTTTCTGTTCTTCGTTCAGCTCGAATTCCATTCAATACACCTAACCGACTACCCGAAGATGAAAACCAGTGCCCCAACAAAGATTCGAGTTTCGGGAACTAGCGAGCGGGAGCTTTTTGCAGCTCGAAGCTCGAAACCCGAAACTCGAAACTATTCACGGGTCAATTGTACCTTAACGACGGCCTGAACCGTGACTCGCGAGGCGGGCCCTTGGCCGCTTGTGGGGCGTACTCTTCGCGCGACTCTTCAGCAGACGCTCAACTTCAGGCTTGGCGAGCAGACGCCACTGGCCCGGCCTAAGTTTCTCATCGCACAGAAAGCCGATTCTGACTCGTCGCAGCTTCACGACCGAGAAGCCAATCAGATCGAACATGCGGCGAATCTGCTGGTTGCGACCTTCGTGCAACATAACTTCGAACCAGGCGTTGTTTTCGGTCTCCCGGACTCGGTTGATCTCCGAGCTCGCAGTGTGCGTTCCGTCTTCGAGCACCACGCCGCGTCGCAAGCGCTCGATTGCCGCAGCCGGCGGAATTCCTTTCACCTTGACCTCGTACACTTTGGCAACCTGATTGCGCGCGGCAGTAATGAAGTTGGTAAATTCCCCGTCGTTGGTCAGCAGCAGAAGACCTTCGGTATTGAAATCGAGCCGGCCAACCGGATGGAGCTTGCCGAGCGAAGCTGGTAAGAGGTCGGTGACCAGCGGTCGATCTTCCGTGTCGGAAACGCTGGAGAGATAACCTCTTGGCTTGTCAAGAAGAACGTAAACGTTCTCGCGTTCCTGGAGCAGCGGATTTATTAGCTTGCCGCGAACCTTGATGTGATCGCGAGCCGGATCGGCTTTCGTTCCGAGTTCTGTAACAACCTTACCGTTGATTGTCACGTGGCCTGCAGTGATCAATTCTTCGGCGTGACGGCGCGAAGCGATGCCGGCCCGGGCGATCAGTTTCTGCAGACGCTCTCCCATAAAGCTGGAGGCAGGAGGCAGGAGCAGTCGGCAGGATTTGACCCTGCCTCCTGCTCCCTGCCGCCTGCCGACTGTCAAGAACCACCCGCCAGATCCTGGAAATCCTCGATGCTCGGCAACTCTGACAGATCCTTCAATCCAAACTGAATTAGAAACTCTTTGGAAGTACCATACATCATTGGCCGGCCGACGGTTTCCTTGCGGCCTCTGGCCACGATGAGACGCTTATCCAGAAGCGTCTTGATCGACGAGGGTGACTGCACACCGCGGATATCGAGAATCTCAGGGATGGTGATTGGCTGTTTGTAAGCAATTACCGCGAGGGTCTCCAGCGAAGCAAGCGAAAGCTTCGCGCTGGGCCGCGACTTGAGAAACGCCCGCACGTGCTCGTGATGTTCCGGTCTCGTCGCAAACTGCCAGCCACCTGCCACTTCCCTTAATTGCAAGCCGCCATTTCGGGCGTTAAATTCTCGCGCCAAATCCGTCACAGCCGCTGCGATCGCTGCGCTATCTTCCTTGAGCACATCGGCGATACTCGTGGCGCTGAGCGGCTCGTCAGACACAAAGATCAACGCTTCGATGATCGCCCTGCGCTCGGCCGAGCTCTGAATGCTGTGCGGCGTGCCGGCTTGATCCGGTGCTGTGGATTCCAGCTCTACTTCTTCTTCGTTGAATTGTTCCATCGATTCAGCCATAGAATCGAACTCCAGCCTGGAGGCTCCAAGCGCCTCGCCTAACATTTTCTAAAACGGATGCCGGTTTAACTGGCAACGCGCGCGATGATCTCACCAAAAGTTTCTCGTTGAAGCAATCTGATCTCAGTCGTGCGCACCAACTCGAGGACGGAAAGAAACGCCAGCACAAGCTCACGACGGGAACTAGCGCGCTCGAAGAACGTCCTAAGATTCAATTCGCCCGCCGACATCACCATATTCCGCAGCCGTTCGAGCATCTCCGCCATTGTTATCTCCTCGCGCTCAATCTCCATCAACACTTCTTCCTTGTGGCGCGCGAGAATCTCGTTAAAGACACGCAGCAGATCGAACACGCCAACCGCCACCTCTGGATTGTTCTTGTCCGTCTCCAGCTCAGCGCGCTTAAAAACCGCTCGCTCGACAGTTGCGCGAGACCAGAGCATCTGCGCCGCGGCTTTATATTTCTGGTATTCGAGTAACTGGTTGACCAGATCGAGCCGTGGATCCTCTTCCTCCTCAAGCTCCGCGAATGGATCCCGCGGCAGCAGCATTCTCGTCTTTAGCTCGATCAGAGTAGCCGCCATGACGAGAAAGTCGCCGGCGACCGCGATGTCCATCTCCTGCATCGCCTGCAGGTAGCGCAGGTACTGGTTGGTGATGCGCGCGATGGGAATGTCGTAAATGTTGATCTGGTCCTGGCGAATCAAGTGGAGCAGAAGATCGAGCGGTCCCTCGAATTCTCCAAGAATGAGTCGCAGATCGTCGGTGTTCTGATCTTCAACGATCTCGGGCGCAGCGCCTGCCACATTGATTGTGCTGGAAACGCCGGCGTCCGGCCCGCTATCGTCCGAAGCGAGATCGCCGGTGGGTTCGGTCACTGCCGGCTGGGCAGCGTCACTCTCTTCAGCTTCATTCGTTATACTCGTATCCATCTACTCAGTGTCCGCCGACGCCGATCAGTCCCGCTCGCTCCATGACGTTTTTGAGAGTCGCACTCGCGATAGTTCTGGCTCTCTCTCGACCGCGGTCGAGTATGCCATTCAACTCGTCATCGGTGATGCTTTCCACTCGCCGCTGAAACGGTTTAAGGAATTCAACCGTGACATCAGCCAGATCCTGCTTCAATTGCTCATAACCCTTGCCGGCAAAGTGCGCTTCGATCTCCGCGTTCTCTTTACCCGTCATCAAGTGATAAATCGTCAACAGGTTATTAATAGCCGGGCGCCCTTCGTCAAAGCGAATCTCGGTGCCCGAATCCGTCACCGCGCGCTTGAACTTGCGCCGGATCGTGTCGGCGTCATCGAGCAGCATCACGCAGCCATTCGGGTCGTCATCCGATTTGGACATCTTCTTCGCTGGATCAGCTAGCGACATGATGCGCGCGCCGACCTTTGGAATGTAGGGCTCGGGCACGAGAAACGTTTCGCCGTAATCGCGGTTGAATCGTATGGCCAAATCGCGCGTAAGTTCAAGATGCTGTTTCTGATCTTCGCCGACCGGAACCAGATCGGTTCGATACAGCAGGATGTCGGCGGCCATCAAAACCGGATAGTCAAACAGGCCAACCGCGACGTTCTCGCGCTGCTTGCGCGCTTTTTCTTTGAACTGGGTCATGCGCTCCAGCTCAGACATCCGTGCGACGCAGTTGAGTATCCACGTCAGCTGAGCGTGCTCGGCTACCTCGGACTGCACGAAGACTGTCGAAAGGTCCGGATCGATTCCAATCGCGAGATAAATGCGCGCGAGTTCTCTGGTTTTTTCCGAGAGCAGTTTTGGATCCTGTGGGAGGGTGATCGCGTGGAGATTGACGATGCAGAAGAAACTTTCATACTCCCGCTGCAAAGCAACCCAGTTGCGCAGCGCGCCGAGATAGTTCCCGAGGTGGATATTGCCGCTCGGCTGTACGCCGCTAAAAATTCGTTTCATCTAACTTCAGGAAGCGCCTATGAAGACTATCGCCCATGCAATGGGCATTACAATTCTAAAGATCGTTCCCAGGACGCCGGTAAATACCGCGATGAAAAGCAGAATAAACCCAAATCTCTCCAGCGCCTCGAACCCGGCGTCGAAACTGGGTGGCAGGATGCTCTGCAAAACCTTGCTGCCATCGAGCGGCGGAATCGGTAGCAGATTGAATACTCCGAGCGCAACGTTCAGCGTAAAAAATACTTGTAACAACTCAACCGCTCCCACCGCGATCATCGAGTTTGTGTTTGCGGGCACGAGCCCGCCAGAGGCTCGGTTTCGCCCAGCCGATAAGCGGGGCATGAGTAAAAAACGAAATCGCCGGAAACAATAACGTCCCGATCGGATCAACGTGTACTGCGGGATTGAGACTGATGCGACCCTGCGATCTGGCGAGGTCATCACCGAACCTGCTGGACATCCACGCGTGCGCCGACTCGTGCACGGACAACGAAAAGACAAGCGCCACCATGTACAGGATAAATTGTCCGATAGCGCTGCTGTCGAAGTTGCCCATCAGTCAGCCGGAACCACAACGAGGTCGTCACAAAGTCGCATCGGTCACACTAACATGCGCCTAAAACCCTGTCAAAACTCAAGCTTTTTGACGGGAGTCTAGGTGAAGATCTAGACAGTAGGCTCCGGAGGAGCCTAATGTTTATAGCCCGAGACTCCTCACAAAACTGAAGCTCCTCTAGGAGCGACATGTCGCCCCTAATGGGGCCCGGATCGAGGGTGGCAGGTCTGAACTATAAACATTTCTCCCTCCGGGACTGAAACGCTTTGATTGTTCATCGCTAACACAATCGCTTTAAGAAATCCCTTTAGGTCGCACTCAATCAGAATTGCCAAATGCAAAAATCTCGCATCAATCGAGGAGAGTCCCCTTAATCCCTAACGGCAAGCTGTAGACCGAGTCGTTGCTCACCACGACCATGTCCCCCAGCGAGCTGAATGCTAATCCCACAAGGTTCATTCCCGCCACGAACAGTTCTGCCTGCTGTCCATCAGGCGAGATGCGTACGATTCCGCGTCTCCCGCGTAACGTGGCGGCGACAAACAAATTGCCTTCTGTATCGAACGCCAGTCCCTGCGGCCGGCCCAGGCCACGATAGAAGACGCCAACGTTTCCATCTTCGTCAATGCGCATCACCGAGTCGAAGCTGGTCACGGTCGGTCCAGTGAGGTAAAGCGCTTCGTCGGGACCAAACGCGAGATGGTACGCCGAAACCGAAGGCTCCAGTTGGGCCCAGATCTTTCCGTCTCCGATTCCGTCAACCTTGTAAACAATTCCCGTTCGGTCCCCGACGTACATCTGACCCTGACGATCGAAAGCAATTCCGGTCGCTACGCCCAGGTTTCTGGCAAAGGGCACTACCTCTCTGAAGGGAGTCACGCGATAGACCGCGCCATCCAGGCGGCTGGTGACGAACATCTGTCCCTCGCGATCGAAAGCGATGCCGGTGGGGTTAGTGATGTCGCCGGAGAATTCCGAAATCTCTCCGTTCAGATCAATGCGAAAGAGCGAAACCGGTAATTGTTCGCCACGCGATCCTGAACGCGTTACAAATAGCGAGCCGTCGTCCGGGTCAAACGCCGGATTGGTCACGGGATGGAGGTCTTCCGCAATTCTTTTGCCGGTGGCGAAATTCGCGGGCGAGCTGCGCTCTCCGTGACTCTCCAGAGTGACCTCGACAGCGCCACTCTTTTTCAGTTCAGGAACTACGGCCAAAACACGTTTCGGAGATAACGCGACTAGCGGCGCGCGCTCGTTATCAAACCATACCGCGCAAAGCGTCGGGTCGCTTGTATCGAGACTCGCGCACTCGATCGCCACTTCGCCAAAGGGAATTCCCGCCGCCGGATCGATCCGCACAATCTTTCCTGCTCTATTCATCGCCAGGCTGATCCCTGATAGTCACTGTGACGTCCAACCAATCGACAAAAGCCTTTCATGATACGACGGGCCCGAGAATCCTGTCTAACGCCAATATCCAGGAAAATCGTCAGGAATGCGGGGGTCGTGTCCCAAGATTGTAATTGCTACGGCACGAGCGGGGCACTAGCCCGACCGTGAGGGAGGGCTCCGGCCCGAATCGCAACTGAGCCCTCCCTTACGGTCGGGCTAGTGCACCGGCAACACACTAATAGAAACTACCGAATGCGACAGCTCCTTTTAATAGGCAACTTCTTACGGTAGAATTGTCGACACAATTGCCGCTTAGTTACTTCTTGAAGGTTTGCCATGAAAAAGACATTCGCCCTCTTTTTCCTCGCCGCCATTGCCGTAAGCGCCGCGGCACAGTCAGGCAGAAAAATCGTCCGCTCGCCGACCCAGACAGAGCCTCCGGTTCAAGCGCCAGTCTGGTCGCAGCCCGAGGTCGCGCCGGCATCAGCGCCCGCCGCGCCGGCGGAGTTAATTGCTTTGCCGGCCTGGCGGACTTCGGCGGCAAGGTCGTCGTCGTGAACCTCTGGGCGTCGTGGTGCGGCCCGTGCCGTTCCGAAGTTCCGGAGTACGAGAAGGTGCGCAAAGCGTACACAGGCCGCAACGTGGAGTTCATCGGTCTAACGACTGAAGACCCGCGCACGTCGTCCGACCGCGTCAGACAGTTCGTGCGCAATTTCAATTTTGGGTTCCGCCTGGGCTGGGCCGACCGCGAGACGGCGCGCACGCTCATGAACGGCAGGAGCGCGATCCCGCAGACCCTGGTCATCGCCGCCGACGGGCGCATCGTCAGTCATTGGAATGGGTACTCGCGTGGACGGAGCGGTGATCACCTACGCGAGACGATTGAACGCGCTTTCTCGGAAGCGTCTGCCGGCGCGAAGGTTCAATGACATAAGACCACGCCATCCGCACGTCAAACTCACACGCAAAGAAGTAGAGTCAATCACACACGAACAGGCACGGAGACCCGGTCGCCACACTCGCGGCTCTGTAACAAGCAACTTTATGCCCCCATCCCGAAGCCCACAGCAGCCTGTGCTATAATTCGCCTTTGTCGAGGGGGTAGTTCAGAGCAAAACGTGATGCTCAGCCAACCAGTCAGCGGGAAATCGCGGCACAATCTTCTTAACGGTTTCCCAACCCAAGACCCGCATCGCTCACAGCCGTCTAGTTGTAGGTTCGGACAGCTGGAATCCAGAAGTCAGAAATCAGACATCAGAGGCCGGGAGAAATCTGTCCGCGTTATGATCAAGCAAGCCCGCAGACAGAGATTTGGGCTTGCGGCGACGGCGGGCAGGTATGCCCGCGTTCCTGGGGAGAAGGAATCATCAGTAACGTTTTAGGAAACACCGTCGGCCTAAAGGCCAATCAGTTGCGCCGCATTGAGAAACTGTACACCCGGCGTATTCCTCCTCATGACATCGTCACGCCCGAGTTTGCCCGACAAATGGCGGAACTTTCGCATGAGACGCGCAGACAGATTGGCGCGCTGATTGATCGCAAGGGCCGCGTTGAATACGTCATGGTTGGCGACAATCGCCAGATCGAATTGCCGGACTTCAAGCGTATTCGCGTGGCGATGGATCGCTTCCGCGGGCTGCGCTGCGTGCACACGCACCTGCGCGGCGAAGACCTCACGCGAGACGACCTGACCGACCTCGCTTTGCTTCGACTGGATCTGATGGCCGCGATAGATGTTGACGCGGAAACCGGACTGCCCGGTTTGATACGCGCCGCTCACTTGCTTCCCAGCACCGCGGCGGAGCTCAACGGTGGCGAACGCCACAAACCTTATGCCTTTCTGGAGTCGAGGATTGTTTCTCAGATGGATCTGGACTTTCTGGCGTTGATCAACTCGCTTGAGGAGGAGATGGCCCGTAACCGAAGGACGACGCGGCGGGCGGAGGTTCGGGACCGAACGATCCTCGTTGGAGTCACAACGGGGTCTCTTGCCGACGCCGAAGAGTCAATGGCCGAGCTGCAAGAGCTGGCGACTTCCGCTGGTGTTGTGGTGCTGGACAAAATCTTACAGCGGCGCCCGGCGATCGATCCGCGCACGGTGCTCGGGCGCGGCAAGCTCGACGAGCTTCTGATTCGCGCACTGCAACTGGGCGCGGACTTGCTGGTCTTCGACCGCGAGCTGCAACCGGCGCAGGTGCGCTCGCTTTCGGAGGCGACGGACCTCAAAGTCATCGATCGCGCGCAACTGATCCTGGACATCTTCGCACAGCGCGCACAATCGCGAGAGGGGAAGATTCAGGTCGAGCTGGCGCAATTGAAATATCTTTTACCCCGGCTCATCGTCGGACAAGATTCGGCCTTTTCACGCCTGGCGGGTGGCATCGGCGGTCGTGGCCCAGGTGAAACTAAACTGGAAACCGATCGGCGCCGTGTGCGCGATCGGATTCACCGGCTCGAGAAAGAGATTGAGGCCCAGCGTCAGCGGCGCCAGGAGCGGCGCAAAAGCCGAACAAGACAGGGTCTGCCTGTCATCTCGATTGTCGGCTACACCAATGCCGGTAAATCGACATTGTTGAATACGCTGACCAAGAGCGATGTGCGCGCGGAACAGCGAATGTTCGCGACTCTGGATCCAACCTCGAGGCGGCTGCGGCTGCCGCGCGAGCAGGAAGTAATCATCAACGACACTGTAGGATTCATCCGCGACTTGCCGCCGGATCTTTTGTCGGCATTCCGCGCGACGCTGGAAGAGATTAGCGACAGCAATCTCATTATCCATCTCGTCGACGCGGCGAATCCCAGATGGGCGCAGCAAGTTGAGTCGGTCGAAAGAATTCTCGGAGAACTGCAGATGGCCGAGATTCCACGTCTGACGGCGCTGAACAAAGCCGACTTGGTGGGTGAGGAAGCAATGGAAGCGTTGCTGCGACAAATGCAGGCGCCTGGTCAACGAGAATGTGAGGCCATTTCGGCCACAATGGCGCACACGCTTCAACCATTACTTGAGAAAGCGGGCGCGATTCTCGCGCATAATCTCGTTTCTCGGTTGGGAAAAAAGAAACACTACGAGATTGAGAGTTTGAGTCATATTGCCTGAGCTAAAAGATGGCTCGCCGACCAAGATTCACAACTCCGCTTACCCTCGCGCGCGACGCTTTCGTGCGATACGTCGTCCGGCCGCTCGATGTGTTTCCACCCAATGTTCGCTTTCTAATCGGCTTCACATTTTTGGTCGCTGTCACCACGCTACTGCTCTTCAGCAACTACTCTTCGAGCTTCGCCGAGAAATACAAGGAAGGCGAAGTGGCTAAAGCAACCGTCGTCTCGCCGGCTGATATAAACACCGTAGACATTGTTGAGACAGAGCGAAAACGCACGGCCGCAAGAGAAGCGACGAGGCCGGTATTTTACTTCGATTCGACACGCGGCGAGAGTTCGGCGCAAAGCTTCCAAGCGGCTTGGGAAGGTCTTAAAAAGCAAACTGAGAGCACTGGCCCAAACAAAACACAACCGATCTGGACGGGCGAGGGTGGCGCCGCCGTCGCCCGAGCAATCATCGCGCACCATTTCGACTCGACCGAACTCGAGCATTTGACCGGAACGATTCGCGAGATCGGCGGCGGCTACATCTACGATGACAACGATGTGAATCGTCTGAAGCAAGAGATCATCCTGGTCGACGTCAAAAATCCCACAGCCCAGATGATCATGCCCGCGCCGCAGACGCGCATGACCCCGCTCAGCTCCGCGCGACGCAGTCTTGAGCTGCGGATCAGGAACTTGAGTGAATGGTCGCAAGAGGAAAAGACCGCGCTTGACTCTGCCGTGGCGCCGCTGATCAAACCGAATGTAGTGCTGGACCAGACCGCCACCACAACTTTGAGGGAAACTGAGGCCAGCAAGGTGCCGCCGGTGGTCATTTCGTTGAAGCGGAATCAGGTGATCGTTCGCGAGGGTGAACCCGTCACCGCCGGCACGCTCGCTCAGCTTGAAGCCACCAGGAATTCCGGGCGCGCGGGACGACCGTGGCAACGACTGGTCGGCTTGCTCTTTCTCGTCACGGCGCTCTACTGGGTGGCCTGGAAATTTACGGAGCATCGAAGCACTGCGGCCAGCTTGTCACTGTCAAAGGACAGGGCTTTTGCGCTGGTCGCATCCGCCATCCTCGTCGAAACTGCATTAATGCGCATCGGGTTTACTCTGGGCGATAGTGTCGCTTCCCAAAGCATGCGCACCCCTCTCAACGACCCCAGTATTTTGAACTTCGCTATTCCATTCGCAGCCGCGGCACTGTTGGTGACAATGCTGGTAGATACACAACTTGCGTTCATGACCGGCATGGTGACGGCGCTTTTTGCGGGGCTCCTGGCACAGACGGGCATGCAGAAAGCCGTTTACGCAATGGTGTCCTGTTCGGTGGCCATTTACGGCATCGGTCGCTATCGCGAGCGCCAGTCAGTCACACTGGCCGGGCTCTTAGCGGGAGGAGCCAACGCAGTCATGGCGCTGGCGCTGATCGCTTATTCCGAGCAGCCGTTCACCTTGAATACACTCCTGCTCGCAATGGGCGGAGGTATTGCGGGCGGTCTCTTGACGGCGATCTTTGCCGCGGGAGGTCTGCCAATTAATGAATCGCTTTTTGGCGTACTCACCGACGTTAAGCTTCTCGAATTATCAAACGCTGACCTGCCGGTGCTCGGCCAGCTGGCGTTGCGAGCGCCCGGCACAAATCAACATTCGCACGCGGTTGGTCAGTTAGCTGAAGAGGCGTCCCGCGCCGTGGGCGCGAATCCATTGCTGGCGCGCATCGGCGCTCTTTACCACGACATCGGAAAACTGGCGGCGCCTGATTACTTCGTCGAAAATCAGCAGGGCGATAATCCGCATGACCACCTGCGACCATTACAGAGTGCGAAGATTATTATCAGCCACGTTACCTACGGGATGAAACTGGGAAAAGAGATTGGACTACCGCAGAAGATCGCCGACTTCATTCCGCAACATCACGGGAGTCGGACACTCCACTTCTTCCTGCGCAAGGCAGAAGCTGCGGCAAAACCGGGCGACACAATTAACGAGAAAGATTTTCGCTATCCCGGCCCGAAGCCGCAGTTCAAAGAGGCCGCGATCATGATGCTCGCGGATTCGTGCGAGGCCGCGGCGCGTTCGCTCGCCCGGCCCGATCCCGAGAACATTCGGACGATTGTAGTGAAGATCGTCGATGCCGTCATCAGCGATGGCCAACTCGATGAATGCGATCTATCACTGCGTGAACTCACCACGATCAGAGAAACAATTGTCCACTCTTTAATCGCCATTTATCACGCTCGGATAGATTATCCGGGCTTCAATCCGCCGCCTCTAACCAGCCCGCTGCCAACTCTGCCGCTGACACATCTGGGCAGCGAAGAGCGTGGCGTCACCTACGACGAGGCTTCAGAAGTTCCGATCAACGAAAGCGGCGAGGTCGAAGACGAAGCCGTCACGCGGAAAGTGGGAAGGCGCTGAGGCCAAATAATTTGTTTGTTTTTGTGGCGAGCTAAAACTTGTCTCGCAGTTTGCGGTACGTCGTAGTGAGGTCTTCGGGAATCACTCGCGTCTCGCCGATAGTGGACATGAAATTCGTATCGCCGGCCCAGCGAGGCATCACGTGAATGTGGATATGATCGACTATGCCTGCCCCTCCGGAGCGACCCAGGTTCATCCCGATATTGAATCCTCCGGGACCATAGACGTCACGAAGCGCAGTCTGAGAACGCTTTGTCAGATCCATCAATTCGTCGGTGGTTTCCTTTGAGGCAGCGTCCAGTTCTCCGACGTGCTCGTAAGGAACGATTAGCAGATGACCGCTGATATAAGGGTAGATGTTTAGGACAATGAAATTGTGTGCGGCTCGATGAAGGACAAAACTTGCTTCATCCCGAGCCGGATCTTTCTGAATCTCACAAAAGACACACGCGCCCGACTCAGAGTCGGCACTTCCACTGGAGGCCATGTACTCGTAACGCCAGGGGCTCCATAACCTTTCCACTTCTGGTCACCTCTGGTCTTTGGCCGAAACTACAAAACGGGAGGCCGGTAGGTATCGTCTTTGTTGCTTGAGAGAGAGCCGTCAGCAGTCGGGAAGGTTGGAGCGCTGTCTTCGTTAATCAACTCTTTGAGTTCCTTGCCCGGTTTGAAGTAAGGGACGCGCTTGGCAGGAATACTTACCGGATCTCCAGTCTTCGGATTTCGACCGCGGCGCGCGCCGCGTTCGCGCACGCGAAAACTGCCGAAACCGCGAAGCTCAATTTTCTCGCCGTGGTTCAAGCTTTCAATAATACTCTCAAAGACGATTTCAACTAGCCGCTCGGCATCTTTTTTTGTAAGTTCGGCCGCGCGCGCGACGTCTTCGACAAGTTCCGCTTTGGTCATGCGTCACCTCTAACTTTAGGAAAGATCGTCCATACCAAAAATGAGTGGCCAACGAAATTTACCGCAAGTCTTTAATGGCGAGAGTGCTTTATAACGCGCGTACAGTATCAGAAAACGATTGCGCGGGGCAAGACTTGGAACCGCCTAGTCCAGGGCTTTAGCAGAGGGTGCTTCACCAGGACCGAACCTGCGGCCGCTCCACTCGCGGTCAGAAAAAATGATCGCAGTCTATTCGGCCTTCTTCTCTGGTTCTTCAACCGGTTCTTCGCTCGACTCCGGGGTTAGCTCCTGGCTTGGCTCTTGGGTTGGCTCGGTACTTGGCTCCCGGCTTACCTCCGGGCTGGTTTCCGGGCTTGGCTCTGGGATTGGCTCGGCCCTGGCGATGCCGAAGTCCGCCAGCTCTCCCAGGGATGCCATGCCACTGCCGACTTCTGATGAGTAGACTTTAGTATCAACGACCGGTTGGTCTTTGCCAATCGTGCGAGCCGAGAGGCCGATCTTCTTCCCTTCAGCGTCGATGCGGAGTATCTTGAAATCCATCTCCTGGCCAAGCTGGACGACATCTTCCGGCTTCGCTATGCGTTCATCTGACAACTCTGAAATGTGACAGAGCCCTTCCAGATTCTCGTCCAATTCAACGAATGCTCCGAAGTTCGCAAACCGCGCGATCTTTCCGCGAACAACATCTCCAGGATTATGGGTGGTGACGAACCGGTCCCAGGCGTTTGGCTCAAGATCCTTGATTGACAGAGACAGGCGACGGTTTTCAGCGTCGATGCTGGTGATGACCGCTTCGATCTCCTGTCCCTTTTTCAGGGCCTCGCTGGGATGCTTGATTCTTTTGGACCAGGATATGTCAGACACGTGAACCAGACCGTCGACTCCATCCTCGATTTCGATAAAGGCCCCGAAGTCGGTTAGATTCCTAACCCGTCCTTTCACTCGCATGCCGGCCTGATAGCGATCGTTAAGCGTCCGCCACGGATTGTCCTGAATCTGTTTCATCCCCAGGCTGATGCGTCGCGCTTTGGGATCGACGGCCAGCACTTCCACCTCTACCGTATCCCCGGGATTGACGATCTTGCTCGGATGCTTGACGCGTTTGGACCAACTCATCTCGGAAACGTGGACGAGCCCTTCGACTCCGTTTTCGAGTTCTACAAACGCTCCATAATCTGCGACACTCGCCACGCGGCCCGTCACGCGCGAGCTAATCGGAAAGCGCTCTTCAACCGTGGCCCAGGGATCAGGAAGTAGCTGCTTGTAACCAAGCGAGACACGCTCGCGATCGCGATCGAGTTTGAGCACCTTGACCTGAATGTTATCGCCTACCTTAAAACGCTCCGCGGGATTCTGCAACCGGCCCCATGACATATCGGTCACGTGCAGCAACCCATCGACGCCCCCGAGATCGACGAAGGCGCCATAGTCGGTTAGGTTTTTGATCTGGCCTTCAACGATGATGTCTTCTTCAATTTGGCCCAGCGTCTCGTCCTTCCGCCCGGCATTCCGTTCCTCGATCACTGCCTTTCTAGAGAGAACGACGTTCGAGCGTTTGCGGTTAAGCTTGATGACTTTTGCCTCGATCTCCTGGTTCCTGAGACTGTCGAGGTTCCGCACGGGACGCACATCAACCTGCGAGCCTGGCAGGAACGCCGCGATGCCGTCTATGTCCACGCGCAGGCCGCCTTTAATGCGCTCGATAATTCGGCCTTTTACATTCGTTCCTTCTCGATAAGCCTTTTCGAGATCATCCCAGGCTTTCATGCGCACGGCATCGGCACGTGACAGAACCGGCAGACCATCGTGGGTGTCGATGCTCTTCACAAGCACATCAACTTCGTCACCAGGCTTGACGGTCAATTGGCCATTTTCGGTGAACTCCGCGGGATTGATGACTCCTTCGGACTTGTATCCGAAATCAATCACAACACCGCGTTCGCTGATGTTAACGACCGTTCCGCGGACGACCTCGCCCTCTTGAAGACTCGCCTGTTCCTGCTCAAACTGGTCGAGAAGCTGTCCGAAATCGACGTCGCCACTGGGGCGCGATTCTTCCTCATCGGCGGCCGAGACCGTCCCTGAGGCCGCCTGGTTCGACAACACTGGTGTGGCTTGCTGCGGCGAAGTTCCTTCTTCGGCCGACAAGGGTTTGTTGATATCTGCCTCGCTGTTACTCAGCTTTGGTTCTTCGCTAGACATTCTGACTCCTGTCGCACCCCGGTAATTTAGCGTGTCGTAGATCTTTTCACGCTTCACTCTCGTACGCCAATCGTCGCGCACATTGACGACGGGCGACACACGCCTTTGCGGCCTGTTGGTCTGCTTGTCTGGCGACCTGTCGGATTTTGAAATTTGGGCGAGGATGCGAGCCGTCGAGTTTTGGAAAAGGAGGTCTAATGTGTTTCGATTTCCGCCGTGCCCGTAGTCACCCGCTTGGTCCGACAATCACCAGCCGCTTAACCGGGTTGGTCGGCAATGTACACGCCAGAATGAGCGCGTGTCAAGGCGCTAACATCAACGCAGAACAGCACAAACGAACCCAACGTCGAGTGATCGTGTGCATCATCATTGCTTGCTTCGGTTCCCGTCGGCGCTTGAAGCATCGTTCACTGCCGACCCGTCGCCGATGCGCTGTCAGCATTCCGCGGCACAACATAAATTCCCGCTGAATGAGAGCCGACAAAGAGTGTATCTTGATGTTGCGAATCAAGCGCCAGTGACCAAATGCGCAAACTTGGCAAGCGACGATCCTTGGGATCAATCCGGGCCCACGTCGATCCCGCATTGGTCGAGCGGTAAACGCCTCCACCAATTTCACCGTTTTGGTAAGCGTTGCCGACGAAGATTTCGTCACCATTGCGCGGATTTATTAGAATGCTGGTAAAGTCGCCGAAGGGCAAATTACCGCCACGACGTGACCACCGCTTTCCGCCGTCGTGCGAAGAATAGAACGCCTGCTTCGTTCCGACGTAGACGTGGGATGACCGCTGCGGATCCTGAGCAATCACGTTCACCGGAGCGTCGCTCGGGATCCCTTCGACCTGCTGCCAGGAGTTACCGCCATCGGTCGAAACTAATACGCCGGAAGAAGCCGTACCCACCCAGATCGTCTCGGGTGTTTTCGGATCGGTTGAAACATTCGTGGTGTGCGGATCGAATGCCGCGCCGTACGGAAGCCTTCTCCAACCCTTCGTCGGATCGTAACTGCGGTAAAG